>Ga0180430_10000685_pt1 | contig 36133 bp, 16 predicted proteins | sample SS_ome_9_FD_132999 | JGI IMG/M metagenome (GOLD analysis project Ga0180430, IMG submission 132999) | Hypersaline lake sediment archaeal communities from the Salton Sea, California, USA - SS_1_S_2 metaG | ecosystem: Environmental > Aquatic > Non-marine Saline and Alkaline > Hypersaline >...
CCGATGGCAAAGGTCACCCCCGGCGCGCGCCGCACGCAGGCGATCGCCACGGCGAGCGACAGGATCAGAAGGCCGAGGCCGCCGAGCGCACCTGGCGCGAGAAAGCTGTCGGCAAAGGGAAGCACGCCGTTGTAGTGATAGAGCAGGTCGACGGGCGCCACGAGGAGCCGCGCGTAGACGGGGAGGGTCTGGAGCATGGTGGCCGCCGTGGTGACCCAGTCCTTGCCGTAAAAGTAGTTGTACGTATCGCGACCGGCCACATGGCTGAGAGCGATTTCGCGCCAGACCACAAAAAGCACGGTGAGAGCCGCCAGGCCGGCGTAGATCGGGAGGCGCTTCTTGAAAGTCGGCGCGCGATCCCTCCCCACGGTGAAGTCGTAGAGCACCACGGCGAGAGGAAAGGTGACGGCCATCTCCTTGCACAGGAGAGCGGCGGCGTAGAAGAGGCCGAGGAGCCCGAGCCTCCATCCCTTCGCCTTGTGGGCGAACTGAATCCAGAAGAGACCCGCGGCGAGATAAAAAAGGCAGGCGAGGCTGTCGGTGCGGCCGCTGATCCACGTCACCGCCTCGGTGTGCGCGGGATGAACGGCAAAGATCAGCGCCGCCGGCAGGGCGGGCTTCCACGAGCCGCAGAGGAGAGCCAGAATCCTGAAGAGAAGGAGTGTGGCGATGGCGTGAATGGCGATGTTGGTCAGATGGAAGACACGCGCGTACTGTCCGTTGTAATAGGCCTCGCTGACCCAGTTGTCGAAACAGTAAGTCAGGGCGACGAGCGGCCGGTAGTAGCGCCCCATGGTCTCGTGAAATCCCTCGGCTCCGCTGAAGTGTCCTCCAAGGTGGCTGAAGGTGTGGGTTTCGGGTTTTTCCACGAGCAGCATCCTGTCGTCGAAGACGAAGGCGCCGTCGATCGCGTTGCCATAGACCAGAACGGCCACTGCCGCCACCGCGAGGTAGGGCACAATGCCGCTTTTTTTCTGGAAGTGTTTCACAGCGCGCTCGCCTCGATTCGTTTCTTTGTGGTCCGGCTCATCATAGCCGAGCGAGGGGGGATCGTAAATCCTGGAGGAAGCACGCGCCACGATTATCGTGAAGCGGAAGCTTCGCGTAACGCATGACCCACGCCGTCGGCCGCTCCCGGGCGGCCGTCAACGATGGCCATTTCAATAGAGTCCGCATTATGTTAAAAGGGCTCTTGTCCGGGCTCTCCGCTAGCCGAGACCACCGGTCGATCGCCAACCCCGCAAAGCGGGGCCGCATGGGATTTCTGGGAACCACCGGTCCGAAAGATGCCGCAGAAGCAACGATGCAACTTTGACGCTTTTCTGTGCTACCGGCGCAGTGACGGTGGCCGCGCCGCGCGATGGCTGCGGACGCGGCTGCAGGGCTACCGCATCCCCAAGCCGGTGGTGCATCAACTCGATCGGACAGAACGAGAGCTTCGGACGAAGCCCTTGAGGATCTACCTCGATACCGCTTACGAACGGGGCGATTCAGACTATTGGGAAAAGGGAATCAGGCCCTCGCTCGAGCAAAGTCGCTATCTCATCGTTCTCTGGACGCCGGACGCCAGTCGAAAGAAGGAGGGTTGGGATCCGGTCTGGAAGGAGATCGATTTTTTTTGCCGGCAGCACGGAGGCGATCGCATCGTGCTGGTCCTCGCGAAGGGGACAGACTCCCAGCCCTTGCCGGGCCGTATGGATGAACTGTCTCCCCGTGTGGAAATTCGCCGAATTACCCACCGCACCCCGCTCCGGTTTCTTTGGTTTCCGGCGATGTTCGCCCTCTCCGAGGAAGTCACCAAGATCGCCGCAACGCTCTACGAGTTTCCTCGCGAACTGATGCCCCAATTGCATCAGGAGGCTCACAAGCGGAGAATCCGGCGACTCTCCCTGGCTTTGGGCATCGGCGCGGCGCTGCTCGTTGTGATGCTCCTCCTGCTCTTCACCACGCTCCACTCTCTGTCCGAGCGCAACACCGCTCTCGGGGAAGCCAATCGCAACCTGTCTACGGCGCTCTTGACGCGCGCCATCAGCGCGGGCAGGCAGCATCAACATCACAAGGCTCTCGTCTACCTGGCGGAAGCCAAGCGTCTCAGTCCGTCCCCGCGCTGGCCGGCCCTCTCCATGCTCGCCGGGACACCGGTGGCGACGCGCGCAGGACGAATTTCGATGGGCTCCAAAGTCATCGACCTCGATTTCCACCCGTCGAGGGACGGCTTGATTGTCTCCACAGACGACGGCATTCACCTGATCGATGTTTTGACGAAACGGTCGGTGGGAACTCTGGACCAGAGCGAGGGATTTCGATCGGTCCGAATCTCTCCGTCAGGAAACTACCTCGCCTCTCGCCGCTCCAACACGATTCAGATCTGGGAATTCGGCGATCGCCGTCTCCCTCTCTTGAAGGGTGGCCCTGAAAATGCACCCGCAACCCATTCTGCCTTCGGTTTGGCCTTTCGGCCGGGAAGCGAGGAGCTCGCCTACGGGTGGCCCGACGGCTCGGTTCGCACGTGGAGCGCCGATCGCCACACCGCCGCCGGTCCCTTCCCGAGCCAGAAGGACGCATGGATTGGATCCCTCTGTTACAGCCCTGACGGCGGGCAACTGGCCGCCGTGCGCGGCCATGTGCCCATCGCCATTCAACTCTGGTCCGTTGCCGATCGCAAGCCGATCTCATCGGTCGATCTGCGCGGAACGGGCGTGGCGCTCAGCGAATTCGCGTTCAGCCCGGCGGGCTCGCACATCGCCGTGGCCGGGAATGATGGAATGATCCTGATTCTGGATGTCCCTTCAATGAAGGTCGTCCACAGGATCTCGCTCCATGTGGATTACATCACATGCCTCGCCTTCCATCCCAGTGGAGAGATTCTCGCCAGTGGTGGCGCGGACCGCACCGTTCATCTCGTCGACGTGGCCGGCGGACGAGAGCTCGCTCTTCTCGAGAGCCATCAGGGTCCCCTCACCTCGCTCGATTTCCGGCCCGACGGGAAAATCCTCGCCTCGGCGTCGTCCGATGGATCGATCACTCTTTGGGATTTGGATCTGCGCGCGGTGCGCCGCCGCGATCACAAACACGAAGGATTCGCCCACAGTGTGGCCGTCGATTCCAAGGGGCGCCGGATTGCACTGAGCGCATCTGTCGGGGAGGTCACCTTCCACCTGACAGAGGCCATTTCTCGCGAGCAGCTCAACTGGATGGACGCCCATGGGCTGCTGGGCGTCCCCTTGCCTTCCATGCGAGGGTATGGCGGCACCTCGGCCCGGCTCATCGATCTGGAGACGGAGACCGTTTCCCATACCCTGTCGGGTTCTGCCGATTCGGTCAACGCGGTGGCCTTCAACGGTGACGCCAGCCTGGTGGCGGGAGTCGGCGGCTCCGGTGGGCTCCGCCTTTGGGATCCCGAGACCGGAAATCTCGAGAGCTCCGATTCCCATGTCGACGTCAACGCAAGCTCCGTTGCTTTCTCCCATCGTGGAAACCTTCTCGCCGTCGGTAATTCGGACCAGACCACACAATTTTGGCGCCTCGACCCGACCACCCGGGCGCTGACACGTGCTTTTGTCCTGGGAAGCCCCGAGCGCGGCAATCATAACTGGAGTCGGATGCGCTTTTCGCTCGATGACCGCCTTCTGGCCTTCGAGTCCCGCTGGGGCCAAGCCTCGATCTGGGATCTGCAAGAACGAAAGAAACTCCACCCACCGGCGCAAGCGATCGATGAGGCGATTCCCCGTGTTGTGACTCCCGACCTCTCACTCGTTGTCTATCGAACCAGCGCAGGAAATCTTCAGTTGCGATCGGCTCTGTCGGGCCGGACGGTGGGCGAGGTGTTCGCGGCCGAGGTGAAACGAAACGCAAGGCTCGTTCCGTCGGAAAACAGCAGACTCCTCGCCGTGCAGACGGAGGATGGCTCCGTGGAGGTGTGGGATTTGCGCTCGCAGAGGCTCCGGGCGACACTTGCGCCGATGCGCGGCACTGTCGATCCCCTCACCTTCGATCCCAGCAGCACTCTCCTGATCACGACGATCCGAGAGTTGGATTCCCTGGCGATGTGGGACGCGATGACCGGTGAAAATCTCGGCGAGATGAGGTATGAACTCTACCCCACCGATGCGCGCTTCGCCTCCGATGGCTCGACACTGATACTCTGGGGAGATCGCAAACTCTGGTTCATACACGAGGTCCCCCAGAGCAGTCTCGAAAGGGCGGAACAACTCAGCGGTTTCCGTTTGAACGGTCTCGGTCTGGAACAGATCAGCCCCCGGCGGAGGGCGTCTCTCGACGTGGGGTACCCGGTGAAGCCGAACGACGAGTCGTTGGTCGTTTTCTGGCGATCCCTCTGGGAGGTCAAATTCAACTTGGAACGCCTCACCTTCAGGGAGAGGCAGCAGGAAAAGGAACGCTGCGCGCAACCGCTGCGCGATTGGTGCGACAAGTACCCGCGCCACCCGATGATCGACGAGGCCCTATGGCGGCTGGCGCAGATCCTTTAAAGGTGAGAACTCGTCGATAGGGAATTCGGCTCAAGATATAAAGACGAAAAAGTTGAGTGTTACCACTGCGGCCGTTCTGCTAAAATGTGATCAGTTTCGTGTATCCGAGGGATGAATCAAGAAAAGTCGCCACTGAATTGAAGGACACGCAATCCTCTCGCGCTGTTCACATTTGTTGGCGCAAAGGGAAACCATGATCGCATACGACCGAGGGGCATCGAGGTGCTCGAGAATTCCGAACCTCCTGTTGGTGACGAGATCGATCGTTTTCGCCATGCTTTTGATCTGTATTCCGTCGGGCTGTGTCACCCCTCCGGGAGAGTTCGGGATCGAAGGCATCCGGTACTTCTCCAATGTTCGTGCCAATGGACCTGGCATCAAAAAGGCCGATGATTTCTCATACACCTTCAACCGCTGCAACGGTGTCTATCACGCCTTGAAAAAGGAATACTTTCTCGAGTTCTACCACGCCAACAAGAATGTCCACGAACGGCACCTCCGGTCGAGCAACAAGGGAGGAATCGACGACAAGAAGGTCGACTGGGCTGATCTGATCTACTTCGAAACCCACGGATCCCGTTCGGACAACGCGATGCTCCTGCTTTTTAACAACAATGTCGACAAGTGGATCGGCGATTCAAGAGACTGGGAACTGGGTAACGTCGACCTCGAATGGCTGGCGATCTATGCCTGTGATCTCATCGATCGGGACACTTTCGGGGACAAAGGCTATGGCCGGTATCATCGCTTTTTTCACGGCTTGCACATGATCCTCACCGCCTGGAACGGGCTCTGGGACGGGTGGACGACCGATGAGTGCGGTGAGGATTTCGCCAACAACCTCCTCGACGGCGATTCGATGAAGAACGCCTGGTTCGATGGAGTGTCCGATTGGTGGTGTGATCAAGATCCCGCCGTGATCTCGGCAGAGGTTCACGAGACGTGGAACGGGGGGAAACCCTTTCTGAACCAGACGACGTTGTTCTCGGACCATTTTCACGGCAAAGGAAAGGTGTGCGAAGATATCGCTCATGAGGACGTGTCTTGGATAGGATTTTGGTGGGTGGATGATTGATGGGGAGAAGTAAATTGAATCAAAAGATCGCCGGAGCCGGAGTGGTTGTTTTTGGGATCCTCTTTTTGGCGGCGCCTTTCGTCAACGCGCAAGACGCGGCAGGACGCGATTATCGGGAGTCGTTGAAGCGGCACGTGGTCGAGACCATCGAGGCTGCCGGCTCCTTTGACGCCGACAGCTTGCTCCCGATCTACAAGGTCGAAGAGATCACCCGCGCCTCGGTTCGAGACGAAGCGGTGGAGCTGGCGCAAAGGCTGTTTCCGCTCTTCTCCGACAGAGTGCCCAAGTTCGAGATTTCGGAGAAGGAAAAGTATCTGATCATCAGAGGACCCGAGGACCTGAGGATCAGGGCCTATTTCCCCTCGGGATTCCTCTACTTCGAACGAACGGAAAAGATCTACGGCGGAAAAGATGTGGGAATCACGAAGGATCGGGCCGTCGAGGTGGCGCGGAAGTTCCTGAGCGATCAGGACATTCTGACCGTTCCCGCCGGCGAGAGCCTTTTCGTCGATCGCGTGCGGCAGGTCAAGAGCACCGGCTCATCCCGGAGTGGGGAGTCTTCCAGGATCACCATCCACAACATGGTCGTGATCTTCGGGCGATCGATCGACGGAATCGAGGTCATCGGCCCCGGCTCTCGTGTCGTTGTTTTCATCGGCGCCGGAGAGCAGGTCGTAGGACTTCAGAAAAAGTGGAAAAAGTTCGCGCCCGCACCGGTGAGACGCGTGGCGCCGCTACCGATCGGGAGGATCGCCGATCTGTTCGTTGCCGATATCGTGGCGAGCTTCGGCGGCACTGAGATCCGCCCCGAGGACTTCGAGATCCAGATGCTCTATCACGGGCTCTTCGTCCAGAATCGTCTCCACGGTCAGAATTACCTCCAGCCGGCCCACACGATTGGCTACAGAACAAGAGGACCGGAGTCCTCGTCCGCCCGGCTCTTCGTTTATTGCGGATACGATGATCCGATCGAGCCTCTTGTGTACCCTCCCGAGGATCCCGCGGTGGCTCAAAAGTAAGACTCCGCCTTTTCGCCCAGCTGCAAGCGGTCGTCGCCGGGCCTTGTCCGCCTACTGCGAGTGCCCCCCCGGATCGTAGAGGTAATTGTCCGCCTCGCTCCGATTCTTGCCGAGAACGATCTCGATGCCGGCCTGGTCGTCGATGTAGATCGCCCAGGTCATGACATTGGCGGCGATCTTCGAATCTTTGGCGAAGGTGTTGGCGCCGATGTAGCCCCTGTTGTTCTCGCCGCCGTTGATGTAGATGCCGCGCGCCTGCGAGCTCTCGGACCAGCTATCGGTGATGATGTTGCCTGTGATGCTGAAATCGTAGTTTTCGTGGCACAAGTAGATGCCGTTGCGCGACGATTCGACGATCACATTGTTCGCCACGATCGTGTTCTGGCTGTCGTCGATGTAGACGGCGTTGGCGTGGGACGACGTGTCGGTGCCGTAACCGATCACAGTATTGGCGATCAGCTTGTTATGAAACGCCTTCTGCCGGAGTACGCCGTCAAAGGCTCCCACAACGATGAGACCGTTCTGCGCGCCGCCGCTGAGGGCGCCCGCATCGACGCTGTTGCCGACGGCGCTGCAGAAGGAGGGCGCGTATTCGAGGGCGGCGGCGCCGAGCGACGGGCCGATATTGATTCCATAGCGGCAATCGTGGAGCCTGTTATCGACAAAGGAGATTCCCTCTCCGCCGTGGGTGTCGAGGCCCGATTTCCCGCTGACCCCTCTGATCGTGTTTTTTGAAATCACGATGCCCTGGCAGCGCGGTTTGGTGGCCAGGTCGTAGCCTCCCGAGCGGGTGGCGGTGATTCCGTAATTGCTGAAATTGCCCGCTCCCGAGTCGATATGGGAGATTCCATTTCGGATCACCTCACCCCAGCGGCAGGAGAGCATTCCGATCCCGGCGAACCAGATCGTGTCGATTGTGTTGTTCGTGATATCGAAATCTTCGACAAACTCGGCGCGGATGGCGTAGTCGCCGAAATTCGAGATCACACAATCACGGATCGACAGATTGGCGATGTAATTGTCCGCGTCGGAACCGGCGGCGTAGATCCCGTTTTCGTTGCTGTTGTTGTCGACAGACTGGGGGCCGTGTATGGCGAGCCGTGTGACCGTCACGTCGGACCCGGTCAGCAGGAGTGCGCCTTTCGTCGCCGTTGTCTGCCGGATTTGGGACGACGGGCCGGCTCCGGAAAGTGTGATCGATTTATCGACGGTGATTCTGTCATCAATCTTGTAGAACTGCGAACCTCCCGGAAAAAAGACCGTACCCCCCGCGGGCGCCGCACCGATGGCGGCCTCGATCGCGGTCCGGTCTTCGGTGGAAAATTCGTTGTTGTCCGCCCCCCACCACTGCGGATAGATCTTGTCGATCTTTCCCGCGCCAAATGTGATTCTTCCCGTTGTCGAAAAAATACGGTCAATCGGCGCGTCGAGCGATCCGTTGATGATGACATTCTTGGAACTCGAAATTTCGAGCGAGCCCCCTTTGAGAAATCGAAGGCTGACATTGGTCGGAACGATCACATCGACCGCGACCGATTGAGTGTTTGGAATGAGCAGGGTCCGCTCACTCGTTCCGATCGCGGCGACCGCTTTTTCGAAGGAAGAGTAACTGCGCACGTCGACCGGATTGGGGAGATCGACAACGATTGGAACCCTCCTGCGTTCGTCAGATGCGCAACGATCCGCCGCAAGCCCTCCGAAGGCGAGGGCGACGAGAAAGGCGATCGTCGCGGTCCTGAAACTCATTGATGTCGTCCCTTCCACGTGAGGAAAGTCTTGACCGAGTGCTTTACATGAATATTGTAACATGTTTTGTGTGCACGCGTGGTGGGAACTTTCGGCGCTGCTCGAACGTGGGACCGGCCTCGGAGACACAGACAACCTTAGGCTGTTTCAATCAAAGCGATTACGACGTTCAGAGATCCTCCCCAACTCGGTTTTTGGGATGACGGGGATCGATCGGCGTGGATTTAATCTCTGTACTCACCACACCTTTCGGATCACGATCAATAGGAGGTAATCTCGATGGAATCGAAGTACGAACCCTCGTAGAGTCTGTTTTCGTAGTCCAGGACAAAAACAAATGTCCACGATCCGACGGGAAGCCTTCCCTGGCAGATGGTGAAGTCGGTCAGATCGACCAACGGCCCATCATATGCGCGCATCGGGTGACCGCTCGAGCAGAACGTCCAGCCGCCGAGATAGGTCCAGCAGTACAGATCGGTTTTGTCCAACATCCCGCCGATCCACCAGTCGTGGGCAATCCCCTCCTGGCTGCCTGGATCGAGAGACACGGTCATCTCGATCGACTGAGTCGCCGGGACGGTGAGCGGGCCGTCCTGGCCGTCGATCTTGATGTCGGCCACCACATCCCCGAAGCTGACCTTTGCCACGAAGGCGTCAATATCGCCGTAGCCTCCGTTAAACCCAAGGTCAGGACCGACCTTCACCGGAAAGGTCGACGAATAGGACTTCGTCTCGCCTGTCACATAAGCATTGCCCTGGTCATCCACCGCGATTCCCCTGCCAGACTCATCTTTGGTGCCACCGATGTATCCGCAATAAACCAGCATGGTTGGATCAAGAAAAAGAGGTTCGCTTGGATCATAATTCCCGATGTCAAAGCCGAAGCAGTACGCATCGTCGACGGCCCGCTCGCTCAGGGCATAGTGCATGGACACTTCTTTTTCTTCGCCTTCCACGATCTGATAGGCCAAGGGCACATCGTCGACAAATCCGCCCACAGGCGTGGTTACCCTCAACGCGCCGCCTTCGGTGATCGCCACATCCTCCGCGCCGGCATATTCGAGACGAATCGTGTCCGGGTCGGCACCGGGCGCCACGACAAACTCGTACTTGAGCTGGTTGGCCGTGCCGGAGTAGACGAGGTCGATGCCGGGCCAGAGGTTCTCGTAGACAAGCTTGCCGTAGGTGGGAAGGCCCGTCTTCCAATCCTCGGGCTCGCCCTTGAAGTAGCTGAAGACGGCCTGCTGCTTGTCCACGCCAACCGGCTTCGTTTCATTGGCACCGAGGAAGGAGAGCTTGACTGTCCAACGCTCCATCTCATCGCCAGAGTCGCGAGTGAGTGCAAAGGTGATTCCTTCCGATGTGAAATAGAGCGTCTTATCCGCACCCTTCACATAGTACGCCACTTCTTCACTGTCGATTTGCCCCTGGTTTTCGATGAAGTAGACGGGAAGGTTGCCGAAGGCCCGCTCGGCCCCGGCTGTGTCGGCCGGAATGCGTTCAGCCGCAGTCGCAATCGTGGTGAGGGAGAGGAGAAGGAAACCGCCGAACAGAATGCCCTTGATCATGAGACGCCCTCCTTTGCATTTGAGAATGACATGAGAACAATTCTATCCCTGGCGGTAGATCCCGATACCGCATGTCCAATTTAGGAGAAAGACAGTTTATCAAAATTGGCCAAGAATTAACAGCTCAACGAAATAAAATAATCCCATGGGTTGTCTCTCATCGAGACTGTCTCATCGAGACAGGGTGCCGCCGGTCGACAGGGTTCTGATGATGGCCGGCCTCGAAACAACAGGCATGGCCGCGCCCGGCGCGCCGTTGTTACATGACAGGATTCGATATGTAGTAATCGATGAAATCGAAAAGGGCTTTGGATTCATCGCGCTTTCCGACGAAAGGCACAACCCAATCGGGCCATCGTCCCATGAAGGAGGAACAAAATGAGCCACGTCGATTACGCGCTATCCGCGGCTTCGGCGGCCGCCCCGCTCTGGCGCCAGGTGATTCTTCTGTCCCTCGTTCTTCTCGCGCCGTCGGCCTCGGCGCAACAGTTCGAGTTCGACAAGCTACTCGCCTCTGACGGCGCGGTCGATGCTTTCTTCGGCTCTTCGATCGCCCTTTGCGGAGAGAGAAGCCTCATCGGCGCTCGCCATGACGACGACAACGGCCCCGAGTCGGGATCAGCCTATGTCTACCGTTATTACAGCACAGGAGCAAAATGGTGGGAGGAGGCCAAACTGGTCCCCTCCGACGGCTCCATGAACGACCATTTCGGCGGTTCGGTGGCCCTGGATGACGACAGGGTGCTTGTCAGTTCCATTTATGACGACGACAACGGAAAGGACTCCGGCGCGGCTTATATTTTCAGGTACGACAGTGCCTCGGGAACGTGGCTGGAGGAGGCCAAACTGCTCGCCTCCGATGGCGAGGCTGGTGACCATCTGGGTACTTCGGTGGCTCTCTCCGGAGAAAGAGCCCTTATCGGCGCCTTCGGTGACGACGACAACGGCCTCGATTCCGGATCGGCCTATATCTTTCGCTACGACGGCGTTTCGGGAACGTGGTTGGAGGAGGCCAAGCTGCTCCCCTCCGACGGCACGGAGAGTGAGCGGTTCGGCAATTCGGTCGCCCTCTGCGGAGACCGAGCTCTCATCGGCAGCTACCGCGATGGCCACAACGGGCCTCTATCCGGATCGGCCTATCTGTTCCGTTACGACAGCGCGTCGGAATTGTGGTACGAGGAAGCCAAGCTGCTTCCGGCCGATGGCGACCTTAGCGATTATTTCGGCTGTACGGTTGCTCTTCATGGGCAAAGAGCTCTCATTGGAAGCTACGGCAATCGCAACAACGGCTATTCCTCCGGATCGGCCTATCTGTTCCGCTACGACAGCGGATCGGATTCCTGGCAGGAAGAAGCCAAGCTGCTCGCCTCCGATGGGGCGAGTTACGACTTTTTCGGAACATCGGTCTCCCTTTTCGAAGAAAGCGCTCTCGTGGGAGCCTACAAAAACGACGACATGGATAAGAATTCCGGCTCGGCCTATCTGTTCCGCTACGACAGCGTGTCGGGAAACTGGTTCGAGGAAGCCAAGCTGCTCGCCACCGACGGCGCGGAAAACGATCTCTTCGGCGTGTCGGGATCGATCTTTGGCGACAAGATTCTCATCGGCGCCAGGGGGGACGACGACAACGGCGACGACTCCGGTTCGGTCTACGCCTACGACCTGACCCGCGTTCTGGACCTCGACATCAAGTGCAATGGCCAGGATCAGAACGTATTCATAAACAGCGGCGAGAAGGTCACCCTCACCATCGATATCGAAAACGGCTATCATCCCGATCTCAAGGGCGATTTCTGGGTCCTGGCCATGAATCCCTACTCCACCTGGAGTGTGTGGACTTTCGGTCCCCGGAAGTTTCCCATGTGGAAATTGGGCTGGGCCAACGTGTACCACTCGGGACCGCCGGCCAATCACTCGGCCACGGTCTTCGATTGCCCCGCGCCGCCGCCGGGAAACTACAGGGCGATTCTGGCCCTCGACGACATTCCCGACGGCTTCCTCAATCTGACCGCGCTCATCGATTCCGACGTGGTCGATTTCGTGGTGCAATGAGCGACTGCACTTGCAGTGCAGCCAGCGACTTGACCGCCCACGGCCGCCAGCCCTAAAATGGAACCCGGTTCGAGCTGACAGCGTACGCCCAGTTCACCATCGAAACGGTTTCAGGCATCGGGAGGTGGCTCATGAGTCTCACCGTTGGAATCGCGGGGCTCCCCAACGTGGGTAAATCGACCCTTCTCAACGCGCTCACCCACGCGGGCGCCGAGGCGTCGAACTACCCCTTTTGCACGATCGAGAAGAACGTGGGGATCACGCCCGTGCCCGACCCCGACCTCGTGCGCCTCGAGGAGATTCTCAGCCCCGAGGAGGCGATCCAGACCGCGGTCCACTTTGTCGACATCGCCGGGCTCGTCGAGGGCGCGAGCAAGGGCGAGGGGCTGGGGAACAAGTTTCTCGGCCATATCCGCGATGTGGACGCCATTCTGCACGTGGTGCGCTGCTTCGAGGACGAGAACATCGCCCACGCGCCCGGCGATCCCGATCCGGTGCGCGACGTGGCGACGGTGGAGACCGAGTTTCTGCTCGCCGATCTCGAGACCGCCGAGCGCGGTCTCGACAAGTGGACCAAGGAGGTGCGCAGCGGCAAGGGAACGGGTAAGGACGAGGAGGCCGCCTTCGGCCGCGCCCTGGAGATCCTCAAGGCGCACACTCCGATCCACGAGGCGGAGTTCGACGAAAAGGACGCCGAAATCCTGGCCGAGGCCCGTTTTCTCACGGCCAAGCCCTGCGTCTACCTGGCCAACACGGGCGAGGACGATCCCGCGGGCGAAGGCCCCCTGCCGATGGCGCTCGCCGAGGCCAAGGGGTCCGATCGGGTCATCCCCGTGTCGGTGGGCATCGAGATGGAGATTTCCGAGCTCTCGCCCGAGGAGCAGGCCGAGTTCATCGCCGATCTCGGCCTCAGCGAGACCGCCCTCAACCAGGTCATCACCTCGTGCTACCAGCTCCTCGACCTGATCACCTTCTACACGATCGCCAACAACAAGCTCCGCGCCTGGCAACTACCCCGAGGCCGCACCGCGCCCGAGGCGGCGGGAAAGATTCATTCCGACATGGAAAAGGGGTTCATCCGCGCCGAGGTCATGGCCCTCGCCGACCTCGTCGAACTGGGGAGCCGCCAGGCGCTCCAGGAAAAGGGCCTCGTCCAGACAGTGGGCCGCGACTACGCGGTGCGGGACAAGGACATCCTGCAGATTCATTTTAAATAATACGGTGCCAGGCTCAATTCGTCGGCCACAGCGCGTCACTCGGTGCCAGGCACCGAGTGACGCGCTGAGGCCGACGAATTGAGCCTGGCACCGTATATCACATCGCACGGCTAACAATATTAATCGTCTCGGCATACAGTGCGCCGAAATCGCTGTAGAGATCGGCCATCTTCTTGCCGATGTCGGCCTTGAACGCTTCGTCTTCAACGGAGGGAAGGTTGATCTTCACGTTGAGCATGGCGCCCTCGAATCCCGACCGCGCCGAAAGAGCCGCCACGCCCGCGTCGGTGATCGACGCCGGATTTCCCTGCACCGCCGCGCCCTTGGCGAGTTTGAGCGCCGCGTAGCAGAGCTCGGCCGTACGGAGCGGCACGCGGGTGGCGTTCTGATTGGCGCGCTCCATGGCCGCCTTGCGCTCGGCCTTCTCCTCGTCGCTTTTCTTGGGCAAGCGCGACGCGTCGATGATTTTGTTGAAGGCGTCCGTGTCCTCGTCGACGGCGCGGAGAAGGCTGTCCTTGATCTCCTGCCCCTTGTCGGCGAGGGCGAGCATATCGTCGAAACGGTCGAACATCTGCTTCTTGCCCGCCGTGAGGTTGGCCACCATCGTGGCGAGTCCCGCGCCGAGAGCGCCGGACAGGGCGGCGACCGATCCGCCGCCGGGCGCCATCGAATCGGTACTCACCTCGTTGACGAAATCACGAATGTTCATCCCCACGAGAGGGGGCGTTTCGCGCAGACGATACTCGATGATCTTCTTGGCCGGGTCGAAGGGACCGAGTTCGTCGAGGCCGAGCGACTTGACCGCGATGTGGACGATCTCCTCCTCGGGAACGCCGGTCGACCGGTGCTGCTTCTCGAGGTAGTGGCGCCCCGAGGCGAGAATCGCGTCGAGCGGCACGAGGCCGACGAGCTCGGAGCCTGTCACCCGCAGCCCGCGCTTGGTGGCCAGGCGCGCACATTCGTCAAAGACGTCGTGGATCGACGTGACCTTGTAGTTGTTGAGGTTGAAGGAGAGCTGAGCCACGCCGTACTCCTCGATGTACCAGCCCACCCCCTTGAGAAACTGGAACTTCCCCTCCTTTTTCAGCGCCTTGCCATCGTCGTCGCGCATGATCTCGCCGTGGGAGTAAAACTGGGTCGGGCTCGGGCCGCGCTGAAGGCGCCCCGTCTCGCGCACTTCCATGGCGATGTCGGAGGCGTACTTCTTGTCGCGCGTGTTGAGGTTGATGTTGTAGGCGATGAGGAATTCGCGCGCGCCCATCACCGTAGCGCCCGTGCGCTTGACCGTGTCGTTGAACTGGTTCGGCCCGAAATCGGGCGCCCACTCGGGCTTGCCGAGCTTGTTGGGCAGCGCCTCGTACTCGCCCACGCGAATGTCGGGCAGCAGCTTGCGCTCCGGCTTGGAGGCCGAGTACTCGTAGAGAAAGACCGGAATGCCGAGCTCTTCGCCCACGCGGGCGCCCACCTTGCGCGAAAGCGCCACGCACTCGTCCATGGTCACGCCCGACACGGGGCAGAAGGGACAGACATCGGTGGCGCCCTGGCGCGGGTGCTCGCCCGTCTGCTTGCTCATGTCGATCAGCTCGGAGGCGGTCTTGATCGCTTGGAACGCCGCCTCTTCCACACCCTCTGGCGTACCGGCGAAGGTGACCACCGTCCGGTTCGTCGCCTGGCCCGGATCGGCGTCGAGAAGCTGCACCCCGTCCACCGCCTCGATGGCGGCCGTGATGGCGTCGATCACCTTCTCGTCACACCCCTCGCTGAAATTGGGAATGCACTCGACAATTCTGTCCATTTCGAATCTCCGATCTCATTGATTGCCAATCTCTCTGATCGACCGCGCCGGATCATAACAGATCAGCGCACATAGCCAAGCGATCTCATTCGGTCCTGCCGCTCTTCGTCGTCCTGCATGGGCCAGAAGTTGGACGGGTTGTTCTCATCCACGCGGCTCAGGTCAAAAAGGCGCCGCAATTCGCCCTTCATCCGGTCGTAGATCGGCCCGCGCGCCGATTCGCCGGTCATGAGGTTTTGCGTCTCGCCCGGGTCCTTTTGATTGTCATAGAGAAAAAGCGCCTGCCGGCCGCCGGCCTTCCGCTCGATCATGCCAAAAAGCTTGAAATCGCGCGTGCGCACCCCCTTGAAGAAGACCGGGTCGGGCAGGGCCTGCTTGGAGCAGAGCGTTTCGAAGTAGATCGTGCGGTCGGGATCGTCGGCAGCCGCCTTCTGCCTGAGAGAGACGCCGGCGATCCCGTCCGGGGCGTCCACGCCGGCATAGTCGAGCGCGGTGGGCAGGACGTCGATGAGGCTCGCCATGTACTTGCTGCGCGCGCCGGCCGGGGCGGCAGAGGCCGCGGCGTTTGCCTCGGCGCTCGCCGCGGTACCCGTCGGCGCCGCCACGATGAGCGGAACGCGGAGCACCTCGTCATAGGGCGATTTGCTGTGCTCGAAGCAGAGACCGAGGTGTTCGCCGAAACCCTCGCCATGATCGGCGGTGAGAATGACCAGCGTCCGGCCGCGCAGCCCCTTGGCGTCGAGCGCGTCGAGCAGCCGGCCGACCGCGTGGTCGGTGTAGGCCACTTCGCCCCCGTAGAGCTCGATCATGCGCGCCAGGTCTTCGTTGCGGATCGCGCCGCCCAGTTTTTCGCTCTCCTCCATCACCGTGGCCATCGTGCCGTCCATGGGGCCGTCGTAGCCCTCGGGGAGCTTGTCGAGCCACGGCTTCGGAGGCGTGTAGGGCATGTGGGGATCGAAGAGGTGCACCCAGCAGAAGAGCGGTTCATCGCCGCCCTGCGCGCCGATCCACTCGATGGCGCGATCGACGGTGCTGCCACCGATCCGCTGATAGGGTTTGGCCCATCTCTCCTTCCACCACTTGGAGTACTTGGGCAGGCTTTCGGCGCTCTCCTCCTCGGCCGCAATGAGAGGATTTTCCATCTCGTCGTCGAAGGTGTCGAATCCCTGATCGATGCCGAACCGCCGGTCGAGCACGAAGGCGCTCACAAAGGCACCCGTGGCGTACCCCTCGTCGGAGAGGAGCTCGCCGAGGGTGACCTGCTCCTCGGGCAGATAGTAGACGCCATTGTCGCGCACCCCGTGCTGGTGGGGGTAGAGTCCGGTCAAGATCGTCGAGTGGGAGGGGAGCGTGGTCGACACCGAGGCGAAGGCCTTTTCGAAAAGGACGCCCTCGGCGGCGAGCCGGTCGATGTTGGGCGTCTGCACCTTCTCGTTTCCGTAGCAGCCAAGATGGTCGGCGCGGAGCGTGTCGAGGGTGATGAGGACGATGTTGATCCTCTCCTTGCCGTCGGAGCAGGCGCCAAGCAGCACGGCCGCGCAGAGCGCGACGGCGCCCGCCGCCGCGGGCAGCGACCGGCAAAATTGTGTTCTCCCGTCTCGGGCCATCGACTCAACACCTCATGAAGACCTGTGGCTCCACGTGGAGCCGCGATTCTGCCGGCGAATTATACAGGAAATCTTCGGCGGAGCCAGGGATCAAGGGCTTCGTTCCTTGTGACCGACAACGTACATGGTGTCGTTGTCAATTGGCCATCGGACTGCCTCAGCCCTTTTCGATAATATGTGGTAGAAGTGGCGGGATTTGGCCCGCGACCGACGGGGCATGAGCCTGTGGACACGACAGGGGGAAGAAAGTCGCCCTTATCCGATTGTCGGCAGTCGTCGCAGTGCCGATTCACTATGAAACGATAAGCCTCCTATCGACTAAAATGAAACAAGTTACGTCGATTCAATCCACTGTTCATCTCACGGAACCCACAGATAAGAAGAGGATTAAGCTCCACTTATTTTCCACAAACCATTCTTTTACCCTTGATATTTTACAGGATAAGCGTGTCTTATGGGTTGATTAACTACAGGATTGGAGCTTGGTCATGAGACGTTTGATCGATGAGCAGCTTGCCGCGTGGAAGAGTTCGCCCCGCAGGAAACCACTGATTGTCCGTGGCGCCAGGCAGGTGGGCAAGACGTGGTCAATCGAACGGTTTGGCGAGCTGGAATTCGACGCTGTCGCGAAGATCGACTTCGAGAAACGACCGGACCTCGCCCCGCTCTTCGACGGCGATCTCTCTCCACTCAAGCTCATAGAACAACTGGAGCTCGCGATCGGGCGGAAGATCGAAGGAGGAAAAACGCTGCTCTTCCTCGATGAAATCCAAGCCTGCCCCCGCGCGATCACCGCCCTGCGATATCTCTTTGAAGAGGCGCCCGAATTGCATGTCATTGCGGCAGGTTCGCTGCTCGAGTTCGCCTTGGGCCAGATTGCCGTACCCGTCGGCAGAGTCTCCTACAGGGACATGTTCCCCATGACATTCCAGGAGTACCTGATCGCCATGGGGAACGATCCGGCTGCCGAAGCCATCATCGGGCAGCCGACAGCACTGGCAGAACCGGTCCACCAGATGCTTCTCGATGCGTTGAAAAGGTATTTCTTTGTGGGAGGTCTGCCGGAATGCGTATCGATCGCGAGCTCCGGAGGATCACTGCTCGACGTCTTCAACGTGCAGGACGATATCCTCAGCGCATACCGCGACGACTTCGCGAAGTACGGAGGGAGGTCCGACAAAACCTGTCTTGACGCCGTGATGATGCATGTTGCCCGCCAGGTCGGCCGGCAGATCAAGTACACCGGCCTCGGCGATGCTCACTCGGGACAGACCAATCGCAAGGCGTTCGAACTGCTTTGCATGGCGCGTGTCGTCCACAAGATTCCCTCCGCGCGACCGGCCGCTCTCCCTCTCGGAGCTTCTGCAAACGAGAAACGTTTCAAGGCCGCCTTTCTTGATGTCGGTTTGATGCAGCGGCTGTGCGGCCTGCCCGTTGATCGCGAAATGCAGCACCGCGATCTGCTCGATATCTACAGGGGACAACTCGCCGAGCAGTTCGTTGCTCAGGAACTGCTGGTGACGCACCGGCGCGAACTCTTCTACTGGTCCCGGGAGGCCCGCAGCAGTCAGGCCGAAGTCGATTTCCTTGCCCTTCACGACGGCCGGATCCATCCCGTCGAAGTCAAATCGGGAAAAGGCGGACAACTCCGCAGCCTCCACCTGGCACTTCAGACTTATCCCACGTGCGGGGAAGGACTGGTCCTGTACGGTGGCTCTTACGGTGAACGTCCCGAACAGCGGTTGCGGTTTGTTCCGCTTTACTACGCTGGAATGGTTGGTCCCGATCGGGGTGTGCGAGAAAAGAAACCTGCCTAACTCGATGAACATCGTACTACGATGGAATTGATCTGGTCGCGGGGGCCCGCTATTCGCACATGCATAACGAACTAACATCGTGCCTGGTGAGGCGGTGGGTTTTGCCCTGTAAAGACAGTTGGCCGTATCAATGTTAAACCTGCTCATCCGAGCTGCTTGACGCACTCTCTCGGGGGCATGGGCCCATTGAGCCGGGTACGCAACTCCGACTCGCACTGAGCGCGGGCACTCTTTCGCTCAAAAGGGCAAAAAAGTGCGCCGAGCTCGGTTAATTACTGGTTCAGCCAGATGGTGATCGGCTGGGCCAGGTTACCCACCACGAAGTCGAGGTCGCCGTCGCGATCGGTGTCGACCAGCGCGGCGGAGGTCGAGTTGGCTGTGCCGAGCGTCAGTCCCGAGTCGACGTAGACGCCGGCACCGTTATTGAGCAAGACCGTATTCGCCTCGGCGTAGTTGGAGAAGAGGAGATCCACGTCGCCGTCGCCGTCAACATCGCCGGCGGCCACGTCGGTCGTATCGGCGAGTCCGAAGACCTGGGTCGAGTCGAGATACGTGCCCGTCCCGTCGTTGAGCCAGAGGTAGTTCGCTCCGAACCGGTTGGCAAAAACGACGTCGAGATCGCCGTCATTCTCCACGTCCGCAAAGGCGGCGCCCGACGTGAAGGCGAGCGCATCGCCGAGATTCTGTCCCGAGTCGACGTACGTCCCCGTTCCGTCGTTCAACCAGATCCGGGCGAAACCGGTATCGATACCTTCGAACAGATCGAGGTCGCCGTCGCTGTCCACGTCTCCCAGGACGACGCACACTGTGAGCGCGGTTCCCAGGCTCTGGCCCGAGTTGGCGAACGTCCCCGCCCCGTTGTTGATCCAGACCTCGTTGCCGAATCCCGAGACGCCCTCGACCATGTCGAGGTCGCCGTCGCCGTCGCCGTCGCCGAGCGCCATCCCCAGGGAATCGCTGGTCCCCAGGGACTGTCCCGAATCGGTGTACCCGCCCAGCCCGTCATTGAACCACACGTAGTTGGGAGCTCCGATGTCGCACGCCTCGAACAGGTCGAGATCGCCGTCGCCATCCAGGTCGCCGAGATCGACGACCTGCGAGTTGCTCAGGCCGAAGGCGCGAGTCGAGTCCGAGAAAACTCCGTCGCCGTCGTTGAGCCACTGGTGGTTGGCGAGGGCCCAGTTGGCGTTGATGATGTCCGCATCGCCGTCGCCGTCAACATCGCCGATCGCGTGATCGGTGGTCTGGTCCGTGGCGCCGAGGGTTTGCAGCGAGTCGGCGAAGGTGCTCGTGCCCCACGTTCCCGATAGCGAGTTGAGCCACACGCGGTTGGCCTCGCTTGCGGCCTGTCCGCCGACCGCTTCGACAAAATCGAGATCGCCGTCGCCGTCAAGATCGCCCAGTTCCACGTGCCAGCTCTCGTAGGGCCCGAGGCGCATTCGGGAGTCGGTAAAGGTCCCGGTTCCGTCATTGAGATACACGGTGTTGGCCGCACCCGGCCCGGGATCGAATTTGGCGTGGATGATATCCAGGTCGGCGTCGCCGTCGATGTCGGCGAGCTTGATATCCTTGACTTCCGCCGCGGTGACCATTCTCTGGCTGGTGGCCGTGAAAGTGCCGGCTCCGTTGTTGAGCCACACGATTCCGATCGACGAATTGGCCACGACGGCGTCGATATCTCCGTCGCCGTCCAGGTCGCCCGCGTCGATCGCGTAGGAATTGCGACCCCCGATCGACAGCCCCGTGTCGGACAAGGTCCCGGTGCCGTCGTTCACCCACACCTTGTTGGCCGAGCCGTCGATCACCTCGCAGAAATCGGGATCGCCGTCGCCGTCGAAGTCGGCCAGTACCGCACCCCTGCTGTACGAGTTTCCGAACGACTGCCCCGAGTCGGTGTACGTCCCGGTCCCGTCGTTCATCCACACCTTGCAGGTGCCGAGAATGGCCGCCTCGACCAGGTCGAGGTCGCCGTCGCCGTCCAGGTCGCAGAACACGATATCCTCCGTCATCTCGGCGCCGAGAGACTGCGTCGAGTCGGTGAACGTCCCCGTACCGTCGTTCGTCCAGATGCGGGTTCCTGACTGGTCGATACCCTCTGCCAGATCGAGGTCGCCGTCACCGTCCACGTCGCCGATTGCGAGGCAGGTGGTGGCGCTGTTGCCGAGGGACTGCCCCGAGTCGGCGAACGTCCCGGTGCTGTCGTTGATCCACACCTTGTTCGGGGCGCCCATTTCGCCCGCAATGAGATCGAGATCGCCGTCACCGTCCACGTCGCCCAGTACCTGCTCCTCGGTCCAGTAGTCGCCGAGAGTCTGTCCCGAGTCGACGAAGGCGGGAATGACATCGATGGGATTCGACGCTTGCGCATCGTCTCCGTTGGACGCCCTGGTGATGACGCCTGTCGGCAACGTGGCGGCCACGTCGACGCCGGACGCGCTGTTGGCGTCCGTTACCGCGGCATTGAAGATCTGACGGCTCTTCAGCACGAAGGGCCCGGTTCCCAGCGTGATCGTGACCTGGCTCGCCGTCGGTCCGGCGGCGACGGTGGCTGCCGTTCCCAGGCTGTCGCCCGTCACGGGCAGGTCGAAGGAGGTCTCATCCGCGCCGTTCACCGTCACGGAAGCGGTGAAAGGAATCGTCAGCGTGTCTCCGGCATCGGCCACTCCGTTGAAGTTCACGTCGGCAAAGAGCGCGTATCCCGACACCGTCAGCCGGGCGGGCGTCGCGGCCTTTTTGCCGCCGCTACCACCGCCACCACAAGCGGGCATCATGGCGCCTGTCGCGAGAGATAGGATCGCAATCGTCAGGATCATTCCCCGGTGCATTCTCATCACATACTCTCCCCATGTAGGAGACCGCTCGTTCTCGGCTTAACCCTGAAGGCCTCCCGTTGAAGCCCGCAATGCCGACGAGCCGCCAGCGCCAAAAGCGCGCTGCAGTTACACCCATCTCTTCGTAAATATTGAGGTTAAGTCTTTAACCCGATGAGATGCCGGGCTGCTCGGCTACCGGAGCATTCCGACCGTGCCGTCTCTCGCTGCCCGCGCACATCTCGGGCCCTGGCGGGCTTCTGAGTTGAAAAATAGCGCGAAATGATCCGAATAGGATATTGACAAATCTAAAGTAGTACTTTAGAAATGTCCACATGCGTTACCTCAGGCGAATTCTGGAAGATGAGCTGAAAAGAGCGTCAAAGCACTTTCCAGCGGTTATTCTTTGCGGACCGCGCAGGGCGGGGAAGACGACGCTTCTCCAGCATCTCTACCCCGAAGCAGACTATGTGCTGCTCGAGGATCCTGACTGGATCGCGCGTGTCGAGGCGGATCCGAAGGGATTTCTCGATGAGCGGAAAATCCCGGTGATTCTGGACGAGATCCAGAACGTGCCCTCGCTCTTCAACTACATCCGATCGCGCATCGATGCAAATCCTAGCCGACACGGTCAGTGGTTCTTGACAGGATCGCAGGAAGCGTCACTGATGCATGGCGTCACCGAGTCGATGGCCGGACGTGCGGCGGTCTTCCAGTTGCTGCCCTTCTCTTCGGAGGAATCGGGGAAGGTATCGCCCCTGAAGGGAGGTTTCCCCGAAGCGTTAGCCAAGCCGGGCGTGGCCGATATCTGGTTTCGATCCTACGTCCAGACGTACCTGGAGCGGGACATCCGATCGATCAGCTCTATTCGCGATCTGGCCACTTTCAGGCGATTCATGGCGCTGCTCGCGTCTCGCTGCGGCCAGATGCTCAACAAGACTGATCTCGCAGCTCCCCTTGGGGTCTCCGTCCCGACGATCACTCAGTGGCTGAGCATTCTCGAAATCACAGGCCAGATTATTCTCGTCCCCCCCTTCTACGAGAATTTCGGGAAGCGCCTCGTCAAGACGCCCAAGCTGTACTTCGTTGATTCTGGACTGCTCTGCCATCTGCTGGGAATCCCGAATGAAAAGACGCTTGCCGATTCACCATTTCGCGGAGCTGTCGTGGAAGGACACATTGCTTCCGAAATCACGAAGCACCGGCTCCATCGCGGTAGCGATCGTGGACTGTACTATTTCCGCGACCGAAGAGGGCTGGAAGTCGACTTTGTCGTGGACCAGGGAAACCGTCGGCTGATGCTCCTGGAAGTCAAGGCGACCAAGACCCCCATGCCCGGTGACGGGAAAACCATGATGCAACTGGCAAGCAGCATCAAGGGCTACAGGACCTCGTCATACTTGCTTCACGCAGCGCGCGGCTCCGGAGCAGATCCCTCGATTCTGTGCAAGGGTGTCAAGGCCGTGGGGATGGAACAGATTCACTCGTTGCTGTGAGGGGGACAACTCTCCCTGATCAACTCATCACGTGGGAAAACTTTTTGTTACACCCCACACCTGCCGAACTCAAGAAGCTGGTGAGATCCCTGGTCCAAAAAACAACACTGGCTCCGAAAAAGAGGGAGGTTGAGATAACCTACCGTCTTCCGGAGCCCGTTATGAATAATCTGGTAGCGGGGGCAGGATTTGAACCTGCGACCTTCGGGTTATGAGGGCGAGGCGCCAAAACGCACGACCACCGGATGATTGCTGTCATCATCGACGAGAGAAACCGTACCGGATTCTTGAATCTCGCCGTCGACGCTAACACTCTCAACGTCATCCCCCGGTCCGGTCCGGTCGAAGGAGATGTCATACACCGCTGTTCCATTTCGGTAAACGATCTTGATCCTGTCCCAATCCGGCGGAAGGTGTGGGCAAAATCTCAGCTCTCCCTTTGAGCGCGTCAGACCGATGAGCGATTCCAGAATCGCCCGGTACATCCAACCGCATGATCCCGTATACCATGTCCAACCCCCCCGCCCGCGGTAGGGCGGTCTGGAGTAGACGTCGGCAGCCGCCACATAGGGCTCCACCATGTACGTTTTGATTTTCTCGGAAGTGTCGCCGTGGTTGATCGGATTGATCAGCGAGAGCAATTCCCAGGCGCGCTCGTTCTGGCCGAGAGCAGCGTAACCCATCACCGTCCAGACCGCGGCATGGGTGTACTGGCCGCCATTCTCTCGGACTCCGGGGACGTATCCCTTGATGTAACCCGGTTCGAGTTCGGACTCGTCGAAGGGAGGATCGAAGAGCTGGATGAATTTCGATTCCCGATCGACGAGCATCTTGTCCACCGAATCCATTGCGATTTGCGTGCGATCATCCGCTCCCGCCCCTGACAAGGCCGCCCAGGCCTGAGGGATGGAATCGATCCTGCACTCGGAATTTTCTACCGAGCCGAGAGGTGTTCCATCATCGAAGTAAGCCCTGCGGTACCACTGGCCGTCCCAGGCATGGTTCTCAATGCTGTCCCTCAACCACCCGCTCTCCTCGGTAAGCCTGTCCATTAGTTCCACATCACCCCGTTCCCGGGCGAGAGATCTGAATTCCTCCATCACGTGGACGAGGAAAAAGGCAAGCCAGACGCTTTCGCCTTTCCCCTGGGCGCCGACAAGATTCATCCCGTCATTCCAGTCGCCGCAGCCCATGAGCGGCAGCCCTCGCTCTCCGAACCGGAGCGCTCTCAGAAGAGCGCGCACGCAGTGGTCGTAGAGCGTGCCATTCTCCTCGGACCGCGCCGGCAAATCGTAATAGGCTTCCTCACCGAGACCGAGCGTCCGGCCGGTGATATAGGGAATCTCCTCGTTCAGAACCGCACTGTCTCCCGTGGCCGACACGTAGCGGCACGCCGCGAGCGGCAGCCAGAGCAGGTCGTCGGAAAAATTTGTGCGGACGCCGCGACCCGACGGAGGGTGCCACCAGTGCTGGACATCTCCATCGACAAACTGCCGTCCGGCGCTGCGGATCAAGTGCTCGCGCAGGATCGACGGATCGGCGTGAACCAGCGCCATCGAATCCTGGAGCTGGTCGCGGAATCCGAAAGCGCCCCCCGACTGGTAAAAGCCCGACCTCCCCCAGATCCGGCTGGACAGGGTCTGGTAGAGCAGCCAACCGTTGGCAAGGAAGTTGACTGCCTTGTCGGGTGTCTCCACCTGCACGGTACGCAGCAAACGGTTCCAGTGGAGCCGCGTTGCGTTGAAGGCGCGCCGCGCGGCGTTGCGGCCTCGATGGCGTCGCAGCATCCTGCGCGCCTCGTTGGAATTCCTCCCGCAGCCCAGAATGAAATCGACCTCGCGCGACTCGCCGGGCTCGAGCGAAACGACGACCTGCAGCGCGGCGCAAGGATCGACAGCAGGGCCGGTGCGACCTGAAAGCCCAATCTTGGCCATCGCGGCCGGATCGGACAGGATCCCGTTGCGGCCGATGAACTCGGTCCGGTCGGTGGTTAACGTCCGCTCGGGATGGTTGACATCGACAAAGACCACCCGTCCGCGAAAGTCGGTATTGAAGGAGTTGCGCGCCAGGATCGCCCCGGTCCGCGGATCGATCGAGGTGGTCACGTGGGGGCTGTTTTTCGATCGGTGCTCACCGAGAACGAGCTCGCTGTACCCGGTCACGGAGAGACGGCGTGCCCGATCCGATCTGTTGTGGAGCTGAATCGTCACGTACTTGACCGGAGCGTTCGTCGAAACGAAAACGGTCATCCTCGACGTCACGCTCTCCTCGGTGTGCTCGAAGATCGTGTATCCGAATCCGTGACGGCATGAATAAGGTGTTCGCCCCGGTGCGGGAAGAGGCGTGGGCGACCAGAATCGTCCCGACGCCTCGTCCCTGATGTAGAACGCCTCGCCGCTCCGATCGCTCACCGTATCGTTGTACCAGGGCGTGAGGCGGAATTCGTGAGCGTTCTCGCTCCACGTATAGGACCCTCCCGACTCGGTGACGACGGTGCCAAATCCGGAATTTGCCAGCACGTTGGACCAGGGCGCAGGAGTGACCCTGCCCGGAGCGGTCACGATGACATACTCGCGCCCGCTCCGGCTGAATCCGCCCAGCCCGTTGAAAAAGGAGAGAGATCGCTCGGGAAGTTCCGCCTCCTCTGAAAGGGGAATGGACTCATCGGCTCTTTCCGTCGGGACAAGAGACGGTGTCGATTCGAACTCGAGGCGCCGGCCGACCTGTTCCGCCAGAGTACCGCCTCCGTCGGTGATGATGATTCGCGCCACCGACTGCATCAGGATCTGATCGTCCTCGCCAATGTGTTCGATGTTCTTGACAAAGATCGATCCCCGCAGATTCTCGAGCGAAACGTCGGTGCCCGATGCAACCAGGCCCATGATCTCGTCCTGGAGGGGCTGCCTGTAGCCGGCATGCTCCTCGTTCCAGATGATCAGGTCGACGGGCACGCCCTTGATGTTCCAATAGGCGTGCGCCTGCACGAGCTGGCGCACGAGAGGCACGTTTTCCTGATCGCTGATCCGGAGCAGGACGATGGGAAGGTCTCCCGAGATGCTGTAACCCCAGAGGCCCGACTGACCGCGCTTGTTTTTCATCAGGACGGCGGGCGGTGCACGGTGGGCTGGATTGGAATAGATGATCGAGCTCGCAAGGCGGCCGAAGAGCTGGGCGTCGGCCTCGGTGGCGTTGAGCTGGCGGAGCACGACCTGGGCGTGGGTCCAGGCGAGGTCGAATACCCGTTCCGCCAGCCGGCGGTCGTGGTATTTCTCGGCCAGATCGAGAGCATGGTCCCGCGAGGCGCTCATGCCGGAGACGATGTCGATAACGGCCGTTTCCTCCGGCATGATCGTCACCGTTCGGCGAATGGCCACGATCGGATCGAGGACCGAGCCCTCGCTGTTCGACAGTGCGCCCGGAGCATCCATCGCCGCGGGGTGGGCGATCGTTCTGCAGCGCCCCACGAAGCGAGCCCGATCGGTTTCGAAGGACACCTCGCCCTCGTCGGCCGGAATGGCCACATCGGTCTCGTGGAGCGTCATCATGTGAAACATCCAGGGCGGATTCTCGTCCTTCGAGCGCTTGCGGCGCGTGCAGAGCACGGCCGGCGGCTCGCCGACGATCTCGGTCTGGACGAAGAGGTTGCTGAAGACGGTGTGGGCCGCGTCATGGGCCGGAGGAACGAGCACGACCTCGGCATAGCTGGTGAGTTCCACGGTGCGCGGCGCATCTGACCGGTTGGTGAGACTCACGCGCCGGAGCTCCACGTCGTCCTCGGGAGAAACAGACACCTTCATATGCGTGTCGAAATCGCCATCTCTCCGCCGGAATTCGGCCCGTGCCTGAAGAAAGAGAGCCTGATAGTTTTCAGGCTGTCCTCGAAGGGGCTGATGGCCGGCAGACCAAACTTGTCCCGTCTCCACATCGCGCAGGAAGCAGAATGTCCCCCAGTGATCGCGTGTCGTGTCCTCGTGCCAGCGCGTCACGGCGAGATCGTTCCAGCGGCTGTACCCCCCCCCGGAGTTGGTGATCATCACGCTGTACCGGCCGTTGGACAGGAGATGCACCTCGGGAATCTGCGTGTTGGGATCGTCGAAAATACGCATGAGGGCTTGCTGAGGAGCAACCGTAGGCGGGACTCCGTCGTAGTCGACATCGTGGGGGTAGAATGGTTTCGCCTTGGGAATCCTTTCCTGGAGGAGGAGCTCTGTCGCGCGAAAGAGGGGCTCCTTCAGGAAACGTCTTTGCATGGGACGATCGAGCAGCACGTGGGCCATGGAGAGGAGACTCATTGCCTGGTGATGGGCCATGAACGAGCGGACCACGGCGTATTCCCTGTCCGGCGGACGCCGGGAGGGAGTAAAGTCGATCGCCTCGTAAAATCCAAAGTCCCCGTAAAATCCCATCTCGGCCATGCGCTGCAGGTTGGCGCAAGCGCTCCTGGGTGACACCATCAAAGCGAGCGCCGACGCGTAAGGGGCGATAACGAGATCGTCGGCCAAATCGCGCTTGAAACCGAAACCTGGAACGCCGAAGGAGCGGTACTGATAGTTCTTCTGCGTATCGATGGCATTGTAGCCCGACTCTGAGATTCCCCAGGGGATACCGCACTGCTTGCCGTACTGCGCCTGGCGTTCGACCACAGCGCGCAGGCTGCGGCCAAGCAGGGTTCCCTCATGGTCGGGCATGACCAGGAGGGGCATGAGATATTCGAACATCGATCCGCCCCAGGAGATCAGCGCGGTCTTTCCACCCGAACGGGTCAGAAGACGCCCCAGGGCGAACCAGTGATCCTGCGCGAGATGCCCCTGGGCGATCGCCACGAAGCTGCTCAGACGCGCCTCCGATGCGAGGAGGTCGTAGCAGCTCCCGTCGAGCCGGTGTTCGCTCACGTTGTAGCCGATGGCCAGGAGCCGGCGCTTCTTGTCGAAGATGAAATCGTAGTCGAAGTCGGAGAGCGCCCAGCATTGCGCGGCGAGCGCCTCGATCGACTCGATCCTCTCCGCCGCGTTACGTGCGGCTGTGCTGATGCGCTCCTCCAGGTCGGACAGCCATTGACGGGCTTCGCCGTCAGGGGCGCTGCTTTCCTCGAGACCGGCCGGAGCTTGCTCGCGAATTCTTTCGATAAGAGGAAGGACGCGAGTCTCGGCGTTGGCGAGCATTCGAAGGCTCGGGACGGCATCGAGCTGATCGAGCTCCTCTTTGAGCTGGAGCGAATCCCCTTCTGCAGCGCCCTCCGAATCGAGCACGCTTGCGGCGTGAGGCAGGATAGCCAGCCATGGAGCGAGACGATCCATGTCGCTGCAAAGATTCGCGATCTGGCGACGAAGCGTCCTCGCCCACCATGCGGTCTCCTCGTCGAGGCTCGAACCCGCCTTCTGCTCGAAGGCGCGCACCGTCTCATCGGCGTCGGCAACCATGCCCTGCAACTGGGAAAGTCGAGTGGGCTCAATCCGCAGCCTCTCGACAAGCGGACGGAGTGCGTCGACTGCATCAGGATCGACCCTCTCCCTATTTTTGTCCTCTTCCCTGCGGCGCGGCGCCGCCGTGGCTTGCAGCAGTTCTTCGAGCGTGTCAGCCAGGCCCCCGGTCGAGGCGAGCGAAATGGTCGGAGCGTCGATGATTTCGAAAAGCCCCTGGCGCAGCGTGAGCAGATGCCCGGCGAGATTTCCGCTGTCCACGGTCGACACGTAGAGCGGGTGGAGCGGTTCGAGAGTGCGCGTGTCGTACCAGTTGTAGAAATGCCGTCGGAAACGCTCCAGGCGGCCCATTGTTTCGATCGTCGCGGCGGTCCGTTCGATGAGCGTGCCGGCAGGGATGAAACCGAGATCGTAAGCCGTGAGATTTGCGAGAAGCGCCAGCCCGATATTCGTGGGAGAGGTTCGGTGGGCGAGTGCCTCGGTGGGCTGCTCCTGGAAATTGTCGGGCGGCAGCCAGTTCTCGTCTGGACCGACGAATTCTTCGAAATACCTCCATGTCCGCCGCGCCGATGCCCGAAGAAAGTCGTTCTCCTTATCCGACAGACGGACGGTCTTTCGAATCAACGGAAGGCTCACCCACCACGCAATGAGGGGCGACAGAAACCAGAGCCCCAGGATGGGTGCTGCCGCTGCCAGGCTCTCAGGCCGCGTCCACGCAAGCCCTGTTCCCAGTGCAGCAGAGAGAGCCGGTGCAGTCCACATCGAACGCAGGTGGCTCAAGAGATCGGAACGGCTCGCATCGAGCGCGTCGCTTGAGGGTGTCCACTGCAAGAGGCGACGGCGTGACACGAGGAGTCTCGCCAAGGTCCGCAGTATCGCGTCGAGGCAGAACATGCTTTCGAAAGGAAGCATGACCACCGTGAAAAGGGCCTGCGCGAGGTTACGCGCCACCGCACGCAAAGCCCAGGAGAGATGGATTGCGAGCGTCACGTTGACCGGACGGCGGGAGAGATCGATCCATGAGAGGAGGAAGGGCGTGAGGAAGATCGTTCCCACGGCCAATAATGTCCAGACCAGGGGCTCGGCCCAGATAACCCATCCCACAATGAGCAGAAGGGTGAGAGCCGGCGCTACGAGACTGCGCCTGAGGTTGTCGAAGATCTTCCAGCGGGACACGGCGGAGAGCCGATTGGGCTCCCTGCCATCACCTGCAGAGGGGACGCTGCCAAAAAGCCACGATGCGATCTGCCAGTCGCCGCGGATCCAACGGTGCCGGCGATTGACATCGACCATGTAGCGTGGTGGAAAATCCTCGTAGAGCTGCACCGTGGTCACCAGGCCGGCGCGCGCGTGACACCCCTCGAGGAGGTCATGGCTCAGGATGCGGTTCTCGGGAAAGCGCCCCTCGAGGACGCGCACAAAGGCGTCCACGTCGTAGATCCCTTTGCCGATGAACGATCCCTCACCGAAGAGGTCCTGGTAGACGTCCGAAACGGATCGCGTGTACGGATCGATCCCGGGATCTCCGCCAAAGAGCCGCAGAAACCAGGAGTGATTCGCGCCGTTCATCCCCACTGCCACACGGGGCTGAAGGATGGCGTAACCGTCGAGGAGACGATTCCCGGTCCGATCGTAGAGAGGCTGGTTGAGCGGATGGGCCATCGCTCCCGCGAGCGCCCGGGCTGCGTCGCGCGGCAGTTCCGTATCCGTGTCGAGTGTGATCACATACTTGATCTCGGACAGGATGGCCGTGTCACCAACGATAACCGAGAAAGGATCTCGCGAGCCTCCTCGCAGGAGAGCGTTCAGATCTGAAAGCTTACCCCGCTTGCGCTCGTACCCCATCCAGACCTTTTCACGGTGATTCCATCGACGCGGTCGGTGAAAAAGAAAAAACCGGTTTCCCTTCCGTTTGCCATACCGGGCATTGAGTCTCTCAACGCCTTTTCTGGCCAGTCTGACGAGCCGATCGTCGCCCGGCATGTTCTCTTCCGGCGCATCGCGAAAATCGGTAAGGAGACAGAAGTGCACCCTCCGGTCCCTGTTCCCGAGGAAACGGATCTCCAGGCCTTCGAGGAGATCGCGCACGCCGGCCGGGCTGCCGAGCAGGGTGGGGACAACGACGAGTGTGCGCGATTCTGACGGGATCCCCTTGGAGTAGTCCATGCTCGGCCGGACGTCGGGACTGACGATCATTGTGGCGAACCAGTTGACGATCCCGACGGTGAAGTGGCTCGCGCAGAGGAGCATCAATAGTCCGAGAAGGAGGAGTGCGCCAGAGGGAAGACCGAGCGCTGAGCCCAGGAGAATCACTCCTGCGGTGATGACGCCCGTGGTGAGTGCGATCGCGCCAAGGTAGAGCGGAGCCGCCCTGCGGCGACCGAATCTCCTCACACGCTTGGCAAGGCCATGGCGAACTCTTAGACGGCGTTCCAAGGCTGGAAGCCCCTTGCCGACCAGATAGTGTCCCACGTGCCGGTTGCGGTCGTGCGCTTCGAAAGAAGCCGAACCCGCTTTCGCCATGTCCACGACCTCCGTCGCGACCTCTGTCTCGTTGAGGTCGCAGGAGCGTGCCAGGGTTTCCACCACATGGCGATAGTGATCGCGTGAATCGAATTCCATACGATCGTAGACGCTCGCCGGATCGGCCCGGAGAACCTTATGAACTGCGCTGACCGATTCGACGAAGTCGCGCCAGTCGATCGCTTCGAGAACGCGGAGGCTGCCGATACTGTTGCTGATCGTCACCAGATCGGCCGCTTGTTTCTGGCTCTCCGACTGGACCAGGTCTTTGATGGCCAATCCCTGTTCCACGAGCTGCTGTTCGATCATGTTCAGGGGGAGCATCAACGCATGGCTCCGTCCCTGGAGCCGCCGAGCGAACTCCGCCACGAAGGCGCTCGTCATCGGCTGGTCGGAACGGACCAGATCGGCCATTTCCAGGATCAAACCCTTGGGATCACGAGCGGCCACGTCGAGCATGCGGTCGGCCCACGATGCCGCCTTGGTCTGGTCGATCCGATCAGCGGCGATTCTCGAGGCCACACGGCGTAAATTCTCGATGAGTGCCAGCCTGAGCATGATGGGAATCGCCCAGAGTTCGCCGAGATCGAGCGTCGATATGCCCTGATAGGCCTCCACGAATCGGGTGAGGTTCTCCGTATCGACCCGTCCGTCGCTGTGCATGATCAATTCGAGCGCGATGTCGTAGACGCGCGGGTAGTCCCGCGAGGGCCCCTCGAGCAGCCGGGGCAGCTCGCGGCTGTACCCCTTGGGCAGATGCTGCCTGGTAAGCCGGATCTGTTTTCTGATCAGGTAGAAGTTGTCGAGAAGCCACTCGCTCGCCGGCGCGATCGGTCGCTTGCCCTCCACAGCCTGCGTGATCAGAGCATGCGTCTCGAGAAGAACGGCTTCATTGTCGGAAAGCCTGGGCAGGAGAAGGAGCTTCCCCTTTTTCCGGACGACCTTGTGAGATGAGGCGAGCCGCCTGCCTTGGCGCGACAGTTGCTCCACGCTGAGCAGCTCGGAGCGCAGCGGCTGGCGGTCGCTGTACTTCAAGGCCGTCCCGCTGTCGACCGGATCGACGTTCAGGAGAGGCGCGGTGCTCGTTGGACCGTTTGGGGCCATCTGAATCGCTCTCAAATGACTGGTGGTTGTCGTCTAATTCGGACGCGGAACGCCTCCGCGTGGAGGTATGGCATTCTCCTCAACCAGGAAGGATGGCCGCGCAGATTATGGCAGCAACGTGCCGAGGACGGCAAAGACATAATCGAGCAATGGAACCAAGAAGATAGTTTTTTTGAGGTAACCGGGAAGGGTTAATCGCCTGTATCCCCCTCGATTTTGTTCCCGCCATCGGAGGATTTGCTCACGTTTATTCCATCAACTCTGGACGCCAGGAAATCGTCAGACTCATTCGATTCCGATTCAGAAAATTTCGTCTTTTCGACCCTCAAGGGTGCCTTGACGCTTCGCAGGTGCAGGTCGCGCTGTGGAAAAGCGATCTCGATGCCATGTTTTCGAAAGGCCTTGTCAATCGCCATATGGAGCTCGTGTCGGGTTTCTACGTAATTGTTGGTTCCCTTCACGAAGACTCTGACCTCGAAATCGAGCGAGCTCTCGCCGAATCCCAGGAACAGGACCTGGGGGGGAGGATCTTCGAGAACATACTTGATCGAAACTGCCGTTTGGTGGGCGACCCGTAGAGCCTTTTCAGTGTCAGATCCGTAGGCAATCCCCACCTTGACGATGAGACGCATGACCGGATCGGAGAGGGTCCAGTTCACGAGCTGTTCGGTGATGAAAGTCTTGTTTGGAACAACCAGTTCCTTGAGGTCCCAATCTGTGATGGTCGTGGCCCGGATGCGGATTCGTGACACCGTGCCCACGATTCCGCCGACAGTGACCGTGTCCCCCACTCGTATGGGCCTCTCGAACAGAATAATCAGGCCTGATATGAAGTTGTTGAAGATTTCGTGAAGTCCGAATCCAAGGCCGACTCCAAGCGCGGCCACCACCCACTGGATGCTCGACCACGTGAGGCCGATGGTGCTCAGGGCGATAACGATTCCGACCGTTATGATCAAGTATCGGCTGATCGTCGTGATCGCGTACCGAGTCCCTCGTTCGAGAGGCAGGTGCTGAAGGACAGCTATCTCCAAAACGCCAGGTAGATTCCGTGCCGCCATCGAAGTCAGGATGACAACCAGCAGAACCAGCACGAGATCAGCCAGCGTTACGGGGATCAATCGAGGCTCGCCGTCCGTGACCATCGTGTGGTGCCAAAGCTCCACTCCCCTGAGGATGTTGAGCGCCGGAAGGACATCGGCCCAGATGAGCCATATGCCGACAACCACGGCAAGGCTCAGCACGGCCCGGAGAAAATCCCGTGTTTGCTGGCTGATCCTGCCGAGATCGAACTCGGGAATATCCACGGAAACGGTTCCACTTGTTGTTTCAGCCGTTCCCCCCGAATCAGCTGTCGATGTTCTTGCCGCGTCGAGCCTCTCGCGAGCCTTTGCCAAGGCGAGCTTCCCGTGCGTTATGAAAAGCCATCGCATGATAGCGCTGTTCACGATGACCGCCGCGACTGTCAGCGCAATTGTCGCGAAGAGGCGGTTTTCGAGACGAAGAGCCGTGTAGTGGTAGCCTGCTGCCGAGATGAAGATGAGCGCAATAGGAACGCACACGGCGATCGAATACCAGACGTACCTCAGCTTGGAAATCCAGCCGTTGGGATTCCGTGCGAGAAAATGCTCGAGCACTCCGCCTCGAGGTTTTAGAAGGCGAATCGTGAAAAGTCCGAGCACGAGCATTTCCACGATGAAGGCGACACGTCCAAGACTCGCCTTGTAGGCTTCGGTCTCCTGCCACTCTATTGCGGTAATGACAAATTGCGCCGGGATGACGATTGTCATCAACCAGAAAAGGTTGCGCCGGAGCAATGAGCAAGTCCGCTCGGCCCACCTAAGGTGAACGGACGCAACACCGCCCGGACTGCAGAGCACCCTGAAGAATTGGACGGTCAAAAAGAGCCATGCAACCGCACCGAGTCCTTCGCCGACCGCCTTCGCAAATTCCGGGGCCTCATAAGATGCGGTAAGAATCCATCCGGAAAAGCCGATTAGGAAGGGCCAGGGAAGGGAGAGAAGCACTGTGATCACCAGTGCCTTGATCGTGAGAAAGAACCTGTCCGTGTGGACCTTTCCCACCCTTGTTGCATCCACGTTGATTATCTTGCGGAGGCGGAACCGGTAAAAGAGGAGAAGAAAAAGGAAGATCGCGGCTCCGGTGGTGGTGACCGCCCTATCGAGCGCAGCTCCACACCAGACTTCTCCCGCCTCGATCCACCGGAGAGGTGACGCAAACCAGAGAACAGCCGCGCCAATCTGGCCAAATATGTCGAGATCTACAGGCAAGGAGTTGGGGATCCAGAGAAGACGTTCCTCAAGAAAGCCCGTGTACGCGCGAACTTCGTCGAAGAGAAGCTTCTCATCGAAATCGATTGCGCCCAGTTTTTTAACGTAGTCAAGATAGCTATCTTCGAGCGACTGCAGGATCGCTTGCTTGCTTTCGAGATGGGATCGAACCTCGCTTTTTATGAGACCAAGCTGTTCCGAAGCAAGTGTTGTCTCGAGATCCTTGGAGAGAAGCTCGTCGATCTTTCCGTCCAGATCTTCCAGCTCGCCTCGATCCTCGGCAATCTCGAAAATCCTGAAATTGATCGTCGATATCAGCTCTCGGCGCTTAACCGCGTTTGTTTGAAAAGTGCGCAGATTCGGGAGTTGCCTGAGCTCGCTGAGCAAAACTTTTCCAAGCGCTCCGCGGAGCCCGATTTTCTTGATTTGCTGCTGCGTGGTCTCGTGGGCGCTCTTGCTGTTCTCGAACTGCTCAATGATATTCTGATGCTTTTCTGACGCGTCCGCGATGTCCTTGACACAACTTTCCAGCTCCTGGCTCAGCCCAGCGTTCTCCGTTGCCAGAGATCGGATGATAGGGTGCTTTCGCTGAGCAGCCTGTTCAGCCTGCTTGGCCTCCTCCTTTGTCTGCTTTGCTTCATCGAGTCTGCGGGCGTTCATGATCTCTTGGATCGCCTGGACCCGGGCTTCCGCGCCGGGCGACTGCGCCGCGACCTGATCACGCATCGCCTGGAGCAGGTTCATCCGGCACTCGTGACTCAGAAGTTCTTGCTCGAAAGCCGCCAACTCGGTGGCCCGGTAAAACTTGCGTGCCTCTAACGAGGCGATTCGCGCTTCGGTTACCCTGGAATCCTCTTCCTTCGGACTTGCTAGCTTGAGTTCCGATTCGATCTCCTCGAGCTTCTGACGAGAAACCGCCATCTGGGAGCGAATCTTTTCGGGACGATCCTGCTCGGCCTTGATCTGGCCGACCAGTTCGGTGAGACGGCTCTTGAGTCCAGCCAGGACTGCCTGTTCCTTGGCCAGGAGCGGCTCCAATTCCTTGGAATTTGCCTCCGGGGGAACATCGATCGTGATCTCGGATGGAGAGGCGGATGGATTGTCCACCATCTTCTGTCTGATTCTCTTGGTTTCGATAGGAGCGGTCTCGATGTCCGCCCGGAAATTTTCAGCGTTCTTCTTGAAGATCTCTGCGCTTTCGAGCCTGCTCAAAGCGGTACGGTACAGTTCGAGCAACCGGTTCTTCAGCGCTTCGTCAACTTCAGTGGAGGTCTCGAGTTCCCGGATGCGGTTACTGATCGTGTCTTTGTTCTGAGTCTGGCTCGAAAGGGTAGGCGCCTGTTCTTCTTGAGCCAATGCCTGCAGCCACATCATCGAGGCGAGAATCGCCGCCAAAAGGAGAATGGCGATCCTGCGGATCACCGGGAGGATGTCGCTTTCGAAGGCAGTCATTCGTCTCTCCTCAACAAGCAAGGTTTCGAGTCTCATCGAGATCTGACCACTCCGCAAGTTCTGCAGCATCCGACCAGTTTTTTCGCCCCGCCCGACATCTTTCCCTCCGCCTGGGAAACGTGTAGATGATTTTAGATTTTATCATGAGCAAAAAGAACTTTAATTCACAGTACCGAGAGCGTTCACGACAGTAGCCGTGCGCGGATTTGGTCTATGCGCCGTTGCAGGTAGGGAGAAAAATGACCAATGTAGCGACTCCATAAGTCAGGCCGGCGCCAGTCTTCCCCCGTTATTCTTCCTCTACACCTGGGAGAGCCGCATTGACAGTCGAATTCATCATAGGGACACCCGTCGGACATGGCATAGTCAAAGCAAACTTCCTCTCCAGGTGAGATCTCACGCAACGCGATCAAGGTGGCTTGGCCACACAGCCCAGCATTGGGATCGCAAGAATGATTGATCCAATCCGCCGGTCCTGGTTTTGAACTCAGAAAAAAGAGGTTCTCTTCGACTTGAACAGACAGGCTGCGGACCTCAGCGGGCAATAGGGAAAGCTGTTCTCCAGAGACCACCTCGCCCCCCCAAACGGCAAGCAGCTCCCTTTTCAACACCATATCGCGCACGAAGACACCCCGTGCTCCTTTTTGCCAG
>Ga0180430_10000686_pt1 | contig 36126 bp, 27 predicted proteins | sample SS_ome_9_FD_132999 | JGI IMG/M metagenome (GOLD analysis project Ga0180430, IMG submission 132999) | Hypersaline lake sediment archaeal communities from the Salton Sea, California, USA - SS_1_S_2 metaG | ecosystem: Environmental > Aquatic > Non-marine Saline and Alkaline > Hypersaline >...
CCGAACCGGTTCCGGTTCATGATTTTGTGCATGAATATCCTCTTGGGCCTTTGCAAACAAGGAAAATACGGATATAGGGAGGACTTCGATCGCATGAATTCGAAGCACGAGCCGATCGAGTCAGCGCAAAATCGAGGGGACCGAGGATTGTGGCGATCCACAGCACCGAGGCAATTTGCATTTTGAAAGCGCCTTTCGGCGAGACATCGCAGGTGATCCACTGGATCACGCGCGATTTCGGACGCGTGGCGTGCCTGGCCAAGGGCGCCTACCGGGACACCAATCGCTTCGAGGGTAACGACGACCTTCTGAATCTCAGCCGGATCACTTTCTCCATCCGTCCGGGGCAGGGTCTGGGACTCCTCCGAGAGAGAAAACTGATCGATTATTTTTACGGACTGAGGAAGGACCTCGGCCGCTTCGCCGCGGCTTATCTCATTCTCGACGCCCTGCGCCGGTCGATTCAGGAAGGGCAAAAGACGGAAGGACTCTTCGAATCGCTTCGACAGACCCTCCGGCTGCTTTCCGGCTGCAAAGGGACAGCCGACATTATCCTGTTTACCTTCCTCGGGAGGTTCCTTAGAATGATTGGATTCGAGCCTGTCCTGTCGAGGTGTACTTCCTGCGACAGGGACGCGGCAGGTGCGAACCTTCTCTATATCGATCCGAGGCAGGGAGGTGTGGTTTGCCGTAACTGCCGGTCCGATATGCGTCAAGGTGTCGTAATCTCGGGCGAAACCGCCCGCGTGATCGAATCGTCGGGCTCCATGGATGTGGAGGCCGTCTCCTTCGGGCCGCGTGCTGGGGCGGTCAGCCGCGAGCTCTGGGCGTTTTTTGAGTTTTTCCTGACCTTCATCCTTGAGAGAAAGCTGGAAACCTTTGACTTCGCCAGAATCCATCTGGCGAGGGATGATTGAGAGAGATCGATTCGATGTATCGCTTCGTGATCCAAATCTGTTTTTTTCCGCTTCTTTGCGGCTGCACCTATTCGTTCACCACCGTGCGCGACCAACCGATCGAGGACTGCGCGCCCCAGGTCGTTCTCGACGAGGCGCAGGCTGCGTTTCAGAGCGGCGACTTTGACTGGGCCGGCCACCTCGCCTCGTACATCGTCGAGGAGCAGCCCGACGCTCCCGAGGCCGAGGACGCCCTCTATATCGCGGCCGAATCTTCCTATCGCGAGGAGGAGCTGAGAGAGGCCTTCAGCCTCTTCAAGGAACTGGCCTCGCGGTTCCCGGCGACCAAGTATAGCCGGATCATCGCTGAACGGGACTACGCCATGGGCTGCTCCTTCTTCGAGGAGGGAGAGGGATTCTTCGGCGTCTTCAAGAATCGCGCTTACGGCGTCAAGGTGATGAATCATCTCATGACCTACTTTCCCACGTCCGATCTGGCCGACGATGCGCAACTGGCGATCGGTGAATATTTTTTCTCCGTCGATGACTACACGGCCGCCGCCGAATCGCTCGAGAGGATCATCAAGGAATATCCCACCTCGGAATGGGTCGAAAAAGCGACCTTCATGACGGGGATGAGTTATTACATGCTGAACAAGGGACCGTCCTACGACCGGGAGTCGCTCCTGCGATGCATCGAGTTCCTGCGCTTCTACCGCGACCGCTATCCGGCAGGAAATTTTTTCGATGAAAGCGGCGAACTCCTCTCCGATTCGTGCGAGCGGATGGCGGCCAAGGAGATGGAGATCGCCCTCTATTACCTCGACCAGGACCAGGACCGCGGCGGCCGCATGCACCTGGCCAATGCCGTCCTTCTCTTCCCCGCGACCGACAGCGGCCGCAAGGCGCAGGAGATGCTCGACGAGAAGGGCTGGGACACGTCGATCAACTCGATCGACACGATCCGGTCGCGCAAAGAGGGCCGCAGGGCGAGAGAGTGATCTCGGGCGCAAGACTCCGGGATAATGACATTTTGATCTTTTTGCGGAACGATCAGGCTATACCTATGGTGAAGACAGTGAAGATCGGCCGGGTCGTGGGGTGCTATATGCCGATCATACTGTTATTGAGAGAGTTATGACCGTTTTTCGACCGATCCTGGGCCTCTTGGCCCTCGTGGCGCTCTGCGCGATCTCCCTGACCGGCTGCACCGGGTGGACGACCCGTTCCCTGGTTCTGGAAGGAATGGAACGGATCTACGTTCCTTTTTTCCAGAACGACACGTACTATAGAGGGCTGGAGGAGCATCTCACGCAGGAAGTGATCGCCAGAATTAACGAGAGAACGGACCTTCATCTGGTCGATAGAAAATCAGCGGAGATGATCCTCGAGGGCCGCGTGACCAGGTACGATCAGCGTGTTCTGAGTCAGGATACGGGAAATCGGGTTCTCGAATCATCGGCCACCGTGACCGTTGAGGTGAGATTGATCCGCGCCTCCGACGGAAGCGTGATAGATGAACAAATTTTCAAGGACAGGGCCGAGTTTTTCACGGGCCTGCAAGAAACGCTGGAGACCTCCCAGCAAGAGTCTTTCAAGCTCATCTCCCACAAGATCGTGAGTATCGTGGAGACAGGCTTTTGAAACCAGGAACCGATGGAACAGAGGGCGATCGCCGGCGATCGCCGATTCTGCCTGAGGCGGAAAGTGCATGAACGAAGAATCGAACAAAGACACTGGCAAGGGGAAGGACAAGAAGAAGTCGCGTAACAGGTTCAACATGCTGTTCACGCTGCTTTTCATCATTGTCATTTTTGCCCTTCTGATCAATATGCTCGGAGACGGCGCCTGGGGCGAAGCGCGCGAGATCACGCCGCTCACCTTTTACAAGATTCTCTATACGGGCAGGATCGTCCACATCGACAACAACGGTCTCGACCGTGTCGAGGGCGAGTACCTCATCGGCACCGGCGCCTCGGGGAGCGACACCGCCTTCAGCACGGGGCCCTACGGCGAGGCGCAGGGGAGGACGGGACGCTTTTTCGTCGAACTGAGCGCCGAGGAACTGCAGTCGAGGGCGCCCGATTTCGCCGAGTTCCTCGGCCGCCAGGTCGAGAGCGAGAGCCCTGATCTTCTCTGGGAAAAACTGGCCGCCGATCAGATTCTGGTCAATTCCTATTACACCGTGATCTGCGACGATCCCTACACGGTTGATGCCGTCACCTCTCCGGCCGAGCGGAAAGCCCAGGCAAACAGCGCCGTTGAAAAGACCACGTCGACCCTTCTCTTCGTCGAATATGTCGAAGGGGGGCGGATCAGATTCATGCGCTACGACCTTTCCGGTACTGGCGGGATGCAATCGGGGAGTTCGCGCACTCTCAAGGAGCTCGCCTCCACGATGCGCGCAAAGTTCCCCGATGCGCCCTTCAAGACCTATCCGCTCCAGAACGAGTCGAGCCTCGATTTCAACAAGCCCAACACTTTTCTCACGTCGCTCGTGGCCACGCTGATCCCCTGGATCCTCATCATCGGTCTCTTCTGGTTCTTCATTCTGCGCCAGATGAAATCGCCCGGCGGGGGGGGCGGGGTGCTCAGCTTCGGCCGGTCGCGCGCCACGATGGTGAACAAGGAGAAGACGAACATCACCTTCAAGGATGTGGCCGGAATCGAGGAAGCCAAGGAAGAGGTGGGCGAGATCATCGAGTTTCTCAAGAATCCGGGGCGCTTCTCGCGGCTCGGCGGCCGCGTCCCCACGGGGGTGCTGCTCGTCGGCCCTCCGGGCACGGGCAAGACCCTCCTCGCCAAGGCGATCGCCGGCGAGGCCGATGTGCCCTTCTTCTCGATCAGCGGTTCCGACTTCGTGGAAATGTTCGTCGGCGTCGGCGCATCGCGCGTGCGCGATCTCTTCCGCCAGGCGCGCGAGAGTTCTCCCTGCATGATCTTTCTCGACGAAATCGACGCGGTGGGCCGCAAGCGCGGTTCGGGACTGGGCGGCGGACACGACGAGAGGGAACAGACGCTCAACGCGATCCTCGTCGAGATGGACGGCTTCGAGAAGGACGAGGGAGTCATCCTCCTGGCCGCCACGAACCGCCCCGACGTGCTCGATCCGGCGCTGCTGAGGCCGGGGCGTTTCGACCGGGAGATCGTCATCGACCTTCCCGATCTGACAGGACGCAAGGGGATTCTCAAGGTCCATGCCGCCAAGGTCAAGATGGCCGAAAACGTCGACCTTCACACGATCGCCAGGGGAACACCCGGCTTCTCGGGCGCCGAACTCGCGGCGCTCGTCAATGAGTCGGCCCTGATCGCCACGATGAAGGGCAAGGCGGCCGTCGAGCTCGATGACATGGAAGAGGCGCGCGACAAGGTCCGCTGGGGGCGCCAGAAGAAGAGCCGCGTCATGGATGAGGAAGACCGCCTCATCACCGCCTACCACGAATCGGGCCACGCTCTCGTGGCCCACCTCCTTCCCGAGGTGGAACCCTTGCACAAGGTGACGATCATTCCACGGGGAATGGCACTCGGCGCCACCATGCAGCTTCCCGAGAAGGACCGTTATCACCACCGCCGCAAGGAGCTCTACGGCAACATCGTCGTACTCTACGCCGGCCGTATCGCCGAGGAGAAATTCTGCGGCGATATCTCGAGCGGCGCCCAGAACGACATCCAGAGGGCGTCGGAGATCGCCCGCGTCATGGTCTGCCGTCTCGGCATGTCGGACGAACTGGGGCCGGTCTCCTATGACGACCGTCAGGACCACGTCTTCCTCGGCGAGGAACTCGTCCGGTCGCAGGGCCACGGGCCCGAGACGATGAGAAAGATCGACGCCTCGGTGAGAGAGATCCTCGACAAGTGTTATGCCAAGTGCGAGAAACTCATCGACGAGCACGGCGACAAGATCGAAACGATCACCCGTGCGCTGATGGAGCACGAGACCCTTTCGGGCAATGAGGTGGCCGCGCTCATCGAGGGCCGAACCATCGACGATCTCAGAGCCGAAGAGCGCGAGGCGCAGGCGCAGGAGGAGGCGAACAACGCCAAACCCGCTTCCGTCGAGCCGCCGGCTGATCCCGCCGAAGAAGGCGATGCCGACGATCTTCCTTCCGAGGGCGAATTCGCTTATTAGTCCCCGACGAGAGAGAGATCGCCCAACGATTGTCGGCAGGTCTCTAATACTTCCTGATCAAAGTCATCCACTCATCGGGTTTCTTGAGGTGGAGGCGGATCCGGCCGCCGCCGCGAAGGGTCGTTCGCAGAAGGAGGACCTTTCTCTTTCCCTTCTGTTCGACCTCGAACCAGGCATCGTCTCCTCCGGCACTTCGCGGGTGACCGAGCGGTGCTTGCAGCACCTTGTTCCGCGTGATCCAGTGAACCATGACGAACCGCTTTTTCGTGAGAAAGACGCGGCTGAAGGTGATGCGTTTGATCATGGGAAAATTGAAACGGGTGAAGACGGGTCCTTCTTCGAGAAGAATCCCGTCTCCCTCGAGCTGCGGTTTGAGGGCCCGGAATCTTTTGCGTCCAATGACCAGTCGTGCGAGCCAGTAGGTGGCCGACGCGGCAAGGACGAGGCAAAGAAGCAAGTCGGTCGTGGTCATCACGTCTCCCTTCGACAGTTACTCTATCATTTGACGCCGTTCTTTCCAGAGGTTGAACCGGCGAAGCTCAAAGGTTATTCTCGGATCGGGGCCGACGTTGAGGACAGTTGATTCACATTCTGTGGAGACGAAAAAATCATGCAATTCAAGGTCGTTGTCATCGGTGGTGTCGCCGCGGGCCTCAAGGCAGCCTGCAAAACGGTCCGCCTCTGTTCCGAGGCGGAGGTCACGGTCATCGAAAAGGGGGAGATCCTGTCCTACGCGGGCTGCGGGCTTCCCTATTTCATCTCGGGAGTGGTGAAGAAGAGGGAGGAGCTTTTCAGCACGCCCATCGGGGTGGCGCGCGATCCCCAGTTCTTCGAGGCGGTCAAGAAGGTCAAGGTCCTCAACCGTACGGAGGCTCTGTCCATCGACCGGAAGGCCAAGACAGTCCTGATCAGGCATCTCGAAAGCGGCGAGGAGCGGACAGTGCCCTATGACAAGCTCGTCCTCGCCACGGGCGCCGACGCCATTGTGCCTCCCGTCGCCGGAGTCGATCTCGGCAACGTCTTCACCGTCAAGAGTGTGGACGATGCCGACAGGATCCGCGCCGTACTCGACGGGGGGGCTGTGCGCAAGGCGGTCGTTGTGGGCGGCGGCCTGATCGGCGTCGAAATGGCCGAGAGCCTCGCCGATTGCGCTCTCCACGTCTCCATCGTCGAGAGGCTCCCCCGCATCCTTCCCATGCTCGATCCCGAGATGGCGATGCTCGTGGAGAAGCACCTCCAGATGGAGGGGATCTCGGTCCATACCGACACAGCGGTCACCGCCCTCGAGGGCGATCAGTCTGTCTCAGCCGTCGTCTGCGACGGGCTGCGCCTCGACGCCGACGTGGTGATCCTCGCCGTCGGCGTGCGGCCCGCCGCGGGGCTGGCTGCCGAGGCCGGTCTCGAGATCGGCCCCTTCGGGGGCATCGGCGTCGATGAGCGGATGCGTACCTCCGATCCCCACATCTTCGCCGCCGGCGACTGCGTCGAAGTGAAGAACATTCTGACCGGCCAGCGCTCCTTCGTTCCCCTGGGATCGACGGCCAACAAGCAGGGGCGGGTGGCGGCGATCAATCTCACCGGCGGCGATGAGTCCTTTCCGGGAGTCCTGGGCAGCACGGTCGTCAAGGTTTGCGATCTCTCCGTGGCCCGGACCGGTCTCTCGGAGAGCGAGGCGCAGACGGCCGGTTTCGAAACCGTTACCTGCTGCGTGCCGGGCGAAGACCGGGCCCACTACTATCCGGGCTCGGCCGGTGTCATTCTCAAACTCGTTGCCGACGCGAAAACGGGCCGCCTTCTGGGTGTTCAAGCGGTGGGCGCCGGCGATGTTTCGAAGAGGGTCGATGCCTGCGTGGGCGTGCTCACGGGATCTCTTACCGTCGATCAGGTCTCCAAACTCGATCTCTGCTACGCGCCCCCCTATTCGAACGCCCTCGACGTCCTGATCACGGCCGCCAACGTTCTCAAGAACAAGATGGAGGGCCGTCTCCGGGGAATCGGGCCGACCCTGGTCAAGGAGATGCTCGATCGGGGGGATGATTTTTTCTTCCTCGACGTGCGCTCTCCGGGAGAGGTCGGCGAGGCGGCGATCGACGGGGCGGTGAACATTCCTCTCGGAAAGCTCAGGAAGGTCGTCGATCAGGTGCCGCGCGACAAGCCGGTCATCACCTTCTGCGCCGTCTCTCTGAGAGGGTACGAGGCTTCGCTCATTCTGGCGGCCGCGGGCCACGACGACGTGCAGGTGATGGAGGGCGGTGTGGCCGCCTGGCCCTTCGCGGTAACCAAGAGCTCGTAACACGTCGGGGGAGGCAGGCAGATGAACCCGAACACCGAGTCGGCCCGCCCTGCGGAGGAGCGGATCTGGCGCCTCGCGGGGGGCGGCCGGCTCCGATTCGGACAGACGCCGCGAATCATGGGCATACTCAACGTGACCCCCGATTCGTTCTCCGACGGGGGGAGATGGTTCGATCGTGACGCGGCGATCGCCCGGGGGATGGAAATGGCCGCCCAGGGCGCCCATATCATCGACGTGGGTGGCGAATCGACACGGCCCGGATCGAAGAGGACCAACGTCGAGGAGGAACTGGACCGCACCGTTTCTGTCATCGCCGCCCTGGCCGCCGCGATCGACTCTCCCATCTCGATCGACACGACGCGCGCCGCGGTGGCGCGCGCCGCGCTCGACGCGGGAGCGTCGATCATCAACGACATCTCCGGTTTCACCTTCGACCCGGCTATGGCGCCCCTCGCCGCCGAGAGCGGCGCGGGCCTGGTGGTCATGCACATTCGCGAGACGCCCGAGACGATGCAGCAGGCACCGTCCTACGGCGATACCTTCGCCGAGGTGAGCGAGGAGCTGAATCGGCGCGTGGCGCCTCTTCTCGATCTCGGAGTGAATCCGGCGTCTGTGGTTATCGATCCGGGGATCGGTTTCGGAAAGCGGCAGCAAGACAACCTCTGCCTTCTCGCCAGGCTCGAGGAGCTTGGCAGGGACTATCCCGTCCTCGTCGGCTGTTCGCGCAAGTCGTTCCTCGGAGCGATCGGTGGGCGCCATGTGGACGACCGCCTGCCCGAGACGATCGCCACCACGGTCTGGGCCGCCATGGCCCGGTGCTCCATCGTGCGTGTCCATGATGTGGACCAGAATCGCCGCGCCCTCGAGGTGATCGACGCAATCGGTCGATCGAAGGGGCCGATCGAAGAGTCCGATCGAAGGGTTCGGTGAAAGACCGATCTTTTAGGTAGACGCATCAAGGCCATGACAGCATAATCTCCGTCTGGTGCCTCGGATCGGCGCGCCAACAGGTGCGCGGCGGTTGTCAACACGGAAAAGCGATTACCATGCCCGGTCACCTGACAGACATGTTCAAGATGACGCCTCTCCAGCTCTTTGAGGCCGCTGTGGAGATCGCCATCTTTTCGTTGATTTTCTACATGATCCTCCGCTTTCTTCACGGGACGCGCGGGCTCGGGATCATGAAGGGAATTCTCGCTCTCATCACGGTCATTCTCCTCGCCCTGCTCGTTTTTCAGAGGAGCGGCGAGGGGGTGGGCGTCTTCTCTCTGCCCCGCATCAGCTTGGTGGCCGAGACCTTTCTCACGGCCGCGATCCTCGCTCTCGTCATCGTCTTTCAGCCCGAGATCAGGCGCGGCCTCTCCCGTCTTGGCGAGGTGGGCATCTTCAGCAAAACCGAAACGTCGCTCAGCCCCATCGCGCGCGGCGCCGTGAGGCTCGCCCGCAAGCGGATCGGTGCGATCATCGTCGTCGAGGGGACGGTGGGGCTCGGATCGTACCTGGAGGGATCGGAAAAGCTGAGCGCCGAGCTCAACGTGGCTCTTCTCGAATCGATCTTCTACCCCAATTCGCCGCTCCACGACGGCGCCGTCATCGTGCGGCGCGATCGGATCGTGGCGGCCGGATGCCTCCTTCCCCTGAGCGAACAGACAGATCTGCCCACCGAGATGGGAACGCGCCACCGCGCCGCCCTGGGAGTCACCGAGGAGAGCGATGCCGTGGCGGTCGTCGTTTCCGAGGAGACGGGAAAGATCCGCCTCGCCACGCGCGGCCAGTTCCGCGAACCCAAGGACGGCAAGCATCTGGAAGAGATGCTGGGTGAAATCATCTACACCGAGTCGGGGGAGGAGAGCACGCTGTGAGCCGGAATTCCCCGACGAAAAAGATTCGCGCCTTCTTCTACATCACCTTTCGGAAGGACATCGGACGCAAGCTGATGGCGCTCTTCCTGGCGATTCTCGTCTGGGTCTACGTGGCACAGAAGGTCGATGACAGGAAGGAACACGAGCTCCATATCCACGTGGTGCAGGGGCAGGAAGCTTACCTGGAACAATCGAATCTCGTCGATGAGGGCTTTTTCATCATCCTTCCCGAGAACGTGATGGAGATCAGCAGCATCGACGGCAATACCTTCATCGAGGAAAAGATTCTTCGCGTGATCCTCTCCGGCCCGAGCGAGAGGCTGCCCACCAAACTCGTGGGCAAGTACGCTTTCAGTTTTCAAAACCTCACCGACGGGAGCGACGCCGTCGACGAAAAGGTCACCATCCTGCGCGAGTTCTTTCCCGATCTGCTCTCGGCGAGCGGGATCAGAGTGACTTTCGAGCCAAAGAGAATCGATCTCCGGCTGGCGCACCGCAAGGAGATCAACATCTCTCTCAGCGCTGCAAATAACCTGAACATCGTGAACGAACTGCCTCCCGCCAACGACCTGAGTTACGAACCGGCGCAGGTCACCTTTGATCCGACCAATGTCACGCTCTCCGGTCCGGCGCCCGAGATCGATCGTATCAAGAAGGATTCTTCCGTCTTCAAGCTCGAAACCGTCGATTTCAGCAAGATCGGCATCGGTGCCACGCTGCAGCTTCACGGCTCTCCCGAGATGCTCAAGAAGAAGATCACCCTGAGAACCAGGGACAATGTGATCGCCGTCAATCTCAAGATCAAGGAAAAAGAAACGGAAGAGTCCCTCTTCGTCCCGATCAGTTTGCTCGACAACGGAAAGCCTCTTCCCTCCGAAGAACTCGACAAAATCGAGCCCGAGGAGGAGATGGTCGAAGTGGTTCTCAAGGGGCGGCGATCGGCCCTCCAGAACCTCTCCGATGAGGAACGCCAGGCGCGAATCCTGGTCGTCATCGATCTTGGAGGGCGGCGTGTGAAGGATAATTACGACGTCGATGTCTACACCCACGATCTACCCGATACGGTCCGCGTCAGTCTCAAAGATGAATCGAAAATGGTCGTGCGGTTTAGAGAGCCCGAACCAGCGTCCGAGAACAACTGAGCCGGGACCGATTTCGGCCATCACTGGGGATCACCATGGCGAACAAGTATTTCGGAACGGACGGCATCAGGGACGTGGCCAATCGCGGCGCGCTCGTTCCGTCGATGATTCTCAAGGTGGGACAATGCGTGGGAGTGCTGCTCGGGGAGACGGGCGGCGCCGATCGGCCACGCGTGGGAATCGGCGCCGACACACGCCTGTCGGGAAGCATGATCGACAGCGCTCTCTGCGCCGGGCTGACTTCGGTCGGCGTCGATGTCGTTGATTTCGGTGTTCTTCCCACGCCGGCCCTCGCCTATCTCACGCGCGCGCGCGGCCTCGGTTCGGGAATCATGATCTCGGCCTCCCACAATCCGATGGCCGACAACGGCATCAAGATTTTTCACGGCGACGGATTCAAGATCAGCGACGCCATGGAGAGCCGGCTCGAGGAGATGGTCGACGGATTCGATTGTTCCTCCGCCCTGCGCACGGGGGGCGCCGTGGGCAAGGTCAGCGTCGATCCCTCGGGATTCGAGGAGTACGTCTCCTTCATGGTCGATCGCTTCGACGACGGCATGCTGCGCGACTTCAAGGTCGCCGTCGATTGCGCCAATGGGGCAACGTGGAAATCGGCTCCGGAAATTCTCAAGAGGCTCGGCGCCAAGATCACGGTCATGGCCAATGCCCCGAACGGGACCAACATCAATGAACAGTGCGGCTCGGTCCATCCGCAGGCGTTGCGGGAACTCGTTCTTGCCGAGAAGTGCGACGCCGGCATGGCGCTCGACGGCGACGGGGACCGCTGTATTCTGATCGACAACAGGGGCGGGGTGGTCGACGGCGACATGGTCATGGCCGGCCTCGGTGCCTGGCTCAAGAAAAAAGGCGCCCTCAACAACGATACGGTGGTGGCCACGGTGATGAGCAACATCGGTCTCGCCGCCGCCCTCCGCCGCGATGGAATTCATCTCGAAAGGACCCCGGTGGGGGATCGCTTCGTGACGGCTTCCATGAAGGAGGGTGACTTTTCCCTCGGCGGCGAGCAGTCGGGACACATCATCTTCGGCCGGGAGAACAACTACACCGGTGACGGCGCGTACACCGCGCTGCGCCTCTTCGAGGCGGTCATCGAATCGGCGCAGACGGTGGCGGAGTTCGTTTCCGGCATGGAGACATTTCCCCAGATCCTGATCAACGTTCCCGTCACGCACAAGCTGCCTCTCGAGGAGATCCCCTCCGTGGAAGAGCGGATCGCCCTCGCCGAAGGCGCCCTGGGCGAAGAGGGGCGCGTGGTGGTCCGCTACTCGGGTACGGAGCCGAAGCTGCGTGTCATGATCGAGGGCCGCGACCAGGACGAGGTCAACGGCCTGGCCGACTCGATCGCCGACGCCGTGCGCGCCGCGATCGGCAGCCCAACGGAATCAGAGTGATGGTCGAGTTCATCACACTGGCTCTGGATACGTCGACGCGCGCCGGTGAGGTTGTGCTTCTCGACGGCCCGGTCCCTCTCGGCGTCCGTTCGATCGAGGCGGGTTCGGCCCACGGCCGCGAGCTCGCCCCCGCCATTGCCGATCTACTCGACAGCAAGGGGATCGTTCCGGGCGGGGTGGGCCTCGTCGCCGTCGGTCTTGGACCCGGATCCTATACGGGCGTGCGTGTGGGGGCGGCCACCGCCCTGGGATTCGCCCTCGGCGCGGACTGTCCCCTTGCGGGAGTTTCGTCCCTCGCCGCGCGCGCTCTCGGCGCGGGTGACGCGGGCGAGACGGTTTTCGTCGTCACCGATGGGGGGCACAAAACCTGCTACAGCGCGGCATTTCGAATCGAGAGCGGCGGCGGCCTTTCGGAAGTAGCCGCCCATCTGGCAGGAACGTGGGACGAGGCGGCGTGCCGTGTCTCCGAGGGATGGATCGTGACCGGGGAGGTGCCCCGCTCGATCGCGCCTGACGCGATTCCGATCGCGCCCGACGCGATTCCGATCGCGCCCGACGCGATTCCGAACGCGCAGAGTCTCTTCGGGCCTTTCGAGCTGCGCCTCCGCGCCGAACCGGACGCGGTGAGCGTGGGGCGGCTCGGGCTCCATGACTTCCGGGAGAAGGGCGCCACGCCGGTCGATGCGATCAGGCCCCTCTACCTGCGCAGGTCGAGCGCCGAGATCAACTGGGATCGGATGCGGCACGAGGAGCGCAGGCCAAGGAAAGACTGAGAACTCATGTACTATCACAGAGCCTGGGCTGATATCGATGTTGACGCGCTGACGCGCAATCTGTCGAGCATCCGGTCCGCTCTCGCCCCCGGAACGGAGGTGATGGCTGTCGTCAAGGCCGACGCCTACGGCCACGGGGCGATTTCCATCGCGCGCACGCTGCAGAACCTGGAAGGAGTGTGGGGGTTCGGCGTGGGCGATTCGCGCGAGGCGCTCGAACTCAGAGACGCGGGGATCTCCTCGCCGATCGTGATTCTGGGCGCGATCATCGAGGACGAGATCGGCAGGGTTCTCGAGAACGGGATCTCGGTCTGCGTTCACTCGACGAGAAGGATCGAACGGCTCGACCGCGAGGCCCAACGCCAGGGCAAGCGCCTCGAGGTCCACCTCATGGTCGACACCGGCATGGGGCGGCTCGGGGTGACTCCCGAGAAGGCCATCGACGTGGCCGCCGGGATCGCCGCCGCGCCCGGACTCGACTTTGCCGGTGTGGCCACGCACTACGCGTGCACGAGCGAACCGGAAGATCCTTTCACGGCGGTCCAGCTGCGCCGGTTCGTGACGCTCAAGGAGACACTCACCGAGGCGGGTATCGCTCCGGCGATCTTTCACGCCTCCAATTCTTCGTCGATCTTCTCCAGTCTCTCCCGCCATTTCGACGTCGTCCGGCCGGGGATATCGCTCCTGGGAATCGCGCCCGACGGCAATGCGCCGGCCGGGGCCGATCTCGAACCGGTCCTCTCACTGAGAACGCAGGTCGTCTTCATGAAGGACATCCAGGCGGGCACGCCGGTCGGCTACAACCGGACATACACGACGCCGCGCGCCACGCGGATCGCCACGATTCCGATCGGCTACAACGACGGCTATCCCTATCGGCTCTCCAACAGGGGCCGCGTTCTGATCCGCGGCCAGAGGGCTCCTGTCGTGGGCGGTGTGACCATGGACTATACCATGATCGATATCGGCCATATTCCGGGCGTCGAGGTCGGAGAGATGGTGACGCTCATCGGCCGCGACGGCGGCGAGTCGATCACGGTCGACGAGATCGCCCAGATGGTGGGATCGATTTCCTACGAGATCACCTGCCTGATCGGGAAGAGAGTCCAGCGGATCGCGCGCAAGGCCAAATCGGACAAACCGCAGGCGGAAACGGATAGGAAAGACGAGGAACTCGAGGCACCCATCGGGCAAACGATCCATCGATGAGGCTCAAACTCGAAAAACTTTCGGCCCTTGCGTTGATTCCGGCGATCCTCATTGCCGAGGTTCTGATCGCTCTCTGGCTGATCACCGGAAGCAGCGCGGTGGAAGAGGCTCTCACCCGCGCCCTGGGCGAATCGATCGGCGGCGAGTGCCGCGCCGATCAGGTCTCGATCGAACTCTTCGGCGGAATCGAGATCGGAGAACTCGAACTGACCGCCAATCCCGATCTCCCTCCCCTTCTGTGGGCGCGCGGGGTGAGGGCGTGGCTTTCAGTGGAGCGGCTCCTTGCGGGAGACCTTGCGCCCGATGAGATCACCGTTGACGATGCCGCTTTTTGGTTTCCCTCGGAGAGCCGAGTCGGGGCCGTTTCGCCCGCTGCCGAGGACGGGGCGTTTTCCTGGGACGCGATCCCCGAGATGACGATCCGGATCAGGCGAGGGATGATCGAGATGGAGGGGATCGCCCATGCGCTCGACGAGGCCGACCTCGTGGTCCGCTGCGACGGCGCCGGGACGGTCGTCGGGGCGCTCTCGGGATCGATGGCAGGTGGGACGATCAGGGCGAGCGGATCGCGCAGGCTCGAGGGGACCGAGTCGATCTACCAGTTTCGCCTCGAGGGAGACCGCATCGACTGCTCGCCCAGCCTCGAACCTCTTTTCGCGCTCATCGACTGCGTCAACGACTACAAGGCGTTTATGCCGCGCGGAGAGGTGAGCTTCATCTTCGAGTCCGATCCTGTGATGACGCTCCCCGTAACCGGTCTGCTGCGCCTCTTTCCCCATGGGGCCGCCATCACCTACCTTGGATGGCCCGTGCCGTCGACCGGTGTCTACGACGAGAGTTTTCTCTATCCCCTCGAAAATCTCAACGGGACGATCACCGCCGACCTCCCCGGCGAGGTGCGCATCGAAACCGTGGTGGGGACGATCAACGAGGGCCGGGTGAGGGCCGACGGGTTCGTCCGCTTTCCGCCGCTTGCGCACGAGAAACGGCTGAACTTTCACATTCGGAACGCCGAGATCGACAAGGAGATCATCGCCGCTGTCGAACCCCACGAACCCGCGATTGCGGCCGTGCTCAGAGATCTCGCCCTCGAGGGGAAGGCCGACATCGAACTCGCCCTTCTGAGAAGCGCCGGCGGCGATCGTGGGGAAGACGCGCAGGGAGGGGGGAGGTTCGAGGCCTCCGTCGCCCTGCGGGGTATCTCGATCTGCCCTCTGTTTTTTCCTCTGCCCATTGATGCGATCAGCGGCCACGTCGACGTGAAAGAGGGAACGATGACCTTCGACAGCCTCGAAGGGAAGTACGGTGACGCCCTCGTGACCGGCGCGGGAACCGCCGATAGCGAGAAGATCTCCCTCGATCTCAGCGCTCGCAACGTGATGGTCGACGCCGGGCTGATCGACGCGCTGCGCGTGGTTTCGGAAGAGGGGGCGCGGCTCGTCGAATCGATCGGCCTGACCGGTGGGCGGCTCGCTCTGGACATCGATCTCGAGCTGCTCCATTCGCCGGTCGGAGACGAAGATCCGCTGATCGGCATGGCGATTCTTATCACCGCCCAGGGTTGTGCCGCGCGGCCCGGTTTTTTTCCCCTTCCCGTCGACGACCTGGCGGGCGAGGTTCTCGTGCGTATCGATGATTCGGCCTTGCGTTCCATCGAGATCAGGGGCCTGACCGCCGCCCACGAGGGGAGCCGGCTGAAACTCAGCGCGGGGATCGACGAAACGGGGCTCGTCGAACTCGAGCTTTCGGGCCGCAATCAGGCGATCACCCCGCCCTTGCTCGCCGCTCTCGTGGAGATGGAGCCGGCAGCGGCCGATTGGGTGCGCGGACTTTCTGCCGAGGGGAGCGTCGATTTCGAGGGGGCCTTCAGGGAGGGCGCGCTGTCCGTTGACCTGAATCCCCGTCTCGACCGCGTCGAGAGCCCGCTGCTTCCCTGTCCGTTCACAGATCTCGACGGCAGTGTTCAGTGGCGGGGCGGCAGCGGTAAGATCCTGGTCGAATCGCTCGGCCTGGGGATCGGAAGGGGGCGTTTCGTTTTCGAGACGGGTGAGGTCGATTTCGGTGAATCGGGAACGTCGATCCGGTTGAGCGGCAGCGGCCAGGGCCTTGATTTGAACCTCGGTGCGTCCCGCTTCGCGCCCGGACATGTCCAGGACCTGCTCCAGCGCCTCGGCCTCAAAGGCTTTGCCAATGTCAAGGAGGCCAGGGCGGAGATCGAACTCGATCGCGCGGGGGGCCTCTCGAGCCTGCAGGGAGGCGCGAGCGTCAGTTTCGACGGAGCATCGTTGCAGGGGGTGGTTGAGATTACCGATATCTTTGGAAGGATCGATCTCGATTTCCGATGGCCCGGCGCCGAGGGCGGCCGCTTCGAGCTGGCCGGCGAGGGTTCCTATCTCAGCTTCGTCCTCGAGAAGAGAGAGTTCTCCGGCGTGCACACCGATTTCGTGCTCGACGAGAACGGCCTCCGTCTTTCGAGCCTCGACGGAAACCTCTACGGCGGCCGCGTCCTGGGCGACAAGAACACCTTCGCCATGAGCTTCGATTCGCCCTGCGCCTTCAGGGGACGGTTGAGGGTGCGGGGAGCCGATCTCGATCGCCTCCTCGGCAGGGCGGGTTACGCCTTCAAGGATATTTCCGGAAAGCTCAACTACCGGCTCCGCTTCGAGGGCGAGATGGAGAACATCAATCGCATGACGGCCGAAGGCAGGATGAGCGTGGAAGACGGCCACCTGTGGAGGCTGCCTGTCTTCTCCGCCCTCTGGGGGCCGGTGGTCAATATCTTCGGCGTGGGCAGGCCGCCGGCCTTCGAGACGGGCAGTACTGATTTCACGTTGAAGGACGGTATTCTCAATCTGGAGAACGCTGTTCTCAATTCATCCCTCATGACGCTCCAGGGGTCGGGCGCTCTCACCGTGGACAGCGCCAATGTGGAGGTCCAGTTTTCCGTGGGCCCTTCGCTGCCGATTATCGGCGATGTGATCGCGCCCCTGACCGGTCTGATCAAGCAGGGATTCTTCAACCTGCGCGTCTCGGGCGACTACGACAACATGCAAGTGAGCTACGATTCGATTCTGACGAGCCCTTTTCGCAGCGGCGAGGTCACCGACACGGCGCGCTGCCCGGCTCCCAAGAAGACGCTCCAACTGGAAAGATTCTGAGGAGGTCCTCATGCTTCACGCAGTGATCATGGCGGGCGGTGCGGGAACCCGCTTCTGGCCCGCGAGCCGGGCTGCCAGACCCAAACAGCTCCTCTCCTTCGGATCGGGCCGGCCGATGGTGGAGGAATCGCTCGACAGGATCGGCGATCTGGTGCCTCCCGAGAGGATCCTCATCATGACCAATGCCGAGTATGTGGGGCTCATGGCCGATCTGCTCCCCGAGGTGCCGCGGTCGAACATTCTCGGCGAGCCAGCCTGCCGCGACACGGCGCCCTGCGTGGGACTGGCCGCAACGATTCTCGCCGCGCGCGATCCCGATGCGGTGATGGCCGTGATGCCCTCCGATCATCTCATCGCGCCCAAGGAGCTCTTCGTCGGATCGCTCCTTGCCGCCGAGAGCTTTCTCAAAACCCGTCCCGCCACTCTCGTCACCTTCGGTATCGAGCCGACAGCGCCCGCAACCGGCTACGGTTACATCAAGCAGGCGGAGAAGATTCATCAGGCCGAGGGAATCGCTTTTTACGACGTGGAGGGATTTCGCGAAAAGCCCGATGAAATCACGGCACGTTCCTTTCTCGACGAGGGCGGCTATTTGTGGAACTCGGGAGTGTTCGTCTGGCGCGCCGACACGATTCTGGACAAGATCAAGAACTACATTCCCCGTCTCCATTTGAAACTCGGCCTCCTCGCCGAGCGGATCGACAGCGCGCAATTCGACACGCTTTTCGAGGAGCTCTATCCCACTCTCGAAAAGATCTCGATCGACTACGGTGTGATGGAGAAGGCCGCCCACCGCGCCGTGGCGGCAGTCAAGTACTCCTGGGACGATGTCGGTTCCTGGCAATCGCTGGAGCGGCTCATCGCCTCCGATGAGAAAGGCAACCGCGTTCAGGGCCCCTGCGAGACAATCGATGCATCCAACCTCATCGTCTCGGCCAGAGGCGGAATGGTCGCCGCCATCGGCGTCGACGACCTGATCATCGTCCATACTCCCGATGCGACACTGGTCTGCAAAAAAGGCGATGCCCAATCGGTCAAAAAGATTGTGGACCGGCTTCCGCCCGAATTCAGATAGTTCAAACTGTGGAATCGGTGATCGGAATCATCGAACACGATCGGGTTCGCGGCGGTTTCTCTGATGAGGCTCCGCCAAAGTCAATGCAGGGAGGGGGGCGGCCGAGCGAATTACGCGAAAAGTTTGTGTCCGTTGAAAGTAGGTCGGTCAGGAAAAATGCCACTCACGCGAAATCGAATGAGTCAGGCAGACTAGAATCTCGAAATAGCGGCCCGACCTGAGCCCCCCTTCGCGATTGGCCAAGTCCGGCAGGCTTCTATCCGTCTTCGCTGGTGATGAAGATTTTCAGGCGCTTGATCCGCCGGTCGGTCACATCGGTGACGACGAGGCGCGCGTTGCTCACCACGACCGTTTCATCGAGCTCGGGAACCTTTCCCAGGGAGGAGAAGATGAAGCCGCCGATCGTCTCGAAGTCGTCGCTCTCGGGGATGGCGATTCCATAGTCCTTGGCGAGGTCATCGACGTGAGCCTTTGCGGAGACATCGAGGGTGGTCTCGTCGATTCTGCGGATCTCCTCCGCCTCCACCGGATCGTACTCGTCGGTGATGTCGCCCACGATCTCCTCGAGGATGTCCTCGTTGGTCACGAGGCCCGCCGTGCCGCCGTACTCGTCGAGAACGATGGCGATGTGGATCTTGTTCTTCCGGAACTCTTCGAGCAGGTTGGAGACCTTCTTCGTTTCGGGGATGAAGTAGGGCTTGCGCACGACCGTCTTGAGAGAGGGCTCGCTATTTTTGTCGTCGATCCAGAGGTTGATCACGTCCTTGAGGTAGAGCACTCCGACGATATGGTCGGGATCTTCCTCGTAGACCGGCATGCGCGAGTAGCCCACATCCATGGCGAAGCGGACCGCCTCGCCGAGCGCCGTCGACGCCTCGATCGCTTTCATGTCCGTTCGAGGGGTCATGATCTCGAAGACCTCCGAATCGCGGAGCTCGACGATCGCCTCGATCATATCGGCCGCGTCCTCGTGGATCACCCCCTCGCGCTCGCCCTCCTCGACAGCGTCGATGATCTCCTCGGTGATCTGCTCGGCCTCGGCTTCCGGATTATCGGGCAAAAGGAATCGCTCCACGCCTTTTCTGAATGGCTCCACGACGAGATGAAGGGGATAGAGACAGAATCCCAAACCGTTCAAAAGGGGGAGGATCTTGACCAAGATCTCTTCTTCCTTGTGTGAGCCTAGCTCGGAGGGAAGAACGCGGCAGAAGAGAACGAACCAGAGCGCGACGGTCAAAAAAGTCCAGACGAGGGTCCAGAAATCAAGCGATGCCTCCAGACCCCGGAGGCGGGAAAAAAAGGCGAGCACACAGAGGGCGAAGACGATCTTGGCTCCGATCTCGACGGACACCACGATGTTGTTCGTTCGCGGGAGCTGATCGAGGTATCCTTTGATCCGGCCGACCGTTCCGTTTCCGTTGGTGATCTGCAGGAGTTTGGCCCTGGAGAAGTTGTTGAGGAGGAAATAGGCGTAGGAGAAGAAAAATGACAGAAATGCGGAGACGATGAGCGTGACGCCCAGATTCCATGTCAATCGGACCGCGGCCAGGTATAAACCTGGGAAAGGGTCGTCCAAATTCAGTGGCCTCCAATTGCCAGCGATCCCGCCCTCGAATCCACGATCCCTGATCGAGAGCGACGTTGATTTCACGAAAGAATACCAAGGAAATGGGAGGCGGTTCAATATAAAATCGCTCCCCGTATCGATATCGGAAGTCTCTCTGAGATACTGTAGGAACCAGCCATGGACAAGATCGATCTTTTGGTGTGCAACGCCTCGGAATTGCTCACCATGCGCAACGATGGGCCCAAAAAGGGCGCCGCTCTCGATCGCCTCGAAATCATCCCGAAGGGGGCCGTGGCTGTCGATGGGGGGCGTATTGTTGCGGTCGGACCGACCGAGGACTTGAAGGGCCGATTCAGGCCTGCTGAGACGGTGGATGCCCGGAACCGTGTCGTCCTTCCCGGATTTGTCGATCCCCACACCCACCCCGTCTTCGGCGCCACGCGGGAGGCCGAATTCGACATGCGGATCCGGGGCAAATCGTACGTGGAGATCACCGGGGCGGGAGGGGGTATTTTTTCTTCGGTCCGCTCTCTGCGCCAACTGCCGCAGGAGGAGCTCTTGAAACTCCTCGAGGAGCGCTTTGACTGTTTCATCGCTCTCGGCACGACCACGGTGGAAGCAAAGAGTGGCTACGGTCTCAACCTCGTCGACGAGATCCGCTCCCTCGAGGCGATCGGCCTGTGCAACGGGAAGCACCCCCTCGACCTCGTGGCCACCTTCCTCGGCGCGCACCAGATGCCCGAGGAGTATACAACGCGGCGCGAGGAGTACATCGACAAGCTGATCGGCGAGATTCTGCCGGCCATCAAGCGAAAGGCGCTGGCCGAATACTGCGATATTTTCTGCGAGAAGGGCGTTTACGAGATCGACGAGTCGCGGCGGATCATGTCTGCGGCGCGCGACCTCGGATTCGGGCTCCGTTTTCATGCCGACGAACTCGAGGCGATGGGCGGGGCCGAACTGGCCGCCGAACTGGGCGCGGCGAGCGCCGACCACCTCGTGATGATCTCCCGGAAGGGGATCGACGCGATGGCGCAGAGCGGGGTGATCCCGATCGTACTTCCCGGAACGGTGTTCAGCCTGAATCTCGAAACCAAGACACCGGTGCGCGACATGATCGACAGCGGCCTCGCCCCCGCCCTCGCCACCGACTTCAATCCGGGAACGTCTTTTGTCCAGTCGATGCCGGCCGTGATCAATATTGCCTGCTGCACGCTGCGCATGACCGTCGCCGAGGCGCTCAACGCCGCCACGGTCAACGCGGCCTGGTCGCTCGGACGGGGCGATCGCATCGGCTCCCTCCAGGAAGGGCGGCAGGCGGATATTCTGGTCACAGACTGCGCCAACCATCTTTTCTTCGGTTACCGGCTGGGCTGGAACCCCGTAAACCTTGTTGTCAAGAAGGGGCGGGTCGTCTACCGGCGACCGCCGCTGAACGTCGGTTGAGAATCATGCAGGCCCGGTCCGGAGGAGAGAGGATGAAAAGTTTTTTCACCAGGCTCGAGGTGATGTGGGCGGCGGCGGCCTTCGGGGCGCTCCTTCTCACGGCCGCTCCGATCGCGAACGCCCAGGACAAAGGGAAGCTCTGCCCCTATTGCAAGACAACGGGCAAGGTGGCCAACGAATTCTACGAGACCTACAAACACCTCGAGGAGAAGGCGAAGTACTGCTCCTTCTGCATCGAAAAGGACAAGGCCGGCCGGGGCCTGCCGTGGGTGCCCTGCAAACGGTGCAAAAACAAACCGCTCCAGGCCAAAGCGCAGGCCGAGTTCGCTCTGCTTGCCAAGGAACGCCTCGACTGGGTCGCCGCGCGCCGCAAGATCGATGAGGAGACCAAGGTGCGCGAACCGCTGCTCCATCTCGAGACGGAACACTTCCTCTGGGCCTGGAATATTCCGCGATTCAAGGGGAGCGACAAGAAAAGCTACGACATGCACCGGGGGCTCCATCTCTACGCCGAGCGGATGGAAAAGTACTACGACGACTGGCAGCGCGTTCACAAGGTGACCGACAAGGACAACGTGAACACCAAGCACCAGATCTTCTGCTACGAAAGCCAGCGCGCTTCCACCAAGGCATGCAATCTCTACGCCCAGATCGCGACTCCCAATGGAAAGGCCTCGAAGCAGGGCAATCCGTCGGTCTACGTCACGTGGTGGGACAGGAGCAAGCGTCCCACCGATGAAGATTTCCACCTCGAGCTGATCCACAACGTGAATCACCTCTTCACCGCCACGTACAAGAATATCTGGTGGCTGCACGAGTGCGCCGTGGCCTACGAGGGCGGATCCCACTGGTGGGAGATCTACTATTTCGGCAGGGCGTCGACGCGCTGTTTCGTCGAGGCCGACTCGGGCGCCGCCTGGCGGGACTACAAGTGGCAGTCGGTCGTCAAGAAAGGCGTGCTCGCCGACCGCCATCCCGAGATCTCCGACGTGCTCACCAAACCGGGAACGTCTCTCAACTCGGTGGAGCACCCCTATGCCTGGTCGTACATCGACTACATGATGCATCTCGATCCCCACAAGGTGATGGACTTCTACCTCGTCATCAAGGAGAAGAAACACCCGCGCGAGGCAATCAAGAAGGCCTTCGGTGTGAGCATTCCCAAGTTCGAGGCCGACTGGATGGAGTGGGTCATCGATACTTACTCGATCAAGGCCGAGTCGCCCGCCATCCCCAAGCGGCTGCGGCGCCGTTAACGGACCGGCAACGGTGGGATCGACCGTGTTTGCTCCGAGAAGAGCCCGCCGACTCTTTCTGTTCTCGATGCCTTGTGACCTCGGTCCAAATTCTGACTTGGCGCACTTGGCGAGAGTCTAGGATCTATCCCCGCCGTCTTCTTTTGGAGTCCCGGTCCATTTTTCTCAGGTTGGTTTTGGCATCGCGGAGCGCCGTGCGGGCGTCGTCCTTTGCGGCTGCGCTCGATGATTCGTCGGCGATAACTTTGCCCGCCTCGACGATCGCGCGGTTGTAGAGCTCCTTGGCGTAGTCGAGATCGCGGTGCAGGTGGTACTGGAGGATCAGAGCAGTGTCGTTGAGGACTGCCGGGTTCGACGGCTCGAGGGCGAGGCATTCCTGATAGGCCTGGTAGGCGAGCTCGTACTCGCCGGTCTCACGGCAGAGGAATGCATAGTTGTTGTAGTAGGTCGAGTTGTTCTTGACCACCATGAGGATACCGCCGATGAGATCGCGCGCCATCTTGAGGTTGTTCGCCTCGTAGCTGAAATTGGATAGGTAGGAGAGGGCGCTGCACACCTCGAGCCAGTTCGGATCGTTGGAGAGGTAGTAGATAAAGGCATCGGGATCGGCGGCCATGATGCGGAAGAAATCGCGGGCCGCTTGCTTGTATTCGTTGAGCGCGAAGCGGCATCGGCCGAGATAGTAGGTGGCGCCGATCCTGTACTCCTCATTGCCCTTGAGCGCCGTGGTGTAGGAGTCGATGCTCGCCTCGTAGTCGAAGTTGAGAAAGTGGGCGTAGCCGGCGTAGTAGCTTGTCGTCGCCTTGCGCGTCAGGTCGCCGGGATATTTCTTCTCGATCTCGACGAGGAGTTTTTCCAGAAGGGTGACGAGCTTTTCCCGTCCCTCGGCGTCGCCGAAGAGGCGCAGCAGGCTGTTGTAACCCTGAAGGAGTTCGGGGTCGAGCACGAGGGCGCTCATGACCGCCTCCGATGCGTCGTCCCATTTTTTGTCCGCCTCGTAGAGCGCGGCCAGTCCGAGGTAGGGGCCCGTCTCTTCGGGGGCGGCCGCGTTGGCTTTTTCGTAGATGGCGAGAGCCTCGTTCCACATCTCCTTGACCTTGCCCGCCGACCCCCCGGCCGCGGCCGCGTCCTGAAAGCGGATGAACGCGGCGTCGCCGTGAAGCAGAAGAGCACGCACGTTGGACGGCTCCCGGTCGAGTGCCTCGAGGGCGGCCTGGTCGGCACCCTCGGTATCGCCGAGTTCCATGAGAATGTAAGCCCTGTCGAGCAAGGGTTCGGCCACACTCTCCTTGAGGCCGGCGGCGACGACGAGGAGATTGGCCGCATCCTCGAGCATCATGCCCCCGTCATTGACTTCGCCGCCGTAAAAGAACTCCCGTCCCTGGGCGGCAAAGGCGCGCGCCCGAAAGAGGACGGCGTCGTACGATTTCGGGTCGAGGCTCGAGGCGCGCGTCAGATGGTGAATGGCGGTCCCGAATTCTCCCAGCTCGATGGCGGCCCGTCCCGCTCCCACGAGAAGCCTCACGCAGTCCCCCTCGGCGGCAAGGGCTTCAACAAAAGCACTGAGTGCAGCGGCAGGTTTTTGCGCATCGAGAAGGGCAAATCCGTCAGGAATTTCGTCCCCCACGGTCGCGCCACCGTCTTCCTGACAAAAAGCGAGAGACCCGGCAAGAAAAAGGCAGAAAAGAACGGAGAGGTTTGTCGCGGTAAGATATTTCATTTTATGGCCTTACAGTAAAACGGTGTCTGACTGTGATGCGATCCGGGAAGCAAGGTCACTCCGGCAGTTCATAAGATATCCCCCTTCTAGTTCTCTCGAGCCCCTCCAGTAACTCCCGGACGTCGGGTCTCTGCGGTGCTTTTTGAGCGAGCGACTCCACGATCGGCGCGCTCTCCTCGATCCGGTTCTGGATCAGCAGAAGGCGCCCCAGATTGAGCATGGCGTCGCAGTAGGCGTCGAAATGGTATTTGTGATCCTCTTCGGAAATAAAGGGATCGGCGCATCGCGCCTCGCCCGTTTTCCAGGCGTTGCGAAAAAGTTTCTCCGCCTCGTCCGGCTGGCGGTCGAGGTAGTAGAGGAGCATCATACCGCAGTCGTTGATATAACGCGTATCGTCGGGAGCGAGGGTCATTGCCTTGACGTAGGCCGTATAGGCCTGTTCGTTCTGGCCCGTTTCCCTGGCGAAGAGGGCGTAGTTGTTCCACCACTTCGAGTTCCAGGGATGGCCCGTGGCCGCCCGTCTGAAGAAGTTCCGCCCTTCGACGAGGCCGTCCCTCCCGGTCAAGGCCGCTCCGAGATAGTCGATGCCGAGGATCGCGTTCGTGAGATCTTGCCGCAGGGCGAGCGCCTTGAAGAAGTTTTTCTCCGCCCCATCGAATTCGCCGCCGTAATAGTGAGCCCAGCCTACGTTGGAGAAGGCCTGAGCTTCCTCGTAGAGCGCCTCGGGCGCGAAGGGGGGGTGGATTCGGCCGCACCGGTTGTAGCACTCCGCGCAGAGCGCATAGGCCTTGGCGGCACTGTCATAGCTCTCGTCTTCGTACTCGGCCCGTCCGAGTGCGTCGTACCAGACTCCCTGAAACCAGCACAGCGTTCCCTTGGCTGCGGGAGCGAGATTTTTCACGGTGAGGAGGGCGTCGTAAAACTCGACACCATCGGCCGGAGAAAAGAGATCGCTTCCGCCGAAGCAGGTGACGAGCCTCTGGTGCAGCTCGGAATTTTCCATGCAACGCACGATACCCTTCTGATAGACACTCAGCGCACTCTCCACGTCGCCGCCGTGCAGAAGGCAATCTCCAAGATAAAGATGGCCCGCTGCATCAGTCGGAGCCAGTTCGATGGCGTGGGAGAGATGGCCGATCGCCTCTTCGATGTAGTCGCCGGCCGGTGCGCTCTCGGCGGGCTCAGAGGCGCCCGCAATATGGGAGGCGAGAAAGATCCGTCCCGCGAGAAGCCTCGCTGCCGCCTTCCGCCGAAATCGATCGACGTAGGCGCCGATCGAGGCGCGTGCTGCGGCGAGCCGGTTGTTCGCGAAGAGGGCCCCGGCCAGCAGGAATTCGGCCTCGTCGTGGAGAGGATCGAGTTCGAGCGCCTTGCGAAGATAGGTTTCGCTGTCGTGGAAGGCGGCGCCCGGGTCTCCGCCCAGATCGGGTTCGGCGACGAACAATTCACCCATCGCCAGGTAGCAGGCGCCGATCTCGAAATTGAATCGCACATCGTTCGGCGCCGCGCCGAGACCTTTGGCGAGGGCGCGCATGGCGTCATCGAGACGCGCCTCGGCGAGCGCCTCGCGTCCCGCGACGAGGAGTTGTTCCACTTCCTCTGCCCCAAGGGCGGATCCGGCCGGCGGGTTGCCCTCCGCCCGGTCCGTCGAGGGGCTCTTGCACGATTGCAGATTCAGCACGAGAAGGCTGATTAAAAGAATCAGCAATGACCGCGAAACGAAAATCATGCCTCCAGACTCCTTCTCTTGTTGCGTCAATCGTCGGGCTCCGCCGTTCGCGCGATTGAGCGCGGGATCGGAATCGGGTAAAGCTATCATACTCCAGGGGCGTAGTAAAGGTGCAGAATGAGCGGCCGGAGCGGGGAAAAAGTTCTTCAGCCTCTGGCGCTCCCTACTCCGAAATGGTCGAATGCGGACATCCAGAGGCGGCTTAGAAACAACAACCAGACTAAAATGCCGGGAATAACGATCGAAGCCGAAGCCCTTCCCCACGGAGGGCGGCTCTTCCGCGTGGAGGGCGCCTTGACGCGCCGGTCTGTGGGCCGGCTGCGGAAGGAGATTCCTCCGGGAAGTGCCGAATCGCCGGTTGTCGTCGACCTTGCCGGTGTGAGCGATTTCGATTCCTTCGGGGCCGTTTTTCTCATCGAGCGGGCCGATGCGTCGGACGAACACTTTTCGGTGCGCGGCGCGCGCCATGATCTTCAGGCCTTCGTGCGCCGCGTGTCGAGGTTTACGATCGAGGGCGATCCGACGGGCGGCGGCGCGCCGCTCGTCGAGAGGCTCGGCCAGATCGCCTTCTCCCTCTGCAACGGGACGCGCTCTTTTTTGGTTCTGGGCCTCGAGTTTTTCTACTGGCTCGGCGTGGTTCCCTTCAAGGGCGGGCGCTTGTACATGGGCCGGACTTTCTCGGAAATCGTTGCAATCGGAGTCGCCGCGATTCCGATCGTGCTACTCGTCTCCCTTTTGATGGGCGTCATCCTCGCGCTCAACGCCGCCGCTCAGCTCGAGATGTTCGGCGCCACGATTTTCGTGGCCAACCTGGTGGGCGTGGCGATCACCAAGGAACTGGGTCCGGTCTTTGCCGCCATTCTCGTGGCGGGCCGAACAGGATCGGCCATCGCGGCCGAACTCGGCACGATGATCGTGACCGAGGAGATCGACGCCCTCAGGGTGATGGGCATCAATCCGCGCGCCTATCTGGTGGTCCCGAAGATTCTGGCTCTCCTGCTCATCATGCCCTGCCTTGTGATCATGGCCGACATTGTCGGTATCGTGGGAGGACTCATGATCGGCGTGGGGGTGCTCAACGTCCCTCTGGCCGAGTACATGAATCAGACGATCAACGCGATCCTGATTTCCGATGTGATCACGGGACTTGCGAAGAGCGTGGTCTTCGGATTCCTCATCGGTCTCACGGGCGCGTCGCTCGGGCTGACGCTCCGGGGCGGAGCCGAGGAGGTGGGGCGGGTGACCACGCGCGCCGTGGTTGTCTCCTTTCTGCTGATCATCGTGGCCGATACGGTTTTTACCGTCTTCTTTACCTATCTGGGATTCTGATGGGATCGACTCGGAGAGAGATCGAGGTGGAAGGCCTCACCGTCGCCTTCGGGGACAAGGTGGTTCTCGACGAAATCACCTTCGATGTCCGTTCGGGCGAAGTGGTGGTGATCATGGGGCGCAGCGGTTGCGGCAAGACGTCGCTCCTCAAGTCCCTCATCGGCCTGATCCGCCCGAGAGAAGGGAGCATCAACGTTCTCGGCCACGACCTGATCGCCTTGGACGAGGACGCCATCGACGAGTTCAGGGAGCGGATCGGCATGTTGTTCCAGTTCGGCGCACTGATCAGTTCCCTCACGGTGGGCGAGAACATTCTCCTGCCTCTTCACAGGCGCTGCTCGATCGATGACGGCACGGCGCGCGCGGTGGCCCGGCTCAAACTTGCCATGGTGGGGCTGCCCGATGTGTTCGACCTCTATCCCTCCCAGCTTTCGGGCGGCATGAGGAAGAGGGCCGGTTTCGCCCGCGCCTTGATTCTCGATCCGGAGATCCTCTTCTTCGACGAGCCGACGTCGGGGCTCGATCCCAACACGGCCGCCGACATGGACCTGTTGATTCTCAATCTCAGAGATGTTTTGAAGACCACCATGGTGATGGTCACTCACGATCTCGAATCAGCCTTTACCGTGGGTGACAGGATCATCATGCTTCACGACGGGCGGACCATTGCCGAGGGTACTCCCGACGATCTTCGCCGCAGCGATCACCCGGTGGTCAAGGATTTTGTCGAGCGCCGGGGGAGCGGCGACGGGATCGACGCTGACCGGACCAAGGCGGATTTTTTTCGATAGAGCTTTCGCGCGGCGCGCGCGCTCAGACCTGATTGAGAGGCAAACCAATGGCCACGAGACGGGAAAAAGTGGAAGCCGGGCTCTTTCTCCTGATCGGAGCGGGGCTACTCTTTGGGGTTCTCTTTTTGCTCGTGGGCCTCAACCTCACGCGGGAGAGGGATTCCTACAAGGTTCATTTCGAGAGCGTGGGCAACTTGAAACAGAATTCTCTGGTCACCTTCAAAGGCCGGCCGGTGGGGGTGGTGGGCGATTTCGAGCTCTCGCCCGACCAGATGGAGATCGTTGTCGAACTGCTTCTCGAAAAAACCACGACGATCACCGACAAGGTCAAGGCCGAGCTCAAGGTCAATCCGCTGACTCAATCCTACTCGATCGAGCTCACCCTCGATGAGCCGGGGGGAGAGATCGTTCCCGTCGGCGGCCGGATCGAGTCGAAGAGCTCCCAGTTCGAGGAGATCGTCGACAATGTCTCCGATCTCCAGAGCAATCTGCCGGAGCTGATGGAAAAGGCCGAGCGCGTGCTCGTGCAGCTCAACAGGCTGTTTAGCGACGAGAACCTGGAAAACCTGTCGAAAATTCTCATGGAGACCGAGGCGCTGTTGGCCGTGCTGCCCGCCAAGGTGGACAGGCTCGAGGCAGAGGCGCTGGGAATGAAGGCCGAGGTCCAGCTCAAGATCAACGACGTCGTCGTCGAGGTGCAGAGCATGATCGTTCAACTCGAGAGGATCGCGCTCAAAACGGAAAAAATCGTCGCCACCAGCGGCCGTGAACTGGACGGCCTCCTGTCCGAGTTGAAACAGACAGCGCGCGATGCGCAAACGCTGATGAAGAGTCTCGCCGAGGATCCCTCGAAGATCGTCTGGCCAGACCGAAGCAAGTTCGACACTCTTCTCTCTCACGTGGACCGGACGATCGGCGAACTCCGGATGCTGATCAAGGAGATCAGGAAGGAGCCGTCGCGGGTTATCTGGTCCGACCGACCGGCGGAACGAAAAACAGTCGATTGAGTCTTCACGCTCTCTTCACGAAGAAAAGATGGAGTCAGAAAATGAACGAAGACAGGGCCCGCTCAAAGGGCGCGGGCAGAAGACTCGGGCTTCCGGGACGATTCGCGCTCGGCGCCGGCCTCGGATTGACGTTTCTGCTCGTGGCCTGCGCGTCGCCGCCCGAAACCCGGTACTACGACATCAGGCTGCCCGATCCGGGCTCGGTCGCGGGGGCGTCGTTGGGAAAGGTCATCGTTGACGCCGTCACCGTGCCCGACCATCTCGACGGACCGGAGATCTTCTATCGCACCTCGACGTACGAGGCCGGCTACTACGGTTATCATCTCTGGGTGAGGCCGTTGTCGGAGAGCCTCTCTGACGAGATCGTCGCCTATCTCAAAAGCACGGGCCGCTTCGAAAGGGTTTCCGCCCCGCCGGAGACGCCCGGCGCCGGGGGCATCCACCTGAGTCTCGCAATCCGGGAATTTGCCGAGATTGATGGCGAGGGCGATGTGTGGACCGCCGCTATCCATGTCGATCTCAAACTCGGAGACGGATCGGCCCGCCGCCCCGTGGAACGGACGATCAGGCGCTCCGAGCCGATCGCGCCGCGGAACGCCGGCGGAACGGTGGTGGCGCTCAACAAGGCCTGGTCCGAGGTGGCCGAGGCGATTCTCCATGAGATTGTGTCGTTCTCCGCTGAGTGACAGCTCGACCGCCGTGGCAGAGCGGAAAAAAAGTGCCGCCTTCTCGATCGAATAATTCCGAGCAATTCGATCTGGGCGGGAATATAATCGCCCGATAACTATCTAATTGTCAGCACCATGCGGACTAGTTGTCGGCACCATGCGGACAGAATCGGACCGTGTGCAGCAGAGAGGAATCCTTTTGAGAGCTTGGGTCTTATTACTCCTTATTGTTTCGATGGTTACAGTCTTCGGCTGTTCGAAGACCAATGTGGGCTCCCTCTTCAACGTGGGGATCGTCGAGGGCGATCCGGCGGAGAGCGGTTTCGGCGATGCCGATGCCAATGGCGCCTACGACGTGCGCGCCCTCATGGCGGGAGCTCTTTTCGTCGACGGGGCGCCGGAACTCAAAGGGATCTACCCCCGAGACGGCGCGACCGGTGTCGACGTGACGGCGCTCATCGTTCTCCGATTCAGCGAGACCCTGGGTACTGCCGAGACGGCGCTTTCCACGGCGATCACCGTGGAGTCGGCCGATCCCAAGGCGGCGGTTGACGGTGAGTTTTCCTACGTCGACGGATCGGCCAACAGGATCGTTGTTTTCGATCCGACCGACGATCTCGCCGACGAGACCGAATACGCGATCTCACTGACCTCGACGCTCGTCGACGCTACGGGCGACCCGTCGACGAGCAGCGGCACGGTGAGCACCTTCACCACGGGCAAGGCGGGCGATGCGGTGGCCTTCGAAGTCATCGATTCCCTTTCCCTTCCCGTGGCACAAGCGACGGGAGTTTCGGAGCGGGCCGAGATCATCGTCTTTTTCACCGAGGCCGTCGACACCGCATCGGTGCAGACCGAGCTCGCTGTGGAAGACCGGAGCGGCGTTCTCCAGGCGGGAACCTTCTCCTTTCCCTCCGATTATGGCGACCGCGTCGTTGTCTTCACTCCTGCTGCGAATTACCCGATCAACAAGCGCATCGACGTGACCGTCGACGGGGACGCGCAGAACGCCGACCAGAGCGAGGAACTTGGGAGCAACTACACTTTTTCTTTCACCACCATCGCCTTTCCCCGTGTCTCGGCCATCGGTTTCAACGCCGGCGATCCGATCGTGGCGCTGCCGGCGAACTTCTACGAGGGCACGATTCTCACCACCAATCAGGAGGCCTTCAAGATTACCGTCACTCTCGCCGGGCCGGGGAAGTCGGAGCGGCTGGTCCTGATCTTCCGCGATACCAGTTCCAAGGCGATCGTTGTCGTCGACGAGGCGAAACGCAGTGCGGGAACGTACACCTACACCATCGATTTCAAGCCCGAGGAGACGGACGCGATCTCCGACGGCAAGATCACCGTCGGCGCCTACACCGTCAAGAACAGCGTGAATTCGCCCGTGGCGCCCGCCCCGACTCTGCCCAACCTCCTCAAGGACCTCGTGGCGCCCGAACTCGACTCGCTCGGGCCGCCCTCTGGAATCGCCGCCGGCAACAGGCAGATCCTCCTCGACGTGGGCAGCGCGGGCATTCACGGCAGGGCGTCGGAGGATCTTGCCGATCTGTCGATCACCGTCGACGTAAACGGCGTGCCTCAGGTTCTCGATGGGCTCGTCTTCTTTTCGATGGAATATCCCACGGGCTCGGCGATCTACTCCCAGGAAGTGACGCGCGGCAATGACGATCTTTTTATCACCGAACCGCTCGTCGGCATCGACGTCGACAGGGCGTCGCAGAGCGTTCCCTTCACGGTGACCGAGGTGGTCCTCACCGACCTGGCAGGGAACGTGACGACGCTCACCGACCCCGCCGACTCGAGCGTCGACTATCGGGGGTACATCGACTCCCTGGCCGCGGCGGCGAACGAGCTCGAAGTCTTCTGCTACGATGCGTCCACCCTCCTTCCGGTGGAAAATGCCGACGTTCTCGTCGATCAGCACTCGGACGACTATGGGTCGCACAGCGCCGACCGGCTCGGCGCGCATACGGGCGCTGACGGCATCGCCACATTCGCCATTGTTTCGGCCCTCCTACCGGAGAACGCGATCACGGTGACCGTGATCCGCGACAACTACGAGATTACCTCGATTCTCGGACTCGACAAACCGCTCGGCGGAACGGGCCTCAAGCTCAGCGTGCCGCTCAGCCCCATGACGGGCGGCACCTCGCAGGCGACCGTTTTCGTGAACGATGCCGGCGGCGCCGCGCTGCCCAACGTCTATTTCGGCGGAAACCAGTTGCAGAACGCCGGCGGCGCGGTGCTTCACGACGCGGGCGTCGACCCGACCGATCCCCTCAATCCGGTCGTTCTCACCACAGGCGGTACGAAGCTCCAATTTGTCGAGGCGCTCGGCGTGGAGAGCTCAACTCCCGAGGACCGCTATCAGTGGGCGTGGTCGAATCCATTCCTCGCCGACGGCGGGGTGGCGACGGAAGCGGTCCTTTTTACCGACACGCTCAGCGATGTGGCCGACCTCACCGTGCAAGACCTGGAAACACTCAACCTCATCGCGGGGTACAGCAGCGACATCGAGGCGCGCCTCACGGCGCGGCTCGACGGTTTCGGCCGATCGCTTCCGTTGGCCGTCGATCTTGCCGGGTTGAGTGTGGGGGGGGGCGAGTATTCCTTTGTCGTGCCCCTGGTACCCTCGCTCCTCGTGAACGAGGTCATCGGCGGCGATCTTGCCGATGCGGCCTTCGATCCGCCCTACGAGGTGGTCATCGAACCGGCGCTCGGCCCCGCCGACTACGCGGGCGTACCCGATCAGACGCTCCTCGAAGGTGCGCTCTTCTTCGGGGTGGAAGAAGCCAACAGCGAAACGCCGCCGCGGATCATCCGCAAAAGGATCGCCTACGAGGAGGCGGGGATCGGAACGACGCGGACCGTGACCTTTCCCGAGACAGGCGGCTCTCCGATCGAACTCTGGGCCATCTTCACCCCGTCGGTCTTTCATCCTCTCCGGGTCTACTGGAACTCGTCGATCGATCTGGCGGGCGGGGTGGGCGCCTATATCCTTTGGTACAGCACCCTTTCCGGATCGCGGACCTGGAAGGCCTACGTGCCCCACACGGGCCATACCGCTTTCACGAGCCAGGTTTTCTTTCCCGATCTCTCCACGGCGAGCCTGCCCGCAGGATTTACGCCGCTCAATGATTTGAGCGACTACACCGCCGACGACGACTACACCTTTTACGCCGAGGCCTTTGAGCTCCCAGCCGGCTTCGATCTCCACGAGGCCTTTCTCTCGGACATCGAGCGCGACTGGGTGACCTACTGGCGCGGCAATCTTGCCACAGGGTCGCTGGAGAGCCCTTAGTCCGGGGTTGTGGAAAGATTTTCTCGCCAGGGCGCAAAACGTGCGCCAGGGCGCAAAACGTGCGCCAGGGCGCAAAACGCGCCAAGAAGGATCAAAACAAAAATTTAGGTGGCAAGAATCCGGACCGTGGGGATCTTTTTACAGGTTCGTTCCGAGAGATTTTTTGTCGAGGATGAACGTCGGAAAGATATCATGGCCGGCGGGTGATCTGTTTGTTCACCCTGAATCTCATACTTGGCGTTCTTTGCGCCTTGGCGAGAAAAAAAAACTGTCCACGATGAGGAGAAGAGCATGGGTGCTGTGGCCCTGCTATCGGGCGGTCTCGATTCCACGGTGGCTACAGCGTGGGCCGTACGCAATGGGGGCGTCGACCTTGCTCTGACCGTCGACTATGGCCAGCGCTGCGCGGCGCGCGAACGCACGGCGGCGGCACTTGTCGCGTCCCATCTCGAGGTCGATCACCGCCTCGTGGAGATTCCTTTTCTGCGCGACCTGGGCGGCTCGGCGCTGACCGATCGTTCGGCCGTTTTGCCGAGCCTGGCGAGAAACGATCTCGATGATCGGCCGAAAGCCGACGACGCGGCGCGCGCCGTGTGGGTTCCGAACCGGAACGGTCTGCTCGTCAACGTGGCCGCCTGCTGGGCCGAGGCGATCGGTGCCGCGCGCGTGGTGGTGGGATTCAATGCCGAGGAGGCGGGCTCCTTTCCCGACAATTCCGACGATTTTGTGGCCGCCCTTTCGGCGGCTCTCGCCTACTCGACGGGGAACAAGGTCGAGGTCGAATCGCCTCTCGGGGGGAGAAACAAGACGGAGCTCGTGAAACTGGGCCTTGAAGTGGGAGCCCCATTGGAGCTAATCTGGTCGTGCTACGGAAGCGGCGAGACGCACTGCTGGCAGTGTCCTTCGTGCCAGCGGTTGAAGCGCGCCCTGGAGGAGAACGGGATCTTGGAGAGTTTTCAGAGGAGGCGGGATCGATGAACAGAGTCGTATCGCTCATGGCCGTGTTGATTCTCTTTGCCGCGGGGGGCGGATGCCTGCAGGTCGAAAAGAAATCCCCCCATGTGGATTACATGGATATCCACGAAAACTACGCCAAGATCGCACCGGCCGATATTGCGGTGATTCCCGTCGATGCGGTCCGTTCCATGGACAGGGACTACCGGAGCAAGATCAGGTTCGATCTCTACGATCTGCTCCTCAACAAGGGATATGCCCCCGTGGCGCTCGACTATGTCGACGAAATCCTCGCCGACCAGGGATTGCTCAGCACCGAGCCCGCCCCGCCGCGGACGTGGAAAACAGCCCCCCTGCGCGACCTCTTCTTCTCCGACGCTCTTCTCATGGTGTCGATCGAGAGTTTCGCCGAACCGGGCCTGCCCGACAACGAGGGAATCGAGATCTGGGGCAAGATCGCCCTCTTCGACGCCAAAACGATGGATGTTCTCTATGAACATTATATCCGGCGCAACCTGATCCTCTCCGATCCGGGAAGTCGCGAGAAGTACGTATCGCAGGCGCTCAAAGTCTTTTCCCGCGAACTCCTCGCCTATCTGCCCGACAAACCGTCGCGGCCGGTCGAAGAGGTCGAGGCGGCGCCGGGGCTTCGGGCCGAGTGAGATTATCCGGCCAAAATTCGTCGGTATTTGCCCGGATTGCGGTTGACCCGCGCGATCAGATTTCTGTAAGATGTCACGGCCTTTTTAGATAACTGAGAAATTTGGACCTGCGACTCGGTTCAGGGAGTAAGCCCTTTACTTGGTTGCAGGATATTTTTGTTTTTACCCCGGCTCTCGGTGCTGTTTGCCCGCCGGCTGGGAGCGATCCCTTTCGGAAAGGAAGGAAGAACCGATGGCAACGGATATTGCAGACAAGTCAAAGCAGGAAATTATAGACGAATTCAGCACCCATGAGGGAGACACCGGATCGCCTGAGGTCCAGGTGGCGCTTCTCACCTCAAAGATCAAGCAGTTGACGGAGCACTTCAAGGTCCACAAGAAGGACCACGCTTCCCGCCGCGGCCTTCTTATGATGGTCGGCAAGAGAGCGGCCCTTTTGAAGTACCTGAAACAGAAAGAATTCGGTCGGTACAAGACGCTCATCACTAAGCTGAACATCAGGCGCTGATATAGGAGGTTGTTTCTGTGGCATATTGTAAAGTAGAACGCGAAATCTTCGGCCAAAAATGGACGATCGAAACGGGCAAGATGGCCAAGCAGGCCGACGGCGCCGTGGTCGTTACCTTTGGCGAGACCAAGGTCTTCACCGCGGTCCAATCGGACGATCCCAGGCCGGGAATTGATTTCTTTCCCCTCACCGTCGACTACCGGGAGCGGACCGCCGCCTCGGGCAAGTTCCCCGGCGGGTTCTTCAAACGCGAGGGACGGCCGACGCAAAAAGAGATTCTCACCATGCGCCTGACCGACAGGCATGTGCGGCCGCTCTTCGCCGACGGGTACAACGACGAGGTCCAGATCATGAGCCTCGTTCTCTCCGCCGACATGAAGAACGATCCCGACATCCTCTCGATGATCGGGACCTCGGCGGCTCTGAGTATTTCGAAGATCCCCTTTCTCGGACCGACCGGCGCCGTGCGGATCGGTTACAAGGACGGCGAATACCTCCTCAATCCTCTTCGCGAGGACCGGGAAGTTTCGCAGATGGACCTTGTCGTCGCCGGCACGAGTGAGTCGGTTTGTATGGTCGAGGCGGGTGTCAAGGAACTGGACGAACAGATCGTCCTCGACGGAATCGCCAAGGGCCACGAGTTCATCAAGGAGATGACGGCCATGATCTCCGAGCTCCAGGAGAAGGCGGGCGTCGCCAAGATCGACGTCGAGCCCCCTGCGCCCGACGAGGTCATCGCCGAGCTCACCGAGACCCATTCGGACAAGGTGCGCGACTGCCTCCAGGTGACGGGCAAGCATGAAAAGTCGGCTGCCGTGAAGAAGCTTCGCGAGGAGTTCCTCGAGGCCAAGACCGCCCACATCGAAGACGAGGATCAGAAGGCGCAAGAGACCAAGGCGCTCAAGAAATCATTCGGCGCCTTCGTCTCCCTGAGAGAACGGCGCATGATCTGCGAGGAGAAGATCAGGTCCGACGGCAGAGGTTTGACCGATATCCGTCCGATCGACGTGGAAGTCGGCTTCCTGCCCCGCACGCACGGCTCGGCGCTCTTCACGCGCGGCGAGACGCAGGCGATCGTTTCCCTCACCCTGGGAACGTCGTCCGACGCCCAGCTCATCGAGGGGCTCGACGACGAGTATTATCAGAAATTCATGCTCCACTACACCTTCCCGCCCTATTCGGTCGGCGAGGTACGTCCGATCCGCGGCCCGGGCCGGCGCGAGATCGGCCACG
>Ga0180430_10000687_pt1 | contig 36093 bp, 30 predicted proteins | sample SS_ome_9_FD_132999 | JGI IMG/M metagenome (GOLD analysis project Ga0180430, IMG submission 132999) | Hypersaline lake sediment archaeal communities from the Salton Sea, California, USA - SS_1_S_2 metaG | ecosystem: Environmental > Aquatic > Non-marine Saline and Alkaline > Hypersaline >...
AACATCGGGGTCTCCCGGTCCACGGAAACAAATCGGGCGCTCATTGTTTGACTTTACTGATTCTTCGGAACTATTCAAAGTCCGACAGTCTCCTAGGTTCCCGCAAAAAAGAAACCCGCGATACAGGCGGTGAGGAGGCTGGCGAGGGTTCCTCCGATCATGGCCTTGAACCCCAGCTCGGCGAGGTCGCCTCGTCGCTCCGGAGCGAGAGCGCCGATGCCTCCCAACTGGATCCCGATGGAACTGAAATTGGCGAAGCCGCAGAGGGCGAATGTGGCGAGAAAGGCGGTTCGCGGCTGCAGGGTGCCCGCCGCCTGGTATTCGCCGAGCTGGAGATAGGCGAGAAACTCATTCGTCACCATCTTGGTCCCGAGCAGGTTGCCGAGCGCGAGGGTGTCTTCACCGGCGGCCCCGATTGCCCAGGCGATGGGGGCGAAAAGAAACCCGAGGATGGCTTCGAGCGACAGTCCGTCGAACACCTCGCCACTCGCATTGCGGAAGAAATCATCGAGCCAGCCGGAATCTCCCGGGCCCAGCCCGCCGATCCAGCCGAGAAAGGCATTGATGAGCGCGATGAGGGCGACGAACACGAGCAGCATGGCGGCGACGTTCAGCGCCAGCTTGAGTCCTTCCGTCGTGCCGTTGGCGAGGGCGTCGAGGGCGTTGCGTCCCTGCCTGTCGCGGGGAACGAAGAGATCCTCCGCGAAGGCGCCTCGCTCGGGGACGAGTATCTTGGCCAGCACGAGGGCGGCGGGGGCATTCATGACCGACGCGGTGAGAAGTTGACGGGCGACGGCGCGCTGTGCCTCGGGATCCTCGCCGCCTAGGGTAATGACATAGAGTCCGAACACGCTTCCCGCGATGGTCGCCATGCCGCCGGTCATCAGGGCCATCAACTCCGATCGCGTCATCCCCATGATGTAGGGTTTCACGATGAGTGGTGCCTCCGTCTGGCCGACGAACACGTTCGCCGCCGCTGCGAGGCTTTCGGCTCCCGACAGCCGCATCACTCGCTTCATCACCCAGGCGAAGGCGTAGACGACACGTTGCAGGATGCCGACGTAGTAGAGCAGGGAGGTCAGGGCGGAGACGAAGACGATGACGGGGAGCACGGCGAAGGCGAAACCGAAACGCGTCGCGTCGACGAGTTCTCCGAAGAGGAAACGGGCTCCCTCCTCACTGAATGAGAGCAGGGCGATGAACCCACGGGAGACGGCCTCGACGCCCCCCTGCGCCGGCGTTTTGAGCACGAGAAAGGCGAGCGCGGCCTGCAGCCCGATGCCTCCCGCGACGAGTCTCCACGGGATGCCACGGCGATTGTTGCTCAGGATGATGGCGATCCCGAGAAGGATAGAGATCCCGAGGAGACCGCGAAGGAGAGACTCGATCATGGAGGCAGCCCGGTGGGGGAAGGGGGTGGTTCAGGATACCGCTCGCTCGCTGCCGCCCTCGCGGGCGGAGGCGAGACAGGCATCGAGGACCTGCTGCGTCTTCAGTGAGATCTCCGGCCAGTGGGGGTCGGGTGCACCTCCAAGGACGAGGTTGCCGAAGGTCCGAAAGAGCTTCGTTTCCTGGGCGGTGGGATGATTGCTGGCGAACTCGCGCACCGCGACACGCGAGGAGTGATCCTCCATGTGAAAGAGGCAGCCATCGATCTCGAAATGCGACTGCGAGGTGGTGAAGCTGACCTCGGGCCCATGGTAGGGAAGCACGAAGTCGTCGAGGCGGATGTTCCCCTTGGTCCCGCTGATATGAAACCATTGCTGGTGCTCCGTCTCGAAGCTGCAGTAGAAACTCGCGGTCACGCCCGACGGGAACACCATCTCGGCCGAGAACTGGGTGGGAACAGAGCCGGGCGAGTCGGTGCGGCCGGTCTGGGCGATGAGCCGTCCCGATACGCGGTCGGGCATCTCGTATTTCAAGGTCCAGAGTATCATCCGGATCGTGTACCAGCCGAGATCGCCGAGGCACCCGAGCGACTCGAGTCGACTGTGGACGCGGATGTTGTCCTGCAGGAAGTCTTCGGGTGCGAGGAAACTGAACTGGGTCGCGAGCCGGCGGATCGAGCCGACTGCGTCTCCGGCATCAAGGGTATCGCGCAGTTTCACGAGCCGGTCGCTGTGCATGAACATCACCCCGTCCATGAACTGAACGCCGGCTGCGGCACAGGCGTCGATCTGCTCGCGGACATCGTCCGCCGTGTCTCCGCAGGGTTTCTCGGCCAGGACATGTTTGCCCGCAGCGGCAGCACGGAGGACAAACTCCTTCCTTATCCCGGTGGGTAGGGGGATGTAGAGCGCATCGACCTCGTCCGACTCGATCAGCTGCTCATAACTCCCAAAAGCCCGGGGAGGGGGGGCGTGGGGCACCTGTGCCTGGTTCTCGTCGATGTAGGCCTGGGCGCGCTCGAGCGAACGACTCGCCACGCCTGCGAGAAGTCCGTTTCCGCTGTTGCGGATCGCATGCCAGTTCTTCCGGGCGATGCCGGCCGTTCCGAGAATGCCCCAGCGGCAGATTCCTTCAGCCATGCCTCCCTGTAACCGATCCAGGGGTGCGATGCAAGCGGGCCCCCTTGCGCCGCGAGGGAAGCGGTGGGGACGAGGGAGTGAGGTGGAGGGGCGTGGTCGAGCCGAGAGAAATTTCGGAAAAAAAGTTCGAACGGATTCCGCCGGGCGTATGTCTATTCAAGTAAATCAGTGTTTGTCATGGACGTCGGCGGGTTTCACTCCCCCCCGAGAACGCTCCGGCCCCCTGACCAAGACTCTTTTTGGTGGTGCGAAAACGGGCGGCAGGCTGGCTTCATCTCGAGGTTTGGCCTGTCGCCTCGCTCCGTTTCAGAGGGGTTGTCTCTTGAAAACGGGGGCCGCTGGTTTTTGATCGGGGACCATGACGAATAACGATCTCGAGTGCCTGGCATCTCGTCGCAGCGTGGCACCCTGGCGGATCGCGCTGGCACGCCACGTGGAGTCCAAGCCGGTCGAGCGAGCGATTCTCGCCATCATTCTCCTGAATGCCGTGTCGCTGGGGCTCTACATCGACCCGACTCTGGCCAAGGGATGGAAGGGCGTGTTGCGCGTCATCGATTTCAGTTGTCTCACCGTCTTCCTGGTCGAGATCGTTCTCAAACTGCTCGCCTACCGGGCCGCTTTCTTTCGGAATGGGTGGAACGTATTCGACTTTCTCGTCGTGGGCATCGCCCTCGTGCCCGGGACGGGCGCGATGTCCGTTCTCCGGACGCTGCGGGTGCTTCGTGTCCTGCGTGTGCTCACCGTCGTGCCGAGTTTGCGCCGGGTCGTCGCCGCCTTTATCCATGCGATCCCCGGACTGGGCGGAGTCGTGGCGGTGATGGCGATCTTTTTCTATGCCTCGGCCGTGATGGCGGTCGGGTTCTTTGGTGAGTCCTTTCCCGAGTGGTTCGGCAGCACCGGGCGCAGTCTTTTCACGCTGTTTCAGATCATGACGCTCGAGAGCTGGTCCATGGGAATCGTGCGTCCCGTCATGGACACCCACCCGTGGGCGTGGTTGTTCTTCGTTCCCTTCATCATCATTGCCACGTTCACGATCCTGAACCTCTTTATCGGGATCATCGTTTCCACGATGCAGGAGTTGTCGATGATGCCCGACCCGTCGGCCCCCAACCGCGAGACCATCGAATTGCTCGTCCGTATCGAGCAGGATCTCGCCCAGCTCAGACAGGAGATCGAGAAAAAACCGGAATCCGACGAATCCGCCGGGGCTTGACCCTGGTCGCGGTAGAGGTTTCGCTCGGTCCGTGCTTTTCGACCGCCAACGAACGGCGGCGGCGCTTGCGCGGCTCGCCCACGACCACCAGCTCTTCGTCGGGACGTCCTCCTGGCGATTCGAGGGATGGTGCGGACTGGTCTACGACGAGGAACGCTACCTCTGGGGCAGCCATTTCTCGAAGAAGCGATTTCACGAGCGCTGCCTGGAGGAGTATGCTGCTCTGTTTCCCACGGTGGAGGTCGACTCGACCTACTACGCGCTGCCTCGGAACGACTGGCTCAGGGTACTCGCCGATCCGGTGCCTCCCGGATTCCGGTTCTCGTTCAAGGTGCCCGATCTGATCACGATGCGGCGGTTTCCGCGGGCCGCCGCATTCGGTGACCGGGCGGGGCGGGAGAACGCGCAGTTCCTCGATGCAGGTTTGTTTCGCATGGGATTCCTCCGCCGGCTCGAGGCGATTCGCGAACACGTCGGTGCCCTGATCCTGGAATTCTCCCATTTCGGGGCCGATGACTTCACCCACGGGCGGGAATTCGTCGATCGACTAGAGGAGTTCTTTTCCGAGTGTCCCGGCGACTGGCAGTATGCGGTCGAGGTGCGAAACGCGAGCCTGCTTCACCCGGAGCACTTTGCCATGTTGCGGCGGCGGGGTGTTGCCCATGTTTACAATCACTGGACGCGGATGCCGCCCGTGAGAGAGCAGCTCGCGTTGCATCCCGCCGAAGAGAATCCCTTCATCGTATCGCGGTTTCTCCTGACGCCGGGTCGGAGTTTTGAGCGGGCTCGCGAGAAATTTGCCCCGTTCCACCAGATTCGGGAGATCGACCACTCTGCACGCGAATCCTTTGCCTGTCTCGTCCGGCACATCGTGGAATGCGGCACGAGCGCTCCCGCCTCCTACCTCTATGTCGGTAACGATCTGGAAGGGTGCGCTCCCCACACGATATCGGACGTGCTGGCGCAGTCCGGTGCGGCGTGACGGATCGGACCGGCGATGCTACTGGCGAGCTTCGATGTAGGCGCGCGCCCTGGTCTCGTATTCGGCGGTCTTGAGGCCGGCTTGCTTCGCTTCCGCGACGGCCTGATCGAGGGGGATCCCTTCGTCGAGGACGCGATAGGGAATCCAGAGTCCGCCGACGCGATTGGATGACGCGCAATGCAGCACGAGGGGCTTCTCGGCGTCCCGCAACAACCGGCGGGATTCGTCGATCAATTCGTCGGTCATCTCTTCCGGGCCGTTCCACGGAAGGGCCACATACGCGAGGCCGAGTTCCTCGAGTGCCTTCGCCTCGTCGAAGTCCACTTCCTCGCCGGGTTTCCTGAGATTGATCACCGTCTTGACGCCTTTCTCCTTCAGGGCGGTGAAGGCTCCCTCGCCGGGTTGGCTGGCGAGAAAGATCCCGCCGCAGGCATGGAGTTTATCGACTCCTTCCAGCGCGATTTCCTCCAGCATCTCGGAGGGACCGGAGTGGCTCCCCGGTTCCGGCTTGCCTTCCTCGGACGTGCAGGAGGCGAGCGCACTCAGCGCGATGGTGGCGGTGGCGAGTAAGATGCGGGGAGCGTGGTTTCTTTTTTTCATTTTCACTCTGCGAGGAACATACGCTCCACCCGCCTCCGGATCCCCTCCGGAATTGCGTGTTGGTGATGGGGCGGTGTGTGGTAGCGTGATGCCATGAAGTGGATCGTTCTGTCATCTGCGTGGATCGCTATCGGAGTCGCGAACGTGAGCTGCGAGCGTGCCGACGAGCCGTCCCGGCCCCTTGCGATCGAAGTGGAGACGGATGAGCTCGCCGACTTTCTCACTTCAGTGCGGGACACCGTGGAATCTCACCGCTGGGATCGATTCCTCGCGCTCTGTAACGAGTACGTGCGGGACACGCAGCTGAAGAAGTTCAACATTCCCGAGCCGCAGTTTATCTCCGAGATGCTGCAGTTCGGCCTGATGGGGACGCCCATCGGTCCGGCCACCGGGCAGGAGCGACCGACGCGAGAGGCTCTCGAAACGATCGAGAAAATGACTTACGAGGGCCACTCGAAGGAGAACGGCGTGTCGGTGTCGGGCAGGATCGACCTGGAAAACGGGGAGGTCTTGCGTTTTCGATTCGATGTGTCGAGAGACACCGAGACCGGCGAGTATTCGATCACCGGGGGAGTGGGCTGAACGCAACGTGACTGCCGGCTGGTGGGGATGGGACGTCACCCGTACTCGTGTCAACCGGCTTCGCGGATACGCTGTGAAGGAGGCATCGCGCTCCGCCCACCCCGGTCGCCCACGAAATTCCACGGTGGCTCGTTCGGAGCGGCGGGCGGCAGGAGGCTGATCGTTTCCAGTTCCAGCATGCCCGGACCGGCCGCGGTGGCGCGTACGACGATGCCGAAGTCCCGCGACAGGTAGAGGTCGCGAAAGAGGATGGACTCGACGGGTTGTTCACGGATCGCCAGTTTGTCCGGCCGCAATTGGAGGACGTCTCCCGCTGTCGAGTCCCGAGCCTCGCCGGACGAAAGGAACTGCCGCCCGTCCCACCACGATGGGGATTGGAGGGGTCCACGAATCTCGAGGCCGCCATCCCGGGACGTTCTCCAATGGGTCACGGCGATCGCGGTGAGATGAAACTCCATGAGGCGGCCTTCGGGTGAAACGAAGACCCCGATCTCCTGTCCGATGACACGGGAAGGTTCGATGCCGAGAGAGCGTGCCATATGAAGGGTGAACAACTCTCCTCCGAAGCGAGGATTCTCCTCGTCCGTCGAGGTCCCGTCCTCGACGAGGTAGGAGAGGGTCAAACCCTGCTCGCCCGATTCGAATCCCGTGACCAGGCCTTTCAACCAACGCCAACCGGGGCCGGCATGCGGCACACTCTCGACGATCTCGTTCGCGCGGCGGAACTCGGCCCAGCGGGTGTCCTTCTCGAGCGAACTCCGCACTGCCCGAATCTCCCGTTGCCGACGGAGATCCGCCTCGGAGATCCCGGAGGATCCGGCTTCCACTCTCCGCGAGAATCGCATGGGGAACTGGCGGCCGTCGGTGTTCCGCATGATTCCCCGCCACAGGATCGATTCCTCGGTGCGGATCTTTGTCAGCATGCATCGAGCCGATCGATCGTCTCCCGTGTATTCCTCGAGAAGGATCAGTCCCTCGCTCGGATTGGTGCCGGTCAGCCTGTAGCGGACGCCGGGCCGGCTGGGATACGCGTAGCTGCCTGACACGTTTCCGTTCGCGAAGGTGAGGGAGAAATGCGCCTCGAGGCGGCCGACGATCCCGGCGTAGTCGGTCGCGTCGCTCCGGGCCGGAATCACGCCGGCAACGACAACGAGTGCGGTGAGCTGGAGCCGTTTCATGCCGGGTCCATACGGCAGGTGTGCGAGAAGGCGCAAGGCCAGGCCGGTGATGACAGTGAAGGGGCTCCGGTGGTCGGGATGACTGGATTCGAACCAGCGACCTCCTGGTCCCAAACCAGGCGCACTACCAAGCTGTGCTACATCCCGTCGCCGCATCAGCGGATCGCTAAGGTCCGTGATTTCGCGGCCGTTTCAAGCGGCAATTCCTTGCAGGGGAGATAGCTTTCCCTTTGTTCCATCGCAAAAATAGATAGGTTGGCCGGACCCTCATTCTCACGACACCATGCCCGAAAAAACCGAGTCATCGCGCAAATCCCTCGAGGAGCGACACCAGATGTCCGATGTGGAACGCCTGCGGCACTCCACCGCGCATATTCTCGCAACGGCGATTGCCCGGCTCTGGCCCGATGCCCAGTTCGCGGCGGGACCGCCGGTGGAAAACGGGTTTTACTACGACGTCGATCTCGAACACCGCATCAACCCGGACGACTTCGAGAAGATCGAGGCGGAGATGAAGAAGGTGGTGAAGGAAAACCAGCCCTTCGAAAAAGTCGTCGTCTCCCGCGCCGAGGCTCTCGAACTCGCCGAGAAGGGAAGGCTGGCCGCCCTGGACGAGAGGGATCAACCGAGCACGTTCAAAATTGACCTGCTCGAGGAGATACCGGAGGACGAGGAGATTTCGATCTACAAGAACGGCGATTTCTGGGATCTGTGTGCCGGACCGCATGTTCCCCGCACCGGGAATTGCAAGGCGTTCAAGGTCATGTCGGTCGCGAGCGCGTTCTACAAGGGCGATGCCGCCAACCCGCAGTTGCAGCGCGTTTACGGTACGGCATTCAAGAACAAGACCTTGCTGAACGAACACCTGGAGCGGCTGGAGGAGGCGAAACAACGGGATCACCGGAGACTGGGTCGCGAACTCGATCTTTTTCACATCGACGAAGCGGTGGGACAGGGCCTCGTTCTCTGGAAACCGAAGGGCGCGGTGATCCGGCAGGAGTTGCAGAATTTCATCGGGGAGCACCTCGAGAGGCAGGGCTATCACCAGGTATTCACGCCCCACATCGGGAAGCTCGATCTCTACCGGACGTCGGGGCACTTTCCCTATTATTCGGATTCCCAGTTTCCGCCGATCGTCGAGCGCGACAATCTCGAGATCCTCGCCGAGGAGGGGTGTGGCTGCGGAGAACTCGCGAACCGCCTCGAGGAGGGAACGGTGAACGGTTTCCTGCTGAAGCCGATGAATTGCCCTCACCATATCAAGATCTTTCAGAGCGAGCACCACAGCTACCGCGACCTGCCCATTCGTCTCGCGGAGTTCGGGACGGTCTATCGCTGGGAGCAATCGGGAGAACTGGGTGGCATGACCCGGGTGCGAGGATTCACCCAGGACGATGCCCACATCTTCTGCACCGAGGAGCAGGTCGCAGGTGAGGTCCTCGGTTGCCTCGAACTCGTGAAGATCGTGCTCGGCTCGCTCGGGATGGATGACTACCGCGTGCGAGTCGGTCTCCGGGATCCCGATTCGTCGAAGTATGTGGGAGATCCGGCAAACTGGGACCGGGCGGAACAGGCCCTGCGCGATGCGGCCCAGACCCTCAATACCGAGTTCAGCGAGGAACCGGGAGAAGCCGCCTTCTACGGGCCGAAGATCGATTTCGTGGTCAAGGACGTGATCGGCCGGGAATGGCAACTCGGAACGGTGCAGGTCGATTACAATCTGCCGGAGAGATTCGGGCTCGAGTACGTGGGATCGGACAACGCCACGCACCGCCCGGTCATGATCCACCGGGCCCCATTCGGTTCGATGGAGCGATTCATCGGTGTTCTCATCGAGCACTTCGCGGGCAAGTTCCCCACCTGGCTCGCTCCCGAACAGGCGCGGATACTCCCCATATCGGAGAAGTTCGTGGAGACGGCGCAGGAGGTCGAAGCCCGGGCGAAGGAGGCGGGGTTGCGGGTCACGCTCGACGCGACCGATGACAAGATTGGCGCAAAGATTCGCCTTGCCCAGCTTGCGCAGGTTCCGTATATGTTGGTCATCGGCGCGAAAGAACAGCAATCCAATCAAGTATCGATTCGCCACCGCGAGCACGGTGACGAGGGAGCCATGTCCGTCGAAGATTTCCTCGCGAAGGCTGTGGAGGAAATCAGCTCCCGCAGCCTGTGATGTCCTTTCCCCGTTATCGATCGCCTGACTCCCCGGCCGCTTCGGCCTGTGGCCGATCGCCCGATTCTTTCCAGGCTCCGCCGCTCGTGGTGTACGCGCTTCGCGAGGAGAGGCGAGCCTCCGCAAACGAACAACCATCGGTATCCCATAGCTAAGAGACCCACACGCAGAAGGCCGCGCGCACCGCGCACGCGGGTGAACGAACGAATCCGCGCTCCCGAGATTCGGGTGATATTCGGCGACAAGAACGCCGTGCTTCCGACGAAGAAGGCGCTGGCGAAGGCGAAGGAACTCGGTCTCGACCTGGTCGAAGTGGCACCCAATGCCCGGCCACCTGTCTGCCGGATCGTCGATTACGGAAAGTTTAAATACGAGCAGTCCAAGCAGAAGAAGCAGGACAAGCCGAAGAAGAAGGAGAAGGAGGTCAAGTTCCGGGTGGGTATCGATGCGCACGACTACGCCATCAAGCTGACCCGGGCGGAAGACTTCCTCTGCGCCGGATTCAAGGTCCGGATCCAGCTCCAGTTCCGGGGGCGCCAGATGGCGCACAAAGAGATCGGTTTCGATCTGATGAACCGGGTCAAGGAGGACCTCGGGGGGGTCGCGAACTGTGATCTCGAGCCGAAGTTGAACAACCGGAACATCCTCATGATGCTCTCGCCCCTTCCACCCGAGAAGCAGCAGCGCAAGTTTCGGGCGGACGACGACGAGGAAGTCGATCTCGATGCGCACGAAGAGGCCGAGGCTGCCGAGGCAGACGAGCACGACGAGCACGACGAGGAAGAAGACGCCTCCGTGATCGGCGATGAGGATGAGACGGGAGTCGAATCCGATGCCGAAGAGGATGAGGAGACGCTCGACGTAGCGGCCGGTGATGAGGCCGAGGAGACTGGTGAAGAATCCGCGGCAACGGATCCCGTCGATCTTGTGGCCGCTGCGGAGGAGGCGGCCCAGTCGTCCCGGCCGGCGAAGAAAAAGAAGAAAAAGTGAAGTCCGGGCGCGGGAGTCTTCGGTCTACCGCGAGCGACGAACGTGACCGGCCGCCGTGAAATTGTTGCTCTTCGATGTCGATGGCACCCTTCTCGACAGCGGGGGAGCCGGACTTGCCGCCCTGCGCGAGGGGTTCTTCGATGCGTTTCCCTCGCAGAGACCCAGGGAGGCGAGCTTTCCCTCGTTGAATCTCGCGGGCAGCACGGACGCCGGCGTGGCGCGCACCATTTTCGCCGCCTTCGGGATGGAGGATACCGCCGACAATCGCGCACGGTTCTTTCAGGCGTACGCCGGGCGCCTGCGTGAGCGCCTGACTTCGGGAGCCCACGGGGAGGGCCGTTTGCTCGAGGGCGTGCTTCCCCTGCTGGAGTATCTCGCTTCCGAAACAGCACACGTGTGCGCCCTGCTCACCGGAAATACCGCCGAAGGCGCCCGAATCAAGACGGAGCACTTCGGTGTTGGTCACTTTTTCGGCTTTGGTGCATTCGGTGACGACCATCACGACAGGAACCGGCTCGGGCCGATCGCGATGGAACGGGCCCACGCCGCCCTGGGGAAACGGTATGCCCCGGAGGAGACCGTCGTCATCGGTGACACGGTGCGGGACATCGCGTGCGCGCGGGCCTGCGGAGCGACGGTGATCTCGGTGACCACGGGATCGCAGGACCGGGAAACGCTCGCGAGGCATGACCCCGATCACCTTCTCGACTCACTTGCCGATGTGCGGGCGTTTCTCGCGGCGGTGGCGCACCTCCCGAAAAGTGCGAAGGACGCTTGTTAGGTCTTTACATCGAAGGCGAATTCTGGTGTCTTTTCTCTTCACTGAATTCTCATCAGTTTCATCCTCAATGAAAAACACCATTCTTGCCCTCCTCGTCCTGATTCTTATCGTCGGTTTCCTCAATCTCCTCGGAGCGTTCGGCCTCGTGGGAGGCGCCGGAGGGGGCGGTTCCCAGGAATACCAGGTTCTCAGTGCGCAACAGATGGACCGGATCGGATTTCTCGCGGTGGCCGAGGAAGAGGGCATCGAGGTCAGCGAATCCGGCGAGATCAATTTCCCCAACGAAATGGTCGACAAGATCGCGAAGGTGAATCTGCTTCCGATGACGATCCGGGAGGTCGAAAAGGACGGAGGCTGGACCTTCGTGGCGGTCACGGCGGACAATCACTACATCTTCCGGAGATAGGGGGCTGCCTTGCGGTCGAATCCATATCGAGACCAGGGCCGGGGCGTTCGCCTCGGCCTTTCTGTTTTCGGAGGTTGCGACCGTGACAGTCCGGCCTCCTGGCGACGATTCCGATCACCGGCCGAGAGCATAACCGCCCCAGACGGCTCCGAGTCCCGCGAAAAGCGAGAGACCCACGTTCGACAGGGCGAGCAGGGGCTGTCCGTTTCGAACGAGGTCGAAAGTGTTCCAGCCGAAGGTGGAGAAGGTGGTGAGGCTGCCCAGGAAACCGGAGAAGAGGGCGAGCTTCACCGCGTCCGATATCCCGGGACGATTCTCCAGGTATCCGAAGAACCAGCCGAAGAGGAAGCAGCCTCCCACGTTGGCAACGAGGATTCCCAGGGGAAAGGCGCCGTCGCCTCTCGTGGAGTCGCACCATCTCACGATGCCCCAACGGGCGAGGGCGCCGAGTGCGCCCGCCATGGCGATACAGAGAGCGGCCTTCATCCCGACGCGAGGAGGCCGCGGCTCAGTAGTTGAGCGACTCGAGGCTCTTGCGAAGGAATTTCCCGTTCTTCCGGATCAGTTTTCCGTCGAAATGGATCTCTCCCCCACCGTAGTCGGGACGCTGGATGTTCACGAGGTCCCAGTGAACGGCGCTTCGATTGCCGTTGTCGGCGACCTCGTAGGCCTGACCCGGAGTGAAGTGGAAGCTTCCCGCGATCTTCTCGTCGAAGAGGATGTCGCGCATGGGGTGCTTGATCTCCGGATTGAAACCGATCGCGAACTCCCCGATGTAGCGTGCTCCATCGTCCGTATCGAAGATCTTGTTGAGGGCGCGTGTGTTGTTTGCCGTGGCCTTGACGATCCTGCCCTTTTCGAAGGTGAGTTTCACGTTGTCGAAGGCGATGCCCTGGTAGATCGAGGGCGCGTTGTAGGTGATTTCTCCCTCGACCGAGTCGCGGACCGGGGCGGTGAAACACTCGCCGTCGGGAATGTTGTGCATGCCGCCGCAGGCGATCGCCGGCATGTCCTGGATCGAGAAGCGAAGGTCGGTCCCGGGCCCCTTGATGTGCACATCGTTCGTCGCCGTCATGAGGCGGGCGAGGGCATTCATGCCGGTCTTCAGCTTCGCGTAGTCGAGAAGGCAGACGCGGAAGTAGAAGTCCTCGAATGCCTCGGTCGACATTCCGGCGGCCTGTGCCATGGACGGATGGGGCCAACGCAGCACGCACCAGCGGGTCTTGTTGACACGCTGATTCAGGACCGGGCGCATCGCCTTGGAGATCAGTTGCATCTTCTCCGCAGGCACGTCGGCCATCTCGTTGACGTTGTGGCTTCCGCGAATCGCGATGTAGCAGTCGACGCCTTTCATCTGGTGCATCGCCGTCTTTGCCATCGCTTCGTATTGTGCTTCGGTCGCCTTTCGTCCCATCTCGCGGGTGAGCCGGGCGTTGTGCAGGTTGACGAAAGGAGTCGCCTTCACGGCTCGGACTGCGCGAATGAGGGCGATCCCCATCTCCTCGGGCACGTCGAACAACTCGATCAGGACTCTCTCTCCCCTTTTCGTGGAGGTGGAGTAACGGACGAGTTGGCGGGCGAGCTGGTCGTATCGAGGATCCTGCATGACGACAATGTTCGATCAAAAGCGCATTGTGAAAAGCGCAAACTGGGATGTAGCTTCGCGTATGGCGGCGCCATTCATTTCGTCACGCGAGGAAGTCGGGGAGCTGCGGGATCAGCTCGGTGCGGAAGGGCGAAAGCTGGTCCTGACCAACGGTGTTTTCGATCTTCTTCACGCGGGACACGTGCGCTATCTCAAGGAGGCGCGCGCGCTGGGCGACTGCCTCGTCGTCGCGATCAACGCCGACGAGTCGGTGCGTGAATTGAAGGGCGCCGGGCGTCCCGTCTATCCTGCGGAGGAGCGCGCCGAGATTCTCCGGGCACTCCGTGCGGTCGATCGCGTCGTCGTCTTCGGCGAGAAGCGAGCGTCCCGGACGATCGAGATCATCCGTCCTCACATTTACACCAAGGGGGGGGACTACACCCCGGACAGCCTGATCGACGAGGAGAAACAGTTGCTCGACCGGCTCGGGATCGATGTGCGGATCCTCTCCCTCGTGCCCGGAAAGTCGACGAGCGCCACGCTCCGGCATCTCGAAAGGGGAGGTGGGGCACAGGAGGGGCCGGGACGCCGGATCGCGATTCTCGGGTCGGGCCGCGGTTCGAATTGCGAGGCGATCCTCGATGCGATCGCCTCGGAGCGACTCGATGCCGAGCCCGTTCTCGTGATCTCCGACATCGCGGATGCCCGCATCCTGTCGCTCGCCCGCGACCGGGGCGTGTCCGCCCTGCATGTCGATCCCGGAAGTGAACGGCCGGGCCGGCTCTCCGCCGCGGCGCTCAAGGAAATCGTCGACCGCCTCGAGGCGGCACGCGTCGACCTCGTGATTCTCGCCGGATTCATGCGGATCGTGCGGGAACCCCTCCTCTCCGCCTTCGAGGGCCGCATCCTGAACATCCATCCCTCGCTCCTACCGCTCCACCCGGGCAGGGATGCCTGTCGCTCCGCGATCGAGGCCGGCGACAGCGAATCCGGTTGCACGGTTCACATCGTCGATGCGGGAATCGACACGGGACCGATCCTGGATCAGGCGAGGGTGCCGGTCCTTCCCGGGGACACGCCCGACACCCTGCAGGAGAGAATCCACCGAGCCGAACACGAACTTTATCCGCGAACCGTCGGGGAGATGCTGGATCGGCTCGAACGGGAGGGATGAAACGAGCGCGGGAGAGGCGCGCTCACCTCCCTCCGCCAGACTGGGTGATCCGGTTGAGGTACCCCTCGAAGACTTTCCGCCTCTCCTCGGGGCTCATGTCGGGTTTTTGCTGGCGCAGTTTCATCATGGCTCCGAAGAGCTTCTGCCGCTGTTCCTCGGAGAGCTTGGCCATTTTTTCCCTCATCTCCGAAGGCGGTCCGCGGAAGCCCTTGCCCTTGCCGTCTCCCTTCCTGCCCCCTTTCCGCTCCTCGGTTCGGCCCGCCCCGGGGCGGGCCTCGCCCGGCTTCAATTGCCATTCGGCATAGCGAACCGTGACGACTTCCCCGCCATCGATCGCAATGGTGGCGGAGACCTTCTCGAGATCGTCGTTCTCCTTCACCTCCACCATCTTCCACCCCTGGGAATTCGTTCGCCCTGATACCACGAATGTCTCGTTGGTCTCCTTGTTGAGGAGGGTGGCGACACTCTCCTCTTCGACGGTGGCAATACCCGTGAGAATGAGAGAATCGCTGAGGTTGAGGCTACGGGTGAAAGGGGATTGCTCGCGCAAGGAGGCGAAATGGTTATCCGAGACCGGTTGGGGAAGAAAAGGAGCGATACCCCGTTCTTCGCCGCGGATCGAAACGGCGAGGAGGAGGCAAGCGGTGATCGTGATCGCATGCTTCTTCATCCTGCAGGCAAGGAAACACCGGTCGAGGTGCGAAGTTGCGCGCGACGATGCGGCCGGCTTCAGGCGAAGGAGCGAAATTCTCTCGGGACGAAGGCGAGGTCGCTCGCTTCCCGGACCGCCAGGCCGATCTGGAATCGCATCGTTTCTTCAGGCACGGGGCTCTGGTATTCGTCGAGGCAGTCGCGCAACGCGTCGAGCGGTGAGAGATCTCGCGTCTTCACCGACCGGTAGACCTTGATCGCGATCGATTCGGCCGCACCCGGAGTGACGAGCGGAGGGATGAGCGCCTCGATCTCGTCCGGTGCCTCCTCGGGGAGGGTGAGATCGTGCTTGCGGCACAGCGCCCTGATGAGGCGGTATCCCTCCGTCAACTCGTGTGCCGGAAAGAGGGGGATCTTCACGTCGACTCGACCGGGGCGCTTGAGATCCACTTCGATCAGGTCGGGCCGGCTCGAGGCGAGAATCCAGAGGATGCGACCGCGATTCCTCGTGTTGCTCATCTCCTTCGCCATCATCGAATAGACGCGTCCCGAGACGCCCGAATCGCCCGACCCGGAATCGCGGCTGCCCAGTGCCTGGTCCGCTTCGTCGATGAAGACGATGCAGCGTCCGAGCGCGTGCAGGAGATGGAAGATCCGCTCGAGATTGCCCTCGGTGCTGCCCACCCATCGATCCCGGAAATTCTTCAGCTTCACCACGGGGACGCCCGCTTCGCCTGCCAGGCACTCGACGATGTAGGTCTTCCCCGTACCCACGGGGCCGCAAAAGAGGTATCCCATCGGCATCACGTCGATCTCCCCCTTTTTCCACAGGGCGATGTCCTCGCGGATCCACTCCTTGACCGCGTCGTGGCCGTAGACGCCATCGAGGTTCCGGTCGGGTTCGAGAAACTCGATGAGTCCCTGCGCATCCTTTTCCACGAGCGACTTTTTCAGTCCCGACAAGTCTTCGTCGACGAGTGGCTTCTCCTCGTGGTTTCGCATCCGGAGAAGGCTCTCGATCGATCCGAGCGTGGCGCCGGCGAGTCGCTTGGCGGGTAGTCCGGGCCGGTCACGGAAGTTTTCGAGGACTCGGGGATAGTGTTCCGCGAAATGATCGAATACCGGTCGCAGTTCGGCCTCGCCCGGCAGCGGAATCTCGATCGATGCGGCACGGGGGTTTCGCGCGAGCCGGCCGTGAAGATCGTGCAGGTTCTCGGTGACGAGAAAGACGGCGAGATTCTGCTCGAGAAAGTGAGTCTCGTGGCTCCAAGAACGCACCACCGCGGCCATCGATCCCAACTGGTAGTCCCGGGTCTGGCGCGACACGGGGAAGACCAGATCTGCGGCCATCACGATGATGGCGACATGGAGATTCCGCCCGGCCCAATCGCCTGCGCTTTCCTGCTTCCCCTTGCCGGTGAATTCTTCCGGCGAAAGCTGCCGGAGATTGACGCAGAAGCGAAGAAACCGGTCGAGCCAACCGATCGCCTCCGGAGGGGCGGTCGGGAAATCGGACGAGAAACTGAGCCGGGCGAGCAGTTCTTCGCCGCGTTCGAGTCGAAGACCGGCTCCGAGTTCGAGGCGGAAGACGAGGTCGAATCGCTCGAGCTGGTGGTGTACGAGAAAATCTCGAAGATTGCCCATCCGGGCGGCCTCGTTGCCTTCACCCGGCAGGAGCACGCGGTCGTCGACGTTGCCGTGGAGGAGAAACTGATTCGCCGCTCCGGCGAGATAGCGGGTGCGAATTTCCTGCGACCAGTCGGGCGTTTCCATGTCGGGGAAGTGTGGATGGGATCCCGTCCGTGGGCAAGTCGCTCCCTCGGTTCTCGCGGGAAGTGGCATCCATCCCCTTGCGGTCTGCGCGCCCGCGTGCCGCAAGGCAACCGCTAATCGCCGTCGTGATCGGCCAGGGTCCTCGCGAACCGTTCGAATGCCGCGGCTTCCTCGGCGGAATCGGTCATGAGCTGGTCGAGGTCTCGTCGGTCTCGCTTGGTGGGGCGTCCGCTTCCTTCCTCGCGTCGAGGTCCGGCCCGATTCGCTCGGGCGAGTGCGGCCGCTTTCTCCCGGGCTTCCTCGGAGGTGTGGTCGATGAGGTAGGTCGACACCAGTTTCGCACCAACCCGCTTGGAAAGGACTGCGGCGACTTCGACGTCGCGTTCCAGGAATCCCCGGGAAACGACGATGCGCTGGCCGGGGCGAACCTTGCGCGAGGGCTTCACCTTTTCCCCCGCGATCCTGACGTGGGAACTGCGACATGCCTCGGCCGCTTCTCCACGGGTCTTGTAAAGCCGGACAGCCCAGAGCCAGACATCGATGCGAACGCTTTCCTCCTCTTCCTTCTCGCCGGACACGACTCTCGATCCTACGCGGTGTATCCGGTCCACGTCCACCAGTTTTCTCCATAGTGGGCGTGGATCTTGTCGCGGAGCACCGAGCCGAGGTCGTTGCGTCGCAGGATCACGAGCATCGCCGAGCCCGACCCCGAAAGGATCGCCGCGTGCACCTCCTCCCGGCGAAGAAGCCAGTGCTTCAGATCGGCGAGGACTAGATACTTCTCGAAAACCGGGCGCTCGAGATCATTGACGACCTCACCCCACGAACAGGATTGGACGAAGTCCGGGGCGTCGGGGTAGTCGGACGACGAAGCGTAGTTCCGGTAGGCCCATGCCGCGGAAATGCCGAAGTTCGGCTTCGCGAGAAACACCGGCAGCCGAGGCGGCGACGTCTCCAGCGGCTCGAGGATCTCTCCCCGTCCCCGGCAGTCGCACGCCCTCCTGTGAATGAAGAAGGGAACGTCCGAACCGATCTCAGCGGCCATCTCGATCAGTTCGTTGCGTGACAGTCCGAAGCTTCCCATCCGGTTGAGGGCCGTGAGGGTGGAGGCCGCGTCACTGCTGCCGCCCCCGAGACCGGCTCCATGGGGGATGTGCTTCTCCAGGTGAATGCGAACCGACAGCCGGCGGCTGACTCGGCGCTCGAGCGCCCGCACCGCCTTGACGACGAGATTGTCTTCCCCGGTGGGAAGGGACGGATCGGAACAGGAGAGCTCGACCCTGTCGTCCGAGGTCCACTGCAGCGTGAGGTGGTCCGCGAGGGTGAGGGGCGCCATCCGGGTGTCGATTTCGTGAAACCCGTCCTCTCGTTTTCCGAGAACACGCAGGCGGATGTTCGTCTTGGCGGGTGCGGAAATGGCGAAGGGCTCGCTCATGATGCTTCCAATTCGGCGTCGGCAAATCCCACCACCGCGAAGAGGCGGCCGGTTTCTCCCTGCTCGATCCGGTAACTGTAGTAGCGCTCGAGGTCGGTGCTGGTGCAGGTGTCGCAATCGTAGACCTGGTTCGCGGGTACACCGGACTCCCTGCAGTCGGCCACGATCCGTGCGGCGAAGTCGATCTCGTAGGCGGGTGGGCGAATACAGGGTGCCAGCTGCACCACGAGGTCACCGGCTGCCGAGCCGAAGTTTTCCTCCATTGCGGCGATCGCACGCGGAGCTATCCCGAGTTCGGTGCCCTTTTTTCCCGAGTGGACCAGGCCGCAGGCGCGATTCACCGGGTCGATGAGGAAAACGGCTCCGCAGTCCGCCACGTAGACGCCGAGATACTGTCCGGGAACGTTGGTGATCAGTCCGTCGGTTTCGGGGAAAATGGGACTGCCGGGGAAACCCTCCCCGCTGCAGACGGCGATGTGATTCCCGTGAACCTGCTCACCCGTGGCGACCCGGTGATGGGGAATCGCCAGGGCATCGAGGCAATCGTGGAAATGCGCGTCGAGACGCTCGAGCGCGGTGGCGCGATCCGTCTTCACGTCGATGCCGGGATGGCGAAGGGTGAATCCGTGACGCAGACCGGGAATGTCCACGAGTGCGGGGAAGGTCTCGATCAGGTCGGCTGACATGACCGTCACCCTTAGCGGAAGATCGCGTTGTTTCCAGTGAAAGGGACCCGGTTACCGAGAAGTTGACCGGGCCCGAACCAGGCGCTCGAGTTCGGGATAGAGGATCTTGGACCGGTGGCGACGATCGACGGGGATGTGATCGAATTCGAGTATCCGGTCGATCCCGTGTTCACCTCCCATCGATTCGACCTGGGCCCGCTCGTCAGGTTGGGGATCCTTCCGCCATTCGACGGCGAGGATGATCTCGCCACCAATCCCGATCACGGCCGAACGAGCGATGGATTCGTGAAAGGAGAGGGCGGTTTCGATGGCGAAGGGGTAAACCGCCGGCCTCCCGTCCCGGTGAATGACGGCACCACTGCGGCCCAGCAGCCAGAGTCGCCCCGCCTCGTCGCGATATCCCTCGTCACCAGTGCGATGCCAGACTCGCTCATCGACCCGGAATTTCGTTTCCTCGTCTCCGATTCCGTCGAGGTAGCCGGACAGCACGTGGTCCCCTGCGACGACGATTTCTCCCGTTTCTCCCGGTGGGGTGCAGAGGGAAGAAAAGGCGATCCCGTCGAGGGGGCGGATGGGCTCTCCCCACCGTCCCGGGACGATGGCGAGGTCGATCTCCTCGACGGGGTGACCGGCAAGGAGTCCGCCGCCGCTTCTCATGTGATCCCTCTCCGGCTCGCCGAAGTCCGTGAGCCCGACGTGGGCGATTGGCTCTGCCTCGGTCGACCCGTAGACCGCACAGACGCGGGAGGAGGGGGCGGCCTTTTCGATCCGGTCGAGCAGGCTCGGAAAGACCGGTCCGCCTCCGGTGAAGAGTTTGCGGCATCCCTTCCAGTCGGTGCCGCGCTCGATCGTTCGAGCGAAGAAGCCGGGAGCGGCGGCACAGCGCGTCACTCCCTCGGTGCGGAGTTGTTCCCCGACGTGAAGGGCTTCCCGTGCGGGCTCCCCGCCGCTGGCCGCAAGGACGCTGGTGACGCCGTGGGCGAGGTTGGCGAGGGCGAATACCGGGAGGGTGACGAGATCGACTTCCCCGGGGACCAGGTCGATGGCTCGTCCGAGTGTCCGGTTCTGCGCGAGGAGGAAACCATGGCTGCGGACCGCCGCTTTCGGCCGGCCGGTGCTTCCGCTGGTGAAGGTGATCAGAGCCGGGGTCGAGGGCTCGACAGTCGCGGGAGGATTCGAGGCCGGGACCGTCTCGTGACGGCCCGAGGTCCGGAGCCGCTTCCGGTTCCACAGGGAGGGCAGCAGAGCCGCGGCGAGCAGGCCCTTGCCGTGACCGGTCCACGCTTCGGGACGAACGGTTCGCATAGCCTGTTTCAAGCCCTTCAGGCCGGCCCCGGGATCGACGAGCAGGGGGACGGCCCCGATGCGCATCGTCGCGAGAAGCGCCACGTAGAGGTCGATCGAAACCGGGTGGAGGAAGAGCACGCGGTCGCCTTTTTCGAGACCGCTCTTTATGAAGGACGACGCACTGCTGGCGACGCGGTCCCTGAGTGGGGCGAAAGAGAGGGAATTTCGCTTTCGCCCCACTCCCTCGACGAGAGCGGGCCGGTCACCATCGTCTCTCGCCCGGTCTTCGAGCAGTGTGACCAGGTTCATCGGGAAACGAGGGGGCAGTGGAAGAGAGTATATTCGCGAATGCGGCGGCCGGCATGGCGTCCGGTGATCTTCAGGGACGAATTGTCCTGGAACTGGAGGGCATGGATTGCCGTGCGGAACCCCGCCTGACGAGCGGTTTCCTGGACCCGGGCGACGAGGAGAGAACCGAGCCCGAGGTGCCGGTGGTGCGGATGTGTGGCGAGGGTTTTCACGATGAGTCTTCGTTCACGAGGTGCAAGGGCGTCGGGAAGGGCGTCGGGAAGGGCGAAAACGAATCCGGCGGTCTCTCCCGCCCGTTCGGCAAGCAGGACGAACTCCGGGACCACGAGTGATTCCACCGGGCGATAGAGCGAAAGGAATGATTCGCGCGAGATGGGGGTGTAGAGGAAGTTGTCCCGAAAGGCGACCTCGGACAGCTCATAGAGCTTGCCCAGTTCTGCCTCGAAGTCTTCGGGTCGGAGAGGGCGAATCTCGATTCCTCGGTCGCGCGCGCGGCCTGCGATGCGGTCGAGGCGCTCCCTGCGGGTCACGTCCACCTCTTCGAGCGGAATCGCAGAGGAGGAATACCGGGCCCATGGGGTAAATCCGGCGGCCTCGAGTGCATCGACGGGGATCTCTTCGTTCCACGGCTCGAGGAAAAACGGCGCCGCCTGGTCGCGCCCTCCCGTGATAAAGCGATAGGAATGCCAGGTATCCCCATCGAGTGGTCCCACCGCGCGCCGGCATCCCGCTTCCTCGAGGACTTTTTTCGCCCTGCCGAGGAGGGCCGTGCCGGAATCCACATTCGTGCAGGTGAACTGGCCGATCGCGCCGACCCGCTGCCCGGGAAACTCGGGATCGTGGGGCGAGTCATTCCACCACAGGGCGCAACGGGCCGCGATCGCTTCGTTCTCCTCCCGCAGCGTCAGGCAGGAATCGGGGGCGAGACCGGGCGGGATCTCGTCCTTCCACGAGGGTTCGGCTTCGAGGGATATGGGTGTCATGTCAGGGTCGTGTGAGGAGGAATGCGAGCCAGGCGGATCCTGCGGCGGTGAGGGAAAACAGGGCCTGCCACCACCAGCGGAAATCACCGTCTTCCCATCCGTCTCTTCGGCAAACGAGCCTGCCGAACAGGAGGGCGGCGCCGAGCATCGTGGCCGATCCCGCCGCGAACCCCGCGATGGTGGAAACCGGAAGCGAGGAGGCGGCCGTGAGAAAGACGCCGGGCAGACCGACCAGGACGACTCCCTTGAGCCAGCCGAGAAACGCCATGCGCAAGGTGGGGAAGCGGCGGGCGAGGAAGGCGCGTGTGCCGGTGTTCGCGATCGCAAGATGGGTCGCGGTGCCGACGATGAAGGCGACAAGATACGGCTCGGTGGATCCGGGGAACAGGCTGGCGAGTAGCGGCCACGGAAGAAGGCTCAGGCCGATCGCCAGGACCGGTGTCAGGTCATGACGTGTTTCCTGCAGACGAAGGATGCGCCGGGTGATGTAGATGTGTTCGGCGAAGAGGATGAGGGGAGGAATGAGAAATCTCCAGTCGCCGAGCGCGCAGCAGCCATAGCCGAAGAGCACCGCCGCGAGAAGGGCTCCGCCCTCGAGCGTGCTCCACCGGCTACAGGACAACACGAACACGAGGAGAACGACCACCACCAGAAGTCGCCAAACGAGGGCATCCGCGTCCATCGGGAGGAACCGGTCGAGGAGCAGGGCGCTCGCCACGGGCACGACGAGGTTGTCGATGCCGCGAACCGAGATGCCCTCGAACAGGGTGACGGTGAAACCGAGAATGGCGGCGATCAGCAGAGTCTCGGTTCGCCCCACTTCGCTGAAGAGAAGAAGGGGAATGTGGACGCTGAGAAAGGCGGCGATGAAGAAACTGAAGCATCCCTCGGCCGACTTCCATCCGGACAGGCAGGAGAAGCGGTGTTCGCCGTAGCGGGTTCCGACCAGCGCGCCTGCCGCGTCCGCGACGGTGAGAATCAGGATGGGAATGACGAACAAAAGGATTCCCTCGACTCCCTCGTGTCGTCGTGCCAGGGCGAACACGATCGTCACGGCGAGAGGAAACCAGACATCGCCGAGTGAGGCGCGCTCGACACCGTAAAGGACGGCGGTCCGGTTGTCCGCCTGCCTCGCTTCCCGCCGCCGGATCAGGGTGAGAAGCCCGAGGCAGAGAGCACCGAGAAGGGCGACGGCCAGCACCGAATCGAAGATCCAGGGAAAGGCGAGGGACGAGGCGCCCATCCCGACGTGGACGGCCTTTCGCCGCACCTCCGGGGGGAGTCCGAACCGAACCGAGAGCCACCGGACCCCTCCGACGACAAGAGGGAGGAGGGCGAGAAACCCGATGATGCCGGCGAGATCTTTCATCGGGCGGGAGATTTCTCGATGTCCTCGACTTCCTCGATCACGAAGCGACTGTAGAAAAAGGCCTTGTCCCGGGAGTGAAGGGATTGCGCCAGCTCGTCGAGAGGCCGGAGTCGATCGGCGAGGGAATCCGGGCGGGAGCGCGGCGCCAGCATGTTCCAGTAGGCGAGTCGTGCCCCGGGTGCGGACCGGTCGGCAATGCGACGAAGGAGCGTCTCGGTCGCGTCCTTCGGCAGATACTCGAAGATGTCACTCAGGTTCCACGCATCGTGGCGGTCCGCTCCCGGTTCATCGAGCAGGTCTTCCAGCGATCCGAGACCCCAGGTGAGCCGGTCGAGTCGAGAGCGAATCGTCTCGAAATGCTCTTCCCGCAGTGCGAGCGGAAGCGCCTCGCCATGGGTGCCCGTGAGAATCCAGTGAAGGTAGGGATTGTCCGACGGATCGAGCACGGCGAGAGCGTGGCGGGTGCGGGCGAGAATGCGGGGCGCGACGGCTCCCTCGACGTGATCGAAGAAACTGGGATCGCGCCCCATGCGTCCCATCACGGTCCGGGAATAGAAGACGTGGAAGAGGACTCGCCAGCGCCAGGTGTTCCAGGTTTCTTCGTAGAACAGCTCGCGTTCCGCTGGAGTTCGTGACGTGAGCAGCGCCGTCACCGTCTTCCGCCGATGGATGCAGGGGAGGATTCTCCGCCTGAAGGTGGCGAAGTAGCGCTCGAATTTTCCCGCGGATCCGATGCCGGCTTCGACAAGGTGAGGATGGGCGTCCCAGAAGGCGCGTGTCTCGGGATCGAGTTCCTCGCGGCAGGCGCGATACCAGTCGAGGCGGCGTTCGCTCGGACGCGCCCCGATCAATTCGAGGAGTTCGCCATGCTGTAGGCGCCGAAAGCCGGCGACGCGAAGGGCGAGACACGCGAGCTGGGAGGGGCTGAGGTCCCGTGCGATGACCCGGGCCGGATCGCGGATGAGGAGAGCGAGGCTGTTTTCGCCGGCGGAGGCGATGGAGACACAGGACGCCCCCGGCCGGATCGCGAGGCCTTCGAGGAGAATATCCGCGTCCTCCCAGCATTGCGCGTAACGGATGCGGGAGAAGTCGGCGCGATGGGCGATGGTTTCGTTCATGGGGCCGGTGGGGGCGAAGCGGGTTGAGACGGATCGCTCAGTCGCCGGACCGTGCCGGCGGCGCCATCCATTTCCACCCACTCGCCATCGGTGAGAGCCGTCGTGATCGATGGAAGCGAAACGATGGCCGGGATTCCCATTTCCCGGGCGACGATCGCGGAGTGGGAGAGCAGGCTCCCGCGTTCGACGAGCAGACCCGAGGCGGCGGGAAAGAGGACCACCCAACCGGGATCGGTCTGCTGGGCGACCAGGATCTCGCCGGGCGCCAGTTCGACGCCGCGGGGATCCCGCACCACCCGGACGGGTCCCCGAACAACACCCGCGCAGGCTCCGATTCCCGCGAAGTCGCCCGTGTTCGATGCGCCGGCGTCGGACGTGGCGACGATGGCCCCCGGGGCGGCGGGACTGCCCCGCGTCTCGAATCGGTCCGGCGGAGCGGGTTCCGCGCGATAGCGTTCGAATTCGCTCCGCCGTGCCACGACCAGGGGCGGGGAAACCGGGCAGGCGGCCGTGCCGTCGAAGGTTCCGAGCAACTCCTCCAGTTCGCAGTAGAAGACATCGTCCCGCGCGTCGAGACGGTTCATCGCGACGAGGTGGGTGCCGAGACCGCGCATGATGCGGCGCACCCTCCCGAAGAGCCGGGTGCGTTCGAATCGAAGATTCTCGCGGTCGCGCACGCGGGCGCGGGCGAGGGAGAGCACGCGGCGAAAGACGAGGCGTCGCACCGGCCCGAGTCGATCGATCGCCTCCTCGAGATCGTTTCCCCCTTCCTCCCCGGGAGACTCCCGTGGTCCCTTCGATTCGCTCCGGATGCGCTCGGCCAGGGCTTCGATCGAATGTCGCAACGGTGAGAGATCGTCGGCCAGGGTCGTGCTTTCGAGCTTCAGTTCCTCGACGCAGCGATCACCGAACAGGGTCACATAGTCGGCCAGACCCTCTTCGATCGATTCGCCCCGCGCGTGTTGTTCGGCCATCGTGCGGATGCGGCGGGCGGGTTCCAGGCTGATGATGTCCCCGATGTCGCGGAGTCCGGTGTTGGCGAGCGATTCGTCACCCAGCCAGTTCGCCGCCAGCTTCCTCAGGACACCACAGGCGATCATGGCGAAAAAGTCGTTCACGAGGGGAGCGTCCCACCGGCGGAGGAGCTGAGCCTCGAGGTCGCGGTAGTGGGCGACGAGCTCCTCGGCGGAGAGATCTTCCAGGTCGGCGGGGGCGCCGTCGAGGGCCGTCGCGAGGCGTTCGTGAAACCCGCGTATCGCCGACGGCAGACCGAAGGCATGGCGGACGAGTCCCAGGAGAGTGCACGCGAGGTGCCATCCGTCCCGCACGGGGCCGACACGGGACTCTCGCTCGATTTCCGCGACGACGGCATCGGGCATCGGTTCCCGAACCCCCATCATCTGTTCCATGAAGCTGCGATTGACCCGGAATCCGGGTAGCATCGCGAGGACGCGATACCAGCTCACGAGATTGTAGTAGATGCGTCCCCGGATGAGGCCGATCATGGCGCGGAAGACCGGGTCGCCCTGCTCGATCCGGTCCTTCGGCACCCCGAGGAGACGGCAGAACTCGCGGTAGACATTCTCGTAGGCGCGGCGGGCGAAACTGTAGGTGAGGGGAGTGGTCACGCCGGAGTAACTCTCGGCGATGTTGCTGTTGTCCCAGATGAGGGGAGTGACGTCCGCCACGGGGGCGGGAGGAAGGGTGGTGATGGGGCGGGACTGAAGGAGGTGGAGCGTCCCGTCCCGGCCGGTCGCCCACTCGATGTCCTGCGGAGATCCGAAGTGGGTCTCCGCCCGGCGCGCCAGATCCGCCACGTCGCAGGCGAGGTCGTCCGGAAGCCCGACCGAGACGTCGCCTTTCCGATCTCGAATGGTCCCCTCGCTCTCGATCACCACGGTCTCACCATCGACTTCGCCCGAGACGAGGGATTCTCCCCAGCCCCGGACCGCCGAGACCACGGTGATGTCGCGGTTTCCCGTCACTGGATCGGCGGAAAAGGCGACGCCGGCGAACGCGGCATCGACCATCTCCTGGACGATCGCCGCCGGAGCGAGCACCTCCGCGTTGCGCTCGCTTCCGTAGGTGGCGGCGCGTTCGCTGTCCCCCGAAGCCCAGACCTCGGCGACGCGCGACACGAGATCGCTCCGGCCCACGTCGAGGAAGGAGGAATACTGGCCCGCGAAGGAGTGCTCCGACGAATCCTCTCCCCGCGCGGAGGAACGGCAGGCCACGCGCGCATCGGCGGCAAACTGTTCGTCGAAGGCGGCGAGGAGGCTCTCTTCGCCGGATCCTTCGGGGGCGACGAAGAAGGGGGGCACCCGGAACCCGGCCCGGATCAGGTCGGCGAGGGCTTCGGCTTTTCCCCCGGCCGGACCGCCGGGGCGGATCGCGGAGGGGAGCAGGATGGCGGTGGCGGGCATGGGGCAAGTCAGGATGGGGCTTCTTCGAAGGGATTGATCACGAGAACGCCGGCATAGTCGCGGCCGTGGCCGAGGTCCTCGGAGTAGACGCGTTCGCAACCCAGTCGTAGGGCGGCGGCGAGAATGTTGGCATCCCAGAACGAGGTCTGGCATTCGCGCTGGATCGCCACCGCTTCGTGGAACAGCGATACATCGTTCGGCTGCACACAAAAGGAGGCCAGTGTTTGCAACACCTCGACCGCCTCGTCAGGCGTGAGGGGGCTGCGTCGACGCCGGTGAGTCGCCTGCACGAAAAACTCCTGGAAGACCTGCACGGAGAAGGCCAGATTCCCCTCGGCGACGACTTCCCGGGCGCGGGCTTGTCTCGGGTCCCCGGCGTCGGCAGGGCCGAACGCGTAGAGCAGGACGTTGGTGTCGATGAAGTTCATCGTGGCTACGCTCCTCTCTCGTGCAGTTCGTCGCGGGAGAGGAGGTTGTCGGTTCGGAACTCAGGATGCCGTGCGCGCATCCTGTCAATCACGCGGAGGACCGCTCGAGTACGATCGTCGGTCTCGCCGACATGATCCTGCTCCCGAGCCGTGTACTGGGTGAGAAACTCGCGGACCAGAGCGGTGACCGTCGTGTCCGATTCCGCGGCTGCGACCCGCGATTTCCGGTAGAGCTCGTCGTCGAGCGACACGGTGATGTTCTTCATGGTTTCACAGTTTCACAGTTTCACATCGTCAGCAAGCGCGATCGGGGCAAGTCAGAGCACGGCCACCACGAAAGGCACGATGCCGAGGACGAGATACAGCGCGATGGTCCAGAGCCCGGCGAAGAGCTCGAACTTCTTCCCCGCTCCGGGCCGGGGATCGCGGATGAAAGGAACGATCGTCATTGCCGCTGCCGCGAGAGTGATTGCGACGACACCCGCGACCGGGACCAGGAAATCGATTTCCCGGGCCGCCAGGATCGCCGCCAGTCCGGTCGCCGCGAGCATCCCGAACCAGATCCAGGGAGCCCGGCGAATCCCCCAGAGCCTGGTGTAGGTGGGGACGCCTTCCTCTTCGTCCTCGCGCGCCCGCAGCTTGCGTCCGATTTCGATCACGACTCCGTTGCAGAAACTGGCGACGAGGAACCACTTCAATCCCGGAGAGACGGGGAAGTCATGTGCCAGCCAATGACAGGCCGTGGCGTAGAGGTCCACCAGCGGCATGATCAGCATGTGTGTCCACAGGTAGGTGATGGGCCGGGCGACGAGCCACTCCCGGGCGAAGAATTCCCGGCTCATGAGGGCGAGGTAGGTCCAGGCGATCGCGAGGACGACGAGGAGGCGCGGCTCGAGCCAGAGTGCCAGGAGGAGCTGTACGAGCGCGGCACCGGCGAAGACGAAACCCAGGGCACGCAGGGTCACGAGTCCGCGGGGAACGGGCCGGTAGGGCCGGTAGCGGGTGTCTTCCTCGATATCCTTGAACTCGTCGGCGATCCGCAACTGGAGGAAGAACAGGAAGCAGGTGACGAAAGCGGCCACGGCCGGTCCCATCCAAGTTCCTGACGAGAGAAAGTCGGCCGCGTCGTCGTGCAGCAGGGCCGAGAAGGCAATCGCGGAGAGGCTGAAACAGAGAATCAGGGGGCCGTGTCCGAGGACCGGAAACCGCTCGCGCTGGTAGATCCAGGCGCGCTGGAGAAGCGACGGATTCATGGTCAGAGCCTTCGCGTCGAACGCGCGCGCCGTTCGTGGGCCCGGGCGAAGTGTCCCGCCGCCATGGCGCCGATGATCGACAATTCCCCGGCGAGAACCAGGGCAGCGGTGACTTCGGCGAGCGCACCACTCTTGCCCGCACCCGAGAGACCGAGTAGGTCGAGGCAGGCCCGCTGAGTGGGAAGGCCGGTGCCGCCGCCCACCGTCCCCAACATGAGATTGGGCAGGGTGACGGCCGCGTAGAGAGCGCCTTCCTCGGTGACTTCGAATCGCGTCACGCCAACGGCTGACTCGGCGACGCAGGCGGGGTCCTGTCCGCACGCGATGAAGAGCGCGGCGAGTCCGTTCGCGAAGTGCCCCTGCACCCCGATCGTGCCGCTCAACACTCCCCCGAGTGCCGACATGCGCCAGTAGTCGGTCATCGCTTCCGGCGTGGTGTGGAGATAGCGCTGGACCAAGTCGGCGGGAAGGGTCGCCTCGGCGATGGTCTTCTTTCCCCGGACAGTATTGAAGGCCTGGGCGCTGGCTTTCTTGTCGCCGGAGAGGTTGCCCTCGACGTAGGAGCGCGTCGGCCGAACCGGGGCCTCCGCGAGAATGAAATCGCAGATCCGCTGGGTCGCGAGCGTGACCATGTTCTGGCCGGCGGCGTCGCCGGTGGTGAACTCGAAGTTCAGGTAGAGATGGTTCCCCTCGCCGGTGGCACCCACGTCGAGGAGCTTGGCATAGCGGCTCGATTCGGACACGATCTCCCGGAATCGATCGACCTGTTCGAGCACCCAGTGAAGGAAGAGTCCCGCTTCGGCGATGGAGCCGAAGGCGAAGGCGGGCGAGCGGTTGAGGGCTTCGTTGACGAGCGCGGCGGAGGCGCCACCGCTCGCGGTGACGAGACGCGCCCCCCGGTGATACGATGCGACGAGAGCGGCCTCGGTCGTGGCGAGGGGAACGTGATAGTCTCCCTGCGCGAAGAGCCCGTTCACGCGTAGGGGGCCGGCGATTCCGACCGGCAACCGGACCTCGCCGATGAAATTCTCGATGCTGTTCTCGTAGACGGCCGGATCGGTCGCACCGCTCCGGCCGGCGAGGAGGTCCGCATCGTCCGGGGCCAGTCCGAGGGCGGCGTGTCGCTTGGCGATCGTGGCATCGTCATGACGTGTTCCCGAAGGAAAGCGATCCGGTAGTGGAGCGTCGCTGGAGGCGAGGCGTTCGACGACGTCGTTCGCTCCGTCGCCGGTTTCGAGGAGGCGCGCGAAGTGTCGCCGGGAGGCATCCGATTTCGATGGCATGACAGGAGTGTAGGGTGCCGGGGAGCGAAATCGAAATCGAAACGGACACAAGTATGTATCGACTCAATCGATGATATACGTCTATCGTATCAAGTGCTGGGACGCGTCAATTTCCCTTTCCTCTTCCCCCCGAATCCGCTGGACTGGGGAGCAACTCTTTTCCGGCTGTGTCCTTTCTCCATCCCGACCAACTCGAGGGCGTCGAACTCTTCGGACGCCTCGCCCCCGCCCATCGCGAAATTCTCGCTCCGCTCTTTTCCGAGGTGCGGGTGGATCGCGACACCTTTCTCTTCGAGCAGGGGCAGGAACGACGCGCCGTCTATCTCATCCTGGAGGGCGAGCTGGAACTGGCCGACCAGTCCGGCGGAGTGCGGAAGACCTTCATCACCTGCGACCCGGGATCCGTGCTGGGGGAGCCTCTCCTCATCAACGAGGGCTGCTGTCACTCCCTCGGGGGATATGCCGTATGCGACGTCGTGTGCGCGGCGCTCTCTCGCGAACAGATCGACCACATCGAGAGGGAGCACCCCGAAACCTACAGTGCACTCGTCCTCGAGCTGAGCCGCCTTCTCGCGACCCGGCTCGTCTACGCCAACCCGGTCGAGCGCGGCAGCAGCGTCGACTTTCGCAACGGCGATCTTCGTGACGAGCACGATCTTCTCGGCGACCGCCAGGTTCCGGAGAGTGTCCTCTGGGGCATCCAGACCCTGCGCGCGATGGAGAATTTCTCCATCACCGGGGTGCGGCTCTCGCAGTATCCCGAGATGATCGAGTCGCTCGCCCTGATCAAGAGCTGCTGTGCGACTGCGAACTTCCAGCTCGGCAAGCTTTCCCCCGAACTCCACCAGGTGATCACCCGGGCCTGCGACGAGGTGCGCAAGGGACAGTGGCACTCGCACTTCGTGGTCGACATGATGCAGGGCGGCGCGGGTACGAGCACGAACATGAACGCGAACGAGGTGATCGCCAACCGCGCCCTCGACCTGCTCGGCGGACACCGGGGTGACTACGCGACCGTGCACCCCAACATTCACGTCAACATGAGCCAGTCGACCAACGACGTCTATCCCTCGGCGATCAAGATCACGCTCCTCACGATGAGCGAAGATCTCCTCGACGAACTGGAGCGGCTGGCGCATTCCTTCCAGGAAAAGGGCCACGAATTCTCGGGCGTGATCAAGATGGGGCGCACCCAACTCCAGGATGCCGTGCCCATGACCCTCGGCCAGGAATTCAACGCCTGGGGCCGCATCATCCAGTCTGCGGCACGGAGCGTCCGCGACTCGCTGGGGAAGGAAATGCGTGAGCTCAACATCGGGGGAACCGCGATCGGGACGGGTATCAATGCGCCGCCGCGCTACGCGGACATCGTGATCGAGGAGATCAACTACCTCACCCATCTCGAGGTCCGCAAGGCACCCGACCTCGTCGAGGGAACGCAGGACACCGGGGCCTTCGTGGAACTGTCCGGCGTGCTCAAGATGCTCGCGGTGCGCCTCTCCAAGATCTGCAACGACCTGCGCCTCCTCTCGAGTGGTCCTCGCTGCGGACTCAACGAGATCAACCTGCCGCCGATGCAGCCCGGTTCGAGCATCATGCCGGGCAAGGTCAACCCCGTGATCCCCGAGGTCGTCAACCAGGTCGCCTTCCAGATCATCGGTCTCGATGCCGCCATCGCGATGGCGGCCGAGGGTGGACAGCTCGAGCTCAACGTCTTCGAACCGGTCATCGCCTTCAATCTCTTCACCAGCCTCAAGATGCTGCGCAACGCGGCCCGCACCCTGCGCCTGCGCTGTATCGAAGGTATCACCGCGAACGAGGAACACCTCCGCCTCATGGTACAGAATTCGATCGGGATCGTGACCGCCCTCAATCCCGTGCTCGGCTACGAGGTCACCTCTCGCATCGCCCGGACCGCCCTCGAGCAGAATCGCTCCGTCTACGACCTCGTGCTGGAGGAGAGCCTCATGAGCCGCGAGGAACTGGATGAGCTGATGCGGGTGGAGAACATGGTGTGAAGCGGGGTGTGGGGCGCGGCCGGAAGGCCGGGAGATGAGCGACGCGAGATAGCGTAGACGTGGCCTGCGCTCACGGCCGTAGAATGAGCGGTTGGATTATTGTCAGAAGTTGTCGATTGACCCGTTTTGCCGCAGGCGCTGGGCTGGACTTTCGCACGGGAAGGGTATCGAGGGCGAAAACCGAGCTCACCCGATCAACGGCGCCTCACCCGGACGAAAGACGATCAGGCCCTGGTTGCTGCGCTTCTCCCGGAGGTAGTCCGAGATACGTGCATCGACGAGGCACTGGCGTCCCTTGCTGCGCGATGAGGAGGCATGCATGAAACGACAGGCCGCCCCGTCCCGTTTCGCGAGCCCGACGTGGGAGGTGTAGGTGGAATGCCAGTTCGAGACGATGGCGAGAACATCGCCGTCCTTCAGTTTCGATTCAATCGAGGCAACTCGAGCTTTCGGAATGTAGGACACGGGAAGGCTCGAGATCTTTGCTTCGATCCTCGCCATGTCGGAAACCATCGCGGGGTTGTTCCGCAGGTAGCGCGAGCTGCGGACTGCCGTCTGTGTCTGCATGTATTCGACCCGCCGTTGCAATGGAATCCCGCCCAGCGATCTCGTGACGTTCGTTCCGAGTCCACGCCTCTCGTTGTCGGCAAACACCTCCTCGAGGTGATGCATCCGGCTCACGTAGGTTCCGTCGCATCGACCACCCCGGTAGCGCTCGAGTTCGATGTAGTGCAGGAGAGCTTCGCGTGTCCAGAGAGAGGGAGGATTCTTCACCATCCGCGCCATGGCCAGAGCTGTCTCGTAGAAGGTCCAGCAATCCTTGCCGTCGAAGTTCACCGAGGGTGACTCGATCCGGTCATCGATCTCGAGAGTATAATTGACGTAGGGAATTCCACAGAGGGCTTTGCCTAACTCGGTGGTTCGTGGCCCAATCGGCTTGATGGCCCAGTTTTCTTTCCGGGCTCGAGCGCACAGTTCCTTGAATCTCTGTTCGCCTTTGAAAACGGTGGCCCACGGCAGTCTCGGCGGCCGCATGACACCCGCGCTCCCCTCCGGCAGCGTCTCGCAATGACTGAGCATCGCGGCAGCTCCCGTCCCTCCCACAAGGGTCAGGGCGCGACGTCGCGAAAGCGAAACGTGGGAACTCGGTTGGGACATGCGTCGCATTGTCTGTGGGCGTGAAATTAACCGGGGTAAGCTCGCTTGGGGGTGGAGGATTTTCAACCCACGCAATACCCGCCAACCGCGGTCGGATCACGACTCAAACTTCTGAAGCGAGAAAAGGGGATCGTTGCGGGCAGTATGGATGCCTTTCCTTTTCGCTCCACTCCGTTGCCGGCCGTGCGATGTCCAGTTTTTCCAAAATCCGATCCAAGCGCGCCAAAATCCCGCCGCTTTCCCCGGGAACGCCCCTTGCCGCCGCGATACTCCTTCGACAGAATGGAACCTCGATCGACACGATGCCCCGACCGGCCATGAAACTCCTCGTCGCCCTGTTCGCCGCTATTTTCGCCATGGAGAGCGTGCCTCTCCGTGCCGCCGAACGGCCCCACGTCATCCTCATCATGGTCGACGACATGGGATTCTCCGACCTCGGCTACCATGGCGGTGAAATCGACACGCCCCACCTCGACTCCCTCGCCCACGGTGGTGTTCGCTTCTCCCAGTTCTACAACAGCGGTCGCTGCTGCCCGACCCGCGCGACCCTGATGACCGGTCTGCACCCGCACCAGACGGGAATCGGCCACATGACCCAGCCGCCGAACAAACTGTATGACGACCGCCCGCCCGCCTACCAGGGCTACCTCAGTCGTGAGTGTGTCACCATCGCCGAGGTGCTGCGGGAACACGGCTATGCCACTCTCATGGCCGGGAAATGGCACCTCGGCTACAATGACCGGGACCGCTGGCCGCTCCAGCGCGGGTTCGACCGCTACTACGGCTGCCTCTCGGGCGCGACGCGCTTCTTTCTCCCCGAGCAACCACGGGGCATGACCTACGGCAACGAGGATATCGAGACGCCCGAAAGCACGACCGACGAGTCGTTCTACACCACAGACGCCTTCACCGACTACGGCATCCGGTTCATCGACGAGCATCTCGAAGCGTCCGGGGAGAAGCCGTTCTTTCTCTACCTCGCCTACACCGCGCCACACTGGCCACTCCAGGCCTTCGAGGACGACATCGCAAAGTATCGAGGGACTTACCGGGAAGGGTGGGACAAGCTGCGCGAGACTCGCTACCGCCGCCAGGTCGAGCTGGGTCTCGTCGACGAAGTATGGGAACTCTCGCCCCGGACGCCGGGCATCCCGGACTGGGATTCGCTCGACGAGGAGACCCGCGATGAACTCGACCTGAAAATGGCCGTCTACGCCGCGATGGTCGACCGCGTCGACCAGAATATCGGCAGGTTGCTCGACTTCCTGAAGGAGAAAGGCGTCTACGAGAACACCCTGCTCCTTTTTCTCTCCGACAACGGTGCCTGCCAGGAGGGCGGGATGCTGGGCCGCGGCGAGTTCCGCGACGTCGAGAAGCGCAACCTCGAGCACGCCAACAGCTACGGCGAAGCCTGGGCCAACGCAGGCAGCACTCCGTTTCGGCTCTACAAGCACTTCGTCCACGAGGGTGGGGCGGCGACGCCTTTCTTCCTCCACTGGCCTGCGGGAATCGCCCCACGAGAGGACTGGTACGACGATCCCGCGCAGCTCATCGACATCCTGCCGACCATCCTCGACGTCGCGGGTGCGGACTATCCCGCGACCGCCCACGGCAACGCCCTTCCCCCGCTCGACGGCGTCACCCTGCGCCCTGCCTTTGACGGCACACCGCTCGGCCGCGAGGACCCGATCTTCGTCGAGCACGAGACCAACGCCTTCATCCGTGACGGCAGGTGGAAGCTCGTCGGCACCAAGGTCGCCACGAAAGACGGCACCGACGCGGCACAGTGGGAACTCTACGACATGGAGAAGGATCGAACCGAGACGAACGACCTCGCCTCGACGATGCCCGACAAGGTTACCGAACTCGCCGCACAGTGGGAGGCGTGGGCGGGACGGGTGAAAGTCTACCCCCGCGGGGGAGGCAACAACACGCCCAAGCCCGGTGGAAACTACACGGCAGCCAACAAGATGCCCGATCCCGAGAAGAACCGCATCACGCCTCCTCCCCACGTGAAGGGCGCCGCGTTCACCGTCCATGCCACGGTGCGCGGCAAGAACCTGGACGGGGTCGTCCTCGCGCACGGGGGCGTCCGTTTCGGCTGGTCGCTCCACTTTCGCACAGGGCGCCCGGTTTTCTCGATCCGCAACGAGGGCAAACTCGTTGAAATCGCGGGCGAGGATACCGTCTCGGGCAAGGTCGAGATCACCGCCTCGCTCACCGGGGAGTCCATGACCCTGGCTATCGATGGCGAAGAAGTCGCCAGCCGTCCCTCTCCCGGCCTGCTCAGCGATCAACCCGGACTCGGTCTCTACCGCACGCTCGACTTCCGCGACCCCGTCGGCAGCTACACGGTGCCCCATGCCTTCAGCGGGAAACTCCTCGACCACCGGATCGTCGTCGCCACGCCGAAGGTGACGATGCGAACGAGATGGGGGCAGGAGGTCACGGCGGAAAATGCCTGGCGCGAATACCCGCGTCCGCAACTCCAACGCACCGGCTGGACGAATCTCAACGGCCATTGGGAGTATGCGGTGACGCCGAAGGAGCAGAGCGAGGCACCCGCGGACTGGGACGGGGAAATCCTCGTGCCCTTCGCGATCGAGGCGCCCCTCTCCGGCGTGGAAGAACGGATCACGCCCGACGACGCGCTCTGGTATCGTCGCACCTTCGACGCCGATGCGACGGACGGTAGACGGACACTCCTGAACTTCGAGGCGGTCGATTACCGGTCCACGGTCTGGGTGAATGGGGAGAAGGTGGGCGAAAACACCGGGGGCAACCTTCCCTTTTCCTTCGACATCACCGAGGCCCTCGAACCCGGAACGGACGAACTTGTGGTGCGCGTCACCGATGCGACCGACACCGCCTACCAGTTGCACGGCAAGCAGGTGCTGGCACCGCGCGGGATCTGGTATACTCCCGTCTCGGGAATCTGGCAGACGGTGTGGATGGAGGACGTACCCGTCGTATGCATCGACGGATTGAAGGTCACGACATCGATCGACGGCCGGGTGAACGTGAAAGTCGACATCGTGAATCCGATCGGACGGACACCCGCGCCCGAGGTAGTGGCTCTGTTTGAAGGTATCGAAGTCGCGAAAGCGGTGGGCCGTGACGTGACGCTGACCATCCCCGAGCCGCGACTCTGGTCCCCCGGGTCGCCCGCCCTCTACGATCTCGTCGTTCGCTGTGGGGATGATGAGGTGCAGTCCTATTTCGGGATCAGGGAGACGGGTATCGAACGCGATCCGAAGGGACACCTGCGTTTCACCCTGAACGGCGAGCCCATTTTTCACTGGGGCACCCTCGACCAGGGGTGGTGGCCCGACGGGCTCCTCACCCCGCCGAGCGACACGGCGATGGCCTCCGACATCGAGTTTCTGAAAGCCGCCGGATTCAACACGATCCGCAAGCACATCAAGGTCGAGCCGCGCCGCTACTACTACCACTGCGACGCCATCGGGATGTTGGTCTGGCAGGACCAGGTCAGCTCGGGCACCGGACGCGACCGGGGAGGCGACGCGAGCAGCCCCGAGTGGACCCGGCTCGCCCCGGATCCTGCTCCCGATGCGGAGTGGCCGGACGAAGCACACGAACAATACCTGGCCGAGCACGCCCTGATGATCGACGGCCTGCACAACCACCCCAGCATCGTGCAATGGGTGCCCTTCAACGAGGCCTGGGGGCAGCATCGCACGGTGGAAGTCGGCGAATGGGCCGTCGCCTA
>Ga0180430_10000688_pt1 | contig 36082 bp, 35 predicted proteins | sample SS_ome_9_FD_132999 | JGI IMG/M metagenome (GOLD analysis project Ga0180430, IMG submission 132999) | Hypersaline lake sediment archaeal communities from the Salton Sea, California, USA - SS_1_S_2 metaG | ecosystem: Environmental > Aquatic > Non-marine Saline and Alkaline > Hypersaline >...
AGAACGGCCCGCCTCCGTCTCACGGGCCCTGCCCCCCCGACGCCCCGGGAGCAGGCCTCTTTTCCAGCCAACTCAGTGCATACCATTCCGCGATAATGTCGCAATTCTACACACCTCCGAGCACGGCACTGACTTTCCGTAACGGGATGTGGACCGCCGATGAGACTGAGGAAGTGTCATACCCGGAGGAGGGAAACGAGAAGTGTTTCGCCGTGGAGGATACGAGCTGGTGGTTCCGTCACCGCAATTCCGTACTCGTGGAGGTTCTCGAGCAGTTTCCACCTCCGGGACTCATCTACGACGTCGGCGCCGGCAACGGTTTCCAAACCCTCGCCTTCGAGGCCGCCGGATTCCCCGCCGTCGCTGTCGAACCCGGTTCCGGCGCGCGCAACGCGTATCGGCGCGGCGCCCGTCGCGTCATCCACGCCACTCTCGATCGAGCGGATTCCCGGCGTTCCAGTCTCCCGGCCGTGGGCCTGTTCGATGTGCTCGAGCAAATCGAGGACGACACGGGTTTCCTGCAGAAGATCCATGATTGCCTCTCGCCCGGCGGCCGCCTCTACTGACTGTTCCCTCACTCCCACTCCTCTGGTCAGACGACGAAGTCGAGGCCGGCCACTTCCGCCGCTACACCACGAGAACTCTCGCTCAGGTTGCCACGTCCTCGGGTTTCGAGATCGAATGGATGACCTATTTCTTCACCTGGCCCCCTGCTCCCATTCTCGCGTTACGGACGATCCCGCATCTCGCTCGAAGGCTCTTGCGGCTTCCCCCTTCCCGCAACCGCGATACCGCAAATGTGCGAGCAGACCACTCCCTTCCCTCTCTCATCGCGCCCTGCGTCACTGCCGTTCAACGCTGGGAACTGCGGCGCCTCAGCCGACGGCAGAAACTGGCGATTGGTTCCAGCCTTCTGCTTGTCGCGCGCTCGAGTGGAGAGAGCACCGGGCACTGATGGTTCCGAGCCGACCACCAGGCGCACGTCTCCATAGCACACTATCGCTCCCAATCGCCTCCCTTAAGAGGCTGTTGAAAAACTTTGAAACGCAAAATCTCCGGTTTTTGGGCAGGGAAACGAGCGGCTTCGCCGAATGGGGGCGAAGGTCGCCCCTGCGGGCGCTGGCCCTTCTTCCTCCTGACTTCGTTCCACCTCAGTCGTGGGGGAGACCCCACTCCTTCGGTGCGCCTCGTCACGCGAAAGAATGCCTCACAGTTTTTCATTCCATCCTTTTTCAACAGTCTCTTAAGCGATCCGGTCGACTTCGGCGCAGGCGATTTCCTCACCGCCAGAATTCCTGCACAAGGCATTGCTAACGCCTCCAAATCTCAACGAACCCCGGCCGTGATTCCAGACCATTTACCACACGATTTAGCAAAGCCCCTCTCTGATTGATTGATGGAAGCCACGCCCAAAACGGACGACACGGTCGAGGTATCGATCGTCATCCCGGTTTACAAATCCGAGCACACTCTTCGCGAACTCGTCGCGCGCCTCAACGAAGTTCTCACCGGAATCGATTGCATCTATGAGATCATTCTCGTCGACGATGCAAGCCCGGATGCCGCCTGGCGAGTCCTCACCGAACTTCGAGATCGCGACGAGCGGGTTAAGATCATCCAGCACATGAGGAACTTCGGGCAACACCACGCTCTCCTTTGCGGCATGGCCCACAGCCGCGGCGCAGTCGTGGTGACCATGGATGACGATCTCCAAAATCCCCCCGAAGAAATTCCGAAGCTCCTGCACATCCTGGAGTCGGATCCCGACATCGACGTGGTCCTCGGTTCCTACCACGTGAAACACCACAATCTCCTTCGCAATCTTGCCAGCAAACTCCTCACTCGTCTCACGAATCAAATCTTTCGCCGCAAGTCGAACCTCCAACTCACTTCCTTTCGAGCCATTCGCCGGATTGTCGTGGACCACCTGCTCGCCGACCAACGCAGCTTCCCTCGGATCAACCCCATGATTCTCGAGATCACCGCGAAGATCCGGAATGAGCCGGTTCTCCATGCCCCGCGCAAGCACTCCCGGTCCACCTACACGATCCGCCGCCTTGTCAGCGATGCGCTGACCAACATCCTCAGCAATTCCTCCCTCCCCCTTCAGATCGTGAGCTGCATCGGCCTCTTCGCTGCCCTGTGCAGCTTTGCCCTCGCAGGCTTCTTCGTCGTCCGCTATCTTACCGGCGGGATCACCGTCGCTGGTTGGACGACGGTGGTGGTTCTGATCCTCTTCACATCCGGCCTCATCCTGTTGAGCCTCGGCATCGTGGGAGAGTATCTCATACGAATCACCAAGGAGATTCGGAAGCCGGCACGATATTCCATCCGCCGGAAGTTCCTCTGAAGGATGGACGCTCCCGATTCTCGGAAAAGAAGATGGCCACGATGGCCGCTGCGACTCGCCGTCATGTGCGGGACCGTCGCACTCCTGCTCTCCTTCATCGATAGGGAGAAATTGCTCGACGGGTTGACACAGGTCTCGCTCGGCGTCATCCTCGCATCGGTTGCCCTCGGCATTGTTCGTACCTGGCTCGTGGGCAATCGGTGGAGAATCCTCAATCCCGACCCGTCGGGACAAGTCACGACATGGGACTACTTTCGTTACATGATGATCGGGAACACCTACAATCTCTTGATGCCGGGTCAGATGGGTGGCGACCTCTCGCGCGTCATCCTCGTCTCCCGGGAAGTTCAGGAGGACCGGGCATCGAATGTGTTTTCTATCCTGGTCGATCGCATGATCGGCATTACGTCCATCATCGCTCTCGGGCTGGTGGCGTGCCTCATGGCGCCAGCCCTGCCGCAGCGATCCTCGTATCTTGCGATGATCCTCGTCGTTGCCGCCGTCTTCGGGATTGCGGGCGCCCTGGTGACCGCACGCACACCCAACCGAATCCTGCGGCGTTGCCTTAGCAAGGCAGGGCGATGGGGCAAAAGCGCAACCCGAGTCGTCGAATTGTGGGAAACCGCCTTGGACTTCTACCGCGAACGCTCGAGCAGGATGCTACTTGCCCTGGCTCTCTGCGTTCCGATCCATGCCACGACGTTTCTCATCCTCCATTTGTTTTCGCTGGAACTGGGTATTTCCGTGTCGTTTCTCTCACTCTCCACCGTCATGGTCCTCGTCTGGGTGATCACGGTGCTACCGATCACCTTCGCCGGAATCGGTGTCCGGGAAGTTTCCTTCGTCTACCTTCTCTCCCTGCAGTCGGTGCCACCCGAACAGGCGACCGCACTGTCGTTGTGCTTCTTCCTCGCAACGGTCCTTCTCGCACTGCTCGGGATCCCGTTTCTGCTCTTGAGGAGAAAGACTTCGGCTCACGACCCGGCTCGGCCCGGCCCTTGACACATCCGAGTCCCGTCAGATCCTCCTTCACCACTTAATTTCGCCCTCCCCACCGTTTTGAAACTATCCGATTTCTTCTCCGGCAACGCCGTCATCCGCGACGGAACGTTCACCCACCTGGACGAGGGAGGGACCGAGTTCTCCGGCGCATTGGTTTACTGCCAGACACTCGAGTTCCTCCGAATCGCGCGATCCAACCCCAACGTCGCGGCCATTCTGACAACACCCGAGCTTGCCGAGGAAGTGCCGTCGACCACGCCCTGTGCCACCGATCCGCTCCCTCGAAGCCGGTTTTTTCAGATCTATACCGACCTCTCCCATGCAGGTCGACTCGAACCCCCGATCGACTCTCCATTCGGGCAGGGCGAAGACTGCCGGATTCATCCTTCCGCTGTCGTGTCCGAGAAAGCCGTGATCGGAGACAGGGTGATCATCGGACCCAACGCAGTCGTCGAATCGCACTGCGTCATCGGCGACGGAACCTTTGTCGATGCCGGGGTGATCGTCGGTGGCGAGGGAATGATGACGGTCGAAGTCGACGGCCGACGAATCCGCGTCCCGCACGCAGGCGGCGTTTCGGTCGGGCGCGACGTCATCCTCCTCGGCAACACCGTCGTCGTGAAGAGCCTCTTTCGAAAGTTCACCGCGATCGGGGATGAGGCGCAGATCGGCGTCCTGGCCAACATCGGTCATGGTGCCCAGATTGGAGAACGGTGCATCATCCGCGGAAATTGTGTCATTTCAGGCCGCGCCATCGTGCAGGATCGCGCTGTGATCGCCCTTTCGTCGACCGTTGTGGATGCCTGCACGATCGGCGAAGACGCCAACGTAATGATGGGGAGCGTGGTTATCAAGCCCGTCGCCGCAGGCGAAGCGGTTTCGGGCAATTTCGCCTATGCCCATCGTCGCCACGTGAATCACTACTTGAAAGACGCGCAAACCGACACATGAAGGCGATCCCACTCACCGTGCCATTCAAGGGCGAACGCAACTACATCCACAGCACGGACGTCTACGTCGACATCCTGCGAGGGCTCGAGGAGCACGAGCGCATTCCCATTGATGGAATCACAGACGTGGATTTCGTTTTCCGCCGGGTCTGCCGCCAGCGGGTCCAGATGACTCGCGACCGCCAGCAGGATTCCGACGCGGTGGCCACCTTCTCTTTCCGCTACCGGGGGGAACCGCAGCAATGGCAGCTCTACGAGCGGGACATACCGGTATCGGACAGGGTGCCGTGTCACGAGGCCGACGTGATCGCTCGATCTTGCATCGACGCAGAAGGTCAAGTGATCGCAGCGCCCTACGCCGACGGACCGAGAGCAACGCTCATCGAAACCATCGTCGCTCTGAACAAGGCACTCCACCTCGACGTCTTTTCCGAAGCGCGAGGAAAATGGTTATTCACGCAGGTCCAATCCGAGCGAGCTCTCCGGGATCCCCGGCCGGAAGAAATCCGGATCCACCTGGCCAAGCAGTTCGGCCTTCGGCTCACCAAGAGCGAAATCCTCTTCGACGGCGCCCTGTTTGGGCACATCTTCTTCTCCCACGTGAAGTCATGACCATCGGAATCGAATCGGTTGCCACCTATCTGCCGGAGAACCGGCGCAACAATCTCGAGAGGTTGGCAGAGTTCGAGACCGATGAGACCTTTCTCCGGGAGAAACTGGGCATTCTCGAGATCGCGGTCGCTAGTGAGACCGAGCAAGCCGCAGACATGTGTGCGCAAGCCTTTCGAAAGCTCGAGACAAAGCTTGGTGCTCTGGACCGGGGAGCGATCGACGCGGTTGTGGTGGTGACACAGACCCCGGGGGAGAACATACCCCACGTGTCTGCCGAGGTTCATGGACAGCTGGAACTGGGCTCCGAGTGTGCTTGTTTCGACGTTTCCCTGGGATGTTCCGGCTACGTCTACGGATTGAATATTCTCAAGTCCCTGATGGAAGCGAACGGTTACGAGAAGGGTCTGCTTTTCACGGCCGACCCTTACTCGAAAATCGTGGACTCCAGCGACAAGAACACCTCACTGCTTTTCGGTGACGCCGCCACCGTCACCGTTCTGTCACGGCACGCACAATTCACGATCGGCCGGAGCACGGCTCACACGATGGGCAAGGAATACAACCATCTTACCACCAGAGGCGGGATCCTGCAGATGAACGGCAGGGCTGTCTTCAACTTCTGCGCTCGCGAGGTTCCCGCTGACATCCGCAAGGCTGCCGAGATCAACGGAGTCGCCCTCGATTCGATCGACCGTTTCCTTCTTCACCAAGGCAGCCGATTCATCGTCGAAACGATCGCCGATCGCTTGGATTTGCCGCGGGAGAAAGTGGCATTCGGTATCGAGCACTACGGAAATACGGTTTCATCGTCGATCCCGCTGCTGCTCGAGTCCGAGCTGGAGAACAGCGAGGCCCGGCAGCTCATGATCAGCGGTTTCGGCGTCGGCCTTTCGTGGGCAAGTACCATTCTCACACGCCGCAAGCACCCGATACAAGAGCACTCCCAAATCACCAAGGATGAAGACTAGCACCAAGGATCAAATCGTTGAACTCATGATCAAGGCCAAGGCGATCGAAACGCCTGATGAAATTCGCGCCGACGTTACTTTCAAGGAGCAGGGAATCGACTCCCTGGATATGTTCAACGTGTTTCTCCTGATCGAAGAATCTCTCGGTGTCGATGTCGCGGATGACGATGTCGATCAACTCACCTCCCTCGACGCGGTCGTCGCCTACGTGGAAGCGAGGATGGATTCGGAACAGGAGTGACGGACGAGCGGCCGCGTGCCAAACGACCGGTTGCCGTTCTTCCCCACTCGGAGCGAGGGATCGTCCGCTACCTGTCAGTGACGTCCCGTCTCCGCCACCACACGAGAGTTTTTGTCTGTACCTGTCGCTTCGTTTGAGGTTCCACTCAGCCTTTTTTTTGGAGCATGAGCCTTCGCGAGAGCCCGACGATCCCCTTCAACCATTCTTCACAGGAAGGGAGGGAATTCGACCTGATCCGCTCGACCCTCGAGGTCGGCCAGATCGCGAGCGACCAGACCTTCTCCCGGCGCTGCCAGTCCCTTCTCGAGGAGACCCTCGAAATCCCGCGCGCCCTCGTCACCACCTCCTGCACCCACGCCCTCGAGATGGCGGCCCTCCTCCTCGAGATCGGCCCCGGCGACGAGGTCATCGTTCCTTCCTTCACCTTCGTCTCCACCGCGAACGCCTTCGTCCTCCGCGGCGCCACCCCCGTCTTCGCCGACATCCGCCCCGACACCCTCAACCTCGACGAGACGCGGCTCGAATCAATGGTGACCGAGCGGACCCGGGCCATCGTGCCGGTGCACTACGGTGGCGTCGCCTGCGAGATGGATGCAATTCTAGAGATCGCGGACCGACACGGTCTCGCCGTGGTCGAGGACAACGCACACGGGCTCTTCGGAAAGTACCAAGGCCGTTGGCTCGGCACCCTGGGTTGCCTCGCGACCCAGAGCTTCCACGAGACCAAGAACCTCACCTGCGGCGAAGGCGGGGCCCTCCTGATCAACGACGAGGGCCTCGCCGAGCGCGCCGAGATCCTGCGCGAGAAGGGCACGAACCGGGCCCGCTTCTTCCGTGGCGAGATCGACAAGTATTCGTGGGTCGACCTGGGCTCGACCTACGTGATGAGCGACGTCCTCGCCGCCTTCCTCTACGGCCAGCTCGAGCAGTGGGAGACGATCCAGGCGAAGCGCCGCGCGATCTGGCAGCGCTACCACGGGGAGCTCGCCGACTGGGCGGAAACGAACGGCGTGCAACGGCCGGTCGTCCCCGAGCACTGCGACCCGGCGTGGCACCTCTACCACCTTCTCCTCCCCACCCCGACGGCGCGCGACGCCTTTCTCGCCCACCTGCGCGAGCGCGGCATCCACGCCGTCTTCCACTATCTCCCGCTCCACCTTTCGGAGTATGCCATGGCCCACTGGGGGGGACAGCCTGGAGATTGCCCGGTGACGGAGGATGTCGCCGACAGGCTCGTCCGCCTGCCCTTCTACAATGCCATGACCGAGGAGGAACAGGCTCGGGTGATCGAGGCGGTTCACTCGTTTTCTTCATGATCGGCTACCTCGCCGCGATCATCGCGATGACGGCCAACGTCGTCTGCCAGGTCGTCCTCTCCGGAGTCTTTCGCCGCACCGCCGAGGTGCACGAGACCGGTCGACTCCGGCCTCTCGCACGCGCCTTGCTTGGAGATCCGCTCTTCTGGATCGGCTGCGGAGCCGCTTTCCTCATGCTCGCCTCCTGGGCCCTCGCCCTCAGCCAACTCCCCCTCGCGCGGATCCTCCCGGTCATGGCGCTGCTCTTCCTCTTTTCGCCGCTCCTCGCCTGGCTCGTCTACGGCGAACGATTGAGCGCGATCAATCTCGCCGGATTCGTGGTTCTCACGACGGGCGTGATCCTCTCGGCGTGGAAGTGACCGCGAATCGATCTTTCCACCTCATGCCTGCTTCCGCACCGGTACTGTCGATCTGCATCCCGACCTACAACCGGGCCGACCTGCTCGATCTCTGCCTCGCCACGGTCCTGCCGCAGGTCGCGGAACATGCCGGCCGGGTCGAATGCGTCATCCGCGACAATGCTTCGCCCGACCACACCGCGGCGGTGATCGGCCGCTACGAGAAGGACTACCCGCTGCGGCGCCACCGCAACGACGAGAATCTCGGCGGCCTCGTCAACGTGCTCGACATCGCGCTCCGGCAGGCCCGCGGCGAATACATCTGGCTGATCGGCGACGACGACACCCTCAATCGCGGCGCCGTCGCCCACCTCCTCACCTTCCTCGACCGGCAGGAGTCGGCGCACCCCGACGTGATCGGGGTCAATGTCGCCTACCTGCCCGAGGCGGAGCGCCCTGGTCCCGAAACAGGGCTGGGTGGCATCACAGCCTCGTCGCAGCACCTCATGCGCCAATCCGGCGACGATGGACCCGTTCCTTTCGACGCACTCTTCGAGGCTCCCTCGGCCGACTTCACCGCGATGTATGGCTTCCTCCTCCGCCGCCGGGTGTGGATCGACTCCCTCGGGGACTGGGATCCGCCGCGGGGAAATCCCTTCGTCTGCGTCGAGGGCACCTATCCCCATGCCTGCGCCGTCGCACGCGCCCTCCCGAACGTCACCGCATCCGTGATTCGACAGCCCCTCGTGACCATCTACGAACTGGACCCGGCGGACTTTCTCTGGGCGCGGTTTCATCCGCTCAACACACTCCTCTGGGCCAGCGCGCTTCACCGTCTCTTCGAGCAAAGGGGAGTGTCGCGTGAGACCCTCCAGCCCTTCCGACAACTGCAGTGGAAGCGGGCGCAGGAGCGTCTGCCGCGGATGATCCGCGAGCCCGAGTTCGCGGGGGGGTGGCGGGAGGCGATCCGGTTCGTGGCCTGTACGCCCGGCATCCGGATTCCGCTAGTTCTGCTGGTGCTTCAGATTGCCATCTTCCAAGATCCGACCAACAATTGGCTGCTCCGAACCCTCACCACTCTGCGCACCAATTTTACACGAGTAATACGCTATCTTTCTCGCGATTCCCGCCCAGCACGGTGGTGGAGAGCGAAAAGCCGAAATCTGTGACCCCCCAGGAGTCTAGGCTTTCCTACCAATCGCACACTCGAATGTATAGAACGGCAATCGTCCAGGATTCCAGCAGGATCTCCGACAAGTTCGAGGCACTTATGTGCGAAATAGAACCAAGTGTATACTCTACACACAGTGCAAACGGCTCCTTGGCCAAAAGAGTAGCGGTTCCTTAGGCAACTCAATCCTCGCTGTATCAAGACAATCTGGTGCACGTGAATCCGCATCCTCCACCGCAAACCACCGCTTCAACTGCGCCCTTCGTTTTCTCTTTCGACCGGAACTTGCTGCTCCAGGCCGAGGTCACCCTCTCGACTCTCGTCGCTCGAGCAACCAAGCAAACCGAGCTTCTCCTATACGTGCTCTCAAGAAGAGACGAAATTCCCGTCGATGCCAGGGAGAGACTGCGAAACATCGCCACGCAATCCCATTTGGGAAGAGTTCACTTTCTCGATGTTGGCGACGCCTTTTCCGACGCCTTCGAGGTCCGCGGGATCACGATTCCCACCTACTACCGCCTTCTCCTCCCCGATCTTCTCCCCCAGCACGACACGATTCTCTACCTCGACGTCGACACCGTGATCTGCGCCGACCTCGACCCGCTCCTGGAGATCGAGCTCGGCGACGACCTGCTCGGCGGGGTCAAGGCCGTCTTCCCGAACCGGGACCGGGAGCGCCTCGCCTCCCTCGGAATCACCCCGGGAACCTACGTCAACGCCGGGGTGCTGGTGATGAACCTCGCCGCCATGCGCCGGGAAAACCTGCAGGAACAATTTCTCGAGTTGGCACAGCGCGACTTCACTTTCCAGGACCAGGACATCCTGAACCTGACCTGCACGGGACGGATTCGCCACCTGCCACCGCGATTCAACGTGCACGCGATGTTCGATTACCGGAAGCACCGCGCCTATGCCGAGGAACTCTTCCCTGCTGCCGAGATCGACGAGGCGCTCCGGAACCCGGCGATCCTCCATTATGCCGGCAACAAGCCGTGGAACGGCCCCGGCTGCTTCTTCTACGATCGCTGGTGGGAGGCCTACCGCGAGTCGCCCGCCTTCAACCTCGATGATTACCTGGACCACCAGGCGGGCCTGATCCGCGCGGAAGCGGAGCGGGCGGGAGCGCAACAAGCCAACACGTCCTCCGCCAGAGGCCTGCGTTCCTTCCTTCCTCGCCGTCTTCGCCGTCTTCGCCGATAGCGCGGACAACGCAACCCCGACCCGCGCGTCCTCGCTCACGCTCAGACCTACACACTTCTGCATTCCTCGTAGCCGCGGCGGTAACGCCGTGGCACTCGCTGCCAGAGCCATACGGAGCTCGCCTATGACCCGCGCGTCCTCGCTCACGCTCAGACCTACACGCTTCTGCATTCCTCGTAGCCGCGGCGGTAACGCCGTGACCCTCGCTACACGAGTTGTCCGAAACTCGCCCATAGCACACCTGTCCTCGCTCACGCTCAGACCTACCCGCATCCGCTTTCCTCGTAGCCGCGGCGGTGACGCCGTGGCCCGCGTTGCACGAGTTGTCCGAAACTCGCCCATAGCACACCCGTCCTCGCTCACGCTCAGACCTACTCGCTTTCGCAAGTAGCCGCGGCGGTGACGCCGTGGCCCTCGCTACACGAGTTGTCCGGAACTCCGCCCATAATCCGCCCGTCCTCGCTCACGCTCGGACCTACTGACGATAGCCCTGTTCAGCCGTCCCCTCTTTGGATAAATCCCACCCACTCCCTGATCCGATCCTCTTCTCCCCTTCGTGCAGCCCCGTATCCCGGGTGCCATTCCTTCTGACCTCGATCATGCGCTCCCTACGCCCTATCTCCCGAACGATCTTCGTGGCGGCCACGATTCTCCTGCTTCTGGCCTGCGGCCTCTTTGCTTTTCGCCTTCTCGGGATGCTTCGCGGTTCGGGGAACCTTGGCTACGTCGCCTTGCGACAAACAGACGAAGCGGCGGCTCTCCCGGAGAGTCTGCAGGTCTTTGCGGTCTCACCCTGGAAGAGCCGGACGGTCATGAGCCCCGGCGACGATGGCACCTGGGAGATCCCGATGGAGGAGAAGCGAACCGTGGCCGGCTTCCTCGTCATCACGGGAGACGGACACGATCTCGAACCACAGGGCTGGCAGATTTCGATCAGCCCAAATCGCGGAAAACGATGGACGGATGCGGAATCCGGACCGAGCGCCGAGGGGCTCTGGCTGACGCTTCCAGCGGACCGCCGCCCGACCACCTGGATCCCCACCTATCACGAGACGATCAACTGGCTCGGCGATCTCCGGGCGCTTCGCGTCGCGGCGCTTTCCGTCCTGTCGCAGCTCCTCGCGCTTCTTGTCGCGATTCCCGTGGTTCGTTTTCTCTGGGATGCGGCCGCTCCCTATTCGCAAGGAAAGGACGAGGCCTCTCTCGCCGAGGCCGGCTCCGCTTCCACACAATGATCCTCGACGTCTGCTCCTACGACGGCCCGGACACGGTGGGAGGGCCCTATGCCTGGCTGCGACGCATGCCGCTGGCCCTGCGCGAGCGAGGGCACGAGATCCGCGTGCATCTCTTCAGCTGGCAGGATCCGGAGACGGGCGCCGGAGCATCCTTCCTGCGCGAGCAGGGAATCCCGGTTTCCGCCTTTCCCTTCGAGGACACCCGGTCCAACATCCGTCATCTCCTCGAAGCCGCCGCGCCTGCTCCTCCCGACGTCTTCGTCGCCAACCACGTCGTGCCCGCCTACTACGCCAGCGCCTGGTTCCGGAAGGCGGGCATTCCCACGATCGGGATCTTCCGCTCCGACGAGCCGTTCTACCACGACCTCGCCCGCCGGTTCGTCCACGGACCGCGCCCCTTCCGCCTCTCGGCCGCCGTGGCCGTGTCACGGCACCTCGAGTCTCTGATCGCCGCGAAGGTTTCCGCTGACACCACGGTGCGATGGATTCCCTCGGGGACGCCCCTCCCCGAGACGACGGTTTTTCCCCCGGCGGACACCTTTCGGATCGCCTACGTGGGACGCCTCGTCGAAAAGCAGAAGCGAATCGGGGAAACGCTCGAAGCTCTTCTTCGCGTCACCGCGGAAGTGCCCGGAACCGAGGCGGTCTTCTACGGCGACGGACCGGAGCGAGAGGGCCTGGAAGAACGAATTCGATCTGCCGAAGCCACAGAGCGCATACGCCTCGCCGGTGCGGTGCCGGCGGAAGAGATCACCGATCACTTGCTCCGCTGCCATGCCGTCGTCCTCCTCTCCGATCACGAGGGCACCCCGACCGCTCTCAAGGAGGCGATGGCCTGCGGGTGCGTGCCCGTCGCCTTCCGGCTTCGCAGCGGGATTCCCGATCTCGTCAAGGACGGCGTCCACGGTCTTCTCGTCGATGACCGGGGAGACGCGGTAGTTGATGCGATCCGGCGCCTCCGCCGGGATGCGAATCTGTGGAAACGGCTTTCCGATGCCGCTCGCACGCGGGTCGAGGAGCAATTTTCGGTCGACCACTGTGCCGACGCATGGTGCGACCTGCTCGAGCAGCTCGCCGCCGACGCGGGCCCGCGGGGTGCTTTGCCCCTTTCCTACCAGCCGCGTCTCCCTCGCCCTCTTGCCGGCTTCCGGCACCAGGACATCCGTCCCGCCCCCTCGCCGAACCCGGCTCGACGGGCCCGTCGTTGGCTCGGAGCCATGCGGCGGAAGATCTCCTTGTCCCCGGTGAATTGAAGGTCTCGCCTCTCCCACGCTCCCCCATGTCCAGGCTCGCCATCTTCGGTTACGACGACAACAAGGTAATCAAGGATTTCATCCGGATCCACGGCGAGATGCTGGCGGGCGAGAAGATCCTGGTGTCCCAGCACTATGGCGAACCCGCCTACCAGGGAAGGATCCTCCGCTGCTTCTATTCCCGCCATCCGGCTCGCGCCAAACTGGCCAAGCTGCTTCCCCATTTCCTCTACCACCGATGGGTGATCCGACGCGAGCGGGAAGCGCCGGCGCGCCTCGATACTCTCGCGGGATTTTTCCGCGCACACGACGTCGATGTCGTGCTCGCCGAGTTCGGAACCACCGGCGCCTCGCTTTGTACCCATACCCGGCAACTCGGCATTCCCCTGATCGTCCACTTTCACGGACACGATGCGCACCGTCGCTCCCTTCTCACCGAGGCACGCGTGAAGCGTTACCGAGAGATGTTCGACACCGCCTTCCGGATCGTCGCGGTGTCCCGCCTCATGGAGTCCACGCTCCTCGAGATGGGATGTCCCCGTGAAAAGCTCGTCTACAATCCCTACGGTCCCCGCGACCGGTTCTTCGCCATCGAACCCGACTACCGCCCCACCGTTCTCTCCGTGGGCCGTTTCTGCGACATCAAGGCGAACTACCTCGTTCTTCTCGCGTTCCGAAAAGCGCTCCACTCCTGTCCCGATGCCCGCCTCGTCATGGTCGGCGACGGCGAACTGCTCGAAACCTGCCGCACCCTCGCCGAGGTCTGGAACATGGAGGACCGCGTCTCCTTTCCCGGCGCGATTCCCCACGGCGAGGTGGACCGGCTCTTCGCCGAGGCCTGCTGCTTCGCGCAGCACAGCATCACTCCCACCTACGGCGACGCCGAGGGCACCCCGAACACGATCCTCGAGGCCGGCGCGGCCGCACTGCCGGTGGTCTCGACCCGTCACGCCGGCATTCCCGATGTCGTGATCGAGGGTACGACGGGACTGCTCGTCGACGAACGCGACGTGGACGGCATGGCCGATCACCTCGTGACGCTCTTGTCCGATTCCGACCGCGCCCGGGCCATGGGGCAGGCCGCCCGGGAGCACATTCGCGAGAATTACCCGATCCAACGGCACGTCGATTGCCTCGACCGCCTCATCGCCGAGGCCCGCGCGTCCCACGACGGGTCCTGAATGGAGGCTGCGAATGGATCGGCCACGGCGTCACCGCCGCGGCTACGGAATCTTCTTGAGTCGGAAAAGCGCTTGCAGGGCGGAAGGACCCGCCGCCGTAAGGCGGTGGACGGAGCCCCCGTCGAAACGAAAACCCTCGCCCCATTTTCGCCGCGCCACGGGATTTCATCATGCCTCCCTACTCGGTCAACATCTGCCGCCCCACCTTCCGGAATCTCTCGGACGACACCCCGCCGGAACGATCCTGGTTCCCGGTCTGGCTCCTCGCGCGGCACCTTGACATCACCTGGGACGACAAACCCGACATCCTGTTCTACGGCGATGCGGGAAAGGGCGAACACCTCCGCTATCCGGCGCGCACCATCCGGATCTTTCTCACCGGCGAGAACATTCCGCCGAACTGGCGCGAGGCCGACTACGCCATGACGCACGAGCGTCTCTGGAACGACCGCCACTGGCGGGTGCCTCTCTGGCGCCACTTCTACGACCCGGGCCACACGCGGGTCGACCGCTCCTTCGCCGACGTCCGGCAGCGTGTCGACCGCTTCTGCAACTTCATCTACAGCAACGAGCGCGCGCGCGAACGGATCGAGTTCTTCGAGAAACTGCACGCACGCAGGCCTGTCGACTCCGGCGGGCGGGTCCGCAACAACCTCGGCGGCCCGGTCGAGGACAAGATCGCGTGGGTCCGGCGCAGCAAATTCACGATCGCCTTCGAGAACGAGAGCCATCCCGGCTACGCCACCGAGAAGATCATCCAGCCCCTTCTCCACGGCAGCATCCCGATCTACTGGGGCGATCCCCACATCGCCGAGGACTTCAATCCCGAGTGCTTCGTCAACGTGCATCGCTTTCCCGATTTCGACGCGGTGATCGAGGAGGTGATGCGGATCGATGCGGATGAGGCGCTCTGGGAAAAGCATGTCACGGCGCCGATTTTCCACAACGACAGCCTCCCTGAAAGCATAACAGATCACACTCTCTGTTCCTTCTTTCAATCTATAGCTCATTCTTCTTCACGACGAATTCCCCGCTTTACAAAGCTCTATCAACGCACCAAGTATTCCCTAGTTGCCACAGCACACCACCTCAAAGCACCGCACCCAACAACAACCAAACAGCCATAAACTCGATCGATATCCTTTCATACCCGAACAACCCCCGCTCACCCGGTGAATCCTCACTACCCACAGTAGTTCACACCTACCGTACCGAATACACGACAGTCTCAAAACCTCCGGGCTTTGGTGATTTTCTCCGCGGATCGCTGACTCTTGCGGAGCTTTCAACAAGCCTAAATTTCCGACTTAGAATTGATTTTAGCGAACACCCAATCGGCGTTTACATAAGGGACTCCCACGACGATGACGCCTCCTCGCACATAGCCAATCCCATGGTGCACGAATTCTTCAATGAACGGTCCAATCTGCTCAACGCGCATCTAGAATCGCTTACCAGCGGTGAAACTACGTATCTCACAACCCACAAGTTCGCTGGGCCCTCAGGCATCTCACAACCCGCACGTGACAGCGTTGCCCGTAAAATCCAATTTTCCCTTGAAATTCAGGATCGTGTTACTGCCTCCCTACCAATTGCGGATGACAGAGGTTTTGCCGTCTTACACATTCGTGTTCCCGATGAGCGCCTCAACGCCAGCGACTTCGAATCCTCTGTCATCAACGAGCTGAATTCTTTCCTTTCCGATAAACTAAAGCCTGCATGGGGGCAGAACATCATTGTTCTATCGAACAATTCGTGGATCAAGCAGACCCTTACTGCCCATGCCTGCCTTAAGCACGTGAAAACGGCTCCCGTTCATCTCGGTGACTGCAAGGCCGAAGGCGGAGACATTAAAGCTCGCGACACCCTAGTTGATTTCGCTCTTCTATCTAGAGCATCCCAAATATATTCATACAGCCACTATCCGTGGCAAAGCGGATTCAGCAAACAGTGCGCAGAAATCTACGGGATCCCCTTTTCCGATCTAAAGGATACAATCCATTCTCCCTTGACAGCGCCCCAAACTCAAAACGATTCTTCCTCAGGCTGGATGCGAGGTCTATGGTTAAAACTAAGGGCATTTCTAAACTCTGCTTAGCACACTAAATCACAAGACGAAGACTCAAATGCCCGGATTTATCTCTACTATCATTGCCTCTTCCGCTCTCGTTGGGACGGCATTTTGTATCTTTCGCAACAGACAGTTGTTTCAGCGATATATCGAACTTCGCATCCGGCATGAAGCACAACAGCGAGAGCTTACCCATCTCAGATTCCAATTCCGCCGTCGCGCCCATATTAGGGAACTTCGCTTTCAGCACCACTTTGACGACGGTGGCACTCTCTTCTCTGGATGGAATACGGGCTTCTTTTCCGTATGCACGACCCTCCTTTGGGAGATTTCTAGCCTTCGCCAAAAAGAAATCCACCCAAAAAAACTTTCTTTCATCAACGGCTTCGAAAATTACCGCGACCCCCAGCACATCGGGATCGATATCTATCCTCGCCTTTTCCGGGAGGAAAATGACGCACCGATCCCCGTTTCCGAACAATGGCGCGCACTTGATCACCACGGACACTATCGCAATCAACAGATCGCCCTCTACGCCGCTCTCGCTAAACGCTGGTTGTCACCTGCTGAGCAGATCGTCGCGCTGGAACAGCAACTCGTCGCCAACCTTCGACTTGATCCAGCGAGGACAGTCGCTGTGGTCTATCGCGGAACCGACAAAACTACTGAAGTTGAATTGGCGCCCCCTCAACTCTACCGTGATCTAGCCGAGAGGGAAATCGAGAAACTTGAAGGCGGTCGCGTCTTGATCCAGACGGATCAGAAACAGGTAAGGGACCTTTTCCTCCGCTCTTTTGGTGAACGATGCGTCTTCTTCCGGGAAATGCCAGTCACCTCCGGCGAACGTGTTTTGCATCTTCTCTCCCGCGATGAAATTGGACTGGGGCGGCTCGAGTTCGCACAACATCTCCTAGCTGCAACCCTTGCGATCTCGCGCTGCCATCATATCATCAATCACACCGGGAACATGGCACTCTGGATTTGCCTGTTTCGCGGGAACACTACGGGGGTAACTCAGATCGATGCCCATGGCGAAGTCGTCGAGTCAAAGTTCTCGGACTCGATTTGATCATTTTCTTCAGAATCACTCCAATTCACCCACGCCCAGCACGGGATGCCACTTCACTCGCATCCGCATGGTTGCGAACGGAAATTCATTTCCTTATGCTGAACAAGTTCACTCACAAGCTGGCGTCACCGTTTCGAAGATTTCTCGGGATCGAAGCGGTTTTGCAGAATCAGCGCCAGATCCTGAATGCTCTTTCGATCGAAACCCGATCGCAGGCCTACTTCGGCGCTCTGGATCTCATCCATCTCCTGACCCCGATGGACCTGCAGGGCGCAACCTACGTGCGGCTCGGGCGCGACCACGACGGAGGATATGTCCTCGTCTCCGATCTGCTCGAAGAAGTGAACATCGCCTACAGCTTCGGGGTGGCAAATGACATGTCGTGGGAAGAAGCCATCGCCGAACGAGACATCGACGTGTTCCTCTTCGATCACACCATCGAAACACCTCGAATTTCCGATCCCCGCCTTCGTTTTCGCAGGATCGGCATCACCGGGGCCCAACAGATCGAAGAATGCAGGACCCTCGATGGCCTTCTGGAGGAAAACGGACACCAGAATAGGACCGACCTGGTCCTGAAACTCGATGTCGAGGGCTGCGAATGGGACGCGCTCGAGCAGTGCACGTCACAAACCTTGTCCCAATTCTCGCAGATCGTGATCGAATACCACGGACTGCACCCCTGGCTGTCGACCCGGCGTCGGGAAACCCTGGCGAAGCTCAATGCCACTCATCAGTGTGTCCACGTCCATGCCGCCCGCTCCGTTCACCCCGGCACGACGCCGTTTGTGAGCGAGGGCGTGATTCTTCCCAAGCAGCTGGAGGTCACTTACGTGAGAAGGCGCGACGTCGAGGGTCGACTCGTCCCGAACCAAAGGAAGTTTCCTACGAATCTCGATATGCCGGGTTCACCCGAGATTGCCGATGTCGATCTGGGCTTTTTCACCCCGTGTCCTCCGAGAGAGGAAGGTTGAAAGCAAGCAAGCGGTACGAGGTTCACGGGGATCCACACAGCCACGACCGCCCGCTCCGAGCCCAGCCATCTTCCCCACTCACGATCCTGACGCCCCCAAATGCGCATCCTCGTCGCCAACATCCCCCTCCCCGCCAACCGCTTCCTCGTCGACCTGAACGAGGCTCTGGCCGAAGGGGTGGACCTCGTCCATTCCCACGAGACATTCTGGGCGATGGAGGGCGATTTCGACGTGGTCCATCTCCATTTCCCGGAGTATCTCACCTACGAGGTCGAGCGAGCCTACACCGATGGGATGCCCGAGGGTCTCCTCGACGCACTGGAGGAGCGCCTCCGTTTCTGGTCCGGGCGATCCGCTCTCGTCGTGACGCGCCACGTCCTCCTTCCCCACAACGCCCGCGACGATCCCCGCTGGGAACGCCTCTACGGACTGGTCTACCGCTTCGCGGACGGTGTCGCCCATTTCGCGAACGCCAGCATCGCCGAGTTTCGCGAACGCTACGCAGCCACGTCATTCGTGCGCGGCGAACCGTTCCACGCCGCCATTCCCCACCAGAACTACGCTTCCCTCCCGAACACCGTCTCCCGCGAGGAGGCCCGCCGGCGCCTCGGCATCGCACGTGGCGCGCAGGTGATGCTCGTCTTCGGAGCGATCCGGAACGATGCCGAGAGACAGCTCGTTCTCGAGACGTTCCGCGGCCTCTCGACACGGAAGAAATTCCTGCTCGTTTCGCGTTGGCGGGAGAAGCTGGCCGACGTCTCGTGGATCCGTCTCAAGTACTGGATCCGCGACCTGACCCGATTGTATCACCGACTGCACCCTCTTTACCGATTCCACTACGGTTTCGTCGAGGAGGAGGACACCCAGCTCTACCTGAACGCCGCCGACATCCTCTTCATCCCCCGCTTCCATGTTCTCAACTCCGGCAACGTCACCCTCGGCATGACCTTCGGGCGCGTTGTCGTCGGACCGGATTCGTGGGATGTGGGAGAGCTGCTGCGGGAAATGGACAATCCCACGTTCGATCCCGATCGACCGGAGACCGCGGTGGGAGCGGTCGAACAGGCGCTGCGTCTCGCGCGGGAGAATGCTGTTCCCGAGGCCAATCGCCGCCGCGCCCTCGAGGAGTGGACACCGCGACGTTGCGCCGAACAATATCTCGACCTCTATCGCCGCGTGATGCAGCGTCTGGGCTGATACCCCGGTCCGGGCAACTCCGCCGCCGCGCCCCCCTTCGGCGCACATCTTCGCAATCTCGAACGCCGCATGCGCATCCTCTCCCTCTTCCGGGCGGTTCTCGTCCTCGTCATCGCCGTAGCCTTCGCTGCCTTCGGTGCGCTGGGATGGCCCGGTCTCCACTGGGACGCCAGTCTCTTCGCCACTCCCGTGCTCAATGTCGCACAGGGCGATGGCTGGATCTTCGGAGGCTATCCATTGCGCCTCACCACATATCCCGATCAAGAATACGCCCACCACGGTATCCTGCACGTCATCGTCTTCGGGGTTCTGCTGCGCACCTCCAGTTGGGAAACATTCCTGCTCGCTTCCGGTGTGGTCAGTGCCGCCAGCTTTCTCGCATGGATGTGGGTTTCCTCCCGGATCTCCCATCCTGCGACACGGTGGACCTGGATCACCTCTCTCGGGATCGGAATCACGGCGGGCATGATCGCGACCGGCTTGCAGGGCCGGCCCGAGCAGCTCGGCCCCCTCCTCCTTTCTCTCCCTCTCCTGCTGCGCACCCTGGTTCCCGACCCGCGGGTTTTCCGTGCGGCGCTGTTCCTCCAACTCGGAATCATGCCTCTCCTCTCGCCGGCGAGCGGTCTGCTCTATGGCATGGGGCTCGTCTACTGGCTCGCCCTCCAGCACGAGAAATCCTCCCTCCGAGCGTTCCTTCTCCAGGGGATCGTGGCGAATGGGACGGCCCTCGCTACCGCATGGCTCGTCATCTCGCTCTTCTGTCCCTTTTCGCTCCCGGAATGGCTACGGTCCACTGCCGGCGGTATTCCCGGTAGTCTCGATTTTTCCCATCATCTTTTCGATTTCCGACTCTCGCGCCTCCTCGGTGTGTCTTTTTATGCTCCGGGATGGAATCTCCTGGTTCTCTGTTCCGGCCTCTTCTTCGTCTTCATCCTGTTCCGTCGCCGTTGCTGGATCGGTCTTGCATTCTTCCTTTCTGTCGCGCTCTACACCTATCCCAAGCTGACGGACTACGGCTATGCGGCGTTCTTTCCCCTCGTTCTCTACTACCTGTACCAGCAGGCTGGTCGACACACCCTCCGCCTGGGCCTTCCTCGTCCACGGATCGTCGTCGGTCTCGCCCTTCTCGCGATCACGGGCCTCTATGGGCTTGGCTTCCTGCGCAACGCCGCTCTCTGCACCCTGATGGTGACCAAGGGAATCGATCTTGCCGAATCGCGCGCCCACCTCGACGAGTTGGGCGCGCTCGATTACGGCGACCACCACGCGACCGCCTTCCAGGGCCCCTCGCGACCGTCCTTCATCGTGTTCGGCGACGGCGGCAAGAACTACATCGTGGCGCAGCATGGGAAGAACCTCGCGTGGAGATTCCCGCATGTGGTCGCCTACCAGGAGACCCTCGAGCAGACGATCGATTTTTACATCCACCCCCAGACTCGGCCGGGTCCCCCACCTGCGGACCTTCTCGTGGGACTCGAGCGCCTCGAACTCGTCCACAGCGGATGGACCGACGATCGTCCACAGCTCCTCGGCGTGCCTCTCGCCAAGGTGATGCCCGGCTATCAATTCGCGCTGTACCGCCGGGCCGAAACCGTCCCCGTTTCCACCCGAGACGCGATGTTTCAGCCCAGCGATTGATTAAACCCTCGGAGTAGGCTCGTCCTACCGATCCATGAAGAAGATCCTCATCACCGGCGGCGCTGGCTTCGTAGGCCGTCGCTTTTGCAAGCGCTTTCTCGATGCCGGCGACGAAGTCCACTGCGTCGACTCGGTTGTCCCCGACACCGGCGGCATCGGCCCGGACAACGGCTGGCCGCTCTACGCACCCCGCGACTACGACCAGTTCCACTTTTATCGACAGGACTGCCGGGACTGGTTCGATGAGCACGACGACGACGACTTTGACTACGTCTTTCACCTCGCCGCCATGGTCGGAGGACGCGCCATGATCGAGAATAATCCGCTCGCCGTCGCGGACGACCTGTCCATCGATGCAGAATACTGGCAGTGGGCGAAGCGGACACGACCAGAGCGCACAGCGTGCTTCAGCTCTAGCGCCGCCTATCCCATTGGACTCCAGCGGGCCGAGGGTTACCGGCTGTTGAAGGAAGACGACATCGCCTTCGACGACGACATCGGCATGCCCGACATGAGCTACGGCTGGGCCAAGCTCACCTGCGAATACCTCGCCCGCCTCGCTTACGAGAAGCACGGCCTCAAGTCGGCCTGCTACCGCCCCTTCTCCGGCTACGGCGAAGACCAGGACGACTCCTATCCCTTCCCCAGCATCGTGAAGCGGGCGATGAACAACGTCGGTGCTGACGTACTCAACGTCTGGGGAACCGGGGACCAGATGCGCGATTTCATCCACATCGAGGACTGCGTCGACGGGGTCCTCGCCACAATCGATCGCATCGACGACGGCGACGCCCTCAATCTCTCCACCGGAATCTACACGAGCTTCAAGCAGTTCGCCCGGCTCGCCGCGGAGTGCTGTGGCTACGATCCCGAGGTGATCGGGCTCTCGGACAAGCCGGCTGGAGTCTTCGCCCGGGGCGGGGATACGGCGAAGCAGAAGCGCTTCGGATTCGAGTCGGCGCTTTCGTTTCATGAGGGAATCGAAAGGGCGATAGGGACCTACTCCTGTACACGCTTCCCGCGGTCGCCTTGAGTCTTCGACCGTGAGCCATTCCCTCGATCCGCATGAGCGAATCCCTCGATCCCCATCGCATTGGCACCCCCTGCTGGAGGGAGGAGGACCTGCGCGCCTCGCTATCGGAGTTCAACGAGGTTCTTGCGCGAGCGCCCTTTACCGAGAACCAGGGCGGCATGGGACCACAGCACATGTTCGGAGTCTGGTCCATCGCACGATCACTCCGTCCCTCTGTCATCGTGGAATCCGGTGTCTGGAAGGGCGCTGGCACGTGGTTGCTTCACGAGGCCTGCCCCGAAGCGAATCTCGTCTGCATCGAGCCCTGCCCGGACCATATACAGTTTAGGATTCCGTCCGCACAGTATCTCGAAACTGATTTTGATCTCATCGACTGGTCAGGATTCGATCGCGAACGAACCCTTGTGTTTTTCGACGACCATCAAAACGCATGGGAACGCCTCAAGTCCGCCTACACATGGGGCTTTCGTCACCTGATTTTCGAAGACAACTATCCTCCCGGGGCAGGCGATTGCTATTCCCCGAAGAAGATCTTCTCGAGTACCGGTCACACAACGATACCCCCTTCTCGGTCGTTTTCTCAACGAGTTCGCGACCGCATGCTCTCCTACTTTGGAGCGTCCGCTTATCGCCCGCGAATCCCACCGAACACCGCTCACCAGGGCGCACTGTCCCGCATCGTTGATGTTTACGCGGAGTTCCCACCTGTCGTCGCTCCCGAGGTAACACGTTTCGGGGATTCCTGGGAATCCATTCCTGCTCCCGATCCTTTGTTCGGACACTCCGAACACCCCGAACTCCTTCGCTTTATCGAATCGGCGGAGCAGTATACCTATCTCTGCTATGTGAAACTCGTGCCTCCCCATCGCCATCAGTTCTGACTCCACGCTAGCCTCATCGAATGTCATTGAAAACTGCCGTTGCCATTGCTGTCTTCAACCGTCCCGAGCACACCGGTCGCTTGATGGAAAGCCTAAGAATGGCCAAACCTAGGCATCTCTTCGTGGTCGCTGACGGGGCGCGCCGAGATCACGGAAGCGACGCGGACCACTGCCGCACCGTCCTCGATACCGTTGATCGCGCGATCGACTGGCCTTGCGAAGTGCGTAGAAACATATCCGACACAAACCTCGGTTGCGGCCGCCGCATCGCCACCGGCCTCGACTGGGTGTTCGAGCAGGTCGAGGAGGCGATCATTCTCGAGGACGATTGCATCCCCGATCCCTCCTTCTTCCGGTTCTGCGAGGAAATGCTCGTCCGCTACCGCGACGACGACCGGATCGTCCACATCGGCGGGAACAATTTCCAGGGCGGTATTCGCCGCGGCCCTCACAGCTACTTTTTCAGCCGCTACAACCACATCTGGGGCTGGGCGACGTGGCGCCGGGCGTGGAAACACTTCGACCACCAAATGCGCGACTGGCCCGCGGTCAAGGCGGAGGGAAGTCTTCGGCATCTACTTTCCGCTCCGGGAGAGTACGACTACTGGTCCCACCTTTTCGACGACATGGCGGCGCAGGAACCGTGGCCGAAAACGTGGGGCTACGCCTGGACCTACGCCTGCTTCAAGAACGGGCTCAGCGTGTATCCCAACGTGAATCTGGTCTCCAACATCGGGTTCGGCGAGGATGCGACCCACTGCACCGGCGACAGTCCTCACGCCAACCTGGCAGCGGAGGCGATGGACTTTCCCCTTTCCCACCCGTCTTGTTTCGTGGCCGACCGCGAAGCCGACGTCTACACGGTGGAGGAGCACTTCGGTGTCCGTCCACAAAACCATCCCGGTCTCGCCCGCCGATGGGGCGGGAAGCTGCGACGCATCGTCGGTCGACACCCGGGAGCCCCAAGGAGATGAGCAGGATCCTCTCACGGATACCCGAGCGACTCAAAGAGCCGCTCCGTAACCTGACTGGACGGCCTTCTCCTCTCGGCCTCTCCCGGAGCGCATCTCACCGATTGGAGAAAATGCCGAGACGCATGCCGGGCACGGTCGAGTTCTTCGGACGCCCCCTCGCATTCAGCGATGCCGCCTCTCTCCTTTCCGCACACCAGGAGATTTTTTCCCGCGAGATGTTTCGGCTACCCGCCGTGAGCGAGCCATCGATGATCATCGACGGTGGAGCCAACATCGGCCTCGCGACGCTCTACTTCAAAAGGAGATACCCGGAGGTCGAGGTGATGGCGATCGAGGCGGATCCCGAGATCGGAAATCTCCTGCGACGCAACATCGAGGAGTTCTGCCCGCGTGGCGTCGCGGTGGTCGAAGGCGCGCTCTGGAACAGGCGGGAGCGAGTCTCCTTTCGACCGGACCAGGCCGATGGCGGGACGGTTTCGGACGACGCGGGCGGCGCCATCTCTGTCGACACGGTGCTCCTGGACGAACTCATCGGCGACCGCCCAGTGGATTTTCTCAAGCTGGACATCGAAGGCGCGGAGTTGCCGGTCCTCGAACAGTCCGCCGCGTCTCTCGCCCACGTCGAACGTCTCTATATCGAGTTTCACTGCGAGCGAGACAAGCCCCAGGCACTCTCCCGGATCCTCTCGATTCTCGAGGATGCCGGATTCCGCTATTACCTGGAGGCGGCGTCGGTTCCACTGTGTCACCCCTTCTCCGATCCTATTCCCGACGGGCCCTTCGAGACCCTGATCAACATCTTCGGATGGAAGGCGAGGTGACTCCCCCGTTCCATTTTCGGCCGCCTCTCGCACGCTCGGAGTGACACCAGCCGGTCGCATGCTTGAGACGTCACCATGAACATTCTCCATCTCTCCACGAGCGGCGATGGCGGCGCGGCGATGGCGGCGCGGCGGATCCACCGAGCCGTCCGTGGAGCCGGATACGATTCCACGATGCTGTTCCACCAGCCGCCGCGTTCGCCCGGTCCGGGAGAAACGCGACTCTATCCCTCCCATTCCCCACTCCAACGGATCGGCATGAAGGCCGGCCTCATGAGGAGTGAGTTCGAACGCATGGGCCACGCGATGGCCGGGCGGGACGATGAAACCGGCGAAATGTTCACCTCGATTCGTTCCGACTACGATATCCTCGCGACGCCCGAGTATCGAGCCGCCGACCTCGTTCATCTTCACTGGACGGGCGGATTCCTCGACTGGCCCACGTTTTTCCGCTCCAATCGCAAACCAGTCGTGTGGTCGCTCTGCGATATGAACCCCCTCACCGGCGGTTGCCACTACGATCACGGGTGCGGCCGTTTCGCTTCGCCGCCCGGTTGCCAGGACTGCCCGCAACTCTCGGGAGCCCGCGATGCGGGCTGGGCGGAACGCGCCCTGGCGGAAAAGCGTCGCCTCGCTGCGGGACTGTCCTTTCCCCTCACTTTTGTTCCCCCCGCGGCGTGGATGGGCTCGATGATCGAGCAGAGTCTCGTCTTCTCCGGCTTCCCCGTTCACGAGATTCCCCACCTCGGCGACGAGTCGACCTACTCTCCCCTTCCTCGCGAGGCGTGCCGGTCGGCCCTGGGTCTCCCGGAAGCGGACCTGCTTTTCCTCTACGTGGGTGAGTCTCGCTACCCCAGGAAGGGATTCTCCCTCCTTCGCGATGCGCTCGAACAGAGCGCGATCGAAGGCGCCCGCGGGGTGTTTCTCGGTTCGATCGAGGAAGCCGACCTGCCTCCGCGCGCCCTTCTTTTCCCGTCGACCGCCGAAGAGCGCTACCTGAACCTGTTCTACAACGCGGCCGACGCGATCGTGATCCCCTCGCTCCAGGAGAATCTCGCCCTCACCTTCATCGATTCCCAATTGTGCGGGACACCCGCCATCGCCTTCGAGGTGGGCTGCTTCCAGGACCACATCGAGGAGGGACGGAACGGGTTCAAGGCCGCGCGCACGAGCGCGGAAGCCCTCGCCGATGCCCTGCTCCGGTTCGCCGGTGCACGGGGCCGGCTGGACCGAGACGTGATCGCCTCGGAAGCCCATGCGCGGTACTCCACGGCCTCGCTCCTCCCACGCTACCTCGCGATCTACCGGGACGCGATCGACTCCTGATGGAGAACGCACCCACATCGCCCCCCGCCGTCACGTCGCAGCCCGATCGCGTCCTCGTCGTGGGCGCCGGGGGATTCATCGGGTCGGCTCTCGCCTCTCGCCTCTCGCGAACGGGAACCCGGATCTCTCGCCTCGTCCGAAAGCCGAAGGGCATTCCTGGCGAACTCTCGTGGCACGATCTCGCGAAGCCGGCCACGATACAGTCGATCGACGCCGTGGTCTACTGCGCCTCGACGACGACCCCCTCGACCCGTCCCGCATCGGCGACGCGGGAGCTGGACGACAACCTGCGGCCGCTCCTGCAGTTGATCGATCGACTCCACGACCACGACGGAGTCCGATTCGTCTACCTTTCCTCGGCCGGATCCCTCTATGGAGACGAGCAGCTGCCGATCGACGAATCCCGCGCACCGTCGCCCCCGACGTTTCACGGTGCGGGCAAGGTCGCGGCAGAGGCATTCCTGTCCCCCCTGCGGCAGGAGGGACGCCACCGGATCTCGATTCTCCGACCCGCGAACGTCTACGGTCCCGGGCAGCTGCCCCGCCCGGGTTTCGGTCTGGTGGCGACACTCTTTCAGCGGATCCTCGCCGACGAGCCGGTCGAGCTCTTCCGCCGAGGCGAGGACCGGCGCGACTTCCTCTACGTCGAAGATCTCGCCGATGCCGTGGTCGCCGCCCTCGCCGGCCCGCCGGGCACTTGGAACGTCGGCTCCGGCGAGTCGTATCAGGTCAGGGAAGTGGTCGAGGCGATCGAGGACATCTGTGAACGGAAGGCCACGATTCACCTCCGGGACGATACGCCGTCACCGGCCCGATCGATCGAACTCTCCATCGATCGAATCGTCGGCGATCTCCGCTGGAAGCCCCGCACCCCCCTTCGCGCCGGCTTGCGACACACGCGAGACTGGTGGCTCGCGGGAACGGCGGAACTCGACACCACGAGCGGTTCGCCGGAGGGCCTCCCGCACCATTGATCCTCTCGTATTCGATTCCCCGATGGCGACCAGGCTCTTCACGTCCTTTTACGAAGAGACGCGCGATTCCCGGCGCCAGGAATACCTCACCTGCCTCGGCCGCAACCTCTCCTGTGGGGCGATCGACTCGGTCCACGTGCTCGTCGAGGGCGGCGAGAAATACCTCCCCCACCACACCGGCCTGGTGACGCGACCCATCGCCCACCGTCCCCTTTACGCCGACTTCTTCGCGTGGGCGAACGAACTCGCCGCACCGGATGACATCACCGTGATTGCGAACAGCGACATCTATTTCGACGGGAGCCTGGCTGCCGTCCCGCTCTTGCTCTCCCCCGACGCGTGCTACGCCCTCTCGCGCTGGGACGTCGGCGAGGACGGCTCCTCCTCGCTCTTCGACCGCAACGACAGCCAGGACGCGTGGATCTTCCGGGGACGAATCCGCGGGAACCTCGTCGCCGACTTTCCCCTCGGCGTGCCCCGCTGCGACAATCGCCTCCTCCACGAGTTGCGCGCCGCCGGCTATGAGGTGACGAACCCGGCCTTCTCCATCCGTTCGCATCATCTTCATCGGCACCGGAAAGGGGCCGTCGACTACCCCGACGCGCCCGGTGAGGTGCCCCGCCCCTACGCCTACGCGTTCCCCGCGAACGTATCTTCGCTGCCGCGCATCCTGCTCCACAACTCCCTTCACCCGGACCACCGTCTCGGTTGGCGCTTCGACCGGCGAAGAGCCTCGCAAGGCCTGTTCGCGAGGGTCCTGCGCAGAATCCGAAACCTTCTCCAGCGAAAGAGAGACGCGAAATCCCCGGGTCATCACGAATCGGTGGAACCGGGGCAGGAAACCCGATGATCTCGATCGTCATCCCCCATTGGAACCGGGCCGGTCTCCTCCGCGAGACGGCGCGCTCGGTCGCGGAACAAACGCTGGCGGACTGGGAACTGATCCTCGTCGACGACGGCTCCGCGCCGGAGGAACGTCGAGCCCTCGATCCGCTCGCCTCGGACAAGGTTCGCCTCGTCGACAGGAGGGAGGGTCCCAAGGGGCCCTCCCGATGCCGCAATCTCGGTCTCGAAGCATCACGGGGAGAGTTTGTGCTCTTTCTCGACTCCGACGATCTCCTCGCCCCGTGGTGCCTCGCGCAACGGCTCCGCGCCGCGGAAGAATACCCGGAGGCCGAGGCCTGGGTCTTTCCCGTGCTGCTCTTCCGGGAAAGCCCCGGCGACCGGGACACGCTCTGGAACCGGATGGACGGCGGCGATCCCGTCGAGCGCTTTCTCCGCTCCGATCCGCCCTGGCACACCTCCTCGCCCCTGTGGCGACGATCCGCGCTGCTCGAACTGGGCGGGTTCAACGAGCGGATCGTCTATGGCGACGACGCGGACCTCCACCTCCGCGCCCTGCTCGCAGGGAAGAGGTTTCATCTTGCCCCCGAGGCGCTGCCGGACGCCTTCATCCGCCGGTCGGACGACGAACGCCTCACCAACCGGCTCACCGAAGACCTGCTGGCCTCGCGCCGGATCCGCCTCGAGGAGGGGTCCCGGCTCCTGGAACCGGCTTCCCGCGAACGGCGACGCACCTGGGACGGACAGTACTTCCACGAACTCGAATTCCTGCTCTTCAACCTCGATCACCCGCACGAGGAAACCCGGCGCCTCCTCGCCCTCTGGCGGAAGTGCGGCCACACCGCTCCGCCGCTCCGCACGGCCGCCTCCCTCTACGCCGCGACCGTGCTCGCGACCCGCCACCGTGCCTACCTGCTGACCCGGCTGGCGCGCCGTGCGGCCCTCGCCCTGTTCCCGGAACCGTGGTTCCCGCGTGCGGGTGGATTCGAGAGCAACGCGCTCGATCCGAAGCGTTACCGGATGCTGCGCGAACGGATCGAGTCCCCCGCCTCTTCGACGGAGGCGGCCCGCCCATGAAGCTGCAGGTTCGGACGCTTTCTCCCTGGCCCGTGCGCCTCGAACTTGAGGACGCCGTCTTCTCCGACGAGATTCCCGAGGAGAAGGCCGACGCGCTCCTCGCGAACTGGCGCCCCGTGCCGGAGCTGTTCACCTTCCCCCGCCGCAAGGCGTGGTACCACTCTGAGCCTCCCTGCCAGTTCGACCATCTGGAGGGCGGAAGCTGGCCCGGTTTCCGTGATCGTCTCGCACCTTCGGAGTTTCTCTGGTTCGGACACGAAGACCCGCGGTTTCGGGTCCCCCCGATCACCCACCTCGTGCGACCGGAACCCGACAGCAAAGGCAACCGCCTGGCCCGCGCTGTCGCGGTCGTGTCCAACTATGGAGGAAACCGCTTCCCACGAGTGCCTGATCTCCATTGGCGCAATCGCATCGTGACGCTACCCAAAGTCGATCTCTTCGGCCGTGAAGGGTGGAGGCGGTACCGACGACGCCGTTTCTCCTGGCCCTCCGCTCCCGCCAACTATCGCGGCCCCATCGCCGGAGACTGGTCCGATGCCGCAAAGCGCACACTTCTCTCCCGCTACCATGCCGTCGTCTGCCTCGAAAATCAGTGCCGCCCCTACTACTTCACCGAGAAGTTCATGGACGCGGTCGCGGCCGGAGCCGTGCCGATCTACCGCGCCCACCCGACGGTCGCGGAATCGTTCCTTCGCGGCGCGAGTTGGATCGATCCCGCAGATCATGACGACGATCCCGAGCGGACCCTTGACGCAGCCCTCGAGACCGATCGAGAGGCGGTTCTGGCAGCCCAACACACCTGGCTTTCCACCAATGCCGATCTCCCGCTCACTCACCATCTCGCGGTCTACGGCCGGATCGCGACCATTCTTCGCGACTCCTGATACCACGTCCCTCCTCGAGAGTCGCGTGGCCTTCCCCTTTCAGCCTGCATGACGGACAGCCCCGCCACCGTATCCGGCCGCCTCGCCACCCTCCGCCGGATTTCGCTCTGGAGAACGCTCATCTGTGCCGCGCGAACACACGGCCTGGGCTTTCTCATCTACCCGCGCACCCGCTGCCGCGTTCTCACCCGCTCGCTTCACCTGCGCGAACGCCTCGAACTCGGCGCGAGCTGGCATGGCACCTACTACCCCGGCGAGGCCTGGTTCCACCCGACCGCCACCCTCGAGACCACGGGCCGATTCGTCTTCCACTCGGGGATGCGACTCTCCGTGAACGAGGACGCACGCCTCTCCCTCGGAAGCGGGTATGCCAACCATGGTGTGAACCTCCACTGCTTCCACGAGATCACGATCGGCCACGGCGTCTTCATCGCCGAAGGCGTCCACATCCGAGACAGCGACAATCACCAGATTGTCGACGGACGCCCCATGAGCGCACCCATTCACATCGAAGATCACGTCTGGATCGGCATCAATGCCATCATTCTCAAGGGTGTGACGATAGGTGAGGGTAGCGTGGTCGCGGCTGGCGCCGTGGTCACGCGCGACGTGCCGCCGCAGACGATGGTGGCAGGGGTGCCTGCGCAGTTTCTCAAGGCCCCGATCATCTGGAATTGAATCGCCTGATTCACCCCCCCCGCAGGTGTCGCCAACCAACCCAGGCACAGCACCATCCCTAATGAAATCATTCAACGAACGAATCGCGCTCCGCGACGAAACCTTATTCGATCCTATTCCCTCGCAGACTTCACCGGAGGATCGCCGTGATCTTCTCGCGATTATCGATCACGTTCGCGAACGCAGGGACTACACCTACCTGGAGATCGGATCGCACCTCGGCGGCACCTTGCAGCTTCCGTATGCGGATCCTCGATGCGTCGCTCTGATCTCCATCGACAAACGCCCCGAAGCGCAACCCGACAACCGCGGCCGCAAATGCCATTACGACAGCAACTCGACCGAGAGGATGCTGCACAATCTCCGACACCATTACTCCGACGTCGATCGCCACAGACTCCGATGCATCGACGCTTCGACCGACGAGATCGAGCCCTCCTCCATAGCCGAGCTGCCCGACCTCGCGTTTATCGACGGCGAACACACGACCGGGGCCGCCTACCGCGACTTCCGCTTCTGTCTGCGGATTTCCAAACCGGATACCCTCATCGCCTTCCACGACGCCTGGCTCATCGAGAGTGCGATCAAACGAGCGCGAGCCCACCTCGCCCGGACTCGCACGCCTCATAACGCAGTCCTCTTGAAGGGAGACGTCTATCTTATCTCCCTCGGTCAAGACAACCTTCTTCCCACCACTTCCTGCCGGAGCCCGACGGAAACCGCCGCATACTTCGCCGACGCACGCCACAGGCTCACTCGGGAACGACTTCACAACCTCCCGGACGCCCTGCGAAATCGCCACCCCTTCCTCTACCGCATCTACCAATCATTGCGCTCGCGGGGCTTGCCCTCGTTGCGTCGATAACACAAGCCACGCGTCTCTCTCATTAAAGGAAACACCATCGCTTCCATGATTCACTGACAACGCCAATCGAACAATGACTCCGCTTAGTCCTACCGACCTAAATTTCAAGTGACGCCGGTTTTGTGTTACTTTCTGCGGTCAATAAATCGTTGACTTTGTTTGCGTCCCACTCGAATTCATGCTAAGTTCTTGGGCACCGGCTCCTAATCGCAGCAGATGGGATTCGAGCAATTCGACAATGCCGAGGGTTCTGAGTAGCGGGACCTCCGTCAAAGTTCTTGTTCGTAGTTTCGTGCTTAGCAGTATGGCCATGCCTTCCTGCTCCATTTGATGATGTGACACCTAGACACGCACCTGATAGTCCGACCTGCCGATTTGTGTCTTCGCCTCGTGGACGGCGCGCTCGCTCCATAAGCGTTGCCATGCAGCCAGCCGTTGCATGATCTCTCCTTCTCATTTAGCTGTTTTTCACGGTGTTTCTATAGTCCGTCGACATAACGCGGTACGATCAGATTGCGCTTTCCAGCCTTGGGCCATACTTCGCGGACTCATAATCGAGCCCAGAGCCCACCTTTCCTACATGCCGGTAACACAGTTTCCGATAACTATTGGCAAGCTTCTCCGCCACCAATTTCCCCACACTCACGTGACGAACGGCGCTCCCCTCTTGGTGAGGCGGCCATTTGCACGAGCGCCGTTTTCGAGCCGATCCCTCTTCGGAGCCTTCCAGGTTCGGCTACTCCAGCCAGACTTAGGTGTTTTGTTTACATCCGCCATGAGGAGGTCCCCACGCCATCCAAATCATTGAGCACTTGGACGTTGCCGCCATACAAGCTGTCTCCCCGATCCAGCCACGGCCCAATTGTCGCGCCTAGGCATCGCGGGCGATCTCCAGGTTGACCTACCATTTCCGTTTGTATTACCCTTGGTCTTCCGGCACTTTCGCTTTGTCGCAACGCGCTGGCAATTCGTGTCTACTTTCTGAAATATAGAGGCGGAAATCGCTCATCGCAAAATGCTCACCCCGTCCGACACATGAGAGCACGAACTTTCTGTTTCTCTCCAGTTTGCCTGCCCGACCGCCCCGTATGTCGCTGCAGACCCACCGACGCCTTGCCTTTTTTAAGGAAGCTCGACTCATCAGAATGGAGTCTGGTGTCGTTGTTGTCGCAAAGAAGTCCGTTCGCATCTCTGGCGACCTGCTCCATCACCGCCCGATGGCACCAGAGAACGGAGCTGAGGATTTATTCCATTCACTGGCAGTCGCTCTCGGCCACATCGTTGTGGCATGGTTTTAATATACTTGCGCCACTCGGTTCCGAGCAGCCCGCTCACGTTATGTCTAGCGTGACCGCCACCGCTCACCCGATCGCTGGACAAAGTGATGCGAGTGGCGATCGCAAAACCCCATGTAATATGAGGCCACCTGCTTCAGCAGCAATGCTTCAACCCTGTCATTTGAAAAACCGCTGCTGCAAATGGATTGAGCTTACTATCTTTAGCGCATACGCCACAATACCACCGCTTTAATGAATATCAAAAAACTTTTACTAAGTAGAACTAGAATAGCAAAACAAAAAGTGTATCCTTGGAGAGCGCGGGAGAAACACTATGCGGGTTCACTATTTGATCGTTTTAGAGGGTTGCAGCCCCTTTTCGATCGCGCCCAAGGATCGACCGTTCTCGACGTAGGCTCCAGCGATGGCCTGATTTCATACGAGTTTGCCCGAAGAGGCTCGACTTTAATCCACGGGCTTGAGCTAGATCCATTTTCCGTTCAATTTTCCAAATATCTTTTCCGAGAAATACCGATAGATCACCTTTTCCTCGAAACAGACTTGGCACTCGGTGTCCGGTCAACATCACTGCCCTCCCAAACTAGCGGCAACTTGTGCGAAAAATACGACATTGTCTTGTTTCTCGGAGTCTACCATCACCTTCTGAATCAGGTTTCAAAGGAAGAGGCTGGGGAGATCGTCAGGCATTTTGCCAACCTTGCTCGCGGTTTCTTCGCCGTACGCACAAACACGATGTCTCCCGTAGACGATATCGTCCGAAACATGGGATTCGAACTCTGCTCCACAAGTCCCGCACACTCCAACGTCGGACTGCTTCACATCTACCAATCCTCCTAAACGCACTCACGTCTCTCCAAGTCTAGTCGTAAGCCGCTATCAGCCCCGATGTAAAAAGAAAGCATCTATCTGGGACGGCGCATGGATTTACACACAGGGGGAGCCTGAAGGGGCCTCGGAGTGCGGAGCCAGAAGGCGAAATCAAAGAATTTTCAACTATAATCTTCTTCGATTTTCGTGGTCGTAGAGATGTTGCAGGGTGAAGGTTACCGTCATTCCCCTGAAGTGGTCCCGCTTTTCGGAACCAAAGGCGAGATGAGGGATTTAGACTGTCGGTGGTGCAACCCACACTACCTACGAATGAATCGAAAGAAAAGACATCTGACTGCCGAGTTCAAAGCTGGGATTGCCCTGGAAGCCATCAAGGGCGAAAAGACCGCCGCTGAGATCGCGCGAGACCGACATCGCTCCCGCGCGGATCAGCGAGTGGAAGAAGCAGCTCGAGGAACGCCTTGGCGAGGTGTTCCAGAACAAGGGAGAACGCTCCAAGGAACTGCAGTTCCAGGAGAAAAGGAAGCGCGCCTCGAGCGCAAGGTCGGCCAACTCGTCATCGAGGAGGACTTTCTGGAAAAAAGGCTGGGGATCGATCCGACCGAAAAGCCATGATCGAGAAGGACCAACCCAAGGTGTCGGCGCGCAAGCAGTGCAAGCTGCTCGGTGTGAACCGCAATCGTCTCGATCCCCGTCCACCGAGAAAGGGAGAGGGCGACGAGGCGATCATGAAGGAAATCGACAGGATCTACATCGAATTCCCGTTCTCCGAGGCGCGCAAGATCATCCGTGAACTCCGCGGCATCGGCATCCGGATTGGCCGGAAACGAGGTCGCCGACTGATGAGGGCGATGGGCATCGATGCTCTCGTGCCCAAGCCATCGACGAGTGTTCCGAACAAGCAGCACCGGAAATACCCTACCTGCTGCGGTAAAGCGAGGTGGGCGCGCCGGACGAGGTGTGGACGGCGGACATTTGCCTCGCTTCGCTCGCCCTTCGGGCTGCCTTTCGGCGGGCTATGTCCGCTACGCTCCCGTTCCTACGTCCCGATGTATGAGGGGCACGTCTGCCTGGTGGCGATCATGGATTGGCACACGCGGGCGGTGCTTTCGTGGCGGGTGTTCACGACGATGGACGCCGGCTTCTGCGTCGAGGCCACCCGGGATGCCGTCGCAGTCGCGGACCGCGCTCCCGACATCATCAATTGCCGTCGCTTCGCTTCGCCCTCCGGGCAGCCTGCGGCTGGCGGTCTCCCTGCGGTCGGCTCCGACCGGAGAAGCCCGTTCACGGGGGAGACATGGATTGAGGCGGTGGAGGCCAGCGGAGCTCGCGCCAGCATGGACGGCAAGGGGCGCTGGATTGACAACATTTTTATCGAGCGGCTCTGGCGGAGTCTGAAATACGAGGAGTTGCGTCTCTGGAGCTACGGCACGTTGGCGGAGGTCACTGCCAGGATCGGGAAGTGGATGGACTTCTACAACCATCGGCGCAAGCACCAGGCATTGGACTTCGAAACTCCGTGGAGCCTCTATCGCCCGGGTCCTACAGGGGACGAAAAGAAAACACTGACAAGCTACCTATTTCCTCCACGGGGGAAGGAGGCCAAGGCGGCCTAACAAGGCTTCGCCTCTTCAGGGACCCCGCCTTAGCCTCGAAAACACCGGCCTCCGGCAGCTTCAATAAAAACGCTTCGCGACTGGCTCCGTTGACGACCTCCACTTCCCGCAGCATCCAACCCAACCCTAAATGCCCTCGAAATACGTGCCAAACCTTCGTCGGTTCTTACCTTTTAGAGTATATCCCCGCACTTTCGGGATTGAACTGATCATTAACCGACCCGATTGGTTCGCTGTTTCCTACCCAAAAAGCGGACGGACATGGATCAATCTACTACTCTCCAAGTACTTCGCGAACATCACAGGATTTGAAACAAAAGATACCAACCTACTTCTCGATTTCCCCCGCCTCGGAGCACTACTCCCCTCGCAGCTACCCAGTCTTACCTTCACCCATGGCTCACCGAACCCTTTGATCGAAAACCCGGATCAACTAAAGTCCACCCATCCATCTTTCGACAACAAGCACGTCATACTCTTCCTCAGAGACCCTAGAGATGTATTAATTTCTTCATATTTTGAAAGGACCAAACGCAACAGCTTTTCCGCGCGCACACACTGGCCAGAATTTTCTGGCACGATCATGGATTTTATTGAACAACCTTACGGTGGCCTCGAAACCGTTCTCGCCTTTTTTCGCCACTGGGAAGCACAACGCCATCGGACGCGCGAACACCACATCTTCTACTACGAAGACTTCATCAACAACACATCCGTAGAGCTCGCACGGCTCGTTGCAGCTTTGAAGGCACCGGTTGTCAAACGACACATTCTAAATGCAATCGATTTCGCGGAATTCGAAAATATGCGACGCCTGGAAAGCAGTTTGTCGACCAATTCAGAAAAACTCCGCCCTGGAGACAAGAGCGATCCCGACAGTTTCAAAACTCGTCGGGGAAAGGTTGGGGGTTACCTGAAATACCTCACGAAAGAACAGATTGTGCAGTTGAATGCACGTCTCTCCGAATGCCAAGAGTTATCGCTCCTCGGTTATCCCAACGAAACCCGGTAGCAATAAGGCTTTTTTTTTTCCAATACCATCATTCCCCTGAAGTGGTCCCGCTTTTCGGAACCAAAGGCGAGATGAGGGATTTAGACTGTGGGTGGTGCAACCCACACTACCGACGAATGAATCGAAAGAAAAGACATCTGACTGCCGAGTTCAAAGCTGGGATTGCCCTGGAAGCCATCAAGGGCGAAAAGACCGCCGCTGAGATC
>Ga0180430_10000689_pt1 | contig 36049 bp, 22 predicted proteins | sample SS_ome_9_FD_132999 | JGI IMG/M metagenome (GOLD analysis project Ga0180430, IMG submission 132999) | Hypersaline lake sediment archaeal communities from the Salton Sea, California, USA - SS_1_S_2 metaG | ecosystem: Environmental > Aquatic > Non-marine Saline and Alkaline > Hypersaline >...
CTTCGGCAAGATGTTCGCGCGCAAGAATCACCTCCTCGAGAACGTGATCATCCAATCGATCGGCGCGGCGGCCGGAGTGGTGGTGGCCGGGGCGGTCTTCACCATCCCCGCCATGTACATCCTCGGGCTGAAACCGAGCATCGTCGATATCTTCCTCGCCTGCTCCATCGGCGGCTTTCTCGGGGTGTTGCTCATCATTCCCCTGCGAAAGTACTTCGTCCGAGACGAGCACGGCAAGCTCCCCTTCCCCGAGGCGACGGCGACGACGGAAATTCTCTGCTCGGGCGAGGGCAGCGGCGGCGGGGGCAAGACGCTGCTCACCGCCTTCGGGCTCGGTTTTCTTTTCGACTTCTGCATCGAGGTCTTCCGCTTCTGGGAAGGCCGGCTCGACACGGCCAAGCATCTCGCCGGCGCCGTGGGCGAGAAGATGAACGAAAAATACCGCATGGTGCTCGAGATGGAGGCGACGGCGGCGCTCTTCGGGCTCGGCTACATCATCGGCATCAAGTACGCTGCCGTGATCTGCGCCGGGTCGGTGCTCGCCAACCTCGTTCTCGTGCCGATGGTGTTCATGATCGGCGCCGGTTCTGAAGAGGTCATCTTTCCCGGCACGAAAGTGATCAGCCAAAGCTCGGCGGCGGAGATCTTCACATCCTACGTGCGGCCGATCGGTATCGGCGCCATCGCCATGGCAGGAATGATCAGCATCTGCAAGATGGGCAAGATCATCGTCGGCTCCCTCTCCCTCGGATTCAAGGGGATCGCCGGCGGCAAGGCCGACACGGCCGACACGCCGCGTACCGATCTCGACATCCAGCCGCGGAACGTGATGCTCCTCGAGTTTCTCTTCGTGATCATCATGTTCTTCATCTTCTTTTACGTGGCCGACTGGCAGTTCGAGGTCGCCCTCATCGGCACGGTGGTCACTGCGGCTCTCGCCTTCCTCTTCACGCCTGTTGCGGCGCGCGCCATCGCCATCGTCGGCGTCAATCCCGTGTCGGGCATGACCATGATCACCCTGATCATCGCCTGCGCCATCCTCGCCACGACGGGGCTTTCGGGCCCGGCGGGCCAGATGACGGTGCTCATCATCGGCTGCGCGGTCTGCACGGCGCTCTCCACGTCGGGCGCCTTCATCTCCGACCTCAAGATCGGTTACTGGCTCGGCGCCACACCGGTTCGCCAGCAGCGCTGGAAGTTCCTCGGCATCATCGTCGCCTCGATCTGCGTCGGCCTGGTAATCCACGTGCTCGCCACCGGCTACGGTTTCGTGGCCGATGCCGAACATCCCAATCCGCTCCCTGCACCGCAGGGTAACCTGATGAAGACGATCGTGGAGACGACCCTTGTCGAGGACGCCCAGATTCCCTGGCTCCTTTACGGCATGGGCGCCGCCATCGCCATCATGCTCGAGATGACCGCCTTGCCTGCCCTCGCCTTCGCGCTGGGGATCTATCTCCCACTCTACATCAACTTGCCGGTGCTCGCCGGCGGCTTCGCCGCCTGGCTCCTCTCACGGAAGGGCCGTGACAAACGTGAGAAGAGCGCGCGCAAGAATCAGGGCATTCTGGTCGCCTCGGGCCTCGTGGCCGGCGCCGCCATCGCCGGCGTCGTGAGCGCGATCCTCAAGACGCTCGACCAGAAGGACCTCAAGCTCGGCATCTTCGAAACGACCGGTTTCAAGGGCGCCATCGACAAGACACTCAACGTGTCCCACGAGTTCGCCCAGGACGCCGAGGGCGTCTGGAAGGCGACGGGCGCCAAGGAGTGGTTCGAGAACAACGGCACCTTGTTCGGACTGATCATGATCATCGTCCTCGGCGCGATCTGCCACTTCGTGGCTTCGGGCGCGGCACGCAAGCAGCTCGAAGAGGAAGATTCCGGCAGTAGCGAATAGGAGGCCCGCACCCAATTGCGATTCATGGTTTTTTCACCTGAATTCATCGCGCCCCGACTGGCCGGCCACACGCCGGCCGGCCGGGGCGCGGCCATTCCCGCGCGCGCCGACATCGACGACGCGTACAAGTGGGACACGGGCGATATCTTCGAGTCGACCGAAGCATGGGAGGCGGCTTTCGACGAAGCGACGGCCGCCCTCACCCGTGTAGAGTCATTCAAGGGCACGCTCGCTGAATCGGCCGAAAACCTGCTCGCCTGCTACCGGTTCCAGGATGAGATCTCGGAGACGATCGAGCACCTCTTCGCCTACGCGAGCCTGAACCGCGATGTCGACACGCGGGTCACCGTCTACCAGGACATGTACAACAGGATCTACACGCTCGCCGTCAAGTTCGGCGCCGCGGCGGCCTTTTTTACACCCGAGCTCCTCTCGATCCCCGAGGAGACGATCCGCGCCTTCATCGCCTCCAGCGACGGGCTCAAGGTCTACGAGCACGCGCTCGAGGACACGATGCGCATGCGGGCCCACGTGCTCTCCGAGATCGAGGAGTCGCTCATCGCCAAGGCGGGCAATGTGTTCCGCGCGCCGAGCGACGCATTCAACATGCTCACCGACGCGGACATCACCTTTCCCAAGATCAACGACGAGGAGGGCAACGAGGTCGCCACGTCCAACGCCCTCTACTACAAATTTCGCGGCTCGCGCGACCGGACGGTGCGCAAGGCGAACGAGGAGGCCTTTCACGGCACCTATCGCAAGTACCGCAACACCCTGGCGTCGCTCATGAGGTCCAACGTGGCCAAGGGGCTCTTCAACGCCGAGGTGCGCGGATACGAATCGACCCTTCACGCCGCGCTCGACGACGCCAACATCCCCGTCGCCGTCTATCACAACCTCATCGCGTCGGTCAACGACAACCTCGCCCCCCTCCGGCGCTACGCCGCCCTGCGCAAGAAGATCCTCGGCGTCGACGAACTGCACGGCTACGATCTCTACAACACGCTCTTTCCCGACTCTGACATGACGGTCACCTTCGACGAGACCAAGAAGCTGCTCGGCCGCGGGCTCGAGCCGCTGGGCGGCGAATACGTCGACGCAATGATGGGCGGGATCGACGCCGGTTGGATCGACATCTACGAGAACGAGGGCAAGCGGTCGGGCGCCTACTCGGCCGGCATCTACGGCATTCATCCCTTTGTTCTGCTCAACTATCACGGACGGCTCGAGGACGCCTTCACCGTGGCCCACGAGCTCGGCCACTCGATGCACTCCTACTTCTCGCAGAAGCATCAGCCGAAGATCTATGCCGACTACTCGATTTTTAACGCCGAGGTCGCGTCGACCACCAACGAGGCGCTCCTCATGAACCATCTCCTCGACGTGACCGTCGAGCGCAAGGAGAGGCTTTTTCTGATCAACTTCTACATCGACTCGATCCGGGGCACCTTCTACCGCCAGACCCTCTTTTCCGAGTTCGAGCTCGACATCCACTCTCGGGCGGCGCAAGGAGAATCGCTCACCGCCGACTTGCTCGACACCATCTACGGCGGCCTGATGGAGAAGTACTATGGCGCGGCCTTCTGTCTCGACGATTTCAAGGCCGCCGAGTGGAGCCGGGTGCCCCACTTCTACCGCAACTTTTACGTCTACACCTATGCCACGGGCTACTCGGCCGCAACGGCCTTCGCCAAGCGGATCCTCGAGCAGGGCGCGTCGGCGCGCAAGAAGTACATCGGCTCCTTCCTCAGCGGAGGCTCGAGCGATTACTCGACGGCGCTGATCGAAAAGGCGGGCGTCGACATGACCTCCCCCGAGCCGGTCAGGGCGGTGAGCGAGCTCTTCGACCGGCTCCTCGACGAGCTCGAGGCACTCATGACGACGTGATCGCCCGAGGGCGGATCGCAACTCCCTGAATCGGTTTTAAACATCTCAGAGCACCGCGTCTCGCCGGCCGGACAGGTATGACCAAATATATCATATTAATATAATTGCATATCAAATGGACGTTTAAACGTAAACCTATATATATCCTTTTTATGCTTTTAATTTAATAGGTCATGACTTATGATATTCGGTCAGCCAACATTCCATGAAATTACCATCCGGGTTTACTGAGGAGGTTTTCCGTGAACCTGCAGAAAATGATGATAATGGCAGGATTGACCGCGGCGTTCGGCGTCTTTGCGGCTCTGCCCCTTTCGGCTCAGGCCTACGGCAAGCTCGGCGCCGATCGTCTTGTCAACCTTCAGGCGGATATCACAGAGGACAATGCCGGCAATGGCGACCCTGACCAGGATCTCGACGATGGAGGCTGGGACTGGCAGATCTCTCCATCGGCGATCGAACATTCGGCCGGTTCGAGCCCGACCAATCTCTACGGAATCATCGGCCGCGGGCTGCGGAGTTCCCGCCTGAATCCGGGCGGATCGATTCCGAACAACGGAGTCGGCCTGAACGTGACCGGGCTCGATTTCTTTTACACCCATTACAATCCTTTTTCACCGAATACGGGCCCCTCACGCACGACAACCGCCCTGCTCGATGCGGCGGAGGCGATCGGCGCCGATTCCAATATCGACTCGGCCACCGATATCGTTTATCTCGTGGAGCTCGACGGCGATGCGCCCGGTCTCGGCTTCGCCGATCTGGCCAGGACCAGGTATGACGACAAGGTGGCCGCTTACGGTTCGGCCCAGCTTCTCGGCGAGGCGATCCGCGATTACAGGGGCGGTTCCGGACAGGACGGTTTTATCGGCTACGATCTCGATTGGCTCGTTCAGGCCGCGCAGGCTCTCGACGGCGCTTTCCCGACACAGGGCTATGACGCCGACGCCGTCGCTTTCGCGCAGGTCATCGCCGACGACATCAACAATCCGACCGGATACTTCGACGGCGAGAATGTATGGGAGTACGCCTACTCGATCGGCGCATCGTGCTCGGCGGCGGCGCTCTACCGGACCGGCATCGAACAGGCGTTGATGGATGATCTCTATGCCAGCCTGCTCACCCTGCAGAATCAGAATGGGGCGTTCAAGTGGAACGGCGGCTCGAGTGGCAACCTGCAAACCACGGCTTATGCTGTGTTCGCCCTCGCCCTCAACCAGCAGCCCGACATTCAGGCGGCCGCCCAGGATGCCGTTGACTGGCTCCTCACCAAGCAGCAGACGAACGGCGGTTGGATCTCGAGCTCATCCGAGTTTCCCACGATCAACGCCGAGATCCTTTTCGCTTTTCATCTCGTCCCGCCGACGGTCAGATCGACGGGCGGCCGGCAGGGCAACTGGGCCACGCCGCCGCGCTGGTATCCTGTGGCGCGGCCTCTGAATTACTGATCGAGGCGCGACACAACAACTCTATCCCGGCAAAGAAGACCTTGCGGGCCGATTGCGCGATCAACCACGCAGCGATTCGCCGAGCGCGCCTTTTTGCACTTTTCCCATGGCGTTGCGCGGTAGGGCGGTGGCGAAGACGATTCTTTTCGGACGCTTGTGGGGTGCCAGGCGCTCTGCGCAGTGGGCGAGCAGCTCCTTCTCCCCGCCGGCGGCGCCATCTCGGCGGCCGGCAGGAGCCACGACGACGGCGGCCACACGCTCCCCCAGATCACGATCGGGAAGGCCGATCACGGCCGCTTCGCTTACCGACGGGTGGTCTTCGAGGACCTCTTCCACCTCGCGGGGATAGACATTGAAACCGCCCGAGATGATCAGCTCCTTCGAGCGGCCCACGAGGTAGAGGCGAAAACCGTCCGCTTCGTCGACGTAGCCGAGGTCTCCCGTTTTGAACCAGTCGCCGTTGAAGCTCTCGGCCGTTTTTTCCGGCGCCCGCCAGTAGCCCGAAAAAACATTCGGCCCGCGCACCTCGACCTCGCCGGTCTGACCGTGGGGCAGCGGGCGGCCCGCGCCGTCAGTGATGCGCACCGACACACCGCCCAATGGAAAGCCCACGCTGCGCGGCGTGCGCCCGTCGACCGCGTAGGGATTGGAGGCGATCATGCCCGTTTCGGTCATGCCGTACCGTTCGAGGATCGTGTGGCCTGTCAGCTCCCGGAAACGCTCGAAGGTCATCGATTGCAGGGGCGCCGAGCCGCACACGAAGAGCCGCAGGGCGGTGAGGTCGGGAAGGCTGCGCTCGGTCCACAGCTCCACGAGGCGGTGATACATGGTGGGAACGCCCATGAAGAGGGTGCAGCCCGTCCTTTCGAGAGCGTCCGACACGCGCGCCGCGTCGAAGGCGGACAGCATGTGGACCGTCGATCCCGCGTTCAGCGCCCCGTGGAGCGCCACGACGAGACCGTGGATATGAAAGAGAGGGAGCGCGTGGAGAAGCACGTCCCCATCGGTCCAGCGCCACGCCTTTCGCAGGGCGTCCATGTTGTGGATCAGGTTCGCGTGAGAGATCCGGGCGCCCTTGGGTTTTCCCGTGGTGCCCGATGTGTAGCAGAGCATGGCCAGGTCGCGTTCGCCGGGAGGACGGTGCCGCCCTTGATGATGGGTGATTTTTCTCTCAGCGCTCCTCCCGCAGACGGCGCCCACATCGGGCCGGGCGGCGAGAATGCCCTTGTTGGCATCGAGCCCGGCGCGATCGGTGATAAAAAGACTCGCCTCCGAATCGTCGAGAAAATAGGCGATCTCGTCGGGCGTGAATCGATCGTTGAGCGGGAGCGACACACCGCCCGCACTGAGAATGGCGAGATGATCGACGATCAGCGCCGGCGACTTGGGGAGGCAAAAGGCAACGCGATCGCCGGGACCGATCCCGAGACCGGTCAAGAATTCGGCCCGCTGCCGCACCGCGTCGAAGAGTGCGCCGAAGGTGATCGACTCACCCTCGAAATGGAACGCCGTCTTCGAGCGGCGGTGGTCAGCTTCGAGGGCGAGTTTTTCCGCCACATTCATCTCAGTGCTCATCTTCCTTGGCGCGGCACGAGTTCCAGTAGATGAAGAAGCAAAGGAGACCGAAGGCGAGCAGGCCGACCCAGTTGAGCACGGGACCGGCGTTGGGGCCGAAATCGATGGAGAGGGCGCCCTCCTCGGCGCCGAAGGCCCACTTGGCCTGGGAGATGTATTTCACGAGGGCGTCGACCACCCCGGCGAGGGCGCCGCCGGCGAGCAGACCCGACGCCACGAGAAGACCCCGGTTGTGGCGCGCCTTGGCGAGGACTTCGTTTTTCGAGCTCTTCTTCACCAGCCAGGCCACGATGGCGCCGAGCAGGATGGGCGAGTTGAGCTCGATGGGCAGGTACATTCCGAGGGCGAAGGCGAGAGCCGAGACGCCGAGCATCTCGACGAGAAGGGCGATCACACCGCCGATGGCGTAGAGCAGCCACGGTGTTTCCTGCCCCCCCATCAACGACGAGAGGACGGCCGCCATGGCGTTGGGCTGCGGCGCGGGGAGCGGATTGGCGTGCTCGGCCGTTTTACTGAAACCGTAGACGTCGTTGAGGAGGAGCATCACCCCGGTGACGACGGCGGCGGCGACCACACTTGCCAGGATGTTGGCCCACTGGATGCGCTTGGGCGTGGCGCCCATCCAGTAGCCGAGCTTGAACTCGGTCACCAGGGTGGCCGCCATGGAGAGCGCCGTGCAGACCACGCCGCCGATGAGCAGCACGGCGAGCATGCCCGTCTTGCCCTCGAAACCGAGAGCCATCATGATCACCGCCGACACGATGAGCGTCATGAGCGTCATGCCCGAGATCGGCGTGACACTGATCATCGCCACCGCCCAGGCCGACACGCTCGTGAATAGAAAGGAGATCACCACGGTCATGATGATGGCGATCGTGGCGACCTTGCTCGGGCTCTCCATGTCGGCAACGACGGAGAAGCGGAAGTAGACCCAGAGCAGCGCCGTGGTCACCAGAAAGAGACCGAAGACGACGGGCATCGAGATGTCCCGCTCGGTGCGCACCGCCGACTCCTCGCCGCTGCCGCGGCTCTTGAGCAGACCGCGCGCGCCCTCGGTGAAGGCCGAAACGATCACCTTCGAGAGCTTGAGAATCCCCACGAGGCCGGCCACGAAGATCCCGCCGATGCCCATGAACTTGGCGTACTTGTCGAAGATCGTTTCGTAGTTCATCTCCGAGATGAGCGGCAGGTGGGACATGGTCGGCTCGGTCAGGCCCTGGCCGATGTAGGCGATGAGCGGCACGACGACCACCGTGGAGAGGAGCGACCCGGCGAGGATGATCGCCGCGTAGCGCACGCCGATCAGGTAGCCGAGGCCGGCGATCGCCGCCGATGTGTTGAGGGCGAAGACCGCTTTCACGTTGTTCGTGAGAAAATCGCAGGCCTTGACCTTGGCCGTGGAGAAGACGTCGGACCAGACCTGGAAGGCGAGCACGATGAAGTCGACCACGAAGCCGATCACGAGCGAGACGGCCAGCACCCGCGCCTGCTGCCCGCCCTTCTCGCCCGCCATGAGTGTTTCGGCGATGGCCGTTCCCTCGGGATAGGGCAGCTTGCCGTGCATCTCGGCCACGAAGTAGCGGCGGAAGGGGATCAGGAAAAGCGCGCCGAGCACGGCGCCAAAAAGGGGCACGATCATGATCTGGAAGAAGCTCGACATCGTGTCGAGCTCGAGGATGTAGATCGCCGGCATGACGAAGACCGAGCCCGTCGCCACGATCCCGGCCGTTCCTCCCACGGCGAGAATGTTGATGTTCTCGAGGAGCGTGCTGCGCCGCTTCATCATGGCCGAGAAGCCGATGGCGAGGATCGCGATGGGGATCGTCGTCTCGATCCCCTGCCCGAGCCGAAGCGCAATGTAGGTGGTCGCCGCCGAGAAAAAGATCCCCATGCAGAGGCCGAAGAGGATCGACCGCCAGGTGATCTCGAAGACGCTCGCATCGGCCGCAATGATCGGCTTGTACGATTCTCCCGGCTTGAGCTCGCGGAAGGCGTTCTCCGGTAGACTTTTCACTATGGACTCCTCTTCATGGCGCAGTCGTCCATGGGCGCAGTGGTACGCACACATGGCAGCACTCGCGCGGTCGCGCGCGCACCCGAGCGGGCGCGCCGCGGCGGGCGGGCCACATCATTAACGCTTGTCCGGATAGTCGGGCGGCGGAGGGAGCTCATCCCATTCGGAATAGAACTCCTTCATTCCGGCGAGCACGGTCTCGATCGTTTTTTCGAGCTGGGCGTCCTTGCCTTTGAGCACGTCGGAGGGCCAGTTCTCGATCTCGATGTCGGGCTCGACCCCCCACCCCTCGAAGTACCACTTGTTGGTGAAGGGCGAATAGGGCGCGAACTGGGGCGGCGTGGTCGTACCGCCGTCAACGAGCGGCTGGTGGGGCTCGATGCCGACGGCGCCCCCCCAGGTGCGCATGCCGATGACCTTGCCGAGCTTCTTGACCTGGAAGGCGGTGGCGAAGTACTCGCCGCACGACCCGGTATCCTGGTTCACGATCGTCGCCATCGGTCCGTAGAAGACGCTCTCCGGATTGCGCAGGATGTTCCCCTCGCGCGGCTTGGTGAGCGACCAGAGCGTGCGCTCGAGGCGATCGAGCATCATGTCGGCCGTGAAGCCGCCACCGTTGTAGCGCACGTCGACGATGAGCCCCTTCTTGAAATGCTGGGAGAAGTAGACCTTGGCGAACTCGACCAGCCCGCGCTCGCCCATGTCGGGCACGTGCATGTAGGCGACCTGCCCCTCCGTCGCCTCGTCGACCTTGGCGCGGCACGTCTCCACCCAGCGGCGGTAGCGCAGTTGCATCTCGCTGCCGATCGGCTTGAGGCAGTAGTCCGACGCTCCCTCGGCGGTCGGCTCCGAGTTGTAAGTGATCGTCACGATGGCACCGCTCTTGCCGAGGAGGCGCTCGTAGACGTTGTCTCCCCGTTTGACCTTTTTGCCGTCGATGGCGATGAGGTAGTCGCCGTCCTCGACGCCGCAGTCGGGCGCGTAGAGTGGCGACCGATAGGCGGGATCGGCATTGTCACCGGGCAGAACGGCCGCGATGCGGTAATAATCGTCGTCGCTCTCGGAGCCGCCGGCCAGATCGACGTCGAAGTCGACACCGAGCAGCGCGGCGCGCAGCCGCGGCGCGTCCGACACCGGTCCCGACGTGTCGCCGCCGTAGATGTAGGTGTGGCCCACGTTGAGCTCGCCGATCATCTCGCCGATCAGGTAGTTGAGGTCTCCGCGCGTGCCGCAGTAGGAAACGAGGGCGCGATACTTGTCGCCCATGCCGTCCCAGTCGACCTTGTGCATGGCGCGATCATAAAAGAAATCGCGCTGCACGCGCCACGCCTCGTTGAAGATCTGCAGAAACTCGGCCGCCTTGTTGACCTGGCCGAAGACACGCGCCAGGCTGACGCGTCCGTCGCCGGCCGAAGCCTTGGCGCCCGCCTTGACCACACCGAGTGTGGCGCCCGACCGGTAGATCATCTTCTTGCGATCGGCCGACAGGTGGTAGTTGCCGATGTTGGCCATGAGGAGCGTCGCCTTTTTCGACGCCACGTCGAACTTGTAGAGGTCGAATCCCGACGTGGTCCCATCGTTGACGACCTGGTACTTGAGAAACTCCCGATCCCGCTTGGAGAGATAGAGGAATCCCCCATCGATCGCCTCGAGCCGGTAGTAGTCGCCGGGCGCCACGGGCACCTCGACGATGCGCCGCGCGAATCGATCCACGTCGATGCGCGTCACGACCTCGTCGGCGCCATCACTCTTGGCCGTTTCCTCGGCCGAGCTCTCTTCGTCGGTGTCTGCCACGGCCTCATCGGTCTCGGCCGCCTTGAAGGGCGACGGTTCACCCTCCTCGAGAATGAGCACGTAGGGCTTGGCCATGTCGAGGTAGAGATGGTTCTGGTCGAGCTCGCCCATGACCGGATCGAAGGTCCGGTCGGACAGAAAGCAGAGATACTTGCCGCAGGGCGTGAAGGACGGGCTCGAGTCATTGCGCCAGTTGTCGGTCACCGCATGGACCTGGTTGTTCTCGAGAGAGTAGACAAATACCGATTCGAGCTGGCTCTCCACTACCTTGGTGTAGGTCACCCATTTCGAGTCGGGCGACCACGAATACTCCTGCACGCCCCAGTCCTCCCAGCCCGTGTCGACCGTGCCCCGGTCGATGACGCGCGCCGACCGCGACTTCACGTCGACGAGATTGAGCTGCATGAACTTGTCGGCAAAGACGAGATGCTTCGAGTCGGGCGACCAGACGGGCTGCTTGCGCCACCCGCGGCCGTCGGAGGTGAGCCGCGTCCAGTCGCCGTCCCCCTTGCGGTCGACGATGTAGACTTCTTCCTCGCCGGTCAGGTCGGAGAGGAAGGCCACCCACCGGCCGTCGGGCGACCAGGCGGGGTTCTTCTCGTGCGATCCCGACGTCGCCGCGGTGAGGCAGCGGAAGGTTCCCTCCTCGACGGGAACGGTGAAAAGATCGCCGCGGCTCTCGAAAACGGCGCGCACCCCCGTGGGCGACAGGCCGAAGCCATCCAAAAAATCCTCCACGGCGAAGGTGGTCGCCCGCACGGGCACGCGGTCGCTCGGAATGTGAACGGGCACCTTGCGGCTCTCGCCCAGGGTCACGTCGAAGATGTAGAGCTCCCCGGCGTTTTGATAGACGACGGCGCCGGGCCCCTTGGAGGGATACTTCACGTCGTAGGTGGTGTGCTCGGTGACGCGGCTGATCTTTCCCGTGCCGAGGGAGTACTTGTAGAGGTTGGCCGTGTGGCTTTCGTCGGAAACAAAAAAGATCTCGCCGCCGATCCACATGGGCCAGTTGTCGTTGCCGAGATAACTGGTGATCTTCTCGAAGTGGCCCTCTTTGAGCCAGCAGATCCAGATGTCCATCGCCATGCCACCGTGATAGCGCTTCCACGTGGCGAACTCGCGCGAGATCCTGTTGTAAGCGATGCGCGAGCCGTCGGGCGAGATCGTGGCCAGACCACCGCGGTCGATGGGCAGCCGCTCGGGCATGCCGCCCTTGGTGTTGACCTTCCAGAGCGAATAATCGCGGCTCGGATAGGTGCGGCCCCGCGACCGGAAGAGGATCGACTCGCCGTCGGGGAACCACTCCTGCACGTAGTCGGCTCCCGGATGAAAGGTGAGCCGCTTGGGCGCGCCGCCCGCCACGTCCATGACGTAGACATCGGTCCCGCCGTCATAACCCGCCGTGAAGGCGAGCCTTGTCCCGTCGGGGCTGAACTTGGCAAAGACCTCGCCCCCCTCGTGGTTGGTGAGGCGCTGCGCGCTGCCGCCCGACGAGGAGACGAGCCAGAGATCGCCCTCGTAGGTGAAGACGATCTTGTCGCGGTGCACGTCGGCAAAGCGCATCAGTTTATTCTGTGCCGCCGCGCTCGGGCCGAAAAACATCAAAAATGAGGCACAAACAAGCAGGCAGACAACGAGCCGTCTCATGGCGATCACTCCTTATTGTCAGTCAGGGTCTAACCAACGAACCGGGGGTGGTTCGAGCGGTTCATGCTACCCGCGGCCCCGATCGCTGTCCATGGCCAAGGCAAAAGAGGGGCGGCGGCCTCGCCCGACCGCGCGGGGGGCGTCGGTTTTGGCTCTTCCGTTGACACGGGGAGGTCCGGCTGGTAGGGATTGGGGCTTTGATTCCCCCTTGAGTGCCGAGGAATCCCATGGACGAAAAACCCGAAACGGGCCTGACCTGGAAATTTCCCAAGGTTTTCTGGGTGGCCAACACGATCGAGCTCTTCGAGCGGGCCGCCTTTTACGGAATGTTCATCTTCGTCTCCCACTACTTCGTGCAGGAAGTGGGCTTTTCCGATGTGACGAGCAAGTGGATCACGGGCTCCTTCGGCTGCCTGCTCTACTTCATGCCCACATTCCAGGGAATGCTCGCCGACAAGATCGGATTCAGGAGCGCACTACTTCTGGCGTTCAGCCTGCTCTTTGCCGGATACGGGCTTCTCGGAGCCATTCCGGAGAAATGGGCCGCCGTCACCGCGCTCACACTCGTCATGCTCGGCGGCGCCATCGTCAAGCCGGTCATCTCGGGCACGGCGGCCATGTGCTCTGACGAGCACAATCGAAGCCGCGCCATGTCCCTCTTCTACATGGCCGTGAATATCGGATCGTTCACGGGCAAGAGCGTCGTCGATCCGATCCGATTCCAGCTCGATGAGATGAATCTAGGGATCTCCGGGCTGCAGGCGATCAATTTGTACGCGGCCGCCATGGCTCTCGTCGCTCTCGTACTCGTCTTTTTCGCCTACAGGAACTACGAACGGACGGAATCGAAAAGAACGTTGGACGAAGTTCTGAGCGGCCTGATCACGGTCTGCTGCAACCTTCGTTTCCTGAGCCTGATCATCATCGTGGGAGGTTTTTGGGCGATCCAGGTCCAGCTCTACGCCACCATGCCCCAGTATCTCATTCGCGTGGTGGGCAACTTCACCGCTCCCGGATGGATCGCCAACGTCAATCCGCTCGTCGTCGTCATCCTCGTCGTACCGATCACCTACCTGGTGCGGAAACTGAGTCCTGTGGCGTCGATCGGTATCGGACTCATGATCATCCCACTCTCGGCGCTCAGCGTGGCGCTCGCCCCCCAGCTCGGTACGGATAGGATCATGATTCTGGGCCTATTCAGCCTCCACCCCCTGGAACTCATGCTCATCATTGGAATCGCCTTTCAGGGGATCGCCGAGTGCTTCCTGTCTCCCCGCTTTCTCGAATACGCCTCCAAGCAGGCGCCGCCCGGCGAGGTGGGGCTCTACATGGGGTACAGCCATCTCACGAGCGCTTTCTCATGGGGTTTTGGATTCGTCATCTCAGGCTATCTGCTCGATCGCTGGTGCCCGGCGCCCGACGTGGTCGCCGCCATGCCGGCCGAGGCGGCCGCTCACGCCTACGACCACGCCCATTATATCTGGTACTTCTTTGTCGGAGTCGGCGTCCTTGCGTTTCTCGCGCTGATCGCCTTCAAGATCATCACCGACAGGATCGACGCGCGGTTGGCGGACAACGCGCGGAAGGCGGATGACGGGGGCCAGGCGGATCATGTATAATTCCTTCGTACCCGTAACGGGCACCCTGACAGCCCGATAATAAACTTTTGGGAGAAACATAGTGTCTGCGGCCACACGACGACGTCGTTCACCACCCAAGAAAAAATCGATCAATCCGCTCCTCATCGCCGGTCCCCTCGTCGGGGTCCTCGTTGTTCTCGTCATCGTCATCCTCGTGAGCGGGGGCGGCGATGGAGACGGAGATACACCGACGAAACCGGACCAGACGCCCGAGCAGATCGCGGCCGAGAAGAAACGCCAGGACGAGGCGCGCCGGAAAGAGCTCGAAGAGGAAAAACTGCTCCGCCAGGCCAAGCTCCAGATGGAGTACAACAAGCGCGCCGCGGCGTGCAAGACGGCCGACGACTTCGCCAAGCTGGCGCGCGAGGCGGCGCGCGACGACCTCAAGTCGGTGGCCGAAGGATTCTACCTGCGCGCGCTCACCCTCGATCCGGAGAGCAAGAGCGCCCACCGCGGCCTGGGGCACAAGCTCTTCGACTGCAGCCGCGATCTCGAGAACTGGGACATGATCAGCTTCGGCGGGATCTCCGATCAGCTCACCGAGTTCAGCGACCTCGAGGGGACCTGGGTACCGTCGCTCGAGTACGACAGGGTCGTTGCCAAGTGGAAAAAGGAACTCCCCCGCTTCACCGCCCTCATCGAGACGATCGAGAACGACCCTTACGAGCAGAAGGTCCAGTCCTACTCGAAGCGCCTGAAGAACATGCCCTTCTACGAGGACCTGGCCCGCACCAACGCCTACACGATCAGCCGCGCGGCGCGGCCGGTGGCCATGTTTATCCAGGAGTCGCTCGACCGGGACGAGAACCACGCCGCCATGATCGAGCGGCGTTACGCGCCCCCCCTACTCGCCCTCGAAAAGCACATGAAGGATAAGATTTTCGACCGGCTCGGTTACGAGTGCCGCGATGGTTTCAACGCCCTCATCGTATGGGTGCTCAACAGCCACGGCTCGTACGACAACTTCCACCGGATCAAGTCGCAGAACTTCGGCCTCTCCGACAGCCAGTGGGCGCACTACAATTTTCAGAACAAGGAGGCGATCACCTTTCTTGAAACGCGAGACGATCCGGATATTGAAAAACGGATCGTGCACTTCCTGCTCCACGAGATGGTCCACTACTATCAGGACGCCTACGCTCCCTACGGCATCAAGGGCATCTCGTCCTTCTGGATCGTCGAGGGGATGGCCGAGTGGGTGTCGACCTTTCCCGATGGGACAAATCTGGTCGATGGCCCCTTCCTCTTCGAGTCGAAAAACTCGGGGCGGATCCGCGAGTTCCTCGGGTTGGTCGACAGGCTCGACGGAATGTGGCCGATCCCCATGGTGGCCCTCCTCGACATCGACACGAGCGTCATTCTGGGGAGCGCCATCGAGGCGGCCATCTCCGACGAACCCAAGATCGCCGCCATGGGTTCCAAGTCCGAAATCCGATCGAGGCTCACCTCGTGGACCTACGGATTCGGCTACTGCATGTGCCGCTATCTGTCCAAGGAGTACGAGGACAAGTTCTACGAGTATCTCGATCTCGATCTCAACGGTGATGCGGGCGCGAGCGAATTCAAGCGCATCTTCGGAATCACGGATCTGAACAAACTCGAGCGGGATCTGGTCGAGTACTACAAGTAGGCATCCGGTTCAGCAGAGCTGAAAAAGTTCTGCGAAGCTGAAAATCGGTTCATAAAAAATCGGCTCGGGCAGAGGCCTGAGCCGATGATTTTTTTGGCAACGTCGGCGGGCTCTACTTCACGTAGAAGAGCTCCTTCTGCGGCCGCGAGAGCCACTCGCACCCGCCGGCCTTGACGGCGACGATCTCCTCGACGGTGGCTACGCCGTGGCCCGGAACCTTGACGCGCGGCTCGATCGTGTAGACCTGCCCCTCCTCGATCTTCATGTAGGGCACCTTGGCGTACCGCTCCCAGGCGGGGGCGAGGACCGCCGCGCCGTCGTGGGTCGAGCGGCCGACCTGGTGGCCGGTGGCGTGAGGATATTCTTCATGGCCGCGGGAGGTGATGTACTCGCGGCAGAGGGTGTCCACGTCGAGGCCCGTCATGCCCGGCTTCATGTTGTCGGCCGTGTACTGGACGGCGTCGACGATCGTCTTGAAGGTCTCCACCACCTCGGGCGGCGCGGCCGTCTCCCCCTCGCGGAGGAAGTACCACGTGCGCTGGATGTCGGAGCAGTAGTCGTCCTTCTTCACGCCGAAATCGATGTTCATGATGTGGCCCGGTTCGATCTTTCTGTCCGTCGGGCCGCAGTGGGCGCCCGCCGCCTCGGGGCCGGTGAAGACCGCCGGGCACTGATCGGCTTCCCACGCCGAGACCACGCCTTCCTTCTCGACCTCGCCGAGGATGAAGGCCGCCACCTGCTTCTCGGTCATGCCCGCCTTGAGAATCCCCGTCACGCGCGAGTAGATGTCCTCGGTGAGGTTCACGGCGGCGGCGATCCGGTCGAGCTCGGCGCGCGTTTTGCGGCCGCGCAGGGCGGCGATGAGATCCTCCGACGAGCACCAGCGGTCGACGTAGGGCGTCCCCTCGAGGTGCTGCATGAGAAGCTGGTACATGCCGTGGGTCAAGCCGTCGGACATGTAGTCGCTGATCGACGTGTTGATCGCATAGGATTTGGGATCGATCTCGGCAAAGATCTCGCAGAGCGTCTCCTTCACGCCGGCCACATAGCTCTTGACCTCGTCAAAGACACCCATCGCTTCGAACTTGGCCGCGTCGAGATTACCGACCAGGGCGATCGACTTGCCCGAGCGGGTAAAAAAGAACGCCGACTGCCAGGTGCAGCCCGCGCCGACGACGAGCTCCATGGCCGGATCCTCCATCGCCTCGGTCTCGCGGGCGAAGATCAGCCACATGTCGATATTCTTTTCCTCGAGAATGGAATAGGTCTGCTCGATCTTGGATCGGATCATGAGGTCATTCCTTAACAAACTGGCCCACGTAAAACTTCTTGCCCTCCTTGAGGGATTCGCGCCACTCCTTTTTCAGCGCCAGGCCGTTGCGGGCCGCGAGGCGGCCGAGGACCTCGGGCGAGAGGAGATTCATCACCGTGGTCAGGCTCTTGAGGCTGTCGAAAGGCGACGCACCGACCGGTCCCTCCTCGGCGCCGGGCTCCTGGATCACGATGCTCGCCACACCGCCCGGCGCGAGCCACGAGGCGATCTTGGCCACCATCGGTTCCGTGTCGAGGTACTCGAGGAGGAGAGCGGCATGAACCATGTCGAAGGATTCCTTCTCGAAGGCGCACTTCTCGGCGTAGAAGCAGCAGAGCTCGATGATGCCATCGAGGTTCTGATAGCGGGACCGTGCGATCTCGAGATAGGCGGGATTGATGTCCACACCCACGAGCCGTTCGGTAATGGCGGGATCGATGTTGCCGAACCCGTTTCCCGTGCCGCACCCGAGGACCGCCACACTGCGTGGCTTGACCTCCCTGTAGATGGTGCCCGTAATGCGATCGAGAACGCGGAGCTGATCGACCCCCTCGGGGCCCATGTGGCCCTCGTAATCGCGGGCTGAAATATGGAGCCAGGGATTCTTGTTGTTATCGTTTTCGCTCACGGCGTTGAAACTCCGTTGGTTCGGCATTAGCCGGCGGGGTTCGGCATTGGCCGGCGGAAACCAAAAAAATGGGCTTTGAAAAAGGTTCAACTATACAGGCCGCCCCGAGAGATGGCAAATCCCTTGTGGGCTGCGAAGGGAGCCAATATGGGGTACGCCAGCCCGGCCCGTGAAACCTCTTTGTCCTGGTTGGTTGGAAAAAGAATTACTCTCGCCAAGGCGCCAAGATCGCTAAGAAAAATTTTTGGGTAAAGACAATGGATAAAGACAAGAAGCGAGAAGAGTTCTGCGATTCTTCGTCGCGAGATCTGCAAAATTAGCTGGCCCCCTCCGCCTCTTCTTACTGGTCAACCCCGACCGAAAAAAACTTGTAGGACAAACCCTACAAATAGAACCTCTTAACCCAAATCATTTTTCTAAAGTCCTTTGCGTCCTTTGCGCCTTTGCGAGAAATCCTCTCTCTTTCTCGAGACAAAGAAACCCGCCAGTGCCATTTCGAGTGCCGATCAATTATGTACACTTTGTTTATTAATGAATAATTCCTTCAGCATAGGAACATTTACTTAATATAATAAGGAAATCATTCGATCTCCATAAATATCAGTAGGTGAGTTATGGACAACACGGACAAGAAGATACTCGAAATCCTCCAGGCCGCCGCGCGGGTGACCAATGTGCAGCTCGCCCAGGAGGTGGCGCTCAGCCCGCCGGCGGTGCTCGAGCGCGTCAAGAAGCTCGAAGAGAAGGGCGTCATCCGGAAGTACGTCACCCTCCTCGACGAGAAGCGCGTGGGACGGGGCACGCAGGCCTTCGTGGCGATCAGCCTCGAGCTGCACGAGCGCACGTCGATCGAGGGCTTCACCGAGGCGGTGGCCGCCTGCCCGGCGATTCTCGAGTGCTACCACCTCGCCGGCGAGGAGGACTACCTGCTCAAGGTCGCCGTGGGCGACATCGGCGAGTACGAATCCTTTTTGCGCGACACCCTGACGCGCATCCCGGGCGTGCGAAAAATCCGCACCCAGTTCGTCCTCTCCACGATCAAGAAGGCGACCGAGCTCTCCCTCGACCGCCTGCCCACGACGGAACACAACGGTAACTCGAAAACAAAGATAAAAGCCAAGACCAAGGAGAACCAATGAGCGACCTATCCATGTACGGCCCCGGCGTGCGGCGTCACGTGGCGACGGGAAAAAAGATCGCCGCCGAGCGCCAGAAGCAGATCAAGAAGGCCATGAAACTCAAGTTCGACACGATCGCCGTCCACGGCCTGTACACCATGCAGGAATCGCTGGAGAACAACCAGGGCGCCATCATCGAACCGGTTTATCTCTCCTCGTCCCAGGCATACCGCGACGCCGACGAGATGGAAGCGGGGCTCGCCTATCTGATCCCCACCTGGTGCTACACGCGCATCGCCAATCCCACGACCTACTATCTCGAATGGACCCTCGCCCTCCTCGAGGGGTATGGCAGCGGCGTGGAAACATCGTGCGTCTGCACGGCGTCGGGCATGTCGGCGATCATGAGCGCCGTCGATCCCTTCCTCGTCAAGCAGAAGAAGCGCGGCGAGGAGAAGATCAACTTCGTGAGCACCTGCCAGGTCTACGGCGGAACCTTTCAACAGTTCCAGGTGCGCAAGATGGAGGAACGGGGCATCGAGGTGCGCTGGATCCGAGAACCTCACAACATCAAGGAGTGGGCGCGCAAGATCGACAAGAACACGCGCTTTCTCTACGGCGAACTGCCGAGTAATCCGGGCCAGGCCTTCTTCGACATCAAGGAGGTGGCCGACCTCGCCCACTCCCACGGACTCCCGCTGATCTGCGACGCCACCGTGGCCACGCCCGCCTTGCTGCGGCCGATCGAGCACGGCGCCGACATCGTTGTTCAGTCTGGGACAAAGACACTCACTGCAAGTGGTTACGGAGTGTCGGGCGCGCTGATCAGCCGCAAGGACATCACCACCAAGATCAAGAACGACCATCCCCTCTTCAAGGCCGATTTTGCCAGTTACGTCAAGTTTCTCCCCTACCGCGACAACGGCCCCGCCCTGGCGCCGATGAACGCCATCTTCACCATGGGCGAGATCAAGACGCTGCGCGCCAAGGTCGATCTCTTCAGCCGGAATACGATGGCCGTGGCCCGTTACCTCGAAAAACACCCCCAGGTGTCGCAAGTCGATTACCTCGGTCTCGAGTCGCACCCCCTTCACGAACTGGCGAGCCGGTATATGAAGCTCGTCGATTCCGACGACGGATCGGGCAACGCGATCAACCGCTACGGCCACCTCATGTCGTTCCACGTCAAGGGCTCGGCCAAGGAGACGCGCAAGGTGTTCGACGCCTTCGAGCGGATCTGGCGCGCCACCGACCTGGGCCGCGTCAAGACGGTGGCCACCATCCCGACGATCTCCACCCACCAGCAGCAGGGAGAGAAGGCGCGCAAGATGGCCGGCATCCCGCCACAGCTCATCCGCCTCTGCGTGGGCGGCGAGCACCCCGACGACGTGATCGCCGACATCGACCAGGCGCTGCACTCGATCAGGCGGCGCAAAGTGGTGGGCCAGTCGGCAAAGAAAGGAAAAAAGAAAGGGTCTCCCCGAAAAAAATAGAAACAATCCCTAGGAACGCGATGTAGACTGCCTGCTGGAAAAAAATCGAACCGCACTAGGAAAGGAATAAAACTGTGACCGCAAACCTCGCTTTCATCGGATTTGGCGTTGTGGGCCAAGGGCTCGCTGAGATTCTCCTCGAAAAGGAAAAAGAGCTCGAGGCGAAGAACGATTTCACCTTTCGCGTCGTGGCGATCTGCGACACGCTCAAAGGTTCGATCAACAATCCAGAGGGGATCGATCTGAAAGCCGCCCTCGAAGCGGTCAAGGCAGGCACCAAGCTCGACGAAGCCGGCCTGGCCGGTGAGACCGGCTGGGACGCGATCACGACCATTCGCGAGTCGAACGCCGATCTCGTGCTCGAGGCGACCTACACCGACATCAAGACGGGCGAACCGGCCGTCTCCCACTGCCGGGTGGCGCTCAAGAGCGGCAAGGATCTGGCCACGACCAACAAGGGGCCGGTGGCGCTCCACTTTCCCGAGCTCGACGAGTTGGCGAGCGACAATGGATTGCACTTCCGCTACGAGGGCACGGTCATGTCGGGTACGCCGGTGATCAATCTCTGCGCGGAGACTCTGGCGGGCTGCGAGATCAAGTCGATCCGCGGTATCCTCAACGGCACGACCAACTACATCCTCTCCGAGATGGAATCGGGCCTCTCCTACGACGACGCGCTCAAACAGGCCCAGGAACTCGGTTACGCCGAGGCCGGTCCCGACGCCGACGTTCTCGGCTGGGACGCCATGGCCAAGGTCATCATCCTCGCCAACACCCAGATGGGCGCCGATCTCACCACGGAAGACATCGACTGCACGGGCATCACCGAGATCTCTCTCGAAGATGTCAACGCCGCCGTGGCCGAAGGCTTCCGCTGGAAGCTGATCGGCTCCGTCTCGCGCGAAGGGGACAAGGTCGTGGGCCGCGTGGCTCCCGAGAAAATCGCCCTCTCCGATCCGCTCGCCGCCGTGATGGGGCCGACCAACGCCCTCACCTTCGACACCGATCTTCTCGGACCGGTGACCGTACAAGGCGCGGGCGCGGGGCGGCTGGAAACGGGCTTCTCCCTCTTGACCGACATTCTCGCCATTCACCGGATGCGGTAAGCAAGCGGCCGGATTCAGTTGTACTGCGGTTGTACTGCGGTCCGAGCGGTCGGAGGAGGCGGTGTAGCCTTGAGAAATTAGATCATTCCACGATCATTCCACTCTGTCGCCGAAGATTCCGCCGCTGTCCTGGTTGTGGGTGTTGAGCCACTTGCCTTCGCACGTCTTCGTGTCGAAGTTGAAGTAGACCTCGAAGGATCCCATCTTGATGTGCCCGAACGGTCCAAGCCAGGTCCAGGTCCCTTTGCAGAGGGACACATCGGGACTGATCTGCTTGACCTTGCCGCGGAATTCTCCGTAGTCGCCGTTGTCCTCGTCCACCCAGGCGCCGAAGAACTCTCCGTTGTTGATATCTCCCAGCCATTCGTGCCAGGGATTGATGGTCACCGGGTAGGGCGTGGGAATCGGCGGATTGGTGCTGCCGTCGCCCTTTCCGTACCATCGGCTTTGCAACTGGGCGCTGATGGCGACGGCGCTCAGGAGAACGACCACGGTGAGTGCAACGAGAACGATTTTCTTCGATCTGGACATAAGGCCTCCTTCGGGAAAAAGAAACAAACGCCCCCTTTTGTCGACAGTCTCCCCGCCGTAAGAAAGTACGTTCAACCGATCACGCGACTCGAACGTGCGATAACGAAGTTTGAGACACTGTTTCCCTTTGAGGATCGTTCCCTAACTGCACCCAGGGAGGATTCTATTTTGTGAGGGGGGTGGATTCAAGCTTATTGCCGCCCCGTGGCCAGAACGCTCTCCTCGGCCATGGGCCCCTCGGGGGCGGTTTCGATCGGGCCGTCGGCGGCGGCGACCGGACGCGGGGAGACGATCGCCTCGAGGTTCGTCTCGAGGCTGTCGATAAAGCGGGCGAGGGTGAAACGCTCGAGGACATGCTGCTTGGCCCTGGCGCGCATGGCGGATATTTCGGCGGGAGGCAGGGAGACGATTTTTTCCATGGCGCGCGCCACGCTCTCGGGATCGAAGGACGCCACCTTGAAGCCCGTTTGGTTGTCGATGACCGATTCGGTCGGCCCGCCGTGGTCGGAAGCGATGACCGGGGTTCCCTGGAGCATCGATTCGAGGGGAACGAGACCGAAGGCCTCGTCGACGGCGATGTAGATCGTGGCGAAGCTCGTCCTGTAAAGACTGGCGAGCTTCTCCTCGCGGTGGATCGGTCCGATCATTTCGATCTGATCGGCGAGCGGATCGAGCACATGGGCGGGCACGAAATCGTGAAGGGCGTTGAGGTCGCCAAGCACCCTGAGCCGCACGTCGTGGCGTCCCGTCTTTTTCACGAAGCGCCGGAAACCCTCGACGACGCAGGTGATGTTCTTCTGCGGCGACCGGGAGCTGATCGCGAGAAAGGCGACCTCCTTCTTGACATTGTTCGTCGAGATCTTGGCGACGGGGATGCCCGGTTCGCACACGAACGAATCGCGCCCGTAGACCTCGTGGATGATCCGGGAAAGGTAGTGGCTGTTCGCCACGATGGCGTCCATGTCGCGCACGGCGCGGATGTCGAGCCGTCGCCGTCGGATGTACTTCCGCTGGGTGAGCTTCTCCTTGTGCTTGCGCTGGAGGTGAAGGATCGGCTTGTCGATCCAGAATTTCCGATCGGCCGGCTGATACTCGAACGCGTAGCGGCCGGCCACGTCGGGATAGAAGACGCGCGACACGCTGTGGCAGAACCAGACGCAGGGAGGAAAGCTTTTCGACTCGCGCCGCGCCCAGGCGGCCCAGAGATGGGCGGGCGGGTTGTGGCACATGGCGAGATCGAAGTCGACGAGCTCCTTCTTGAGCACGCGGCCGTAGTGGATCGCCTCGAGCCTCTTCGAGCCGACGATGGCGCGCAGGGGCGACGGCTTGAGGAGCCGCACCTCGACCTCCTCGGGCAGCTCCCTCTCCCAGAGGGCGGGATTGAAGGAGGGCGTGTAGATCACCACCTGGTGGCCGCGCTCCTGCAACTCGCGCGCCATCCAGACCTGGAGCTTTTCGGCGCCGCCGAGAAGGGAGAGGTTGGGGTGGATCATGGCGATCCTGAGCCCGTCCCGGCCGCGGGGGAGCGCCACATTGTTGTTCGAGCAGGCGTCGAGCTTGCGGCCATATTTGATGCGCGACGGCAGATGGCGCAGTTTCAAATAGGCCGTCATCGCCTTGCGCACCATCGGCTGGCGCGGCAGTTCGGCGATCGAATCGAGCTCGCCCGATTTGACCGAGTAGAGGGTGCCCTTCCTGAGAAGGACGAAATTGCGCGACTTGGAGTTGATGACCTCGAAGCCGTCCTTCTGAAGCATGGCGAGGGCGTCGCGCCGCACCTTTCCCTGCCAGCGGTCGAGGAATATCTTGGTGTTCAGTTTTTCTTTCTCGAAACGCCCCTCGGTGCGTCCCTCGAGATGGACCACGCGGCTTTCGGGCACGTACCAGACCTGCCACCCTCTCTTGCGCACCCGCAGGCAGAAGTCGATGTCCTCGAATCCGTTGACAAAGACCTCGTCGAAGCCGCCGAGTGAGAGAAAGACCTCCCGCCTCACCGCCATCGACGCTCCCGACACGGCCTGCATGCAGCGCTGCCTGTCGCCGATTCCGACGACGGGCGGAAAGCCGCGATAGAGCATGACCGGCTTGTCATCGTGGCGGATCACGAATCCGGCGTGCTGGAGCGTGGTGCCGTCGGGGTCGAAGAGGCGGCTCCCCGCCACGACGGCGCGTTTTCTTTCGGAAAGGACCTTGATCAGCGGTATGAGCCACTGCTCATCGACAAGGGTGTCGTTGTTGAGAAAAACGACGAACTCGTGGGACGCCGCCTGCGCGCCCTCGTTGCACGCCCGGCCAAAGCCGAGGTTTTTCTCGAAGCGCACCGTGCGCACCCGGCCGTTCATGGAGGAGAGCATCTCGCGCGTCCCGTCGGTCGAGCCGTTGTCGACGACGATGATCTCACCCACCTCTTTTCCAGAGGTTTCCCAGATCCGCGACAGACATTGGCGTGTCATGTCCGCGCCGTTATGAACGGGGATGACGATGGAGCAGTTGAGCGGCTGCATAGGGTCCGTTCAGAATCGCTTCTAACACTGGGGACGATTTCCCCTCCTGGGGGACGATTTCCCCTCCTGGGGGACGATTTCCCCTCCTGGGGGACGATTTCCCCACGGAAGGTCTCTTCCAGAAAATTCGTGCGAAATACTGTAACACAGGCGGAGCATTCTGAACCACCCATAGGGGCGTGAACAATGAAAAAAAAGGATTAGACGCCGTGCGGCGCGCGTGGCGTCTCCTCGCGCGCCGCATGGGGTGAAAGACGGCGGTGGTTGAAAAAGGCCAACCAGTTTGTTCTATTGAACTTGCGATGGGTGAATCGTGACCGAAGCGCGGTTGGTGAGCAAAGGCTGGTTCCATGTCGGCGAAGCGTAGGAAATCCAAAACCGGTTCGCAGTATCTGGCCGACCGTCTCGTGAAAAAAAAGTGGCTCTCCAGCCGGATCCTGGCCGTCGTCGAACGGTTCCTCAGCAAAGAGTCGCTCCGCCGGGCGCTGCGCGGCGTCGTGTTGAGGAACCGCGAAGAAGTGGCCGAGGTGCTCGACATCTTCGAGACCGCCGCCGACCGCCGCGAGCTCGACAGGATTCTCCTATCCAACTTACTCGCACGGGGACGATCGGTGGAACGGCCGGACTGTTCGATCGTCATTCCCGTGTTCAACAACGGCGCCCTGACCTACTCGTGCCTCCGGGCGCTCCTTCTCGCCAAGGTGACCACCACCTTCGAGGTCATCGCCGTGGACAACGGATCGACGGACAGCGCGCCCGAGGTGCTCGACGAGTTCTCCAAATGTATCACCCTCATCACCAACGAGCACAACCGCGGTTTCGTCGACGCCTGCAACCAGGGCGCGGCCGGGGCGCGCGGCGAGTTCCTCGTCTTTCTCAACAATGACACGCGCGTCACCGACGGCTGGCTCGACCGTCTCCGCGAGACGGCCGAGGACTTCGACAACGTGGGCGCCGTGGGCGGCAAGCTCCTTTTCCCCGACAATACGATTCAGGAAGCGGGCGGGATCATCTTCAACGACGGCAGCGGCGTGAACTATGGCAAGTGGGACGATCCCGACGCGCTCGACTACAACTTCATGCGCGACGTCGATTACAGCTCGGCGGCGTGCCTCCTCGTGCGGCGCGATCTCTTCGAGAGCCTGGGCGGTTTCGACAGGCGCTATGCGCCCGCCTTTTACGAGGACACCGACCTCTGCTTCGGCCTGCGCAACCTGGGAAAACGGGTCGTCTACCAGCCGCGCTGCGAGGTGTTCCACCACGAGGGCGCCACGGCGGGCGTCGACCTCGACCTCGGCTACAAGCGGTTCCAGAAGATCAACCACGCCAAGTTTCTCGAAAAATGGCAGAGCGCTCTGGCCCTCCAGAAGGCGCCCTCATCGCGCAACCTCCCGGCGGCGCGCGACCGGCGCAACGGGCCGCGGATCGTGGTATTCGACGCGCAGCTTCCCTCATTCGACCGCGATTCGGGCTCGCTGCGCATCTTCTCGATCGTGAAGGCGCTCTCGCGGCTCGGCTACCGCGTCACTTTCGTGCTGCGCCGCAAGGCGCGCTTCGACGAGTACGGCCGCGCCCTGGGCGGTATCGGCGTGCGCGTCGTGGCCGAGGACGACGTCTGGACCGAGCTGGCCGGGGGCGAGCACGATATGGCGATCGTCTCGCGCCTTGCCATGGCGGAACGCTTCTTCAAAAAAATCAAGAAGGCCGCGCCGCGCATCCCCGTTGTGTTCGATACGGTCGACGTCCACTTCGTGCGCGAGAGGCGCGCCGCCGAGCTGAGCGGCAGCAGCCGGGAGCTCAAGGCGGCCGAACGCACGCGGGCGTCGGAGCTCGCCCTGGCCGCGCAGAGCGATCTGACCATCGCCATCACCGAGGCGGACAGGAATCACCTGCTCGCGCAGAATCCCGATCTCGCCGTTGAGATCATCCCCAACGTGCACGCGCCCGCTCCCCGTGTCCCGTCGATCGAGGGGCGCTCCGCGCTCATGTTCATCGGCGGCTTTCGCCACCCGCCCAACGCCGACGCCATGCTCTACTTCACGGGCGAGATCCTGCCCGCCATCGATGCCGCCCTCGGCGCGCGGGAGTTCCTCATCGTGGGCAGCGAGCCGCCCGCCGCGGTGCGCGCTCTCGCGTCGGAACAGATCGCCGTCACCGGCTACGTCGAGGAGACGGCGCCCTACTTCGCCCGGAGCCGGGTGTTCGTCTGTCCCCTGCGCTACGGATCGGGCATGAAGGGAAAGATCGGAGAGGCACTCACCCAGGGCGTCCCGGTGGTGACCACCCCCGTGGGCGCCGAGGGCATGGGCCTCGTTCACGGGGAGACCGCCCTGATCCAGGAGGACCCCGCCGCTTTTGCCGGCGACGTGGTGCGCCTCTTCAACGACGACGATCTCTGGATGAAGCTCGCCTCAAGGGGCCGGGAATACGTGGCCGATCGCTTCGGTCCGGCGGCGCTCGAAAAAACGCTCCGCCAAATCCTGCCCCCGCTCCTCACACCATGACCGCCGCCATTCAACGGCAAAAGAGAAGCCGGAAGGGCTTGGTCAACGCCCGGCCGAGCCGGTAGGAGACCGAGTGGCGTATGGTCCGCGTGTGGGCGTCTTTTTCGGCGATGATCCGGTTGACGCGCTTGAGCTCCTCGAAGGATCTGAGCGCCTCATTCCACCCCGGCCAGAGCGGGTAGCGGGACGCGTCGAAGCGGGCGTCGCGATCGGCCACCCTCCTCTCGAGAAAGGCGTGCAACTCCTTCTGCTCGGCCGTCGCGACCGACGCGCCGGCGATCGTGTCCGAGCGGTCGCCATGGTCGAGCGACGGATCGACGGCGGCGGTGACCTTCTCCATGTCGGCCGGCCGGCCGGCGCGCGGGCCGCACTGTTCGTCGAGGAAGGCACAGAGATTGACGCCCTGGGAGAGGGGATCGGCGAGGAGCTCCTCGTAGGAAACGAAGAGGGTCTGGGGCTTGCGCCCGACGTGGCTCATGATCTCCAGCATCGCGTGCTGCCAGAGGAGGAGCGCCGCCGCGGGGCTGAGCGCGTCGCGGCCGGCGAGGGAGCGGGCGATGTGGAGCGGTTCGCGCACGGGGACGATGTAGGCCGGATCGGGCCAGAATTTTTCCCAGAAGGGGAGCAGGGCGGGGAGGCGCGGATCTTTCCAGAACCACGGATCGTCGCCGCAGTCGAAGGCGGCGATGAGCTCGCGCGCCCTCCGGCTGAAGGTTTCATCGTCGCACAGCCGGGCGACCGCTTCTCGATCCGCCGGCGGGGCGCGCCAGCTCCCACCCGCCGCGCCGAGGAGCGCGTCGTTGAGCTCGAGGAGGGGGACATATTCGAAATAGCCGCGCGCGTTCCACCTGTCGCCGTCGAGAAGCCGATCGCCGCCGCCCGATGCGCCCCCCCACCGATGAACCATCTCGGCCACGAGGGAGGTGCCGCTGCGGTGCATGCCGAGCACGACGATCATCTTTCGCATCGATCACCTCGAGCGCCGCGCCCTCAGGAGGCGAGGCGTTTCAACAGGGCTTTCAGCAGCGTGTAGAAGCTCTGCACCGACGAGATGCTCATCTCCTCGTCGGGGCTGTGCGGATAGCGGATGTCGGGACCGAAGGAGATCATGTCCATGCCGGGAAACTTTTCGCCGATCACGCCTGTCTCGAGTCCGGCGTGGATGGCGAGCAGCTCCGGCTCGGTGCCGAGCGTCTCGGAATAGACCTCCTTGAAGACCCGGGCGAGCTTCGACCTGAGATTCGGTTTCCATCCCGGGTAAGCGTCGCCCTCTTCCACGTCGGCGCCCGCCAGGCGCGCCACCGAGGCGATCCGATCGCGCAGGGCGCGCAGGGAGTCGTTGATCGAGCTGCGCGTCGACATCTCGAACATGACGACACCTGCGTCGAGCTTGACGCTGGCCAGGTTGGTCGACGTCTCCACGAGGCCGGCGATCTCGCCGCTCATCCTTTCCACGCCATGAGGCAGGGCGAGCATGAGGCTCACGATCTTCTCCGTCGACGACTTGTCGAAGACGGCGGCAGTCTTTTCGCCTTCGTCCACGGTGACGCTGAGGGCGGGATCGATCGTCTCCAGTTCGGCGCCCGCAATCTTCGCCTCGCGCAGGATGGCGTTGCGGAGGCGCCCCTTGTTGGAAGGGCTCACCACGATCAGCGCCTGCGACTCGCGCGCGATGGCGTTGCGCTTGTTGCCCCCCTGAATCTCGCCGATGGCGAAGGGGACCCTCTTGCGGCCCGCGGCCAGGCAGCGGCCGAGGACGCGCACCGCATTGCCCCGCTGCTCGTGAATGTCGCATCCCGAGTGGCCGCCCTTGAGGCCGGTCACCTTGACGCGCAGCGCCTCGGCATTCGGCTTGGGCTCGATCGTCCTCACCGTGACACGGATGCGGGTGTCGCCACCGCCCGCGCAGCCGATGTATGCGTGGCTGCTCTCCTCGCCATCGAGGTTGAGCATGATCCTTCCCCGGAGGAATTCCTTGTCGAGTTGCATCGCTCCCGTGAGGCCGACCTCCTCGTCGACGGTGCAGAGCAGCTCGAGCGGTCCGTGCACGGCCGAGTCGTCCTCGGCGATGGCGAGCCCCGCGGCCACACCGAGCCCGTTGTCGGCGCCGAGGGTGGTGCCGCGCGCCTTGACGAGATCGCCGTCCACGTAGGGCTCGATCGGATCGTTGAGAAAGTCGTGGTTGGCGTCGGCATTGGCCTCGCCCACCATGTCGATGTGCCCCTGGAGGATCACGATCGGTTTCTTTTCATGACCCGCCGTCGCCGGAACGCGGATGACCACGTTGCCCGCCCCGTCCTGGGACGCGTCGAATCCCTTGCTCTCTGCGAAGGACAGGATGTGGGCGGCCAGTTTCTGCTCATGGCCTGACGGATGGGGGATGCCGCAGATGGCGTCAAAGTGCTTGAATACCAGCACGGGTTCGAGATGGCTGATCGACATGGTGCTCACTCCAAATTATCAAACCGGTCAACACCGGCCCGGTGACCGACCCGGTCGGAGCCGGTTCGGATCGAATACCAAAGGACAAACAGGCCATTTTGCCCCGGCCCGGAAAAATTTCCAGTTGCTTTTGGCCCGAAGCATCAAGAAAAGAGCTTCTCGCAAAGGCGCCAAGCCCGCCAAGAATTTTTGAGTACCTAAAAGAAAAGAAAGCGAAACCCTCAAAGAAGCCACAGGGCCATGAAAACCACAACGACGGTCCGCGCGGTCGGAGGCGTTCAGGATTCTCGCGACCGACTTCAAGAGTTCCGAAGGAACGAACGCGAAGGGAGCGAAATCGTGAATGCCGGAGACCTCAAACCACCCTTGGCGATTTGGCGATTTCATCCCAGGTTGGGCTTTTATGAGGTATGAGGCTCTTCCTTGGTGATTTCGATCTGATTCACCCGGTTGGGAGCCGCATCGAGCACGAGGAACCAGAAGGGGCCGACCTGAATCTTCTCGCCTTTCCGGGGGATGTGGCCGATCAGCTCGGTGACCAGGCCGCCGGCCGTGTCGGCCTTGACCTCGGGAAGGTCGATCCGACACTTTTCAACCAGGTCGTCAAGGGGGCACTTGCCGTTGACCAGAAAACGGCCCGCCCCCTTGGGAACGACGAGAGGTTCTTCCACATCGAATTCATCCTGGATCTGCCCGACGATCTCTTCGAGCACATCTTCGAGAGTGACCAGGCCGGCCACGCCGCCGAACTCGTCGACGAGAACCGCCATGTGGCGCTTCTGCTTCTGGAAGTTGAGGAGCACCGAATTGAGCTGGATCGTTTCGGGGAGAAAGAGCAGATCGCGCTTGAGCCGTTCCACGCTCGACGGAGGCTCGTCAGACGAGAGCGCCTCGAGCAGATCGCGGGTGTGCACCATGCCGATCACGTTGTCGAGGTGGCCCTTGCAGAGCGGAAACCGGGTCCGGCCCGACTCGAGCGCGATGCGGATGTTCTCCTCGAGAGACGCATCGGTGTCCATGAAGACGATATCGGGACGGGGCACCATGATCTGGCGGGCGACTTTCTCGTAGAACTCGAGGATTCCTTTCATCACCCTTTTTTCCACACGCCTGAGCTCGCCGCCCGCAATGGTCTCGGCCACCATCATGCGCAGCTCGTCGGCGCTCGGCGACTCGCCGTGCTCGTCGACGAGACGGAGGCCCATAACGCGCAGGATCATGTTGCTCGTTCCGTTGATCGCCCAGATCACGGGACGGAAGGTGTAATAAAAAACCTGCAGGGGCAGAGAAACGGCGAGCGCCGTGGGCCGCTCCTTTTGGATGGCGAGGATCTTGGGCGCCTGCTCGCCGAAGGTGATGTGTAGAAAGGTGATCACGACAAAGGCGAAGGGGAGAGAGACGTAGTGGACCCATTGGGCCGACAGACCGAAAAGCGAAAAGAGCGGCTTGAGCAGTTCCGACACGACCGGTTCGCCCACCCATCCCAGACCGAGGCTCGCCAAGGTGATACCGAGCTGGCAGGCGGAGAGGTAGGCGTTGAGATTCTTGAGGATGCTCGCCACGGCCCTGGCCGAGAGCTTTCCCTGACGCACGAGCGGTTCGACCTGGCTCATGCGGAGCTTGACGATGGCAAACTCCGCCGCGACAAAGAAGGCGTTTACAAAGACCAGGACTGCTACGATGACGATGCGGAGCGTGATCATGCGCCGATTGCGGTTAAACGCCCTCCGTCGACCACGAATGGGCCGATCAATTATTATCGGTAGCACGGGATCGCTCCCCTCGGAGCGTGTCCCTGCCGGTTGAAGGCCGCACCATACAGAAATCCTGTGCCGAACACCACAGATTCGCTAATTCTTCCTCTGAGCTCGGTTTTCTTCCCCAAAGGCCTCAAAATGCTCTTTACGGGACGATTCGTTGATTTTCATGGGTTGACAAGGATCGATCGCGGGAATAATATTAGCGCCCTGACAACAAGGCGGAGTAGCTCAGTCGGTAGAGCAGCGGGTTCATAATCCGTGCGTCGGGGGTTCAAATCCCTCCTCCGCTACCAGAAATCAAAAAAGCCGGGTTCTACCCGGCTTTTTTTCTGGGCCGGCTCTTCTCGCGTGCCGGGTGCGACGAGATAAAAAAACGCCTCACCGCTCAGGATCGCACAAGGCGCGCACAACGGGCCTTGAAGTCGGCAAGCCTTCGCTCGCAGTCGGGAATCGAGTCGAGGCGGGAATCGAGAATCTCGTTGGCTTTGAGGCAAAGATGGGTGTCATTCCCGTTGCGCTCGGTGAGCTCGTCCATCAACGATGAGCCGAGGGTGGCTCGGCCGAGTTCCAGGCGGTCTTCGATCGTCGCCGGGCGGCCCCGGGTGACGTTCTGCGGGACGTAGGCAAGGTCGATGTCTTTGAAATGAGGCTCGAGTGCGTGCTCGGCGCAGACGAGGCTCTCGTCGAGCCGTTCCACCACGCCGACCACGGCGCAGGAGGCGAGATTCCGCTCGGCGCGCCGCACATCGGCCGGCTCGATGGGCCGGCCCGGGGCCTCGCCGGCCTCGAAGGAAAGAACACTCGTCTGGAAATCGGCCAGGACGGCGACCGCGCCTTGATCGAGCCGCCACCGCGTGTATTCGGCCGGCGTTGTCTGCTCGGCCTTGCGGCTGCCGGGGGTGATCCCCCCCTGGCGCTTCTCGAAGGCATAGATCGACAGGGCCCGATCGATGGGATGGCGGATGAAGAGGATGGGTAAAAACAGGGTCCGCTTCATCACCGGAAGGGGAAAGCGGAACTGGTGGCTCGACAGGTATCGTGTAGCCGGGTGTTTGCGGAGAAAATTCTCGATCGCATCGGCGCCGAGGCGATCGCCGGGTGCGGCGCCGTCGACGGTACGGAACGCCCGGCCGAGCTTGCGCTCGAAGGCCCAATCGACGGTCGATCCGGCGTTCTTGAAGATGTGAAAATGAACGCACACCGACCGCTTGACCATGCGCTTGAACAGATTGCCCGGTTTCATCGCCTCCCCCCCGCAGCTTGAGCGTCCGCGACCGGTCGAGATCAGTCGACCTTCTTGTCGAAAAACGGCGCGAGACGCTTGAGTTCGTCGAAGAGGTCCTTGAGTTCCTGTGGATAGAGCGACTGGCACCCGTCGGAGAGCGCCTGGCGCGGATTGAAATGCATCTCCACCATGATCCCGTCGGCACCCGCGGCGAGGGCCGCCCGCGCCAGCGGCTTGATCATGGCGCGCTTGCCGGCCGCGTGGCTCGGATCGCCGATGATCGGCAGGTGGCAGCGTTTCTTGATCTCCGGGATGACCGACACGTCAAAGGTGTTCCGCTGAAAATCGGAGAAGGTCCGGATGCCGCGCTCGCAGAGGATCACGTTGGGATTTCCCGCGGCGAGCACGTACTCGGCCGCCATGAGAAACTCCTTGAGCGTGGCCGACGCCGCCCTTTTGAGGAGAACGGGCTGCTTCATCCCCCCCACGATCTTGAGGAGCGAGAAGCTCTGCATGTTGCGCGATCCGACCTGGACGATGTCGATGTGGTCGCGCGCCATGGCGGCTGTCTCGGCATCGACCACCTCGCTCACCGTGATCAACCCGTACTCCGCGCCCGCTTCGGCCAGAAGGCGGTAGCCCTCCTCGCCGAGGCCCTGGAAGGTATAAGGCGACGTGCGCGGTTTGACCGCCCCGCCCCTGAGGAAGGTGGCGCCCGCGGCTTTGACCCCCTCGGCGGTCTTCATCATCTGTTCCCGGTTCTCGACCGCGCAGGGACCGGCGATGAATCCGAAGCGGCTCCCGCCGATCTGCTCGCCCTTGACCTCGACCACCGTGTCGGCCGTCTTGGCCTCGCGCGACACCAGCTTGTAGGGCCGTGTAACGGCGATGATCTCGGCCACACGGGGCAAACCCTCGAAAACCTCCTTGGGAATGGGATCGACGTTTCCGATGATCGCCACGGCCGTGCGCAAACCGCCCGGAATGCGGTGTGACTCGAGGCCGAGAGCGGCGATCGCTTCTTCGACCTTGACCACGTCCTCCTCGGCCGCGCTGGGATCCATGACTATGAGCATCGTCTATTCCTCCTCGCCTGGAGCGCTTCGATCGAGCGGCGCTCGCACTTTAGATCCCCTTCAGGGCGCGGCCGGTCTCATCACCGCCGAGACGAGAGTCTTGTCGTTCCCACCCATGTTGATGAACATGGCGTGGTTCTTTCCATCCTTGAAGTCGGCCTGGCAGTCGCCCGCGCGGCGCGTGAGCTGAAGCACGAGATCGGCCGCCTGGCGCACACCGGTGGCGCCGGTGGGATGGCCGAATCCGACGAGGCCGCCCGTGAGGTTCACGGGGCACGCCCCGCCGGCGCGCGTCTGGCCATCGAGCACGAAACGGGCCGCCCCGCCCCTGTCGGCGAGCCCCACCGCCTCGAGAGAGAGGAGCCCCGAGACGGTGAAGCAGTCGTGCACCTCGAGAAGGCCGAGATCGGCCGGACCGATTCCGGCGAGCCCCAATGCCTCGGCGGCCACGGCCGCCGTCGTGTCGAGGCGGCAGAGGTCGGTCGGATCCTTGGTGATGTCCCCTTCGGCGTGGGCCACGCTGGCAAACTCGGCAGCCTGGTCCTTGGCCACTCCGAGTTTCTGCAAGCCCTCCTCGGAAGCGACGACAAACGCCGAGGCGCCGTCGGTCACCTTGGAGCAGTCGAAGACATTGATGTGCTCGAGGAACGCCTTGGGATTGGGCTCCATCAAGCCGGTGGTGCGCAGATCGGGATCGGCGTTGTGATGCTCCTGCGCCTTGGGGTTGCGGCGCGCGTTCTCCACGGCGAGGGCGTACCACTCGGCCATCCCCTTGCGAAAGGCGTCGCGGCCGAATTGCTCGTAGCAGGCGCCCGCCCTGTCGGAGAAGAGGTTGGGAAAAAAGTAGGCATGCCCCTCCTTGCGCTCGCGGCTGAAATGGCCGGCGCCGGCGAGAATGTCGGCGCCGTAGATCGCCTTGACCGTGTTCTGCACCTCCACGCCGATAACGAGCACGGCGTCGGCCTGATCGGCGAGCACGCTTTTCACGGCAGTGCTCACCGCCATGCCGCCCGAGCCGCAGGCGCCCTCGACGCGCGAGCACGGTTTGTGAAGCAGGCTCTCGTGCACGGCGGGGAGAAACGCACCAAGATGGCCCTGCTTGTTGAAGCGCGAGGCCATGAAGTTGCCGATCACCGCCTCGTCGAGCGCCGCGGGATCGGCCACCTGGGCGAGGCAGTCCTTGCCCGCCTCGAAAATGTAGTGTTCGATCCCCGGACGGGGCTTCTTGGGATGAAACTCCTTGCGGCCCGGACCGAGATAAAGGGTGTGGGCGGGCGCACAGGCGAAAACGGGTTTGCGCAGCTTTTTCATGATCTATCTCCTTGGGCCAGTTAGCCGGTGTATTCGTTGATCGGACCGTACAGATGGAAGAAGCCGTTGGTGAGCACGCCGTTGACGGCAGCGTCGTCGGCCGCCACACCGTCGGCGACGAGTCTTTGGCCGATCGCTTTCGACGCCTTGAGGTACTCCATGCCGAGACGGGCGCCCTCCGTGTCCATGCCGCCCAGTGCGGCAAAGTGGCCCGCCAGCGCGTCGGCCCTGTCCTTGGCGCCGAGCAGCTTTTTCCAGGGGCGGAAGCCGTCGGGCAGAGCGCCGAGCTCCTTGTCGGCTGCGCCCGTCCATCCGTCGGGATCGAGGGGCATGTAGTCGCTCTTGCCGAGGCAGTAGACCGCCGAGGGGCGCCCCTTGGTGTAGCGCAGGATGCCGTCCTTCTGGGATCCGTCGGCGTTTTGGCCGCCGAGCACGCCCTTTTCGATGAGGGAATCGATGAACGCGCTCTGCAGATCCTGGCCGGGCAGGTAGCCGTTCATCACGTCGAGGATGAACTTGAAGACGTCGACGCCCACGTAGTCGATGAGCTGAAAGATGCCCATCGGCCGCAGCAGCCAGTCCTGGCTGACGCGGTTGACCTTGTAGAGCGCCGGCGCCCAGGCAGCGGCGTCGCCGCGCAGCGTGTTGACCGTGGCGATGGCGTGCAGGCCGTCGCGGATGAAGTGGCCGTTGCCGATAAAACCGGCAATATCATTGGCCTCGATCACCTTTTTGCCGAGGCGCTTGGCCAGGTCGTAGCCCCCCTTCTTGAGGTCGGGCGCCGTGTCGGCGCAGGTGATGTACTCGAGAAGCTTCTGCACTGCGGGAGGATTGTAGAAGTGGTATCCGGCGATCCGGCCGGTGAGTTCCAGTTTTTTCCCGAGGCTGGCGATGGGGATCGACGACGTGTTGGTGAGATACCAGGCGTCGGGATGGGCGCACTGGCGCACCTGGGAGAGGAGCTTGACCTTGAGATCCTCATCCTCGTTGACCGCCTCGAAGACGAGCGTGGCGCCGGCGGCGGCGCTGAGATCGGAGGCGGGACGGAGCACGCTCAGTGCGTCGCTCACGAAGGCGTCGATGATCTGGCCGTTCTCTACGAGGTCGGCCCGGTCAGCGTAGAGCGTGCGCAGCATGCCCGTCTTTTTCTCGCCGATCTTGACGAGCTGGGTGCTGAGGTAGGACAAGAGGCCCGAAAGTACGGCGTGGTCCCTGTCGATCAGACTCAGTCGATATGTTTTACCCTTCCCTTCGGGAGAGAGTTTCATCCGCGCCAGTTCGCCGGCCACGAGCAGCGCGATACCGCTGCCCATCTTGCCGGCGGCGCCGATGATGGCCACGTTTTCGAGTCGCTGTGAAAGATCCATCAAGATTCTCCTCCTGTGAAATGGTGTCGTCCCAGCTGGAAAGAGCCGCGTGCCAAGCCAATCGCGCACGATTGTGGCGAGTCCCGCCGGACGGGGCTCAGCGAGAATGAAACCACGTACTATACCAGACCCAGAAATCC
>Ga0180430_10000690_pt1 | contig 36033 bp, 54 predicted proteins | sample SS_ome_9_FD_132999 | JGI IMG/M metagenome (GOLD analysis project Ga0180430, IMG submission 132999) | Hypersaline lake sediment archaeal communities from the Salton Sea, California, USA - SS_1_S_2 metaG | ecosystem: Environmental > Aquatic > Non-marine Saline and Alkaline > Hypersaline >...
ATTCGCCTCTACACACGCCACAACAACGAAGTCACCGCTAAATTTCCGGAACTATTAACGCTCGACATACCGGACGGCACCGTATTAGACGGCGAGCTTATTGTACCTGGATCGACAGGCGCCAAATCGGCGCCCTTTTTCGTTTTATCACGGCTTCTTCACGTTAAACATCGCAAGCAACGTCTTGTCAGGCGTCTTGGACTGCCGATAAAACACGTTAGGATTGAACGTATATCGTTCCGGCTCGCTGCCGACCTTTATTCGCGCGACAACGAACTCCCCATCGAATTTCATCTGCTTCAGGCGTCGGCCCAGCGTGTCGGGCGTTACTCCGATCGCTGCCGCAAGCTCTTTCTTATTGAACCACCGTATATGCTTCGGATTCTTTTCGAAAGGATTCTCGCAAAGAGCGTTTGTTTCGTAATGAACGAACGGCAGCATTCGGTAGATCAGTCCGATGTCCGTCGCCTTCACTTCGCTATAAACTTTCTTGATCTTCGCGGTATAGAGTTTGACGACGTATTGGCTGCCGAAGTTACCTTTGAAATGATAGCGTTCGTTCACCGAGTATATGCCGCCTTCCTCCCGGATAATATCATGCGCAGTACAGGCGCTCAGGAAATCGTAGAAGGTCATGCGCTTTTTCGCGAGCTGTAGAACGGACATCATATCCGCCGTGGTCATCGGCGTTTTGTCACGGCTGGATTTAACGAGAACACCGTTATAGTCAACGTAGCATTGTAGCAGCATCAGGTAGCCGCACTGTGCCGTGGTGAGAGCGTCATAGACTTCGTGAATATTAGACATATTGGCGTTGGAAAAGTCGCGCCTATCCGTCGTCTGCTTTTGCTGATCCCGGAAGGCTTCGTCTTGGTTCCGATGTCTAAGCGTGTAGTCTGTCGATAGATCTTCGCCTGTCTCTGCGTTTACTACTCGTAATCTTTTCAAAATATCGTCCCCTTTTTCACAAAATAAAAGAGCGCTAGATTGGCGCCCTCATAACGTATAGCCAGCAAAACGGGTAAAAGTATCGGGGTTGGTGAGAAATTTTTTGGATATTGAACTTTCAGGGTGAAACTTTATTCATATTTAGATAAATCGTCTTCAACTTGTATCTGGTCGAGACGCTTATTAATTATTTCTATATACTCTTTTTCGGTCTCGAATCCAATCCACTTGCGATTATTTAATTCACAAGCTACTGCTGTTGTTCCGCTGCCTAAACAGTTATCAAGTACCGTATCACCTTCGTTGGTGTAAGTCTTGATAAGGTATTCAAATAATTCAACTGGTTTCTGTGTCGGATGCAAACCTGTATCATTTTTAAACTCCAAAAGGCTGTTCGGATAACCTGTTTTTGTTTGTTTGTATGAGTCTTTCAATCCTGGTCTATCACCGCCATAATTAGCTCTCATTGTTTTGTTGTTTTTTACTGTTTTATCTATTTCCAATAGACCTTGTGGAAAGTACCTCATTTTGTTTTTGGAATTTGTAGGAATTCCGCCTTTACTGAAAACTAAAACATTTTCGTGCTTCTTCATCGGTTTGTTTTTTGCGTCAAACGCCCCCCCCAACTATACTTTTAATCCATATCCACTCATATTTAAAAAGTTCTATTTTGCTATTAACCAACTGACTTGTAAAAGGTTGAGAAGCTGTTAAGACTATTGCTCCGTTGTCTTTTATGATGCGTTCGTATTGCTCCCAAAGCGGTTCAAAGGGGATTATAGTATCCCACTTACAAGCGGTCGTTCCATATGGTAAATCACACAAAATCATATCCACGCTCCCGGCGGGAATTAATTTCATACCCTCTAGACAATCCATTTGATATGCTCTATTTAACTCTAAACTTCCCAATAACTCTTTCCCCACTTAATCACTCCTGTATTTGTTTAATTTACTTTTTAAGACTACTTTCACGATTTTCATAATGGTCTTTATAACATTCCATCATATCTTCAAACACCGTATATTCATCCGTGCATTCTGAACAAATACATAGGTCAAAACTACTATCATTATAATCTCCTATACTAACTCTCCTTCACCCTCATAGTTCAAGAAACTACTTATCTATTAAACTGCAAATTATTTACTGTTTTACCTTGTTAGGTGCATACCCAATTTTTTTTTCGCCGGTTGCAATATTGACTGTAAATTGTCCCGGCGTTTTTCCTTTCACGAAATCCGAATATTTTACCCGTCTCTCTTTATTTTTCGCTTTAGCGCGTCGGTCTATCTGAATACCTTCGTAAGTTGAAAGGCGCCTTCGAGCCGGTTTTCCTTGATATTTTCCGAACTTATCGTATTCTTCGGCCATCTTCTCAGAAGTCTCACCGGATCTACGAGTTTTTTCCATACGCTCACTCATAATCGGATACTCATCGTTCTTCATTTTGTTTTTATTCGTGTCCGATAGTTCCTCGTAAATTACGAGATTAGCCATACGTTCAAGCGCGATAGAATCCGGATGCTCTCCGACTGCATCAAAATAAGCGTCGGCCAGCGCAGTGATTTCCTCGATACGTTGGATTCGGTCAAGCTCTCCGGCCTTTGTTCGTCGTTGTAATTCCGTGATCATTTCGTGCAGTAGCGCCTTATCCATTAATTCGTCCTCCCGTCGAGTATCCTTCGTCATGTCCCGCCCAATAGTAGTAAATATCCGCAAGCTTATTCGCAGCAGCGTCGATATGTTTAAATACGGCATCCTGCCCGATCCCCATCCGTTTCCCCGCCTCCACTTGCGTCAGGTCTTCGAAATATACGAGCCGGATGGCCTCACGCTGCCTATCGGTCAGATCCGCAAGCTCAAGCGCGTTGTGCAGATCGAGCAGCACTTCGGCAGCTTCGTATTCTCCGAGTCGTTTGCGGCTGACGAACTTCGGGTAATCGGAGAGCAGCGTTTTTACGCCATCCGCATTGTCCAACGCATATGTCGCTTCAAATTCGCGATCCTTTCGGTGTAGATCGATTTTGACAGTACCCATTAAACCGCCTCCAATTTCGCTGAATTATGTGGTTCACCGTAGGAATCGCGCAGTCTATCGAAATAGTTGCGGACAATTTCGTCCTGCCAATCAAAATCAAACGAACTCACCATACGACCATTCCATTCGATCTCATCGCCTGCCCCTAGCGTTAATTCGTTCCATCGGTAAGGCCCGTCTGAGAACGTTCTTTCCGCGTCTCTGTGGCCGTCGCAGATGCCGTTACCATGAGAGAAGAAAAACGCGTCGTTACCTTTCTCGATTCCGTGCCAGCTTGGAAGGTGCGGATATAGATTTTCGCGCATTAGGTTGTCGTCAGTAAAATCGTTAAGAAGATCGTCAAGTTGCGTTAGGCCATCGCCCCATTTATCCGTCAATTTACCTTTCGCGTCCCAACCGATATCCGTTACTTGAGCGAAATAGGCTGGCTGCTGGCCTTCGAGAAACTTTGCGTTGTATTCTGTTATGTCTTTGTCTCCGCCTCTTCTAAAATTCGATTCCCATTTCGTAGTCGCTGGTGATATTAATTGCGTACCGGGTGGTGCCTTCCGTAAAATCAAAATCTGCGTTGGAACCGTTGTCCCTACATACTGGAACGTCTCACTCGGCAGCATAATCGTCGCAACTTGCCAGCATGTTTCGTGCATTAACTTCCGCAGCTTGGCCGCGTAGTTACCGTAAGATAGTCCTAACGGAAGGACAAACGCAATATATCCGCCAGGCTTTGCCGCCTTGATTGCAAGTTCAATAAACGCAACCTCTGACTTTCCGCCGTATTCGCCCTTCTTTTTCGTAACTGACCGCCACTCTTCTCCCTCTTTCGGCTCGAATTTAACAGTGACGCCATACGGAGGATTTCCGACAACTAAGTCGTAATAGTCCCGTCGATCATGAAGAAGCGCATTCCCTTCGACAATTTCAGCGTCTGGATAAAGCAGCGACGTTACCTTTGCGCTTGTTTTATCGAGTTCTAACGCAGTCAGGTCCGCACCGTCCGGAGCGTGTTCGAGAAAGACACCGACACCGACGGAAGGTTCGAGGACTTTCGGATTCTCAGGTAAGCGAGGCTTTAGTACGTCCCATATGAATTTAGCGACGTGGGTTGGCGTGAAGAATGCACCGCCTGAGAATGCGTTCGGTAACAGTCCGCCAGTAGACGTATAGTTTTGCCGTAAGAATTCGAGATCTTCTTCAGTTATTTGGTCGCGTTCCTTTGCGATGATTTCCATTGATTTAACGTTACCTTCCCACCTTTTGCGATCGGCTTTCCCCATTCAGTTTCCTCCTTCGTTAATAACTTCGTTAACAATCCGCACACTACTGTTGACTATCGGTAACTATTCCGTCTATACTGAACGTAAATACTTTCGTAAGGAGATTCGTTATGACACTTACGTGGATTTCAAACGACTTTGATCGCAATACCAAAGCGTATATCACCATCGAAAAGCAACGACGTTTATTTATTTCGGCTGGTGCCCGGCGAATCATCGGATTACCTGCGGACGGACCGTTTTATCTGACGGTCGCCTATGACGCAGAAGCAAACCGCATTGTTGTCGGCAAGCCCGAACTCGTTAAGCAGCCGGATGTCAAACCGTTCAAGTTCGATAAGCGCGGCAATGTTTCGGCATGGCCATTCTTGCGTAAAATCGGCATTGATTTCGATAAGCTTCCGCAACGATACTATTTGATCGGCGATGGTGAAGCGTCAAAACAACCGTACCTGGCCTATCCGAAAGGCACGTATGCGTTTCAGTTAGACGAGTAGTTTCGCCATAATCGCGTCCAGCTTCTCGTACAACTCTTCCGGCTTGCCTGCGTTCTCAATTTCGTAATCAACTTCGAAATGATCAACGGCAAGCTCAGTCGGATGTTCTAAGTCGGCAAGGTCGAATTGATCGCCGGCTTTTTTTGCGCGTTCAATACGGAGCTCGGCCGGTGCTGTTATGCGGATAAATACGAAGCCTTCGTCCTTCAATCGCTTGTATTCGTTAGGCTGGCGGCAGTCATCGATGATCACGCGATTCTTTAGCGCTGTATTACCGCAGTCGCAAGGATGGCGGTCGAGATAGGCGGCTATTTTCGGCATGAGAGCGTCAATCCATACGTCCTCTCCGAAGGCTTCCCGCGCCCACTGTCCGAACTTCTGATAATGAGCGCGCGGCTTCGGATTTCTCGGAACGTGAGGGAATGCGCGGTGAAATGCGTCCTTCAGTTCGTCGCCAAATGCGAACGGCTGGAAATCGTAGTGAAGCGAGATGTACGATGCGGCCAGCGACTTGCCTGCGCGAAGTGGTGCGGTGAGGGCGATCTTCATTGGCGTTCCCTCATTGCGTTAAGAAGTGCGGCAACCTCTTCGGCAGTGAACAAGCGCGTATCTGAGTCGGATTCGAGGTGCGCCACCTTTCCGTCCGTTTCCTTTGCGGCATATTTCAGCGCCTCCAATTCTTCGCCGTGCCTCCGGTTGTCTTTGTGCAGCGTGTCGATTTCGTCTTTGATCCGTTTATTCTCACGCTCCAATTCCGCAACACGCGTCGCCAGGTTAGCGATAACGTCGATCGGGTCGGATGGCTGCGGTTCTTCTTCGGAGGATTCGACCGGGACGAGGACGCGGTATTCTTCGTACTTTGCGTCCAGATACGTCAGGTCATCCACGCCTTCCGCTAAGTCGATTGACCCGTAATCTGAACAATCGTAACAATATTCCACCGTATCAATTAACCCTTTCGGAAAATCATAGCTCTTAGTTACGATAACCTTCTCGCCTACTTCCGCAGTACGATCGACCATCTCGTAGCGCTCCGTACCGTCAGGGCCGTCAATGTGGACGATGTTGGTCGGTTCGAGGACGTGGTATCTTTCATGCGAAATAAACCACGGTTTATTGTTGTAATTACTCTCGAAATTAGCCCAAACATCATCGCACCACACGCTTATAACCTTTCCGTAATCTCCTTCGCAAAAATAAGGAAGACTTTCTTCGATCGCAATAATCTCCTCGCCAACCTTCGCCTTCCTATCGACCTCTACATATTCGCGTTTGATTCCGCCAAGCGATTCGTCAGCCAATACGTGGATTTTTTCGTTAGTTTTCGTCATTTATTCCGCCTCCCATACGTAATGTAACGGGTTATATCCGGACCAGGTATCGCCTAATACTGCGGATACCTTTGCAACTGTTTCCGGATCTATTTCCACCTTTCGGATTTCGCCCTCTTTGACTTCGCCGTAAATTTCGTTGTGTTTACCGAGGATTTCTCCAAAATCGATCACCTCTCCGATTAAATCAGCGACTTCCGCTTCTGTCGCAACGAAAAGCCCTTCTACAACTCCGTAACCGAATCTCCATCCGAATTTCCACAAGTATTTAGTTTCGTCCATATCCGATCGCCCTCCTGTTATTTAATAACCCGCAATTCTACCGACTGCCGTCCGAACTGTACCGCGTCGGCTTCGTCCGCGACCAATAGATCGAGCTGTGCGCCTTTAATCGCGCCGCCTGTGTCGATCGCCTTCGCCCGAAAGCTAGAACCGTCAGCGAGCCGGACTTCAACCGTAGAGCCTAGCGCAATCACAGACGGATCGACCGCTATGACGCGCGCTCCTTCGTAATAGATCGAATGGCTGACGTCGACTCCCGTTTTGGTGATTCCGGTGCAGCCTTCCGCACAAAAGGCGGTATAAGCCGTCATGGTAAAAGTCCGCCATGCTGACGTTTTAGTTGCGGTCGGAGCAGGTTTCTTTTTCGTCTTCTTCAGCGCCTTGATTTCGTCCTCAAGCGCCTGTATCTGCGCGTCCTTTTTCGTTATCTCTTTCGTTAATTCTTCGTTGCGCGATTCAGCCGATTGGATGGCGGCCTGTTCTGGCGTTATCCTTGGCGGTTCTGGCGGCTGATCTGCCGGACAATGGCCGGAGAATAGCTGCGCTGTTAGCGTGAAATTCGTTAGGATTCCGATGCTTACACCTCCGTTTTGACCAATTCGCCAATGCTGACGGGAAATTTCGGTTTGACTAATTCGTAGACAGCTTTCGCGTACTCTTGAATTTCGACTTGACTATCGTGTGCTAGGCGTTGGTTAAGGAAGTGAGCGACTGATTGGAGCGATGCGGTCCAATAATAGCGTACGTACATTCCGTAAGCCGGAAGGAATAGGCGCGCTTGTTCGGCACAAACTCCGTTTTTGATTGCCCAACCGTATGCCATTTCGCCTTGTTCTATCAGACTCATTAGTTGACCGGTAAGTCTTGCGCCAATATCTGCACTGACTGGATCACCGCTACCTTGCTTCGAATTCTCCGGGGCTGACCGCCATTCATCCGCTTGAGGAATATAAAAGGCAGGCTCTTCGGTAACATAGCGCCGGCTCGATTCGTTCCAAGCGTCCATTGTGTGATCGGATCCGACGATATATTTCCAGTGCTGACGCGCAACCATTAACGGAGCATAGATTTCGAATTGAACCGTAGCATGTCGGAATGGCGACGTATGGCCTTCTCGCGCAAGAAACTTAATAAGCCGGATGTCCTTCTCGGATAGATCGGTAGATTCCTTGTCGTAGGATACGCGGGCTGAGTTCACGACGGAAAGGTCGGAGCCCATTACGTTTGTTAATCGGACATAGCCGTTGTCGAGTACGTTACTCTTTTTGTTCAAGCTGATTCCTCCTTAATATTATTTAGCTGGGCGAATTCCCCGTAATACAAAACGGCGGCTTTATTATAAGCTCTTGCAGCGTCTTCTTTCTTTTCGTATAACCCGAGGTGAATGGACTTTCGATCTACTTGAATTTTCGCGACCCATTTTCCTCTTTGTTTATGCCAATTAACCCCACGATAACCAGAAGTATTGTTCGACTGCATACGTTTATTTGCATTATTTTGCGATCTAGTGGCAATTCGTAAATTCTCTCTTCTGTTATCGAGCTTGTTCCCATTAATATGATCAACATCAAGACCTAAAGGGGCGTTTACAACAACTCGGTGCATACGATCTTTTCTATATTTACCGTCTTTTCTATAACTTCTCATCGCGTACCCATTCTTATGGTAAAACCAACTCCATTGATTCAAGTAATCGAACATATCAGCATCCACTAGCGCTACCTTCCCTTTGGACAACTGAATCTTCGCAGTTTCCGCCATTTATTCGTCCTCCTTCGCTAGACTTTCGAAAACTCTTCGGTATTGTTCGTTAATAGATTGCGTAACTATGTCCCGCGCCTTCTCTTTCGTAGTGATCCGAAAGGTACAATCGTCTTTTCCGTACAACCCGTGAGTGACAACATAATCGCGAAACAGTTCGTTCATATATTCGAGATCGCCCGCGCCGTAGAATTTTCCGTTAATGAAACAGGCGTATGTTTGCGCCATTATATCAGCTCCTTTCCCATCGGCCCTTCGAAATATTCCGGATGTGGATTCGCCGCGTATCCTTCTTTATCACTCGTACCGTCCTGCCGCGCATGATTCTCCGCATTCTTCGCCATATAAACCTCGTAGATACTTTCCGGAGTAAGGCCTACGATTCTCGACAACGAAAGCAAGAAATGCCACATATCGATGACCTCGCCTTGTAACGCCTGCTGATCGATCTCCTTCGGATTTTTCCACCACTTCCAGTTAACTTCGCGCCTGATCTCGTCAATCTCCGATTCCATTGCGAGAGTAATTCCGACCACCCATTCGTCAGTTGTCTTATCGATACTACGCTCGGTGATAATCCGGTTATCTAAAGCCGTCTGCATCTCGAACATTTCGTTTAGTTTATCCTTCATCCGAAAACCTCCTCGCTAATAGTTGCGTATCTACTTTCGTTAATGGACGCTCACTCGAAGTAGAAATCGTCATCCTGAAGCGCTTCGACTGTAGCCTTTTTGTAAGAATTTCCCTTTTGACTGAAGAAGTCGTGGGACTTTGTTTTTGTACTTAATCCGTTCATTACAATCGGGTTCGGTGTTTCATCGGCAAAGTACGGATCGAATCCGAGATTAGCCAGCGCCTTGTTTCCGTTGTATCGCACGAATTTCTTAACGTCGTGAGTAAGTCCGACTTGGTCGTATATGTCCTCGGTGTACGCGATCTCATTTTCGTAGAGATCCGCAAGTAAATCGATAGAAAAGTCGCGAAGTTCCAGTTGTACGTCCGGTTCTTGTCGATTGTATATCTCCTGCGCGAGTAAACCGACATAAACACCATGAATCGCCTCGTCTCGAATGATTAACGAGATAATCTCGCCTGAGTTCGTCAATTTTCCCTGACCGGCAAAATATAACGGATAATAAAAGCCGCTGTAGAATAGGAAGCTTTCGAGATAGACCGACGCAACCATCGCCTTGTATAACGAAATGTCATCCCCTGGCTTAATCGCGTTGTATAGTCCGCCAATGATTTCGGCTTTCCGCTGCAGGTAGCGATTCGTCTTCACCCATTCGAACAGTTCCGTTATCTTCTCCGTTGGCGCAAGCGTCATGAAGATGTTCGAATAGGATTTCGCATGGACTGCGTTTTCCATCATCGCCATAAAATTCAGGACGGCTTTACGTTGGTGACCGGGTACCTGGGCGGCAATTAACGGCATACCTGTGTTTCCTTGCTCCGTGTCGAGCAGCGTCAGCCCCGCGAGAACTTTCATATACGTATCCTGTTCGTTGGCTCCGAGATACTTCCACGTTAGAAGGTCGCCGTTTAGCGAAATCTCTTCCGGCAACCAAAACTGCTTAACGTTCTGTTCGTAAAACATCTGCGTGAATCCGTCGTCGTGTTGCGACCAGTTGGCCGCTGTATATTGCGTCAATTATTCGTCCTCCTTTTCGTTTAAACTACGCATGATAAACAACCCTCCGCAGTCGTATCTTTAGTCCGCGCATAGTACAACGTCTTGATCCCTTTGTGATGAGCGTACAAGTCAATTCGGTTCAGATCGCGTGTCGTCATCGTATCCTTTAAGAACAACGTAAATGAGATGCCTTGATCGACGTGCTGCTGGATCGTCGCGATCATATCGACGACTTTGAACATATCCATGTCGTACGCTTCCTTATAGAAGAACCAATTCTTCGCGCTAAGCCCTGGCATCGGATAATACGTCTTGGAATTTCCGTATGTCCGTTCCTCTATGCGCTCCATGATCGGCATGACTGACGCCGTAGCAGACTGAACGTACGAAATCGATCCCGTCGGTGCGATCGCTAGTCTATACGAATGATAGAGTCCGTATTTTCGTACGTTGTCCTCCAGCCGAACCCAATCGATGCGTTCCGGAATTCCAACGCCTTCAAACAGTTTCGCGACCTTCTCCGTTTTAGGACGGAAATCTCCTGCGACGTACTTATCGAAGTAGCTGCCGTCTGCATACGTTGATCCTTCGAATCCCTCGAACGTGCTGCCGGTTTCCTTCGCAATCTCATTCGACCTAACAAGCGACCAATAATTAACGAGCGCAAAGAATACGTTAGCGAAATCACGCGCCTCTTCCGATTCATAAGCGATCCCATTCTGCGCAAGATATCCGTGTAGATTCATCGCGCCAAGTCCGATCGAACGCATCTGACGGTTAGCCTTAGCGACTGCCGGCGCGTTCTTGATGTTCGTTGATTCCGATACGACCGTCAGCGCATCGACTGCAAGCTTAACCGTTTTCTCGATCGACTTATTCGCCATCACGTTCGCAATGTTGAGCGAGCCGAGATTGCACGAAATGTCGAGGCCGATTGCGTCCGGTTCGCCGTAGTCGGTGTATTCCGATACCTGCGACGCCTGAAGCACCTCCGAGCACAGATTCGAAAATTTAACCTTCGAAATGTGATTCAGCGCATGAGCCGCGTTTACGTTATCTTCGAACATGATGTACGGGTACCCCGATTCGGACCGCAGAATCGCAAGCTTTTCGAGCAGCTGTCGCGGGTTGATTTTATCTTTCCGAACGTTCGGATTCTCGACGAGCTTGTCGTACATTTCTCCGATATCCATTTCGTCAAGATGCTCGCCGTATTCCTTATAGACCGTATGTGGGTAGAAAACGTATGCGTCCCGATCTTCGCGCGCCAATTCGATAAACTTATCCGGGATGACGACGCCGATCGATAACGTCTTGACCCTTACGTCTTCATCTGCGCTGATTTTTTTGGTATCGAGGAAATCGTTAATATCAGCGTGAAAAACGTTTAGATACGCCGCGCCTGACCCCCTACGCAATCCCATCTGATCCGCATACCGGAACGCATTATCGAGCAGCTTCATGACGCCGACGACGCCCTTCGTCGAATTCTCAACGCCCTTGATCGATTCGCCTTTCGCCCTGATTTTCGATAGCGACAACGACACGCCGCCGCCGAGTTTCGAAAGCTGCATCGCCATGTCTACCGCGCGACTGATATCGTTCAGAGAGTCGCCCACTTCGAGAAGGAAACACGATACGAGTTCGCCGCGTCGCTTCCGCCCGGCATTCAAGAACGTCGGTGTGGCCGGTTGATATTCCTGCCGGATCATCATTTCCGCAAACTCGATCGCCTTGGCTGCGTCTCCTTTCGCGAAGAACAGCGCACAGATGGCGATGCGGTCTTCGTAGCGTTCGAGGATCTTCTTTTTATCGTTCGTCTTGAGCGCATAGTCGTTGTAAAATTTGAACGCACTCATAAACGAAGGGAAACGGAACTTTTTCGCGTAGGCCGCTTTGTAGACCGCTTTTATTTCATCGAATGTATACGGCTCGAAGACCTCGCGTTCGTAGTAGTCGTTCTCGATCAGATAGTCGAGCTTTTCGCGCAGATCGTGGAAAAATACCGTATTCTGATTCACGTAATCTATGAAATAACTGCGGACGGCTTCGGCATCCTTTTCGAATTGAAAGCCTCCGTCCTTCCGTATCATAATTTCGTTATTAAGTTCGATATACTTCGCGTGCTTATTCGTCAATCGCGCTCACCCTTTCCGTAAATATTCGCTCACAAACTCGCGAACTTTAGCGACATCCTCCGTCGTGCCCGCAAGTTCGAACTTGTGAACGATCGGCACTCCGTATTCTTCCGCAATCAGATCCGCCGCCTTTGCGAAGTTACCGCCCCAGTTGCGATTGCCTGACGCAGCCACGCCCACCATTAAATCGCCATTGTCCGCGAGGAAATCCCAAACGGTGCCGGCGACCTGACCGAATCCGTAAGTTCCCGTTACCAAGACGAACGTCTCCGTTAAAAGCATATCCGCCTTGATTTCGACCGCAGGAAGGCCGGTCTTGGCTACGAATCGGCGGACGTTTCCGGCCAGCGAGTAGTAGGCGATTAGCATAACGACGCCACCAGCACTCCGATAGGAATTGCGAACATAACCATGACGACTACCTTTGCGAGCTTAGCTCTCGTGGTTTTAGCCTCGACTGTTGAAGCGATCCACGCAAAGTAGAGTAAGCACGCTATCGCAACGTATGTCATTCGGAATCATCTCCGTCTTCTAATTTCGATAGTTCGTATTGTAGTCCGTTGATTTCGTCCTTCGCCGCCTCGATCTCATCTTCGAGGTACCGAATATCGTACCGGAGCTCCTCGATTTCGTCCTCATGCGTATCAATCTCAAACTCCAAATCCGCTATCATTTTTTCGATTTCTTCACGTGTCATTCGATCGACTCCTTCCGTTTTAGTTCCGCCTCGATTTCGTCTTTTCGCGCCAGAATCCGGTCACGTTCGATTTCAAGTTCGGTTTTCTTCCGTTCATGCCGACTGATTGCGTAATCAACATCGGTAAGTTGTTCGTCAAGCCATCGTAAGGACTGTCGCAATTGTGCGGCCGGGACGCCGTAGCATTCGTATTTCATTGCGTTTCCTCCTCTACGTCATTTTGAACGCGTTTATGTTCGCGGTATGCGGTGTACAGTCGGTCAGCTAATCCGACGAGTAACGCGGTTACCATGAAAACCACTGCAATTGTAATTCCGACTTTAACGACTGTGCCAACCGCTGGGACCGATAACAGTGCCGTCACGATGACAAAGCCTGTCAGACATCCTGCAGAAAACAGTCCGAGTAATAAGGTGAGCGCAGCCAAGTACGCTAATGCTCCGATAAGTCGCTGCTTAAACATTCGATCACTCCAAATCTATTTTATAGTCGGTTGTAATCGTATTTTCCGGAAGATAGAATTCGTAAGTCTTCTCTCCGGTGTACTTTCCGTAGAAGAATCTCGCAATGGCCGACTTAAATTGCATTTCGTATGTGACTACATAAGGCTGTTCGATATCTCCCTCTTTCATTTTCGAATCTTTAACCTTCGCTTTGTCTACGGATTTAAAACTGTCTTTCTCAACGACATAATAGAAGTATTGTTCTTCGTCTACTGTTCCGGAGCCAAGTATGAAGCTTCCCTTTGTATTCGAGTTATCCTTGATCGAATAAATCTCGGTTTTATGCGGATTCACCGGTTCGTCTTGTAAAAAGAATGCAGGGATAAATCCGATTACAAAAACCAAAGCACCGACCGCCGACCCGAAAAGTATTCCTAGTATACATTCGATCGGCCCAAATCCCCACATGTCGGATATAAAGGCCCCAGCGAATATCACTGCAACGATAATCGATAGAATAAGTATTCCCACCTATTCACCCTCCTTCAGTTTTATAATCTTCTCGCGAATCAGATACGTCAGCGCCACCGCACAAGCATCGCTATGATCGTCTGTTGCGAATTTGTGGTCGTCAGGTAGTCCGAGCCATTCACGCACGCTCTCGGCAACTTGCGGCTTCTTTGCGTTTCCGTTTCCGGTGACCGTCTTCTTAACGTTGGCCGGCGTAACATGGACATCGACTTCGTATCCGTATCGGTGAAGCGCCCGTTCGACGGACGACCATGTTCCGTGAATCTTATTGTTCTGCGCATAGTTGCGGCTTGGCGGCCATATCTCCCGAACGATTACGTCGAACGGCTGATTATCGCGAACAAACAGCAACGTAAACGCTTCGATCTCCTCATACCGCAATGGCTGATCGGTTGATGCGGACGTTTTAAAGTGAGCGGATTTTATTAGGCGAGCTTTTCCGCCCTTGGCTTCGATGATTGCGAATCCCGGCGATGTTAACGAAAGGTCAAGGCCGAGGATTCGGATAGGCTTGGCGCTACTCATGCGCACCACCGACTAAACTCGATATTCTTTGTCCTTAGCGCCTCCGCCGCCAGTTTTCCCGGGTTATCTGCACCATTTGCGATTGCCTGCAAAACAGCGACATACAGTTCGTCCTCCATGCTGTGCGCCACCTCGTCATCGTCGGCTGAAAGACGGATCTCTTCAACGAATTCTCTAACGTCATCAACCGTCACTCATTCCGCCTCCCTTTCGCGTACTTTTTCGATAAATTCGAGCGCCTCAACGTACTGCCGTTTCGTAGATTCGTAGACGTTCGATCTCAATACTCGCGACACTTTTGCGCGAAGCTCCGCCAGTTCTTCGTCCGTCAACGACTTCGCAATAGCCGTCTTGTATCCGTTAAACGTCCAGCCGTTCATATCCAACGGTAACGGCTTTCCTTCCTCAACAGATTTGCGGATCTCTACGAATCTATCGAATAATTCCGTCACGTCTTCTTCCGTAATTTCGATGCCGAACGCCCGCATGTCCGGAGACTTTTCGAATTCCCCTTCCGGATACACCCATGATTTCTTAGACGCGTTCACGTAGAGAATAACGTACAGGTCGACGCCGTACATCGGGCCGTAGGCGACACATTGCTTGACGTGCTTTTCTTCCGGCTGACGCATCGAATGGAGGGACGTCTTTGCGGCGGTCGTTTGCTTCGACTTGATTTCGAGTCCAACGCGCAGCACTTCGCCGTCTTCCGTTACGTAGCGCATGATGCCATCGCACGTTCCGTAAAGGTTGAACGAGTAGCCACGATGTGTGACCGGATGATTCTTTTTCGCGAAATCCTCGAACATTGGCGTGCCGTCTTCGTTCTTTTCGAAGCTAAACGGACAGGGGCGGCCGGTCTTCTTCTCGAAATGTTTTTCCATAAAGAGAATGTCGCGCTGGATTACGTCGCCGATCGCTGTACCGATTCGAGTCCACCGTCCTTGATACGGAGGCTGTTTCGTTTCGTCCCTCGGAGATCCGATCGCTTTATGGTAAAGCTCGCGAGGGCAAGCGTTAGCAGATGACGGCGAGAAATACGGCTTCTTCGGAAATACTTTCGGAGCGTTGGCGTACCATTTATGAATCTGCGCGTCCAGGGCGTTATCCCACGTCTCCGGCAGCGAGTGCCATTCGTTTAGATATTCGACCAATTCGTCCGCAATCTGCTGCGCGTATGTGGTCGGTTCTTTTATGTGTGCCCGCAGTGAATTTGCGGCTGACCTTCCGTTTAAATTCGTCAATTAATCGTCTCCCTTCGTTTTGAACCATTCATCCACCGAGAAACCGTTTCCCCATCTTCGGCAGATCTCGATATCAGTCTTGTTCGGAATGTTGCCGAAAACGTACGTATTCAGCATGACATCCTCGAAGTCTTTCACGTCTTCTCGCGTGAAGGTGTCCGGCACTAAAAGCAGCGCTTCGTCATGAACCACGCACCATATCCGCCATTCTCCTCGACCTTCTGCCGTCTTCCTATCGCACAACTCTTGCAGCGCAATCATCGTCGCTTTGGTCTGGATCGCTGCCGATCCTTGAACTCTTGCGTTAGTTGACTGCGTATAAACAGCCGAGTAATGGCCTTTCGCGTTACGGTCCTTCGCGTCCGGCAACCGTCTTTTACGTTGGCCGCGATCCATCCAAACATATCCGTGCTTCTTAACGAAAGCTTGATTCGTTTCGACCCACTTTTTGACGACCGGAAACCTTTCGAAGAAGTTGTCGAGGAACTTCTGCGCCTCTTTCTTCGATATTCCGATAGCGTCCTTGAGCATGTTCGCGCCGCCTCCGTAAGCAACCGCAAGCATGATAACCTTCGCCTGTTTCCGGTATACTGATCCGTCGCCGCATTCTTCGATCGGCTTATTAAAAACCTCCGCAGCGATTGACGCATATAGATCGTTACCTTGCAAGTAGTTATCGACTAGCTTCGGATCTTGTGAGAAGTACGCCAGACATCTGTATTCTTGCTGGCTCCAGTCTCCGCCTAATATCGCGTATCCTTTAGGAGCTACGAACATTTTCCGGGCTTCCTTCGGTTGATTCTGTAGGTTGACGCCTGTTCCACCGGAAGAAAACCGACCGGTCTTTGCTCCGTTCTGATTGAAATTCGTATAGAGTTTGCCGGTCCTCTTATCGATTAAATCCGGCAAAGCATTGATGTACGTTGAATACAGTTTGAATTTCTCTTTGTATTCAAGCAGCTTCTTAATGATCGGATGTTTGCTCGCAAGAGGTTTTAGGACTTTTTTTGCGTCAGTTGAGTCGAGCTTCTCTCCGGTTGCTTCTTCTAACGCTGGCTTAAGCTGCGCCGGCGAGTTAATGTTGATGTCGCCCAACTCGTCGATAATCTCCGCATACAAACGATCGATCTCCGTTTTGATCTCCTTACCGTATTCCTCCGCGAATTCCAGGTCGATGTCGAATCCGGTTGACTCAAGCTTCTGCACGACGCTGATTAACGGAACCTCGACCGTCTCATAGTAGCGAAGGATATCAGGAAACTTCTTCAGGTGTTCGCGTTGGAAATCGCGAAGCTTCCTCGTCACATCCCCGTCTTTTGCCGCATAAGCAAGCGCAATTCGTAGATCGCTCACTTCGTCAAAGCCGATCTTTCCGAATAAGTCTTCGTATGTGTCCGATTTAATCCGTAGATATTTCGTGACGAGGTTCTTCAGCGCAAAGGACGGTTCATTTTCGTTAAGCAGCCTCATCGCTTCCTGTGTGTCCCACGTAAGGCCCTGCAATGTAATTCCTTCGCGATCCAGCATGTGAATATCGAACTTTGCGTTATGAGCGAGCTTTCCGATCGACTCATCTTCGTAAAATGGCCGCAGTTTTTCGACTAGATAACCGTTATCCAATTGTGGATGATCCGTCTTATGTTTCGTTGGGATATACGCGTGGATGTCCGCTTTAATAGCCGTCAGCACATGGCCGACAATGTAGTCGTTCCATACGTCTGTGCCCGTTGTCTCAACGTCGAATACGATCTCTTCTTCGTCAGCAAGCAACGCGAGGAATTCGTCGAGCCGCGATTCGTCCGTAATCAGCCAGTAGTTTTCCGGTGTATTCTCGACCATCTTCCGCAAAGTTTCTTCTCGCTGGGATTCTTGCAGCGTCTTCCATAAGCGCATGGCCTCCGCCTTGCTGAACGCCTTCGGATTGCCTGCCTTATTCACGCAGTCAGACGGATTCCTGGCGAGTTTGCCCGTGTCCATTGCCGACTTGACTTCGTTTAATCGTTGACGGTCTGTTTCCGATAGCTTGCTTGCGAATATGCGACGCCAGCTCTCCTCGATCGGTTCGGCCGTTTTCGCCTTCTGCTTCCGCTTAGCTGTTTCGGCAACTTTTTCGTTTTTAACTTCGTCAGTCTTCGGCGTCAAAGCGCTAAGATTCAACCGTAGATTACCGAGTTCCATTCGCATCCTCCTTTCTCGCGTGATGGGTTCGGTCTACTTTTCGTCTTTATCTTCCGCGACTCCGATACCGATCAAAATAATCGCTAATGCCGCAACAGGAAGCGTGATTAACGTCTCTTTATCAATGTTCAATCCCGCTAAGAACGCCAGCCCCACGCCCGATACGTACGATAATATACGCTCCGTCTTCTGGCTCATAGGTCAACCTCCTCCGTCCATTTCCGCTTGTATTCCGCCTCATTATCCGCATACCAATCCGACCAGCAAGCGTTGTCGCAAAAGTACCGGTCGAAGAGCGAATCGTATGTTGCGGATCGCCCTTCGTTCAATACCCGGTTACATGCGGCGCAGATTGCGGCCACTTACTCGGCGTCCTTTCGATCGAAACGCGCTTCGACTGGCGTTACGAGTTCGATGCTTGCCTGATTTTCTGTGCAGGTTCCGCAGCTCTGAGTAGAGACTTTTACGCCACCTTCATCGGTAATATCCACAACTTCGCAAATTTCCCGATCATATAAATACTGAACGATATCACCGACCTTATACTCGCCAACCTCGCGTCCGATTGCGGCCCATTTTTCGATCTCAGCGGCATCTTCTTCGGATAGGAGTTCGAGTTGGTCAGGCGTTGCGTATCCGTAATAACAACCGCATTCAATTTGGATTTTCTTTTCAGCATCACCATGATAGTAATCGTTATGGATTACGGTGCAGACTTTTCCATTTTCGAAACCTAATAACGGATATTCCCCGCCGCCCGATTTCAACCGGACTTTATCGCCTTTCTTAAACTTTGCGCGAGCTGCCGCGTCTTTTGCTTCGGCAACTTCTTCGTCAGTTGCGTGGACGAGTTGGCTTTCGTTAAACCAGCCCGCATTACCTCCATTTAAGTGCACGGCTAGGAACGGGACTACCGACTTATCGTCATCAATAATTTTTACGACATCATCGCGTTTAGCATGGCTGGTGCGGTCGGTAACAACCCTCGCATAATCACCGACTTTCAGGCGTTCAGGCTTCGGCTCGGCGGCGCTGACTTTACGGTAGACTTCGAACCTTTTTCCGCACGTATCGTAGCTATCGCCATCATCATCGTAGATTTGTGGATCTCCACAACCATCTACGCGATATATTTCGTAATATTTATCCGAAGTAAGGTATGAGCTGGTTGCATTAGGAAACTTAACGAAATCGCCCGCCTTCGCCTCGCTCTTGTCAATCCGTACGTATTCCGGGTTAGCTTCGCCTTTTAGCGCAGCAACATCGGATTTTAGCGACTCGATATCCTTTTCGTTAGTGCTTACGCGATCTTCTAATGTCGGTTGAGATGCGGAGACTTTTCGGAAGAGTATGCTATCCCCGTCTGTTACGGCGTTTCCGTGAAAGTCGTCTATTTCATCTCGGACAGATAACAGCGAAGTACCCTCGTCGCGTACTAGTAGGTAAAATCCGCCTAATTTAAGATCCGGATGCCTATGTCCGTTAAGTACCAAATCTCCGGATTTTCCGACACTTCTCGGAGTTCCTTCCACACGCTCATATTCCGCACCATCATACGCAACCTTCGTAATTTCACCGTTCACCATATCGAGTGTCTTAACGCCGTGTAATTTCGCCATCGAATCGTCCTCCTTTTATTGACCGTCCGACCCGGTAAGGTCAAACCGCCTCCGCTTCGTTATTTTCCGCAAAATCTTCCCGCATGAAATTCAGATCCATCTCGACCCAACGCTTGCCTTCCCGTTCTGACGGCCCCCAATAGTCGGTAATGCCGCGATTATCGATCATCCAGACACGAGGGAATTCCCCCTCACCGATCAGCACACCGATGAAGAAGTCGACGTCTTCAGGCGTATAAGGCTGGCCGTCTCCTTTGCGCCCACTTACCGTTAAGAAACCGCGATCCTCTCTACGGTCCCGGATCGTCTTAACCTGGAACGTTTTCCATTCGCCAGTGCCCGGATCTCTTGCGCTGATATCGAAGGATTCCTCTGTCTCCGATTTTGATACCGCCTGCCACCCGCTGGCTAATAAAGCCGCGCGGGCGATCAGTTCGGAATACTTGCCGATAGTCTCCTTGAGATGCGCCATTCAGTCGTCCTCCTTCGTTTTATTAAAACGGCAGATCATCGTCACTGATTTCGTTAGATTTTTCGTTATTAGATTCCGCACCAAGCGACAGACCGATCAAGCTAATATCGAATCCTGCTGCGACTAGGTTCTCGATCTGCGTCTTCTCGTCAGCTTCGAATAGCAGGCCGTCGAACAGTTTTGCGTTGAATTCCTTACCGTCGAATTTAGCGAAGTTTGCGCGTTCCTGTTCGGTGAGATCTTCTTCGAAATCGATCAACGGAGTAAGGGAAACTTTCGTGTCTTTCGCTTGACCTGTCGAGTTCGTTTTCGTTAATTCAAACGCAAGCTTTCCGAGTTTCTTTTCGTATTTCTTGATGGTTTCGTAAACGTCGAACGCCTGGTTACGCGTCAAGTCAACGATGATCTCTTTGCCAGTCGTCAAATCAACGAATCCCATTGCGAACCTTTCTTTGCCACGATACTTACCGGCTTCAGCACTTTGCGCCTTCTCTTCTTTTTCATCTCCGGCCTCTTTCGCTTTGAATTGAAGGTCGCGATGATACTTTTCGGCAAGATCCCACGGAGTATGATCGCTTACTACGAAACCCTTTTCGTTCCGGGTAGATGGATTCTTCGCAACAAACGTATTTACCTTTTTGTAGATACCGTATCCAAAATACTGCATCAAGTCCTCCGTACCTAATACACGGACCTTATACGAAGAGCCCACGCTGAACTTAGCGAAATCGACCGTGTTTAGATTGCCGCCTTCACCTCCGCCGGCCTGTAATGCTGATAGCGCCGCCGCGCCTTTTTGAAATTGACTCATTCGATTTCCCCCTACGTTTTAATTTTGAGGCTGTTCGCCCTCGCAAAATGCCGGTATCTGCGTCCGAAACGCCGCCAGCGCGAAGCAGTAGCGACGCGACTCTGTTACTTAACGGCCACCCCGACATTCTCCGAGCGCCGGGCGCAATGTCCGCCGCCCTCATTCGCCTTCTTCGCGATTAACCTCGTAAATAAGTCGGCCAAGTACAAGCGTGGCAATCACCGCAAATATTTCGAATAGCCATGCGTTAGACATAGGCGGCGACTCCTCTCGCTGTACGCGTCAGTTCGCGTCTTATTTCGTGCGATTCCGCCGGTAATTCGTCCATGCGCATACGCACCGCATTAATTCGGGCCTGCAACGCCAATTTAGTCGATAATGTCCGGGCGCGCGACAAACGGTCTTCTAAATGTGCGATCTCTTCTTCGAGTTCATCGCGAAACTTATCGATCCTAGCCACCTCTTCCGTAATTTGTTGCGACATTTTCGCAATTTCTTCCGCAATGAAGTTCGTCACCTTACGCCGAATACGATTGATACTGCTTTTGTTCGGTGGGATTACGGTTTTAACAACGTCTGCATCTACCGCAAGCATGAACGTTGCTCCACGATGGGAATAAATCCGAGCATCTTCTCCATTGTCGTCCGGACCGATGCCGCAGTAAATCGCATTAGATAACATCTGAGACGCCCATGCTTCCGGCGTTTGGTTGCCGATCTTAAAGCGCCCGGTAATTCGTTTCTTTGCGTGGTGAGATAGCGTTACTTTCATCCGACGCGCACCACCTGGATCGAAAGTGGACGATAGTAGTCCGCCGGATCTTCGTCGGCTGGCCATGCGCCTTGATATAAAATTTCGGTTAATTTGCGCGGATCTAGCGCTGGATACGTATTGGAATCGGTAATTTTGGGGATATTCATAGTACGTTCGCCTCCATATTATTTAGGTAAAACGCACTAGATCGGAAGGTGTGTTCGCATTCTGTTCGCTTGTCTTTTGACAACAGATTGTATATGATGAGGGTGTAGCGATGCCTTCCGGGCTAGTTACGTTAAGTTATTTCGCAAACAAATAGTCTCGGTAATCACCGAACTGTTGTGTATCGAAGTAGCCTGCCAGCTTTTCGAGTTTGCGAATGACTGTCATGTGATGGACGCCTAACTTCTTACCGATTGCCGTCGGCGTTGGGCGTTCACACGCTAGGAACGTCTCAACAATTACTTTTGTTGTTTCGTCCGATTTTTCAACCAAATTGTCGATCAGTTGCCGCTGATCGGCTCTTTTTTTTCTGAAAAATAAATTCTCTGGTGTATCTTCTGCGACGACTCTCAGCGTTGCCGCGCCTTCATCGCCATTCGAAGATAACCCGCACTCTAACACTTCATTCTGATGCCTTTTCTTTTTATTCCTGTAAAGATTCGCTCGTTTATTTTTTAGACTGAACTTAAAATAGTTTTCGAAGTCATGTTCACCGGAATAAGAAGCAACACAATTCATAAGGACATCCTCGTATAATGCTAACACCTCCGGAACGCTAGCCCTCAACGATCGCGCCACCTCTTCAAATGTCGATCGCATCGGAGTGATGGTTAGGTCATAAATCTCTGTGAAGGAAGTATTACTTCTTGTCTTTTGATAATTCAATACCAGGCTATTCAGTTTTTCTTTCAAAAACTTTCACCCTCCTTTTTTCACTTAATAATACCCGCGACATTTTAAAGCCGCACATAATTTCTTAATTTTTTTCTAAGTTTTTCTTCTGTAAAGAAATAATAACATGTAATTTGGATAATTCTTCTCTATCACACTATGTTTCCGAAAAATAATTTAATGTAATGAATATTCGCAAATAAAAGAAAATCCCGTCGAATGACGGGCTAAAAAAGAAAAATCAACCACCTGGGACTGGGTCTGCTAACTGTGTTGTATTATCTTCTGTCACATTATTAATTAACGAACTTCCCGCTAGCAGAACCACCGCTGTAAATAAAACTGCCAATAAAATCTTTTTCAAAGTATTCCTCTCCCTTGTAATTTAATTGGATGTCCTTTATAGGGGCAGCGACGAGAGGGTCTAATCCGGCATCGATCATATCACCCACAACGATGCTTGAAAACAGGAAGTTGAATTCTTGTGTGAATGTACTATACGCGCAGGCCAGATCTGATAAGGTCCCATCCTTGATCAATTGGAAGTACCGCAGAAATAGATTTTTTTCGCCTAGTATCATGTCTTTCGATGTTGGTAAATTTTGAGGAATCTCCCCTTTCTCTTTATACGAATAAAATCCCTCGACTAACTTCAATGTGTTTTTTGCTTCCGCAGCAATCCTCAAATCATTTGTCTTTTTTGCCTCATCAGCGCTCATCCTTATATAGCGAAGACACTCTTTCTTATCTTCCTCTATAAAAGAAACACCCATGTAATAATACCCGTCAGATTTCGTTTTCGCACTTAAATTCGAAGAAAAAAGAAATTCTGCATGACGTCGCGCTTTTGAAAGATCTTTAAGATATAAATAAGCAGGCGCAAATACTTCGGAGAGTCTGATAAGATAACACTCTTTAAAAAACGTTTTCCTTGCGTCACTTAATTCGTATATCTCTTTTTCGATATCGGAAGCTTTTTCAACGATTGTTGCATATTTATTTTCAAAATAAAGACAGTAGCAAGAAAAGATATCTTTCAAAACCTTTAATTCTTTATCCTTTCCGCATTTTAAAGTGTTCACATAATTCCTCAATTCTTGTGGTCTGAATTCCCCTAACATGTAGTTATATATTACCTGATAAAATTGTGTATAATTGATTAGGTTGGAATCCATTCTATGCGCTTTCAGCAATTTTTCTAACAAAGGAATATCACGCTTTATTGCCGCATACTCAAAAGCATGTTTAATAGCCTCAGTTGTAGTTAGTTTCAAACACCATTCTTGCATTAATTCATGATACTTCGCTTTATAGAAAAATTGTGACAATTTTAATAATGTTCGAAATCCGATTTTCCCAGTTCTTTTGAAATTGTAAAGCTGATTCACATGAATATTTAATTTACTTGCAGCTGAATCAAAATCCAAAAACAAATCGTCGAAACAGTTTAAAACATCTTGCTGAAGTGCGCCCAAATTTAAACCCCCTCTATTTTTAATTGCGCTTGTTTATATTTCTAAGTATAATACATATGTGTACTTTTGTACACATTATTATTCAAAAAATTTGGAAGGAAGATAATTATGATTGATTATTCCCCATTATTTAAATGTCTTAATGAAAAAGAAATAGCTTTGAGTCATTTCCGTGAAAAAGGACTAAATTCTAAAACGCAGGCTCGTATAAATAAGGGACAAGCTGTAAGTCTCTCGACAATTGAGTTTTTATGCAAGGAATTAGACGTTCCGATCGAATGTGTCGTTAGGATCATAAGGGACTAGCTAACCTAGCGAGATATTATCGGCTAGTGTAAAATAGTACGGACACCTTAATGATAAGGAGGTGTTTGTTACGTTTAAGGTCGGCAAATGCCGGATACCTGAACTATGTTCCAACCGCGGTATTGATCAAACTCAACTCGCAGCAAAAGTCGGTTTAACAAAACAACAAATTACGGACTACGTTAGTCTTCGAAATAAACCGAGTATCGAAAGGGCCTACAACCTTGCGAAAATACTCGGATGCTCAATCGAAGATCTTTACGAATGGACCGAGGTATCCGACACTAAAACGGAGGGTTAATATAACCTCCGCCGACCTTTAGTACGGGTATTCCCGTACTGTAAACTCACCCGCCACTTCTTAACGTCCTCTGCACGCTCATACACCGCCTTCAACTCCGCTCTCCCTCTCGCAAGCAAAAATTCATTCGCATCCTTCCCTTCCGTAATATATCCGTGTGCCAGTCCGACTTTCCCGTATAAATAACGCTCGACATCCGCCCGCAACTTCTCGCCAGCCTTATCGTTATCCGTCACGATGGTTACGTGTTCGACCGGAGACTGGACGATAATATCCGCCTTCCGTTGGTTAAACGAAGATCCTCCGGTTCCGATCGCCGGCACTCCCGCCGTCATCCACGATTGCGCATCGATCTCCGCCTCGCATAAGACAACGCGTGCCAGCCGCCGGTCATACACGACATTCATTCCGTAAACAAGGTCCCGTATCGGCCAGCCGCCTTTGACGTACCAGAACGCCTTACCCCGGGTTGACCGATACTTTACGTTGGCGAGCCGTCCGTTCGGCAGCCGCCAGGGCAACGCAACCGCACCGCCAACCATTCCTACACCCATTAGACGCTGGACCGCCGGCATGATGCCGCGCTTGTTTAAATAATCGTTAGGCCCCGCAACCACGCCGCCGAGAATCGATTCGCTTAATGGTTCGCGATTCTTTGCGACTTTCAGCTTCGGGAGCCTAAGCGTTAATTTACCGTCATCCGATTCCGGCGCGTACGCATCGATCAAGTATTCGATCGTCTCCTCTTCTGTTTCTTCGCGCAAGAACGCCAGCAACTTAACGAAGCCACCCCGTGCATACTCTGCGTCATAATAGCCGCTATCGCCCCAATAGCCGGCCTTTGCGGATGTCGTATCGTCAAGATATACGTAAAAACTCGGCGTCCGGTCATATCGGAAAGGACTTGCGGCCAGGAGTCGCTCATCCGTCCAAGTCGGCCGCGTCCATTCGAATTGTTCGAGTTCATATCGGATGTCAACGTCGACCTGGCGGCCATTTAACGTTAAAATCGGCACTTTCGTATCACTCCTTTCGTCCTAATTAGGCCGGATTGTTCTATATATTACGTCCTGTTTTCGAAAAATTCCATCGTATTTTGTCGAAAGAATAGCGGTAAATGTTGACAATGTTATCCGCTATTTTCCAACTCCTTAAAAGTCGAACTGATCCGCTGACCCTTCGGATCCTCCTAGTTGTTTGATGACGCCGAACTGCGGCAGATAAACGATCTCAGCGCTCTTTCCTTCGCCACCATCCCGGCCTTTGTTCAGACCGATCAGACCTCGACCTTCCTCTGCGTTCGTATCCACCGCAATCAATAGCGCAGCATCTTCGAGTAGGGCCTTCGTTTTCTTGACGTCTTTACGCTGCGGCAACTTTAATTCGGAGTCAGCATCTTTCCCTTCGCCTTCTTCCGCTTGCGTCAACGCAAAGACAGTCGTTTTTGTTTGACCGGATAGACGACGGAGTTTCTTCGATGTTTCGGCCGCGTCTCCACCCGCAGTCTTTGACGTGTTCTTTTCGTAATCTAAATAGTAAAACGGATCGATTAGCACGACGTCAGCTTTCGTTTCGAGTATATCCGCCTTCAGATCGCGGAGTTTCCGAGAGTCGAAGTCCTCGTCGTCTACCGCGCGGACAATGATATTACCCGGGATCAATTCGTTCATCTTATCGAGGAACTCCATAAAGCCGGCTTCGAATTCGTCGGATAGCTTGCCTTGGCGAACATCTCGTGAGTTAAAGCCGCCTGGTCCTGCGTAATCGATTCCGAGTTCCATATCGACATCTTCTAACGGATTGTTGTCGATCCCAAACTCTCCCGAAATGGAAACGTAAAGCCGGACGAGAACCTCGTACCATCCCATCTCCATCGACCAAATCAGAACGTTCGCTCCCTGCATCGCACAACTAATCGCTTCCTCCAACGCTATGGCCGATTTACCCCGGCCAGATTTCCCATAAATAACGTATACGTTCGACGAAACATAGCCGCCCATCGCCCGGTTTATGAAGTCGAATTTACTGCGCCAGATCCGGAATGACTCGCCAGCCTTGCGGTTTTCGTATTCGGCTTTAAATTTATCGATATCTCGTTTTATATCGATACCAACCGTATCACGAACGTTTGTTCTTATTCTAAACCTTTCGGCCTGCTCCGTCAACCACGAAAAAAATTCTTCCGGGTTATCTTGCGCTTGGCTAAACCGTTCCGGAAGCTCCTTTTCCGCAAGATCAACGAACTCTCGCAACGCAGCCTGTTTCCGTAGTTTTTCCGCAAGGTAATCGTAATTGGCATCGATATTAAAATCCGGCTCGAAATCCGGCACCTCATTCGCCACCATCTCAGCCGTCGGCGCCTGCCCTCCGTGCTTCTCCGCATATTCCGTGATGTATCGGAGTGCCTTGCGTTCGCCTTCCGTCGGCAGATCCTCGGCGGTAATATTGAAGCGCAACAGCGCGTTCGGTTCGTTCTGTTCGATCACTTTCGATAGCATTAAGACACCGTAGTTCATCCGCGATCCCTCCTCTTCTTACGCTATATGTTCGATTTCCTTTATCCGCAACGCATTAACCTCTCGTGATCCCCCGTACTCTTCCAGCTTCCTATCGATGAAAGAAACGCCCTTCGCAGTAACATACGTCTGCACGAAGTTGACTCCGTAATACCTAGACGGCGACTGTTTAACTTTAAAATAGCCTTCGTTGATGTAGCGCTGATAAGGAACCGGCGAACCTTCTTTCCGAACAAATACGCCGATTGTCCGTAAAAATGCCGTTAATTTGTTACGTCCAACACCAAGCGATTTGGCTACCTGCTCCAACGTTTGAACGTTTGTCGCAGCGATAAAACGATCATGTTCCTCCGCTTTCGGCTTCATTTCGGAGATTACTTCGTTTTGCTTACGTACAGTCTCTAAAGTTGCGCTAAATAGAAGCTTTGTTTGGTCGTCCGCGAATGGCAGATACGTTTGGATGAATAGATCGTCATTCGCTACATAACCGCCTGTCTTTCTGATTGTTGGGATGACTTCGTGAGTGATCCAACGTTTGAACTGTTTGGCCTCTGGTTTGCGGCTGCCAAGGATCAATGTATAAAGCCCGGGTTCGTTTACTATCGTTTTATTCGGGTTCCCAATACCGTCGGTTAAAACTACGGTATTCTTTTCATCATCATCGAGACGAGAAACCGCGTCACGGCTGTTTTTAATTTCTAAAACATCGCAGACATCCTTCGCGACAAACCAAGGTTCACCGTCCTTAACAACTGTTCTGACCTGCTGATCTTGATAATTGAACACTTTTTTCAATTCATTCATAATGATTCCTCCTCTTTTTCTTCTCGATATAAATGACTCTAGAGCCCCTCTTCAGTTGCTCTGCGATTTCGATACGAATACGGAAATTGTCGGCTGCACTTTCGAATATGCCCGAAATGTAATCCGCAGCGACACCGATGTAATAAAACGACCAATCTAGCGCAGCAAACGTCCACTTTAACGGATAGAGTAGACGGTACATTATTCCGCCGACTCCAATAGATCAGGATTTTCATAGAAGGTTCCGAGATACTCTGAATCCGGCCCACAATCAGCAAGAGACTGAATTAATCCGCTCGGATATTCTCCGTAAAATGCAGCTAATTCATCGTAATAAACAACCTTAAAGATTCTACCGAGAGAGTCTTTTCGAATGTCCCCCTCCCAAATCTCCTGGCCGTTTTTCCCCTCTAATCCGGTATATTGCATGATATTTTCGAAAAAGCCCGTTATATCCGCATTCCCGTAATATACCTTTCCATCAAAAGCAATCACATTTAAAGGGCTGTATTCCATTTTTTTAAGTGGAGCATTCCACGCTCTAAACTTGAACTCTCTCATCACCGCTCGACCTCCCGCTTTAATTTCGCCTTCGCCTCGTCCTGCTTCGCCTTATATTCCTCGTCGCCGTACATCGCTTCCAGACGCTTGTAATCGTTATATTCATCGAGCAGCTCATCGATTTTCTTCGTCTTGTCTTTCGCCATTTCACTCCCCACCTTTTCTAGTCCTTCGCTAAGCTTAGCTACGGTATCGGCATACGGTAATTCCGGAAGATATTCCGCCCAATGAAACGCCGTTCCCTCCGGCTCCGGATAGTTTTCGTAATCAACTCCGTCAAGATATTCGTCAACAAACTGACTACGGCAGACTAGGCGGATATCGTTCGCATCTGCGAGAATCCATTCGCCGTGAATTGCGTCAGTCAGATCGAACTCAACGTAGGCAGAGACGCCGGTATCGTCCGTTTCCTCAACGTCTCGGCGCGCATCCACGAAGAATATGCGGTCAGGGTATCCGTCTACTGCGACTAGGTCTCCAAAAGTGATTTCGGCTTTCATCTCCGCAGCCCCCTTTTCGATTCGCCTTCGAATTCAATTACGCGGCATAGATCACGAATCCGGTCTGTCAGACGTTGCTCTCCGAAAACGTCCGGAAGTCGTTCGATCGCGATGTTGCTCGTGTAGATCGTCGGAAGTTGATTCGTCACTCGTGCGTTAACTATTGCGTGAAGATAGCCGCGAAAGGCTGGCGTACAATCCCGCACCCCTACGTCATCCAGTACTGCAAATGGAGCCGTCATCGCCAGCGTCATCTTCCGTTTGAATTCCGTCAAACCTTCCTCGTCGTTCGTCATGGTTGCGAGGTTGAATTCCGTTTGCCATTCGTTCACATCGAGGAAATAGGCCGGACGCAGTGACGGCGTTAAACCTCTCCGCAAAGATCCGCTGTAATGGACGCGCAGCCATTCGTTAAGGAGAGCCGCCGCTGTCGTCGTCTTACCAGTTCCGGAGTTCGCGCTGTAGAGATACAACGACTTGATCCGGTCAGCCGGTTCGATATAGCCTTCCGTCCGCTCAAATTGGCGCTCGAACGTCTTGACGTAGTTTTCAACCGATTTATATACCGCAGGCTGCCCCGCTCTGGCCGGAGAATTGGCGAGCGTGGTCAGGCGATATTCTCGCGGTAAGCCTGCCGCCGCAGATCGACCGCCGGTGCCCGATGCGCCGTGTAGTGCGATGAAGTGCGAGCATTGGCGGGTACAGGCGGACGTGCCGGCCGCTTTGCATCCGTTAGCCAGGACGCAGTTTCTTTCGTTAGTCAATGGCGTTCACTCCTTTCGTTAGTTCTTGTGGATAGTAAACTCCGCTTTAACTTCGTGGTCCCATGGGTTGACTACAAATTTTCCGTTAGTTACCGTATACCCTTTCCGCTGAAGCCACTGCATCATAGCTTCGACGATTTCCGCCTGACTCATCGTATACTTTAAAGCCATACCGCAATACCTCCGTTTAATAAAAGTCGTCGCCGATTTCCGCCTGCTGCTCCCGCCTTTGTTGCGCCGCTTCTTCGTCCCTGATTTCCGCCACTGCCCGCTGCAAATTCCGCCCCATATACGTCTGCATAAATCCGAAGCTGATGCCCGGCCATTCTGCCGTCGGCCGGTATTCCGCAAAGCACAGATCTATGAAGCGCTTCGTTACTTCCGGGCCGTATTCGCCTGGTTTCCGCTTCGTTCCGACCCAGCGCCCGAGCATTCCCGCTTCGGCCTTCCATGGTTCGCGAGTAGGCATCGGAACGTAAGGGACACCGTACAGCCGCTCATGCTCCGCTTTTAAGTACGATTGAAAGTCGCGCACATTCCACTTGGATACCGATTTATCTATCGTCGGCATTTTCGTCACCCATTTCGTTAATCTTGCGCAAAGCTTCAATTTCGCGAATAAGCGTCCATACATGCGGATACAGTTCTTCAGATACGCCGAGTCTCAGTTTCGTCATTGACGTATTAAGTTCGATCGATGTCGGTCTCATCACGCATTCACCCCTTCGATTTTGATTCCGAGACTATCGAGTGTATTTCGGACTCCTTCCGCAACGCCTGATGTGTAAAAATCGTCCTTACTGCGAGGCATGGATTGCTCATGTCGCTGGTAATTGGCCGCGTAATACTCCCGCACCTTCTCCTCCGGCGTCTTTTCGACTTCATATCCGTTGATTAATGCGGCTAAAAAGTCCGTAAACCCAAGGTCGTACAAACAAGCGCAACCAGAATCGAATAAATCTAGTTCACTTTCGATGTACTTAATAACAATCTCTTCGTCAGTGTACTGTTCTCGTAACTTTTCGAATGCCTCCGCCTGCTCCTTCGTAATTACCGGCTTTTTAATTTCGCTCATCTATTCGCCCTCCTTATACTGAGAATGCCTCGTATATCTCCCGGATCTCTTTTGATAATTCCGTATAGTCCGTCTTACTTTCGTCCAAAGCTGGCAAGCAATCCGCGAGCATTTTAATAAGTTTAACGCTGTATTCGTCGCATTCTTCGTACAGATATTTGTGGAATTCATCGGAAGCCTTCATCCGCTCGACCGTTTGCTTTACGAGGTCTCTTACGCCCTCCGGATAAGCTACCGCATATTCGAGTGTGCCTTCCTCGAATCCGTAATCTTTAGGTAGCATATCGCGAATAACCGCGAGTTCCCGTGCCCAACGCTCGTTTTCTTCCTTCAGCCGCTCGTTTTCCGCAATCAATTCGGCTACAGTGCAGCGTAGGTCTGCGATTTCGTCCGTCATTTTAACGCCTCCACTCATCGTCTTTTTTGATAACCGTCAAACCTTCCTCGCTTCGTTTGGTGTTTTCCTCCGCAATCTCGGCTAATTTCAAACGCTGTTTGTCGGTGAGCTCCGAGATTCGTCTCGTACCATCCGCCACATTATCACCGCCTCTCCGTCGTTTTATCGTCAGCCCTTACGATTACCCTCGACCGTCATCAAAGCCGCTAATTCCCCGCGAAATTCCCGTATAATTCGTGCGAGTTCTTCCAGCGTCTTGGCGTCGGATAATTTAATCCGCCGATCCATGACGAACATGATTGCGCGGTCAACGGAAGGGAAGTACGCGACCTCTCGCCAACGTGCGATTGGTGACGGATCAAGATCGGGATTTTCGGCGAGACGCTTCGGCCAATTCGGCGCTTTCGTTGGATCGGTGAAATAGCGTTCATTTACGATGATATTGCGTTCGTCTGACGTGAGTTTGTAATCGGGGGAAATCGGGATTTCAATCGGCATGAGTTTCGTCAGCTCCTTCGTTATTAAATTGATTGAGAAAATCGCGAATAGGCCGCATTGGAACTTCGCTCAGTCCGAACGCACCGCCGAATAGCACAGAATTTATTTTCTGTCCGTGATTGCGCATGAGCTTTCCGAGGCCAAACTCCGGACCGCACGGGCATTTCGGGTTACTGCAGTACCTAAAGTCGTTAATATATTGCGTAGCGTGTACGATTAGTTCTAAGAAGATAATTCGAAGCTCATCCTTATCAGGTCCATCGTATCCGCACATAAACTCGTTTTGGTAAATTTCGATCATACCTTTTAGAATCGTCTTATCATTCATACTTCCGCAATCCCTTCCGTTTATTAATAAGACCTAGCAATCGTTCGCTTTCGCTCACTCTTGCAGATGTTTTTAATCGCGATATATCTTTTATTAATAATATCCGCGCGAATGTATATGAGCGCTATTATTTATCTAGTTCTTAATGGCTCTAGTTAAAAGATGGTTCTTGTTAGTGTGCTGTCTAGCCATATATGGCTCAGCCATGTGTGGTCACACGTCACGTGGCTCCGGCAATTCCTCTGCGTCCCCGTCAAAAATCGCAAGCTGGCTGATCGGCATGATCGTATATCGCGCGTTCTCCCACCGCTGAGTTTTCGGATCTCTCGTCTTCTGCTTAACGACTAACGGACGTCCTTGCCAACGATAATCACACAGCGCCTTGATGCGTTTGTTTGCGGCCTCTCTGCGTACATTTAGCGCCTTCGCGATCTGATCCTGCGTTGGATAACATTCGCCCTTTTCGTTCATGAATGACGAGAGGACACATAACGTCTGCCAACGGTCGGCTCCGATGTCCGCGATCAGCCCTTTCTTAACGGCATCGACGTACATTTTGACGAAGATACGCGTTTCGGACTTGCCGGACGTCAGATTATATTCGGACTGCGATTCGACTGAAACAAGTCGTTGATGTTCGTTTGTCATGATCTCGCCTCATATCTATCGTAGATTTCATAGGCGATTTCTACTAAGCGTTGACCATAACCGTCTTTTAAATATGTGCTTAATTTTGAAGGACCTCCCTGTATCCCTTTCGTTGTGCTTCTTTTGACGTTTTTAGGATCTACGCCTGTTTCTTGACGAAGCTTTTCGTACAGCTCACCCCATACTTTCCTTCTACTAAGACCAAATAAAGTCTCTGCGCGAAACATTACTTGTGAAATCTCTCGATGAAGAGCCTTCCCTGTCAATTTTGACGAACGGCATAGACGGTTATCAGATTGCGGTTTATCTACGGTGTTCTTGACATCGGCCAGCGTGCGTTGTTTCTTAGGTTCCGGTAATGCCGCACTTTCTTCACCGCCTAACAATTTTTCCGCGAATCGAGGAAACATCGCCTTCGCAACTCCTGCGTATTCAGCTCCGAAAATATAAGCTACTCCGCCGTCTTTTACGTTTTTGATTGTCAACATTTAAATCGCTCCTTTATCCGTTTATAATGATCGGTTCTTTTTCGTCCATAGCACCTTGAATCGATCTCATAAGCGTCTGCATCGCATGAATCGCTTTCCTATATTCTTCTTTGCCTTCGTCAATCATTTCGCTAAACTCCCGAGAGAAATGCGTCAAATGACCGTACTTTTCCACAAACTTACGAACATCTTCGGAAAACTCGTATACGGTATACGTGATCGCGTCCCCGTTAGTCACGCGAGTTGTCCGCCCTTCATACATCGAAATGTCACCGAACAATTCTTTATATCGTTCGTTTTCAGCGACGAGTTCCGGATCAGGCGTTTTAACTTCGACGTATTCCGTCCGAATTTCCGGTTCGGCTTCTTCGACTCGTTCGAGTTTGTCACGCAATATATCCGCTTCCCGCTCCGCTTGTTTGAGCGCTGCCTCTGCCGCCTCTTTCTCCGCCAATAGTTCCCGGTACTCCTTTAGCGTTTTAACTTCGCCATTTAGGACCGCTTGTTTAGCTTGGCGCTTAGGTTCGGTTGACTCTGCGGATGGGCGTGCGATTTCATACGTTAGTGAGACGGGGAGGTCTTCGAGTAGTTCTTTCCGATTGCCCCAATTTGAAGCGATCAACTCGTATCTCTGTATTAACCTGGTTGCTGCGGTTTTTTTGATTCCATTCGATTCACACCATTCCCGAAAACAACCATACCCGTGATTCGAAAGTCTATCCTGTGCTTCTTTCAGCTCTTTTCCCAACTCTGTATACGCTTTCCCAACAATCTCCCGCATCCTGATCTCTTTGTTTCGAAGAAATTCTGCGGTGCTATCATCTAATTGTTCGTAGCTGAACGTTTTAATTTCGTTTGTCATTCGTATACCTCCTATCTCAAGAAACATTCTCTATATTGATTTTCAAATTGGATAAAAATGCGTTAATTTTTTCAACTAAATCACTACGATGAATCTTTATAAGTTCAGGGATATATCGTGAAATATGAACAAGGGTGACGTTCGGAAAGCTGTATACCCCATCGGATTTTTGCGCATATATTATAGTTAGATTTTCCGTGTGCTTTAGGTACTTAGAGAAAGTCTTACTAGCCCGATTAAATGCTGTTTTTTCGCTAAGCTTAGCGTCAATCCAATGTGTTCCGTTAACAATAAAATCTGGAATACAATTTTCAATTCTTCTCTGTGATTCAACGCGCCCAGGGTAAATCACATCCAAAACCTCCCCGACAAGCTCCTCGAATTTATGCCCTTGTGTAATATAAAAAGATGAGTATGAATCGTTGAACAGTTCGTAAGAAAAATCCCATTCTTCGCAAAGTTTCCTAACACTATGACCGTAGAAGTTGCGTAAATATTTTTCGACGTGCCATAATTTATGTTTATAGATATAGTCTCTTTTCAAGCCGTAAGGAAATGTATCCCTAACATAGATGTCCAATGCTTCCCGTTCGAGGTTTTCAAGTAAAACTTTTTTGTATTGTTGGAATTTAATTTCCGAAATTCCGTACAACTCTTTTAATTCTTCGGACTTATATCGATTCTCTGAGACACGATAGTCCTGGTCAATGTAAAAGCACCGCTCTAATTCAAGCCGTTCCGGCTCCGCTGTCTGGTCATAAAGACCGTACGCCCTAAGTGCATTTTCTACGCTTCCAAACGCCCTACGTAATCGAGTTCTCACTGCATCGTACGAGTACGTATTTGACAAGTGGATTTCCTGCCGTAGATTTGTGACGTCTATTCCTTCATCGATCAGGTCGTCTAAGACACACAACGCACGTTCTTGCTTTTCCGTTAGAGTCATCCGACCACCTCCTCACAAGATAATACCCGCGACTTTTTAAAACCGCACAATAAATTCGAAATTTTTTCGCCTTCACTTATAACTGCGCAACAACTTTCCGAAATGGACACCGTTTTTAAAATTTCGCTGTCATAAATAGTTGCGAAGTCACTTTCGGATTGGCACACGTTTTTCTGCGTTCAATAATAGATGCGTATAAACTTTCCGGATCGGACAGCGTTTTTGGCAAAAAAAAATAACCCCGTCTAAAAAGACGAGGTTAATTCGTTACACATCGAGCTTGTCGTTTTGACTCGCTTTATTAAACTGTTCGATTATTACATCATCTACGTAGTCAAGATACACTTGCGTCGATTCTAAGTCGGCGTGGCCTAATATTTTTTGCAACGACCGAATATCGCCCCCGTTGCGCAGGTAATTGATTGCGAAAGTATGACGAAGACTGTGGATGCTCGCCCTACACTCGTTTTTCAAATTTGCTAACTTAGCGTATTTATCTGCCCGCTTCCTCAGATGATCCTTAGCTACTTCCTCTCCGTATTGATTAACGAAGATTTTTCTCACGGCCCCAAAATATTCGGTTGTCTCTATGCGAAGTTGTTTTAGAAGCTCCGCAACTTTGTCCGTCATGGGCACCATTCGGTTCTTTCGGTTCTTATTAATCGCCCCAGGAAGCATGAGTACCTTATTTTCAAAGTCGATATCATCCGGATTAAGACCTTCCAGCTCATTCGAACGCAGGCCGCATTTTAACGATACATAGAACGCTACATAATCCCGGAAACCAGCATAAGTATCCTTGTCAATTACGCCAAAGAAACGCCTTACTTGCGAATCGGTCAGGCTCTTTATTTTCGTTTGATCGACACGCAGTTTCGTAATTCTCTTTGCAGGGCTTTCGTTTATGATTTCTCGCTCCACCATTCGGCTAAATATCGACTTGATGCCGCCAAGCCTAATATTGATCGTAACTGGTGATAACTTACGTTGCTTTAGCATTATCGTGATATAACTACGAAAGTGATCTTCGCTAACAGACGTTATGGGATCCGACATACGAATCCCCGTTACTTCCGTAAATTCGTCGAAATATCTTCGATAGTCATTAATCGTTCGATCGCGGTAGTTCTCAGTTGTAAACACCAAAACCACCGCATCTAGAGCGTCTTTAACGGTCATATAAGACGGCCTTAGCTCCGTTTGACTTACATCGCGCCGGTACCTAACGCCTTGCTTTCGTCTAATTATCGCCATACAAAAAGCCTCCCGAAATATTATTCCGCAAGGCATTCGTAGAAGACTCGAACTAGTCCGATATAGGCGACACGAAATCCGCTAAAAACGTCAATCCGTTTCTTCACAGATCGTGTCCTTCCGCTACACTTTTCGCTTTAACGGACCGTCGGAAAACGTTGATATGACGGGGCTAAAACGTGAAAACGCGCTCGGAGGGATTCGAACCCCCGGCAGACGTGGTACCGGAAACC
>Ga0180430_10000693_pt1 | contig 35910 bp, 49 predicted proteins | sample SS_ome_9_FD_132999 | JGI IMG/M metagenome (GOLD analysis project Ga0180430, IMG submission 132999) | Hypersaline lake sediment archaeal communities from the Salton Sea, California, USA - SS_1_S_2 metaG | ecosystem: Environmental > Aquatic > Non-marine Saline and Alkaline > Hypersaline >...
CAGAAGCTCAACCCGTTGCTGCAGGACACCCCCGCCGTGCGCGATTTGCTCGGTGGCCTGCGCTCGCGCGACGCGGCCAACCGCCAGGACCTGATCGATTTCCCCGGCGGCATCCTGTTTCTCGCCGGGGGCAACAGTCCGAACAGCTACGCGCAGAAATCCGCGCGGTGGCTGTTCATGGACGACCTGGACCGATTCCCCGCCGAGGTCGGCGACGAGGGCGACCCGGTATCCCTCGCGCGCGGCCGGGTGAAAGCGTTCCCGCACAAGTACAAGCTGATGCTGGTTTCGACGCCCACAATCATGGGCGGATCGCTGATCGAACGCGAATACCTGGCCAGCGACCGGCGCCGCTACCACGTCGGCTGTCCCCACTGCGGCGAAATGCAGCCGCTGGCCTGGGGCAATGTGCGCTACGACAAAACCGCCGTGCCGCCGCAGTGGGCCTATTACGAGTGTCGCGCCTGCGCGGAGCCGATCGAAGAATCATACAAGCCGGCGTTGTTGGCCGGCGGCCAGTGGATACCCGAGCGCCCGGAAATCAAGCGACGCGGCTATCACATCAATGCCCTGTACGCGCCGCCCGGGCTCGGTCCATCTTGGCTGGCGCTGGCGACCGAATGGGTGGCGTTACACCGCAGCGTCGACGGCGCCCGTCGCGGCGCCGACCCGGCCCAGCTCAAAGCGTTTTTCAATTTGCACCTCGGCGAGCCATGGGAGGACCGCACCAGCGCGGTCAAGCCGCATCACCTGGCCCAGCGCGCCGAATCGACCCCGCGCGGGGCGATTCCCCCCGGTGTGCTCGCCCTCACCTTGGCGGTGGACACCCAAGACACCTGGCTCGATGTGACGATACTCGGCTGGCGCCAATGGCAAGACGACGGCACCCCGGGCTGGACGCCGATCGACTGGCTGCAGATCCAGGGCGACACGGCGCGCATGGAGCCCTGGGACGAACTGGAGCGGGTGATCAACCAGGAGCGCCGCAACGCCTGGGGTAATGTGGTGCGCCTGCACGCGGTGGCGATCGACAACCGCGGGCACCGCGGCGAGCAGGTGCGCGCCTTCGTCGCCCGCCCCGGTCTGGCCGCGCCGGTGTACCGGGTGCAGGGCAGCACCCGGCGCCAGTCCCTGATCATCGCCCAGTCCGCGCGCGACCCTGACCGCGACCACAAGGGCCGGGCACGCGGCGCGGGGATCTGGAACATCGGCACGGAAACCGCCAAGGACCTGATTTACGGCGCCCTGTCCGCCGACGGCGACCTGCCGCCGGAACAGCGGCGCATCCGCTTCCCCGACGGTCTGCCCGGCGAATACTACAGCGGCCTGCTGTCCGAGCTGTTCAACCCTACCACCGGCCGTTACGAACAGCGACGCGGCGCCGAGTTCAAGCGCAACGAACCGCTGGACGGGATGGTCTACGCCATCGCCATCGGCTACCACAGATCGGTGCAGATCGGCCAGCGGCGGCAGCGGATCGCGCGCGGAGACGGCAGCGCGCAGATCATGATGGTGCCCGATGCGGCGTGGTGGGCGCGTCAAGCCGCGCTCTTGGAACCGTCCGACCAGCCGGCCGACGCCCCGCCGCCGGCCGCAAAACCCGCGCCAGATCCCGAACCGCCGCCGCCCCCACCGCGCCAGCGCCCGCAACGCCCCGCGCGCCGCGGCCGCGCCTTTGTCGATGGCTGGCGCCGATGAAATTCGCCGACCTGGCCGATTTGATTCGCCGCGAACTGCCGCACGAGCAGGCCGAACGCCTGTGCCGGGCCATTTGCCGCGAGGCGGCCGGGGAGCAGATTTACATCCCCGCGCGCCACGGCGAGCCGGAGATCCTGCCCAGTGACACCCCGAAAACCGTGCAGAAGCGTTACGGGGTGAGTCGGCAGACGGCTTACAACTGGGTGAACAAGTGGCGTGCGTAGATAACGGCAGGCATTAGCCGCCGAGGCACGAGGTCGGCTAGATGCCATTGTTAGTGTGCATTTTCTCGGGATAGGAATATGAGTAGACGAATAAGCTGGTATTCATGCGGCGCAGCAAGCGGAATTGCCACAAAGCTGGGCAATCCCGATGTGATCGCATACTGCGAGACAGGCGCAGAGGATGAGGACAACCAACGATTCATGCGTGATTGCGCCCTGTGGTTCGGGCAGCCGATAACGCGCCTCAGAAATCCCGATTACCCGGACACTTGGGCGGTGTGGGAAAAGCGGCGATTCCTTAGCGGAGTTGCTGGCGCGCCCTGCACAGGGGAGCTGAAAGTTTCGCCTCGCCTTGAGTTTCAGCGGCCTGATGATGTGCATATTTTCGGCTATACCGCTGATGCCTCAGACGTGAAGCGAGCAAAGACACTGCGCGAGAACTGGCCGGAACTGACCATCGAAACGCCGCTGATAGATCGAGGGCTGACCAAGGCGGCATGCTTGGCAATGATTCATAGCGCAGGAATTAAGCCGCCGCGTGTATATGCTATGGGGTTTCCCAATGCGAACTGCATCCCATGTGTTAAAGCCACCAGCCCGGACTATTGGGCGTTGGTTCGGCTACGTTTCCCGGCAGAGTTTGAACGGATGGCGAAACTATCGCGGGAACTCGGGGCGCGACTTACGCGCATAAACAACGAGCGGATTTTTGTTGATGAGATTCCGCAGGAATGGCCGGTCACGGAAGCGATAGCGCCAGAGTGTGATTTTCTTTGCAGCCTTGCGACCGAGGACTTGGCCGCAGATGCACACTAACAACAATTATCCCGTCCCGCCGTGTTCCGCACAGCGGGCTTTTTTTATGGGCGCGAGCGGGAGCGAATATACGCCAGCCAGCCACGCCGCAACGCGCCGGCCCGGCTTTCGCCCGGCTGGCGGTCAGCGTCGAGTTCGGCGCGCTCGGCGTCGCTGAGGCGCACGCCAATGGGTGGCGTGCGCTTGGCATCGTAGCGGGCTTCGGCGGCCCGCTGGGCGCTGGTGCGCTTGGTCATCAAAACGCGTGGCCGTCGCACCGGCCCCAGGTGCCGGACGTGCCGGTCATGGCCCAGTACTCGCCCCGGTCCGTGCGGACCGAGTAGCAGGTCATGAACCGCTGGCCCGCCTCAAACGGGCCAGCCACATCCCGCTCTGCCGTTCTGACCTCAACGGCCCGCTGGGCGCCGTTGGCCGGCCACATGAACTGTGGCGTGGAGCGCCACCCGGAAAAATCGGTTTCGTGGTTTTTTGCGTTCTCGAACATTTTTCTCTCCGTTTATTTCCCCCCGGCGCCGATCGCCGGGGGTTGTTGGGTTACCTGGACGCCTGCTCCCAGGCGTCCAGCAACTCGGCTTCCTTGGCCTCAGCCTGCTCCCGCAGGCCGGTAGCCCATGCCGCCTGCAGATGTTTCTGCAGGTCGGCCATCTCTCGTTCGTACTCCTCCCCCTGTTCGGGGGACTGAATCCCCCGGTTGAGGCTGGCGATCATGTCGTTGGCCGCAGCCATCAGTTCCTCAAATTTCATGTCCTTCCCCTTCAGTTCCCCCCGGCGCCGATCGCCGGGGATTGGTTGTCTTAAACCACGGTGACTTCAGTGCCGGAAACACTGATTTTTGATCCGTCATCAAACGTCCAGGTTGTGGTTTCGTTTTCCCAATCTTGGTCGCTTTCTACCCCCGCTGCGTCCAGTGCAGTCATCAGATCGGATACATCGTTGTAGCGGCTGGCGTATTCGGTAGCTTGCGTCATCTTCGTTCCCCTGGTGTCTCGGCTCGGGCCATCCCCTCACCGTTGAATACAGTATAATATGGGATATCCCATACGTCAACCCCATTTTCAAAAAATTTGTCCAAAATTTCCCTGCGAATTGGACACTCATACCGCGACCATTCCCCCATGGTCGCCACGCCCACAATAGAGCCTCAAAGCGCCCGCGCCGGGGACACTTGGCGCTGGACGCGCAGCCTGAGCGCGTACCCGGCCACCGCCGGCTGGACGCTCAAGTACCGGCTCTTGTGGGCCGATGCGGCCGAGGAATTCTCCGCCTCGCCCGATGGCGCCTCCTTCGTCGTCGAACTCTCCCCTGTCGTAACCTCCTCTTTCGCGCAAGGACGCGCGGCCCTTTTTTCCTGGGTGGAAAAGGGCGCGGACGCGACCTATGAGCGGGTGAGCCTGGGCAACCAGCCGCTGGAGATCCTGCCGAATTTAGCGGTGGCCGACAGCCACGATGGGCGCAGCCATGCGCGCATCATGCTGGCCGCCATCGAATCCATTCTCGAAGGGCGCGCCAGCGCCGGCGATCTGGACACCGTGCGCGCCGCCTGGGGCGATGTCGCCACCGAGCGCGACGCCAAACAACTGCGGGAACTGCGCGCCCTGTACGCCGCGCAGGTGTCCGCCGAGGACGCCGCCGAAGCGGCCGCCCGCGGCTACGAACAGAATTTTGTGCAGATGCGATTCCGATGAGCGCGAAAGTCCTGCCCCATCCGGCCCTGCTCAAGCGCGGGTTTGAATCCTCCGGCATCCACCCGGCCCTGTCCGCCTGGATCGCCGCCGCCGTGCCGCCGGATAGCGACGTGCGCAACGGCCTGCGCCAACTGCGCGCCCGTTCGCGCGACGCCGCGCAAAACGACGACCACATGCGCCTGTTCCTGCGCATGGTGGAGTCCAACGTCATCGGCCGCCAGGGCGTGTCGGTGCAGCCGAACCCGCACCGCCCGAGCGGCCGCGAGGACGCCGCCGCGCGGCAGATGATCGAAGCGGCCTACGCCGAACAGAGCCAGCGCGGCCACTGGGACGTGACCGGCCAGCACAGCCGCGCCGGATTCGCCCGGCTGGCCGTGCGCACCATCGCGCAGGACGGCGAGGCGCTGATCCGCATTCACGACACCGGCCCCACTGCCGACACCCCGACCGGGTTCGCCGTCGAGTTGATCGACGCCGAGTGTCTGGATCTCGATTACAACACGACGCTGGCCAACGGCAACCAGGTGCGCATGGGCGTCGAAGTCTCCCCGCGCCGCCGCCCGGTGGCCTACCACCTGTTTACCGACGATCCGTTGCCGGGCCAGGGCTACCGCACCGGGCGCGAGCGCATCCGCGTGCCGGTTTCTGAAATCCTCCACGTCTACCTGCCCGAGTGGGTGCAAACCTCCCGCGGGGTGCCCTGGGCCGCCACCGCGTTGCGCCGGCTGAAAATGCTCGGCGGGTACGAAGAAGCGGCGATTACGGCCGCCCGCGCCGCCGCCGTCAAATCGGCGGTGTATGTGTGGCAGGAGGGCGCCGACCCGGCCCACCGCCCGGGCACCGAAGAGGACGGCCAACTGGTGCAGGATCTCAGCCCCGGCGGGGTGGAGATCGCACCCTACGGCTACGACCTAAAAACGCTGGACTGGGCCTGGCCCAACACCGAACACGGCCAGTTCGTGAAGGATGCCCTGCGCGGCATCGCCGCCGGCCTGTGCGTGAGCTACAACGCGCTGGCCAACGACCTGGAAAACGTCAATTTTTCCAGCTTGCGCCAAGGCGCTTTGGCCGAGCGCGACCTGTGGATGCTGCTGCAGGACTGGTGGGTCGACTGGGTGGAGCGCCCGATCTATCACCGCTGGCTGGACTACCAACTGCGCAATCTATTGCTCACCCAACGCAACGGCGCGCCGTTCCCGGACGACCGCCGCCCCGGGCTGTACCGCGTCGCGTTCCAGGGTCGCCGTTGGCCCTGGGTCGATCCGCTCAAGGATATGCAGGCCGCGCGCGAAGCGGTGGCCCTCGGTACCCGATCCATCAGCGACATCATCCGCGAATCCGGCCGCGACCCCGACGACGTGTGGACCGAACTCGGCCGCGATCTGGAACGCCTGCGCGGCCTGGGCCTGAACCTCAACGACGTGCTGGCCGCGCCGCCCGCGGCCGCCGAGGAACCGACCGACGATGAGTGACACCGAAAAACACCTGGACCTGCCGCTCAGTCTGGAGCGCGCCGCCGCCAACGCCGAAGGGCAGACCATTCCGGTATCGTTCGCCTCCGACCGCATCATCGATGACCCCTGGCTCGGCCCCGTGCGCCTGAGCATGGACCGGGACGCGGTGGACCTGTCCGCCGCCCTGGAGCGCGGCATCCCGGTGCGCCTGATGCACGAACGCGGCCTGCCGCTGGCGCGCGTGGAGCAAGTGAGCAACGACGGCACCCGCCTGCGCGGCATCATGCGCTTTTCCTCGTCCGACGCCGGTCGCGCGCTGTACCGCGACGCGGTGGACGGCATCCTCACCGATCTGTCCGTCGGCGCGGCCATCTACGCGATCCAAGAGCGCGACGACCACACCGTCGCCGTGCGCTGGCGCCCGCGTGAGGTCTCGATCGTCGACGAAGGCGCCGACGACTCGGTCGGCCTGAATCGAAGCAAACCCGCGGCCGCGGCCGCACCCACCACGGAGCAATCCCCCATGTCTGATCAAGACAAAGCGCCGGCAGCCGCGGACCCCAAGCCTGCCACCCCTGAAACGCCAACGGTCGGCGTCGACCGCGGCGAAAACGCCAAGCACATCCTGGAGCTGGCCCGCTACGCCGACCAGCGCGCCCCCGAACTGGGCATTCTGCGCATGGGCGAAGATTACGCGGCGTTCGACAAGCCGTTCCCGGAATTTCGCGCCGAGGTCTGGCGCCTGATGGAAGCGCGGCAGGCCAAACAGCCGCAGCCGGCGCCGAAAACCGAGGTGGGCCTCAGCGAGCGCGAGGCGCAGCAGTTCAGCATCGTTCGCGCCGCGCAGGCGGCCGTGACGGGCAATTGGAAAAAAGCCGGTTTTGAGTTGGAGGTGTCCCGGGCGATCGCCGACAAGCTCGGTCGTCAACCCCAAGGGTTTTTTGTGCCTTACGAAGTGCAACGCGCCATGACCGTCGGCGAAGCCAGCGCCGGCGGCTACCTGGTCGGCACTGACCATCGTGGCGACATGTTCATCGAATCGCTCAGGGCGCGATCCATCGCGTTCGACGCCGGCGCCACCGCGATGACCGGCCTGAACGGGAACGTGGCAATTCCGAAACAGACGGCCGACGCCACGTTCGGGTGGCGGTCCGAGAACGAGGGCGCGGTGCTCAGCGATCTGGGTTTCGGAATGGTCAATATGACCCCGCGGACCCTGTCCGGCGGTGTGCGCATGTCGCGCCGGTTGCTGATGCAATCCTCGCCCGACGTGGAAACCTTGGTGCGCAACGACATGACGCTCGGCGCCGCCCTGGCGATCGACCTGGCCGTTTTCGAAGGGGCGGGCGCCGATGGCGAACCGCTGGGGCTGGTCAACCATCCCGACATTAACACCGTCGCCGTGAGCACCGACACGACCCCCACCTGGGATGAAGTGGTGCAATTCGAGTCCGCGGTGGCCACCGACAACGCCCTCGCCGGCGCTTTGAAATACGTCACCACCCCGGCAGTGCGCGGGAAAATGAAGGTCACGACGAAAGACAGCGGAAGCGGCCTGTTCGTTTGTTCCGAAAACAACACGGTGAACGGTTACCCGGTGCTCACATCGACGCAGCTTGCGACCTCGCGCCTGCTGTTCGGTGATTTCTCGCAGATTGTGGTCGGCATGTGGGGCGTGCTGGACATCAAGCCCGATGACAAAACCTACGCCGCACAGGGCGGCCTGGTGCTGTGGGTGTTCCAGGATGTCGACATCGCCGTCCGCCACGCTCAAGCGTTCGCGATGGGCACCTGATCCGATCCGAATAACCCGTAATGCGGCCGGATTGCCGGCCGCGACAGGAGACGCACATGATTTCCGAAGATGTGAAAATCTCGCAAGGTCTGGCCTACGCCAGCGGTACCGCCGACCGCAACGGCGCCACGCTGGACATGAAGGGCTACGACGGCGTGCTGGCGATCGTTCAGCTCGGCACCGTCGCCGCCGGCGCGGTCACTTCGGTGAAGTGGCAGCAGGGCGCCGCCGCCAACCTGTCGGACGCCGCCGACCTGGCCGGCACCGCTGTCGCCATCGCCGATGACGACGACAGCGGCATCAAGTACGTGGATCTGTACCAGCCGCGCGAACGCTACGTCCGCCTGGTGGTGGACAAGGACGGGTCCAACGCCTGCGCCGAGTCGGTGACCTACATCCAATATAAGGCCAAGCATCAGCCGGTCGCGGCCCACGGCACCGGCGTCGCCGGTGAGGCCCACGTCGCCCCGGCCGAAGGCACCGCCTGAGCCTGATCGATGGGCGCGTTCTCCTCCCTCACCGCCGACGGCCTGACCGCGCTGTTCGCCAGCCATGGCGAACCGTGCACCCTGCCGAGCGGCGCCGCCGTCGGGATTTTCCATCCCGTCGGTGCGCCGCCGGTGGCGGGCACTTCGGAGGTGGGTCTGAGCACGCGCCTGTCACAACAACCGGCCCCGACCCTGTTGCTGCGCGCCGCCGACGCCGAGAACCTGGCCGACGGCGATCCGGTCACCGTGCGCGCCACCGCCTACCGCGTCACGCGCACCGACGACAGCGGCCTCGGCCTGCACACCGTGCGCCTGATGCCGGACACCCACGTCCAGCCCGAGGGGGACCGCTGGCGATGAGTCGGTTTAACCTCACCGTCGACGCCGACCGCGCCCTGCGCGATGCGCAATCCGCGCTGGCCGATGTGCCGGCGCGGGTGGAGCGCGCCCGGGTGCGCGCCCTGCGCAAACTGCAGGCGTGGGTCCAGCGCCAGGTGTTGCGCGCCGCGGCCGAAGCGGCCGAAGTGCCGCAAAAAACCCTCAAGGCGTTGGTGCGCTACCGCACCACCCGCACCGAAGAAGGGATCGACATCTGGATCGGCACCAACCCGATCAAGGCGCACCATTTGGGCCGCGTGGTCTGGACCCGCCGCATGGCCGGCGCTCGGGCCGGGCGGCGCCTGTTCCCGGGCACCTTCGCCTGGGCCGATCCGCGCCGTGACCCCAACGACCCGGTGATCTACTACCGCACCACGAGCGCGCGCCTGCCCATCGCCGTGGAAACCGTATCCATTCACCGCGCCGTCGTCGACCGCGTGGACGCCCTGACCGACGACATCGCCGAACGCCTGGAACGCCTGATGGTTCAGGAACTGAATTTCGCCCTACGCCTGGAGAACCGCCGGTGAGCTGGCCACTGAACGAAACCACCACCCTGCGCGCCGTGCACAGCGCCATTGTCGCCGCCGCCCGCGCCTGGTTCGGCGACGCGGTGCAGCAATACGGCGCTTACGAGCCCTGGGGCGCGGGCGGCGAAAATCCAGACGCCGACGCCGAGATCAAAACGCCGGCCTTGCTGCTGGAACTCGAATCGATCGAACCCGACGACACCGACGCCCACGGCCCGGGGCTGATCGCCGTGCGCTGCGCCTGGGCGTTTCACGCCATTCTGTCCCAGCGCACCGACGACCTGCAGATCGCCCTGCCCGAATTCGCCGCCGCCGCCATCGCCCTGATCCGTCGCGCCGAATCCCTGCCCTACGGTCCGCCGCTCAACGGCAACCGCTGGGGCCTGGGTGAGGCGGTCGGCGTGCCGGAGGCCGTCTCCGCCCGTCCCGGCCCGTTCACGCCGGGCCTCAACGGGCGCGATAGCTGGCTGATTACCTGGGAGCAGGTGGTGTACCTGCCCGAAACCCTGCCGACCGACTAAACACGGAGATCCCAAATCATGGCCATCGCCTACCACACCCCCCGCGCCATTTACCTCCGGTGCGCCTTGCGCGCTGGCCTTTGGAGCGGCGACACCGCGCCGACGCAATTTTCCGACCCGATCAACTTCGATCAGGTGGAGATCAACACCCCGGTGCAAGAAACCGAGGCCCTGATCTCCAACATGATCGACAGTTACGGTTCCGCGCTCGACTCGCAAAACCGCCCGACCGATCCGGCCAACGTGAACCTAGAGTTTTCCACCCTCACGCCGCACCTGATCAACCTCGCCATCGGCGCCACGGTGGCCGAAAGCACGCAGAGCAGCGCCACCGTAACGGACGAGTCGGTCGATACCGCGCTGAATATTTGGGTGCCGTTGGCCAATGAGTTCCTGGATTCCAGCACCGCGCTGACCCTGAAAACCTCCGGCGACGTGTCGGTCGATGCCGCCAAATTCGAGGTGGATTACACCGCCGGAATGATCAAGGCGATTCACGCCGACGCCGTCGGCTCTGGCATGAAAGCCACCTACGACACGGCCGCGCGCACTTGGGAGCAGTACGAAGCGGGCAACGCGGTATCGAGCTACGTCATGCTGCGCGGCCAGGCGCTGGATCTGGTGACGGGCGAGACCGGCATCCTGCAAATCCACAAGGCGAGCCTGGCCGCTGGTGGCGCGTTCGATCCGGTCGCGGGCGGCCATTTGCGCGGCACTCTGGCCGGCGACATGATCACGCCGACCGGCTACACCTCGCCGTGGCGCTGGAGCGCGGTCACCGCCTGAAACTGAACGGATACCCGGCCATGGATCGGCCGCTGTTCCGCCGCCTGCGCGGCGCCTCCGGAGAGTCGCTGGTGAGTGAATACCCGGAAACCCTGCGTGAAAAACAGTCGCGTTTCGCCCTCATGGTGGCGCAGTTGATCCTGTTCGCCTATTCCGAGGGCTACGAAATCACACTGGGCCATGCCGAGCGGTGCGAGGTCTGCCCGGTGGGGTTGGCGAATTCCAATCACAAGGTGCGCTTGGCCATCGACTTGCACCTGTTCCGCGACGGTTCCTACCTGCGCAGCACGGAGGATCACCGCGTCCTCGGCGAATTCTGGGAGGACTTGGCGCGGGATGCGCGATGGGGCGGCCGCTTTGGCGACGGCAACCACTACTCCCTCGAACACCACGGGGTGCGCTGATGGAGATCCTCCAGTTCCGTGGCAAGAGCCTGCAGAGCAAGGCCATTCGGTTCCAAACTCGGTCTGTTCATTCCCATACGGCGATTCTGCTCAAGAATGGCATGATGGTTGAAGCCTGGTACCCAGGTGGGGTTCGGGCCGCTCCGATCGACCAGCATACGCATGTGCCCGGCACCAAGGTCGATGTGTACTCCATTCTGACCTCTTACGACGAAGCGGTGGCCGAACAGTTTCTCATGTCGCAGGTCGGCAAGGGGTACGATCTTCTCAGCGTGTTGCGGTTCGTGACGCGACGCGATGCGCCAGCGAACGATCGGTGGTTCTGTTCCGAGTTGGCGCTGACCGCGTGTGATCGAGCCGGTGCCAGGCTGCTTGTCGGGAACTATGCGCATATGTCGCCGCGAGATGTATCGCTGAGTCCGTTACTCAATTGGACTGGGGAGTTAATTCTGCCATGAGTTCTTTTAACCATTATGTGCGAGTTACGCATATTCCGACCGGAGTCTTTGCGGACGTGCACCGGTCATCGACAGCACGCAATCTGCACAAAATGAGAACTAACGCACTCAGGATTTTGCGCATGAAGTTGGCCTGTCATGCGTTCGTCGGGCCCCCTCGATTAGTGCGCGACTATTCCGACGAAGGTTGGGATAAGCCGGAAGAAACTTACATGGGAGTCGGGAGTTAATTCTGCCATGACACACTATCTTCGACTAGTAGGCTACGCCGTTGCGCTGTTTCTGGCTGGCCTGATCCTGACGACCCAAACGGGCTGCGCCGGCAATGCTACGCGGGTGGATTCGTCCGTCCTGAAAATCAACTCCGACATCTCCCAGCACCGCGTGAGCATGATGGCCCTGCGAGGGGCGATGCCGGCGTTCAAGCGCACAGTGACGACGAACCCTGACGGAAGCGTGACCGAGACTCAGGAATTTCATTATCCGCTCACGCCGGGCGAAATGGCTTTCGAGCCGATCATCCCGCCCGATCCGAATGCGCAGATGTGGAGCACGGTGGGCAGCCTCGGCCGCTCGGTGGTGGCCCTGCTCGGGGCGAAATACGCCGCCGACGCCCTGGTGGATCTGGGCTCAGCCGGCTACCAGGCCATGACCCAGCAGGCCGGGCAATTCACGTCGCTCTACACACCGACGATTGCGAGCTTTGCCGGCATGATGGGCGGCGTGAGCGACAATCAGACCGCCGTCACGCTGCAGGCGATCAATCAATGGGGCGCGAACAACGGCCAAGCTTTTGGCGCGATCGAGAACACAGCACAGGCCGGATTCGACACCGCCGAGAACATCAACGCACGCAATGCCGCAACGACCGAGTTCGTCTCCGGTCTGCTCAATGACACCGTGCAGCATGTGTCTAACAACGGCGCGGGCCTGACCAGTGATGTAGTCGATCGCGTCGCCCCGCTGCCGATTGATCCTCAATTCGTGGAGCCTACTGCTGTCGATGAGTGAATCCCGCTTAGCCGTTATTGCAAAATATAGGCGACGTCAGCCACTTGCAGAGTTGGAACGAAAATGGAAAAAGGCAAGGGGGCGGCATAGCAACGCGTATTGGGATGCGGAATGGATAGATCTCGCCTTAAAGCGAGCGGCTGTTATGTATAAAGAGTTAAACTGGTGCGATGAGGAGCCAACAACTAATGAGTGAAACCATTCCCTTGGAAGAATCGGAACGAACCCGTTGCGAGATATGGACCCGTGTGATGGGCTACCACAGGCCGATTTCTGCTTGGAATGCGGGCAAACAGCAGGAGCACGAGGATCGGAAGATGTTTTCAGAGGCCTCGGCATGTCTGAGCGATTCTTCTCACTCCTGACCGGGCCAATGTCTTTGCTTGCAGTGCTCTCCGGGCTTGGGTTGCTGGCGCTGTGGGTCATCATTCGGCTTTTGGATCGAGACTGAGGATTTATTGTGGACCCGAGCACCATCGACCCAAGCATATGGACCGGCATTGTCGACAAATACGGAATCCTAGGCATGAGCGCATTGGCGCTGGCCTATGGATTAGTGAGCCTGTACCGCGCCCACAAAATGGAGCGCGACGAATGGCGACAGGCGCAGGCCGAGGAAAATCGGCAATGGAGGCTCAGTATCGAAAAGCAGTGGGAGATTCACAATAGTCATGCGCACGAAACAAATCAGATCCTGCGCGAACTATCCAGCGTGATCGGCGAACTGAGGGCCAGACAATGAGGCGTGACATTATTGCGGTATTCATTGGGCTCATGGGCCTGCTTGGCCTTGGCCTGTATCAAGCCGTGGCCATCGGCGAGTACGAACAAAAAACCACGACGGCACATGTGGCGCTTTCTGAGCGTATTGCGCAGATCGAATACGCGTATGCGCAGGCCAAAAAAGGCGAGCGGTTCACGGCGGATGACGGGCGACAGTTGTGCGAGGCGTTGATTTTGAATACCGATACCGGATGGGAAGATCTCCCGGAGGTGTGTCAATGAAAATTTTGTTTGTGTTTGCGTTGCTGATTCCGATGGTGACCAGTGCCGAAACGGTCGGGCCGAATAACGGTTTTGCCTGGGATTATGATCCAGCGAACTTGCAGCTGATTGATGGATTTCGGCTGTACGCGAATGGCACGAAAGTGTGGGAAGGCGCGGCGCAGACGGCCACAATCAGCGCGTTCGACGCGCCGCTGGCCGATGGGGTTTACGACTTTCATGCGACGGCGTTCAACGCAGTAGGGGAAAGCGGCCCAAGCAACCCGGTCAGCGCGGCGGTCGTGTCTGGTGCGCCGGCAGCTCCGATCAACTTAACTATCAACATCCAGGTGACGATTCAATGAAAACGATTCTTGCAGCATTACTGGCCATGCCGGTGCTTGTGAATGCCTCCCCGCTGTGTGACGAGGTTCAGAACGATCCGCTGGGTCGGGGGTATTCCGGCATGACGGCGATTGAGATCTTGGCTGATCTGCAGACCGAATACCGCACCCAACAGGTGATGCAGATGTCCGGGCTGGAGGTCTCCGCGCACATCGACGCGACCGAGTTTGCGGCCCTGCCGGATGCGGACAAGCAACTCGTAACGGCGATTGCGATGGCGCCGCAGGTCAATCCGTGGGGTTTCGCCGCGAACGTATTCATTGATGCGTTCGGTGCGCCGAGCAATACGATTACGGCTTTGGCCAACGCGCGCACCGAGGCGATCAGTCGGATCGACGAACTGGGACTCGGCAACGTGAAGGTCGGACATATTGAGGGGTGTTACTGATGGGCGTTTCTCGGGATCAACTGCTCGCTCTCAAAGCACTCATCGAGGACGAGGAGGGTCCGTACTTCGCCATGGAAAGCGACGAAGAGCGCAAAGCGGCGCTAGAAGCGAAATCCATCGTTGAGCACCCTCGCGTTGCGATGGCAGAGGTGCAGAGAATCCTCATGGCATCAGGCGAGTGGTGGGCGATCAAATCAGCGGCTGCGACAAACCCTCATGCCGAGATGACGATGGATATGCTGGGTGCGATGTTCGACGACCTCGACGTGCACCATGCGACGACGCAGGGCGTGTTCGATGCGTTGCAGGCCGCAAGTCTGCTGTCGGCGGAATCTCGGGCCTCGATCGAGGCGTTGGGCACGGTTTACCGCAGTCCTGCTGAGGTTGCTGGTATCGGGCCAAAGGTCCGCATTGGCTGGTTTGATCGGGCGAGGGTACTGTAATGGCTGAGCGTGTAGTAGCCGAACTGGGTACTGAATTGGTGCTGGAAACGGCAGCGTCGTCGGCGTCGATTTCCGACGGCAGTATTGTGGAGTGCGACTCCGATGATCGGCAGAGCACCGACAATGCCGGTTGGGAGTACGGGTGTTTTGAGTTCTCGACCGCTGCGGGCGGGTTTTCGGCAGCGCCTACGGCAGGCGCCGCGCTTCATGTTTATGAGCAGAAGATCAACTCGGACTCGAACGATGCGCCGGACGTGGACTCCTCGTATCAGCAGGACTATCTGTTCTCGTTCACTATTGACCCGGCAGATGCGCAGCAGCACTTGCGGAAAGAGTGGGTGCCGATTGCCGTCGGTGGCGCGAAATACTGGGTTGAGTGGGAAGATGGCGGCGCGGGGACGGCCTCGATTGATGCCGGTTGGGAGTTGCGGCTAATTCCGATGGCACGGAAGTCTGAGACTGTAAGCTGATGGCTGATCGGTATTGGATCGCATCCTCTGCTGGCAATTGGAACGACACCGCTAATTGGAGTACATCCAGCGGCGGAGCTGGCGGCGCGTCTGTGCCCAATTCGTCATCTGATACTGCGTACTTCGATAGTAACGGAGCTGGCGATTGCGCTCTAGATGTTTCTGTCGATATTAATGATGTGGATTTTACAGGCTATACGGGAGTCCTCACACTAAATGATTTTAGAGGGTTGTCAATATACGGAGTAATGACACCGGGAACTACAGCGACGATTTCAGGCGAGGCAGATTGTTTCGGAATTAGGTGCCGTTCTGGTTCTGACGTTGATCTTGGTAGTGTCGTCGATTCGTCGATGCCGCTAGTTGTGCTGTTTAGTGGCGCTGTAACTGGGGCGCGTATTAAAGGTAATGCAACCGGCGCTACTGTGTCTTTGAATAGTTATTCGCCTGACAGGTATTGTGAGTTTAGTGGTGATTTTTCCTGCGCAGAGATAGCAATTGCGCCAAGCACTGCCGGCGCGTTTGTGCGCACGAACGGATATACAATCACAGTTTCGGGGGATTGTGTTACAAACTCTAATGCGACGTGGTTAGGAATGGGTGGAAGCATTCTGCTAAATGGTTCCGGTGCGCAAAACTTGAGCGGCAGCGCAGAAGCGATAATCATCAATAAATCCACAGGCACGGTTACACAGATAGGTGATGTAACTACTCCCGATGTTACGCTCACAGATGGCACCCTCGACATCGACGGCAACACCCTCAGCGTCCATGGCCCAATCACCTGCGCAGCCGGCACGACGGTTCAGGACACTGCCGGCACGGGCACGATCGAAGCGGGCGGCGTCATCTTGAACGGCACGAGCGGTTCCGGCGTGACCTGGAGCGCGGACATCTCGAAGCTCGGTCCGTATGAGAAAGTCGCGACTTATGCGACGATCACAGGGAGCAATAATTCCTCCGGCGTTCCGATCTATGCCATTAACGACTGCACCGATGGCGGCAGCAATTCCGGTTGGGTGTTTACGCCGACTGGTGCGGCGCTGCTAAAATCTGAGCGCCATCGCCCGGTCCAGCGCAAGCCGACGCGGCGGACTGGCATTAATTGGAACAACGCGCTAACACGAAATTTAGTTAATGCAAGAATGTTCTTTGATGTGGCCGAGCCGGACTTGGTATCAGGTGCGTGCACTACAGAGATCAGCCCCACTTCTGGCGATGGCATTATGCCGGGGGCACATGGAATTCGTTACTCCAGTTTAGAGAGTCAACAGTCTGGTGGACTTTTAGCCGAAAACGGGACGCTGCCGATCGCAAGCAAAAGTGAATATACGCTGTTAGTGATTGGGAGTAAAAAGTTCACTTCTTCGTCAGTATGGAGAGGACACGTTGCCGGGTGTGGAAATGGCAGTTATGGCCAAGCCGTAAGCGTTGGTTTTGGACTATCCACGTACTCGTACAGCGATCATGTGGAGGGTTATCACAGACCGAATAATCAGTCATTTCTTCTTTCAGATACATCAGTATCTTATGCCAATTATGAGCCGGCGATAATTGTTTTAAGGGTAAAGACAGGGGAATTGTGTGTTTTAGATCACGCCAGCCTTGCCGATCCCGGAAAGCGCGGGCAGGTTGTCGCAGGCACAGCTACGACTGATGCGTCAGTCGGCTGGAACGAGATAGCGTTTGCGGGTAATGCTTACAATGGCTCAGTCGCCTCTGGAAACACAGACATTTATCTATATCTCGCGTGGAATCGCCGTATTACCGATGCTGAAGTAAACGCTCTACTGGCCGACCCCTATCAAATTTTCGACTCCGGCCAGGACTATCTGTTTATTCCGGCGGCGGGTGGGAGCACCGACCACCCCGCCGCCGCCGCCCTGGCCGCCACCGGCGCGCTGAGCGCCTTCGCCGCCGCGCAGCGTCAAGGTGCCGCCGCCCTGGCCGGAAGTGCCGCGGTGATCGCCGCGCCGAGCGTGTTTCGCAACGCCGCCGCCGCGGTGTCCGGCGCGGGCGCATTGACTGCCGCCGCTACCGCGCAGCGTCACGCCGCCGCCGCCCCGGCCGCGGCCGGCGCCTTGACCGCCGGCGCCCGCGTGAATCGCCTCGGCGCCGCCGCCCTGAGCGGTGCCGGTGCCGTGTCCGCTACCGCGACCGGCGGCAGCGCGATCGGCGCGCTGCTCAGCGGCAGCGGCACCCTGTCCGCCGCCGCGACCGTGTCGGCCCGGGGCGCCGCGACCCTGAGCGGCGCCGGCAGCGCCAGCGCGCAGGGCCACCGCCTCGCCGCCGGTGCCGCAGCTTTGAGCGGCAGCGCAGCCCTGGCCGCCGTCGGCGCCATCGGCGGCAAAATCGGTGCCGCGTCGCTCAGCGCTACGGCGACGCTCAGCAGTACCGCGCGCTATACTGCCGGTGCCCGTGCGCAGATCGGCGCCGTCGGTGCTGCCGCGTTCAGCGCGCACCTGTCCGCCGTCGGCGCCGCAGCCCTGAGCGCGGCCGGTACGTTCCGCGTGACCTACACCCCGCCGGTCGGCCTGGGCCAGATCCTGGACCCGGCACTGATCCCCCTTATCGACCCGCGCGCCTTGTTGCGCGTAGGGCCATCGTTCGGCCTGATTCCTACCCGGAGTATGCACTGATGTCTCAACTGTCTGATTACCTCGAAAATGCGGTGCTTGATCATATCAACGGCGTGGCCGCGCTCACACAACCGACGCCCTACCTGGCCCTGTCCACCGCCAACCCGACCGACGATGCCTCCGGCCTGGCCGAACCGTCCGGCAACGGCTACGCGCGCGAGGCCATCACCTTCGGCGCCGCCAGCGGCGGAACCGCGAGCAATAGCGTGGCGATCACCTATACCGCCTCCGGCGGCAACTGGGGCACCATCACCTATGTGGCCATTTTCGACGCACTGACCGCCGGCAATATGCTCTGGCACGGTCCCATGAGCGCGAGCAAAATCGTCAACGACGGCGACAGCCTAACGTTTGCCATCGGCGAGCTGGACGTATCGTTGGACTGATGCCATGACCGCCATCACCGTCTACGCCGGCAAGGACAACAGCGAGGACTGGGTACTCAGCCGCGGCGCTGCCGTGCTGACCGATCTGTCGGCGATCACCCGCGTCCAGCTCAAGGTTGGCGCGGTGACGGTCGACTCGGCGACGGCGCCGGCCGGGACCCTGACCTGGGACGAACAGGCCACCGTAAACCGGGCGATGGCCGCCGCCGACGCCTCCGGCCAGCTCGCACGCCACCTATGGCAGTCCATCGACGTGTTGCGTCTGCGTCTGGGCCAGGTCGACACCCTGGCCGCCGGCACCTACCCCGGCAGTTGCCTGATTGTCTACGACGCCGACCACACCGATGGACTGGTGTGGGCGGACGACCTCATCGTCACGGTAAAGTCCTGCTGATATGGCCCGTCAAACCGATCTTTCCGTCAAGCTCCGCATCGAGGCCGCGACCCAGGGCCTCGGCGCCATCCAGCAGATCATCGCCGAGTTGGAATCCGCCGGCGTCGCCACCGACGAATTCCGCGACGACGCCGCGCGCCTGAGCGCCGAACTCTCGCGCCTGGGGCGCGAACAAAAACTGACGGAAAATTTCGGACGACTGGAAACGGAACTGCGCGAGACCGGCGACGCCCTGGAGCAGGCCCAGCGTAAGGTCGCGTTTTTGCGCGACGGCATGGAAAAGGCGGGCGCCCAAGGCGCCAAGCTGTTCGCCAAGGATCTGACCTCGGCAAAACGCGAGGTGCTGAGCCTCAGCGAGACCCAGCGTAAACTGACCGCCCGCCTGTCCGCCACCGCGGACGAAATGCGCGCCGCCGGCCTGAGCACCAAGAATCTGGCCGACCAGCAGGGCCGGGTCGCCACCTCGATCGACCGCGCCGACCGCGAGGTGGGCGAACTGACCCGATCCCTGCAGCGTGCACGCATCGGCCTGCAGGCCACCGGCGAGGCCGGCCAGCGCGCCGGGCGCACCATCGCCTCGGAACTTGGCGCCAGCGCCGACGGCGCCGCACGGATGCGCGACGCGGTGAATACCGCGCGCACCCAACTGCTCGGCCTGCTCGGCGTGGTCGGCGCCGGCCAACTCGCCGGCAACGTGATCGAGGCGGCCGACGCCTGGGCCAACTACACCGCGCGGCTGCAACTGGCCACCGACAGCGCCGAGGAACTGGCCAAAGCCGAGGAGGAGCTGTTCCGCATCAGCCAGGGCACGGCGACGGATCTGGGCAGCAATATCGAGCTGTACAACCGCCTGGCCATCGCCCGCAAAGAGCTGAACCTGCAGCAATCCGAGCTGCTGCAGCTCACCGAGTCGATCAGCCAGGCGTTCCGCGTGTCCGGCACCGGCGCCGAACAGGCCGCCGCCGCCACCTTGCAGCTGTCCCAGGCGCTCGCCTCCGGCGTGCTGCGCGGGGATGAATTCAACTCGATTATGGAAAACGGCGGCCGACTGGCGCAGGCTCTGGCCGACGGCCTCGACGTGCCCATCGGCAAGCTGCGCGAGATGGCGCAGGCCGGCGAGCTGACCGCCGAGCGGGTCACCGGCGCACTGCTCGGCCAGGCCGACGTGATCGCCGCCGAATACGCCAAACTGCCGCAGACCATCAGCGGCGCGGTGCAAAAGCTCAGCAACGCCTGGCAGCAATTCATCGGCCAGACCAACGAAAGCCTCGGCGTGACGGAAAAACTGGCCGGCGCCCTGGGCACCCTGGCCGACAATTTCGACGAAGTGGCCGATCTGGCGTTCAAGGCCGGGCAATTGGTGGTCGCCGCGTTCGCCGTCAAGGGCGTGGCCGCCCTGCGCGCGTTCGCCGCCGAAAGCACCGCCGCCGGCGGCGCGCTCAGCACCCTGGCCACCCGCGCGGCCTTTGCCGACAAAGTGTTGGCCGGGTTCGGCCGCACCCTGGCCAGCATCGGCTGGGTTGGCATCGCCTACCAGATCGCCGACATCACCACCAATCTGGTCGCGCTCTACAATCAACTGCAGCAACAGGAACAGATCCAGGCGTCCCTGGCCGCCACCAATGAACGCGCCGCCACGGCCCTGGCCGCCGTGGCCGAGCAGACCGGCATCGCCTTCGAGTCGATGGCCGATTTCAATCAGGCGGTGGCCGACGGCCGCGTGGTGTTCGACGAGGCCGCCGGCCGCTGGCGCGCCGCCGGCGAGGATCTGCAGCAGGTCGCCGAGGGCGCCCGCGCCGCCGGCGATGCCCTGGCCGACGCCGCGCAGAAAATCGAAAACGTCGACGTACAGGGCGGGTTTTTCCGCCAACTGGTCGGCGAACTGCAGAACCTCACCGACGACGAAATTCCCGCGTTTATCGCCCGCCTCGGCGATCTCAACCGCGCCGGCCTGCTGTCCAACGGCATGGCCGAATCGCTCAGCGCCCAGTTGCGCGAGCGCATGGCGCCGGCGTTGGGCGATGTGGCGGACGAGGCGGGCCGGGCAAAATCCGCGGTGGAGGGCCTCACGGGCGCGTTTTCGCTCACGACTGCCGCGGAAATCGATCGCGCCTACCGCGCCGGCGAGATCACACTGCAGGAATACGCCGACGCCGCCGACCGGCTGGTGCAATCCTATATCGACCAGCGCAAGGCCGCGCGCGCCGCCGCCGGCGCGGTGAAAGACCACGGCGACGCCGCCGAGTCGGCCAGTGACAACACCGACCGGCTGGTCAAGGCCACCGAGGACAGCAATAAGGAACAGTCGACTGCGGTGAGTCTCACGGCGATCGTGCGCCAACGCTACGCCGAACTGAGCCAGGCCGCGTTGGACTATTTCAACGCGCAGATGGCGAACGTGTCGTCGATCAAGGAGTGGTGGACGGTTCTCTCGGACGCCGAATTCCAGCGGGTCAAGGCGCGCACCGAGGATTACAACGCCAGCGCCCGCGCCACCGCCGCCGCCCTGCGCGACGGCACTGCCAGCGCAGCGCAACTGCAAGCGGCCCTGTCCGCCGCCGGCTCGGAACTGTCCGATCTGTCCGAAGATGTGGCCCGCGAATTTCGCGCCGCCGTCGACGCCGCCCAGGCGGAAATCAGACGGTTAGAGGACTCCACCGCCTCCACTCTGCAGCGGCTCGAAGATGAAATGGACCGGCTGCAGGGGAACGACTTGGCCATCGCCGAGCGCGCCTACCAACGCGAACGCCAAGAGCTGGAAGCGCAATATCAGCAAGCGGTGCGCAGCGGCAACGCCCGCCTGATCGCCGATCTGCAGCGAGCACTGGACCTGCTCGGCCAGACCCATCAGATCAAAATGGACCAACTGCAGGCGGAACTGGCCGGCGAACAGGCCATTACCGACGAACGCCAGCGCCGCGCCGACATCGAGGACGCGCCCCCGGCCGGCACCGGCCCGCTGATTCGCCAGCCGCTGCGCGGTGACGACGCCACCCGCGCAGGCAGCGGCCCGCTGATCGTCGAACCGCCGCGCATCGACCCGGCGGACATCCAGGCCATGGGCCACACCCTGGCCGAGGCGATGGCCGCCCAGTTTGGCCAACTGAGCGCCGCCCTGGCCGAGCGCCCGATCCGGGTGGAGCTGGACAGCGATGCCCTGGCCCGAAACCTCACTGAACAACAACAACTGCATCGGAGTTTGCGCGCGTGAGCATTCAGCGATTCATCGGCGGGGACAACCTGTTCGGCAACGCCACCCTCACCGCCGGCGCGGTGCGCCCCGCCAACGCCATTCGCCGCCTGACCTCCGCCGTGCGCGCCGGCACCGGCCGCGTCGCCCTGTCCGGCCCCTACACCGGCGCCGCCGCTGCGCGCATCGATGTGGAAATCCTCGACGGTGGCACCACGCCCACCGTGTCCGAGCCGGTGCACACCGGCGCCGGCACCGGCACCCTGGACGATCTGACCGCCCTGGCCGGGGCCACCGCGCAGGAATACACCATCACTTTGATCGACACCGGCGACACCACCGCCGCCGCCCGCACCGAGCTGGAGGGCTACACCCTCACCGCGCAAGCCACCGGCGCGGGCGGCAACGCCATCGCCCTGACCGTCGACCCGGCCGGCCTGACCTACACCGCCACCAACTACAGCCTGCTGGAAGATCTGGACGAGGGCACCACCGAAACCGTCGGCCCGCAGTGGGATTTCGCCACCGCCATCGGCCTGGCCGACACCGTGCCGGCCACGGCCAAACGCCTGTGCTTCGGCGACGACCGCAGCGTGATCTATCGGCAGTGGAAGGTCTACGAGGACGGCGCGTGGCGCTACAAACTCCTGCCCGCGATCGCCCGCACTTACAAAGCCGGCGAGCGGGTGTACGAGGTCACCGGCAGCCGCTCGGCGACACTGACCGACGGCGTGACGCCGGAGACCTACAGCAACATCACCACCTTGCGCGATCTGCTGGTGGCCATCGACGCCGGTAGTGCTTTGGTGAGCGTCGACACCGTGCCTTCAGCCGAGCGCACCACCGACAACCTGGCCGCGATCCTGGATCTGCGTCTGCGCACCGACGCCCGCGTCGACTGGACGGCGGGCGAGGGCAGCGAACACGCCCGCGGGTTTATCAACACCTCCGCCGGCGCGACCGCATCGACCGAGATCATCACCGCCCGCTGTTTCGCCAACACCCGCGCCGGCAATTCCGGCCTGGGCCGTGAACGCTGGCGCCTGCGCGGCTCGGTCTCCGGCGACCTCGGCGAGATCGTCACCGGCAACGCCTATACCGCCCCGGGCGGCAAATTCTCGCTCACCGTGCCGACCCGTCTGCCCGATGGCTACGGCGAGCCGCGCGGGGACATTTCCGCCGACGTGGAATACGCCGGCACGCGCACCGCGGAGGAATCCGAGCCGCCGGTGTGCGTCGACCAGATGCGGCTCGGGCCGAACGCCGAGGACAAAACGGTGACGTTCGTCTACCAGCAACGCCCGACCACCGACTGTTCCTGCATCTCCACCCCCTATACCCGGCTGCAGAACGCGGCCGGCTGTATGGCACTCGACGAAACAGAGGAGGAATCCACCGTGTCGCTCCCCACAGAGTACGCGACACGCCTGCAGTCCCTGACCAGTTGGTATTGCACTCAAGTGAAGGCCAATACCAGCCTGGACGGCTCCACCGCGACCGGCGAAACCGGCGATCTGGCGATCTACAAAGAAGCGCGCGACAAGTTGGCCGCCGCATTGGCGATCGTGCACGAAAGCGCGGACGGCCGCACGGCCTGGGACTCGGCGTTTAGCGACATTCAATCCGAACTCAGCAGCATCGCGGGCCTCTCGTCCAGCGGCTCGAACAAGCGCTCGACCGTGTGGTCGGCGTCCAAGGACTACACCCAGACGGCCGCGTTCAGCTCCTACGTCAACCCGGCCACCCTGCAGCCCTACCCGGTGCCGCCGAACGAGTTTTACGTCATTCCGGCGACCCGCAACGGCTGGATTTTCCGCTTTGCCAACGGCCAGAGTCAGGCCGCCGCGACCTACACCACCGACAGTACCGAACCGACCTGGCCGACCACCCAGGGCGCCACCGTCACCGACGGCACGGTGATCTGGGAGGCGTATCTGCAATATTGGTCCGCCTCGGCATCGATCGCCCTGGACGCCACTATCGAGCCGTACAACGGCAAGGTGTACAAGTGCACCACGGCCGGCACCACCGGAAGCACCGAGCCGAACTGGCCCACCGCCACCGGCGCCACCGTCACCGACGGCACCGTGGTCTGGACCCAGGTCTCCGGCGGCGCCGTCTCTGCCGACAGCAACCTGGAGGCATTCAACACCCGGTTCGCCGCCTGCTTGGACAATGTCATCGCCGAAGCGGGAGAATTGCCGGATTTTCTTAATGCCAGCGCGTCTATCGCCTTGCCCTCAGGGGCGTGTTGGCAGGATGTCGGAGATCAGTATTGGTGGAAACCCGAGGGCCACAACTACCTCCCCGCGTTCACCAATGTCGAATACGTGAGCGCGCGGGAGCAATGCGACGAGGACGGCGTGAAAACCGTCCAAGGCACGGCAGAATTCGCGTTCGTGATCAAAGTGCAGTGCCCCGGCGACCTGAAAGAGGGGGACAAGGTGCACATCCACATCGGCGACGCGGTGTGGCCGGCCACCTACCAGGTCGACGATGAGTTGATCATGGCCACCCTGGCCGCGCAACCGCTCACCCTGTCCGGCGGGGTGAGCGGCAGTGACACCCACACCTGGTCGGTCAAGCGCTCGGTAGACGGGCAGGGCACCGACTACATTCAGGATCTCACCACGCCGGCCCTGTACGACGACGGCGACGTGCAGTTCCGCCTCACCCCGGGCGGCATCGTCCACCGCATCGGAGATGCCTGGCGTTTTTGCGTGTCCGCCCCGGCCTACCGCTGGCGCAAGGACTCGGGAGCCTGGAGCGCGACCGCCGACATCGCCGACGGGGCGATCGGCAGTGAGGGCCTGTCCCTCGCATTTACCCCGGGCGCCTGTCCGGCCTGGGTCGCCGGCGACGCTGCCGCCTTCGACGTGCTGCAGCCCTACGCCGTCGGTAGCGCCGAACTGCCCGACGACAGCGTGTTCGCCTGGGACGGCACCGGCTGCACCCTGCAAAAGGCCATCACCGGCACGGTCGACGCCGTGGCCATCGCCCTGCACACCCTGCCCAACGGCGCCACCGTGACCGTCGCCGACGGCGCGAGCCTCAACGAAACCATCCCCTGGCGCGCCGGGCCGATGGTGCTGATCCTGGACACCGCCCTGACCGATCCGACCCTGACGATCACCATTGCCGACGCCTCCGGAGGCAGCATCGGCTGGTTGTGGGCGGGCGAATCGGTCAAACTCAGCGGCCGCGCCGGCGCCCATGCCCACGCCGGGCAGGCCAGCCGCCAACGCCGCACCCGCGCCCTGCGCACCCTGATCGGCGAAGGCGCACTCAACCCGCGCGCCGCCCGCCTGGCCGCCGGCTGGCGCTACACCCTCGACTATGTGCACCGCCCGCAAAGTGCAGTCGACGGATTTCTCGACCTCATCGACTGGGCCAGCGAGGGCCGCCCAATCGTATTCGTGCCCCATGCGGATCTGCCAGCCGAGGCGGAACTGGTGCGTTTGCCGGAGCAAGTGGAACTCACCGAATGGAACGAATACGCCAACGCCGATAACCGCACCTATCGGCTCAGCCTGGAGATGGAACCCTGGTGGACCTGACCCTGACCCTGCACGCCGAACCGCCCCTGGCCTACTACCGCGGCGCCCGCCCGGCCGACGTGGACCTGGCCCGCCCGCGCCTGATCGCGGTGCAGGCGATCCGTTCCAGCCTGCGCATTGAAGGCGGCGAGGCGCCGAACGCCACCGTCACCCTGGACAACGGCGATGGCGCCCTGTCGGCGGAACTGGCCGACCCGCCGCTGAACGCCGCCGCGACCCTGACCCAGGACGGCGCAACAGTGTTCACCGGGCAACTGACCCGGATCGGCCTGGGGCCGGTGGTTACTCTGACGTTGGAGGCGTGAATGCAAGCCAATAATCCGACGCGGGCGGCGAAAATCCAAAACATCCCGTCGGAACACAACAGCGAAACCGACCTGTTCGGCGTGCCACTGGAAATCTGCACCGTGGAAAAAGACCCGACGCGCAGCGGCCTGGAGGCGATGCGGGACCGATCCTTTCGCCGCTACTGCAAAAAACACGGCGCCCTGATTCACAATATCGACAATGTGGGCTTGCCGAAAACCGGCGAACAGATCCGGCTGATCACTAAAAGAACGTTCAACGCCATTCAGTTTTTGGAGTACATCACCGAGCGCGAGCGCATCACCGATCTGAAAATGGCGATCTACTCGATCAACTACAACGCTGCGCTGATCCTGATCGACCTCATCGATCGGGGTCTGATCGCGCAGGTCGAAATCCTCATGTCCAACCTGCGCAACAAGGCGCACCGCGAAAAAGAGGAAATCCTGCGCCAATTGTTCATCGATCACCCCAAAATCGACATTTTTTACTGTTCCTCCCACGCCAAAACATTTTCCTGCGCCACCGACGCCGGCAACTACTACACCCTGGAGGGCTCCGGCAATCTGGCGTACAACAGCCGAGTGGAACAGTATGTGATCGATAACGACCGCGACCTGTACGAATTTTCCTGCCAGTGGATGCGTGAAATCCGCGAATTCCTGCAAGATAAGAAAGAATTTGAAGACCCCAGCCGATCATGCGCCTGACCGATAAAATCCCCCTGCGCACCTCCGCCGATCTCGGCGCCTACACCGAGATCTACACCCTGCCGCGCGTGCTCGGCCAGACCGCGATCACCCCGGTGCGCTACGACGCGAGCGGCCACCTGTGGCTCCTGTCCGACGGCGTGATCGAAGGCGTTGATCGGGTGGAGATGGACGGCGCGCCCATCAGCGCTTGGTCCTTGCAGATCGGCGCCGACGACGGCGGACACCCGGTGTCGGTGCTGGAAACCCAGGCCCAGGTCACCGATCCGGGCAAATTGCGCGTGAGCCTGCGCGGGGAACTGCACCCGCGCACCGGCCAGCGCTTGGAGCGCCCGGACCTGCAGCTTGAATTCATCGCTCAGCTCGCCGGCCTCGGCCTGGAGCCGGGCCAGTTCGACGATCTGCGCGCCCACTGCGAAACCGCCGGGCTCAAAACCGCCGGCGTGCTCGATGACCACACGCAGACCGTGCAGCACTGGATGGATGCCGTGGCCCGCGGCGCAGGGCTCGCCTGGTCGCTGGAATTCCCTGGGATCGGCCTGCCCTGGCCGCAGGCGCCGGACGCCGACACCGTGGCCACCCTCGATGCGGCCGACTCGCCGCGCCTCGGCGCGACCGCCGCCGCGCGCGACCTGTGCACCCGGCTCGAACTGGAATACGCCTACGACCCCTCGCGCAACGACCGCCGCGCCGTGCTGGTCCTGCGCGCACCGACCGCGATTGATCGCTACGGCGAAATCACTCGACGCATCACCGCCGACTGGCTGCAGGATGCCCGCGCCGCCCTGGCCTACGGCACCCGCTACCTGGAATATTACGCCCGGCCGCTGTGGACCCTCACCGCCAGCGCGCCGATCAGCACCGTGGCGCCGGGCCAATCGGTGGCGATCGACCACCCCCTGTCGCCGGTCACCGCCGGACGCCTCACCGAGCGCACCCGCGACGCGGGCGGCGAAACCTGGGTGCTGCAGGCCCCGGCCGGCGCGCCGCCGACGGTACAGATCGAACGCAGCGTCGCCGGCGTCGCCATCGACCCCGCCGCCGCCCTTCTGGTGCAGATCCAGGACGACACCGCCGCCGTGCTGATCACCGACCCCAACGGCGCCGCCCTGCCCGGCGCCCGCGTCACCGTCGACGGCGCCACCACCAAAATCGCCGACGCCGCCGGCTGGGTGTACCTCCCGGCCGACAACGCCGAACACGAACTGCTCATCCAGTACCCGGGCCTCACCGACCAACGCCTGCGGGTGATTCTGCAATGACCATCAAACGCCGCCTCGCACCCCTCCCGCCGCGCGCCGTTGCCGGGCGCAATACCACCCTGTCGGTGCAGCTCAACCGCCCGCCCGCCGTACCGCAGGTCGACCCGGTGGAGTGCCCGGAATGCGAGCCGGCCGCGCCGGAGGGCACGTCCTACCTGATTTTCGCGCCGTTCGACGAACTCGAAACTCGGCAAACCGACATCGGCACCGAGACGGATGAGATGGTGATCGAGGAATGCCAGTGGTTCGATCGGCGCACCAAAACCGACGGGGCAACGAGCGTGTGGGTGGAGGTGCTCGGCACTACCACCGGCCCCCCGTTCAGCTACACCGGCCACATGAGAATCAGCGGGAACAATTTCGGATCGGCCGCCGAATCCGGCTACATGACCTGGGCCAACGCCGACGGATCGCCCACCGATCTGTCCGCGCTGATCGACACCATGCGCTTTGAGGTGCACGGCCTGGACTACGGTTTCGACAACAACACCATGGGGATTCGTATCCGCTTCACCGACGCCGACGGCACCCAGGCCACAGTAGAAGAGTCATCATCATTTTTTGATAAGTGGCCCTATCCCGAAGATGATGTGAACTGGATTGAAGTGGACATTTCCTCCGTCGCCGCCACGATCGACACCACGCGCGTTACGGAAGTTCGGATGGAGTTTTTTTTCGACAAGGCCAGCAGCTCGGAGTACATGCTCATGGACTTCAAGCGGATTTTACTCAGCGCCTGGGTGATCCTGTTTCCAGGCACCGCGCCGACCTAAAACGCCCGATTGTTCCGCCGGCACCGTTCGCGCGCGACCTCATCCGCCCGCCGCCCTTCGTTGGGGTACGCCGACAGCGTCGGATACGAGCCGATCTCCTGAAAATACGCGATTCCGCGGTCGACGCACGCATCGATGCCCATCTGCCGGTAATCCGGCGTCTCCCGATCGAAATCACCTACTGCATAGATCACGATATTGAGTACGATCAGCCCCAGAATGATTAAACCCTTGTTCTTTTTCATCCTTACCCCCTGTTTAACGCATCATTCATAGATCAAAACAGATCCAGTTGTTCGGCCTCTGGCAACCAGCCGTTGGTTTCGCCGGACCAAAAATGGCCGCATTGGCATTTTTCCGCGATCGCCAAAATTCGCCGTTCATCCTCGCCGCGCGGCCGGATCTTCCCGCGATTGTGCTGCAGACAGCTCGCCGCCGCTTCCCACAGTTCTCGCCATCGATACGCCTCCGTGACAGCATTGGCCTCCCCCATCTCCGCATTTTTTGCGCGCGCGATCCACTCACAACAACACGGCGTAAACCCGCAGTCGGAACAATATTTACCTGGCGTCATAGCGTCCAAAATCCGTACATGCGTGCGTTATAAAACAACCGCTTAACTCAATCAACCAACCTGTTTTTTTGGACAAAAACAAACACAAAAACACCGACAATTCAACGCGATACGCCGCAATGCGCAACAGACTGAAAATCCCCGTGTCGGCAGTTCGATTCTGTCCCTGGGCACCAATTTTCAATACGTTACGCGTGATTTGCAGTTGTGGTTGTCCAATAAAACGGGCTCTGTCCAAAAAAACGGTCATCGCGTTGGCCTCACCCGCCGCGGCCCGCGCAGATAGGTTTCGGTTTGCTTGCGGCTGGTGTGGCCCAGCAGAGCTTGCGGATCTTCGGCCAGTTTTGCAGCGACGGCGCGCAGGTCGTGCCAGCGGAACCGTTCGCGGATGGCCTGCTGTGCGATAGCGCGATCCGTTACCCGGCGCCACATGGCGCGAAATCCTGAATCGGTGTAGGGCTGGCCGTTGCGGTTGGCGATCAGGTAAAGGGTGCTCACACGCCGGCGCAGGCGCTTGGCGCGTTCGATCGTGTCGCTCAACCCGGGCGTGAGTTCGAACAGCAGGCGCCGGCCGGTTTTGCCGGTGCGCACGGTCAGGCCGTCTGGGCTGAGGTCCTGAAGGCGCAGTTTGAGCAGGTCGCCCTGGCGCAATCCGGTGATGACAGCGAGGTCCATGGCGATCTGGATCACGTCGGGCGCGAGGGCGTAAACGGCCGCGTATTCGTCCAGCGTTACGTCCCTCTCGCGCTTTTTCTCTCGGTGTTTTTCGATCCGCACCGCCGGCGATTCGGCCAGAACGCCCCAGCGCACCGCTTTGCGCAGGATGTGGGCGAGCAGTGCCACCTCTCGATTGGCGCGGGTTTTGGCGGTTCGGCCCCGGGCGTCGAGGTAGCCGTAAATGTCCTGCGCGGTCAGGTCTGCCGGGCGCATTTTGCCAAATACGGCGCGCAAGTTGCTAATTTCGCGCAAATTAGTTTTTTGCGTTGCGGCCGCTTTTTCCGGCATCACCTCCAAGGCGTAGCGGTTGAACAGGTCGCCCATCGTCGTGATCGGCGCCGGGTTGGCGATCAGTTCGCCGTATTTCGCCATCGCCGCCGCCAGTTCGGCGCCGAGCGGATGCCAGCGCCCGCCGGCGTCGACGAAATAGTATTTCCCGCGCCGCAGATACATCCGCCGCGGCAGGTGTTTGTCGTGCTGTCGATCGCGCCCCATAATCATGAGTTTAGGCCGCTCCGTTCAAAGCGGTAAAGTCCGGCCGGGTGCGCCGGGCGGTTTTGCTGCCGCTGGACAGCCGCGCCTCGACCTCGGCGCGCAGCACCACCGGCCGCCCGTCGGCCGCTACGGCGTGTCGGTAGCCGTTGGCACTAAGCCAGCGCAGTTGCGCGCTCGGCCGGGCGCGGCCGGTCAGTGTTCGCAGATCGTCGTCGGTAAGAAACATACAAGCTTTTGCTCCGTCGTCGCGCGGGCGTTCCAGATGCGTGCGGGCGCCGCGCCGAGACAGAAGGCGCATTCAATGGCGTCATACTCGCCGCTTTCGTCCACCCATATCGATCGCTGCAGATCGCTACCGCCGCAAAACGGACAGGGCAAAACGATTTTTTTTTGTTCGTGGTCGCTCATGGCGCCTCCGTTCAATTCAGGGATTGCCCAGTCACCGCCGCAAGGGATACGTCGGCCTGGGCTGCCGGGGTTTTTCTGCTGGGGGCACTGGCCGGCTGATCCCCCCGCGCGATTCGCGCGACTGCCAAAATTGATTCGATCGTCGCCGGTGGTTATCTCAGCATCTTTGTCTCCATCTGCGACTTTGGTTCTCTCTGACCCAGTGTCTTAATCCTGAACCGGAGCCACAATTTCCAACGCATCAATAGCGGGTTCATACGTCAGTCGCAGTGTCCCGCCCGGGCCGGGGACAATAAACACCTTGCGCCCGGTCTCCTGGGCCATCTTTTCGGCCCATGCAATCACAGATTCGGCGTTCATGGCTGCGCTCCGGTGGTCCACTTCGTATAACAGGCGAGTTTGAGCAGCCGTTCGTCGCCGCCGTACAGGTCGGTGCAGGGGCCATTGACTCGTTGCAGTCGCCGCCGGACGGACAGCACGGTCCGGCCCAGCCGGTCGGCGATCTGCCGAACGGTAAGCCCTTCGTCGAGCCAGTCGAGCATCTGCACATCCTCGGCTTCGCTCCAACTTTTGCGCAGCAGGTGCTCCCTCGGTGCCGTGTCGAGTGCCCAAATGTTCTTGCCGCGTTCGGTGACGCCGACGACTTCGGCGCGCCCCTGGCTTTTGAGCTTGCTCAGGCAACTGGCGATTTTTTCCCGTGTGTCGGCGTGTTGAGACCGCTCGAAGAGTTGGTTGATGGTCTTTTCGCCGTCGCGCAGCAAACGAATGACCTCCTTCGTTAGCCCAACAGCCATGGGTCGCTCCGATTGCGCGTGGATTTCAGCCATTCGATGGCGCGCTCGACGGCGCGATCGGGCGACACGGAGGTGATCGGCAGATTGATTTCGCCCGATCGAGCGCGGTAGCCGCCGATTTCGTCGTCCCACGCCGCGGTGATTTCCCCGCTGAGCAGGTAGTCAATGCGCCCGCGCCGAGTGGGGATCATGCGGTATTCGTTGAGGGTGTTCATGCGTACCCCCGATCAACGTCCGGGACGTAGCCCCGGAGGTTGCGTTCGAGCGAATAGCGGTGTCCGCCGATGAATTCGTGCCCGTCCAGCCGATCGAGCAGGGCCTGAACGTGGCGCTCGACCTCACGCTTGCTTCCGAAGCGGACCCCGCGGATCTCGCCGCCGTTGACGAATCGGCCGCTGATCCGGTAGGCCCAGCCGCCGGTGTCGTGACGGCTGATTTTGAATTCGTGATGAATGCTATGCGGCATGTTTCAGCCTCCTTGCCGCGAGCGTGGTGCCGATCACGGTGTGACCGGATTTCCAGATCAACCGCAGGGCTGCCTCGGCCTGGTCGGCGTCGGCCTGGTCGGCGTTGAATAGCGATCGCAAAATGCACGGCGTGAAGGTTTCGGAGATCCCGATGCGCGCGGTGATGCGCTGCGCAACGCCGACAAGGATTTCGGAGTCGATGGCGTTCATGCCGCACCTCCGAAATCGGACGGGGCGGGCCGCGCCTTCGCGTTGATCCGCTGCCAGCGCCGCAACGGGATCACGTTCCCGTTGCCGTGGCGTTCGGCGCTGATAGGCTGGGGCGCCAACAGATGGACCGTAGAAAGTGCGGCCGCCTCAGCCAACCCCGTCAGGTCGCGTTTGAATACGGATTTGGCTGACTCGGGCATCTGCCCGAACTTCTGGCCCCATCGCTTGCGCCACAGCGCAAGGCGTTCGGCGTTGCGTTCGGCCTGTACGGCCGCTCTCAGAAGATCACTGCTCATTTTGGCCTCCCGTGAAAGTGGGGCGGCGCCCTGACCCCGTTGCAGCCGTGGCTGCGAGTGTCCTGAACTGAAAATGTCAGGGCGCCTGAGTGGTAGATTTACACAGCTCGTTTCGGGAGTCAAACAAATTGTTTAATTTTAGGGAAAAAAAGGCGATCAACATCGCCGCGTCATTTTTCCTTGATGGCTCGCCCGATAGCAGCCTGAAGCGCAGTGTTGATTTCGATTATTGCGCGCTCGTCTAGCCATCCGTTTTCCGCCGCTACCGTTAGTAATCTGTTGATTTTGTTAATTTCGGCCTGTTGGGTATCGGTCGATTTGTATCGTTCTGTTGGCTCCATCACTACCCGATCGACAACCCTCGCATCATAAGCAGCATCCGTTTTCGGCGTAGTCGATCGGCGCATTTCCGCGATTCTGGCGGGAGAAACGCCCAGGGCGTTGGAGATCGTGAACACCATGTTTGCAGGAAGTCCGCGGCTGCGCCAGTTGTTGTAGCGCTGCGCGGATACATTTATGCGTCGCAAAAAATCCGCATGATGCTCTCCAGTACGCATTAGGAATTCTTCTAACCATATGATTTCCGGAGATATTTCGTTCATGCAGCCACTGTGTACCGATCGCCCGAGAAGCGCAATAAACATCGCGTGGACAAGTTAAACGCAATGGTGTATTTTTGTGTTTATGAACATCCCACTATTGAAGGCAATTGCCGTGGCCGGCGGCCAGCGGCGACTAGCTGAGAAACTTGGCGTGTCCTCGATGGCCGTGTCGCAGTGGAAACGGCGAGGAATCCCCCCGCATCGCGTAATCGAAATAGAGCGGGCGATCGACGGGGAAATCACGAGGTACGAACTGAGGCCGGATATTTTCGGCACCAAGGGCGACGCCGCGTGATCCCGTGCGACGTACGGGAGTCGACCGCCGCCGGATACCGCGCCTGGCATCCCTCGCGGGATTGCCGGCCGCGCGGGTTCGGCTGCGTGGCGCCAGATCGGCTCCAGCATTATCACACCAGGGCGTTCGACACCCTGCTCTGGTTCGCCGGTTGGGATCGGGCACACCCCGACCGCAACCCGGCATTTTTGCGCGCCTTGCGTGCACGTTGAGGAGGAGTACGACATGAGTCACCTACACGACATTGAGATCAAGGTCCGATTGACAGAGGAAGAGGCGGACCTGTTGGCGGCCATCGCCCGCCGCGAAGGGCTGGCCCGCGCCAGTCTCGCCCGTCAGCTCATCAAGCGCCAGCTTAGGCGCATACAACAACCTAAGCCGATCGACGTGGGCGTGTGAAGGCCCGCAAAGGGGGGGATGTGCCGTCAACTGAGGATGTCACGGTCCACTTGGACCGACACACGCGGGACCATTTAGGGACGGTCGCGGACCTTTCCGGCCTGGCGCTGGAAGAGGTGGCCCGTCTGCTGCTGGAGCAAGCGATCTCCGAGGGGATCGACCGCATGATCACCGACCCGCCGGAGCCGATCGATTATGAATGGACCGACTGAGATCTGGCCCGATCCGGCCGGGCTGAGCGTCGAACAGCTCAACCGCTATATGGAATCGGCGTACCTCCTGTTTTCCGTCAGTCCTCGAGAGATCCGCCGCGAGTCATGGGATCGTGTCCTGCGCTACAAGCGCGAGCTTGATGCCCGTAAAACCCCGCGCCCCCAAGGCCGGCAGACGGCCGCTGCGTTGTCGGCAGTTAAGCCGCAGGTGAACGCACGATGATCGCCCATCGAAACACCGCACCAGGTCAGCGGGTCCTTCCCCAATCCTCCCACTGCGGGTGCGCAAACGCGCGAGTTTTCGCTAGGGTATGGCGGGCGGCTTTAGTTAACTCATTGTTTCATATTCGGTTTTTTGGATTGGTGCTCTCTTGAGCTGGGCCAACTACGACGACGTGCTGGAGCAACTGCACGACGCGGGCCTGCGTGATGTCGGCGCGCTGTTCGCGGTGGGCACGCCGAAACCTGTGCGCTGCTATGTCGAGGGGCGCGATCGGGAACGGCGCGGCTGGTTTTGGCTGCATGAGGTGATGCTTGGCGACGATGACGGATCTCCTACGCCGCACCTGGTTGGGACATTCGGCATCTGGCAGGCCAACGACGCCGGCACGCAAAAAATCCAGATTCGGCGCAACGGCAAACGCAAAGCGCTGGACAAGGCGCAACGCGAGGCCATCGCACAGCGGCAGCGGGAACAGCAGAAGCTGCTCAAGGCGCAGCGCCAGCGCGAGGCGGAGGTGGCGAGTCGCAAGGCGTCGCACGCCTGGCGCCAGTACCTGCCGACCGGCCATTCGCCGTATCTGGAACGCAAGGGCGTGCAGGCGTTTGGTCTGCGCTTTTCGCCATCGCAGAACGGCACCGTCGCTGTGCCGATGGCCGATCCGGCCGGGCGGGTGTGGGGCTTGCAGATCATCCGCGGACCGGATCGGCGCAAGGGCCAACTCGAAAAAGAATATTGGCCCCGTGGTCTGGCCAAACAGGGCCACTATCACCTGATCGGCGGCACGCCGGCCGGCCTGGTTTTGATCGCGGAGGGCTACGCCACCGCCGCCAGTCTGCACCAGGCGACCGGCTACCCGGTCGCTGTGGCATTCGATGCCGGCAATCTGCAGCCGGTGGCGGTCGCGCTGCACAAAACGTATTCGCGCGCCAAAATCCTGATCTGTGCCGACGACGATTACCGCACCGAGGGCAATCCGGGCGTATCCGCCGCCAGCGCGGCCGCGTTGGCCGTCGGCGGCAAATACCTCGCGCCGGTGTTTTCTGAGCCGCGGGCGACCGAAGGCGCAAAAGGTCCAACCGATTTCAACGATTTGCACCAGGCCGAGGGCCTGCATGTGGTGCGCGCGCAGGTGGATTCCTTCCTGGCTGAATCCGGCTGGATCGCACGCGAGGAGCAAGGCGCGCGGGTGGCGCTCTCTCGGGGGAGCGGGGGCGGGCGGTTGGCGCCACTACTGACGATCGACGAGGCGGTGGCGCGCTACTGGGGCACCTACGGCATGGGCGGCAAAACCCTGTTTGATGAACAAGAACGGCGGCTGGTGCACCGGGACGACGTGTTTAACCTGCTGCCGCCGCGCTCCTGGGACGAACTGCGCCGTCATCCGCATTGGCGGGTCGCGCGTGAGTCGGAAATTGGGTTCGATCCGACCGGCGAAGATGAATCGGTACTGTGCAATCTCTACGGAGGTTTCCCCAGCGAACCCAAACCGGGGAGTTGCGACCGGCTGCTGGAGCTGCTGGCGTACCTGTGCAACAACGAGCACAACGGGCGCGAGCTGACGGACTGGGTGCTGAGATGGTTGGCCTACCCGCTGCAGCACATTGGCGCGAAGATGCAGACCGCCATCGTCGTCCACGGACCGCAGGGCACCGGCAAGAGCCTGATTTTTGAAGCGGTGTGCAAAATCTACGGCGAATACGGGCGCATTTTGGGGCAAGAGGCGCTGGAGGATAAGTACAACGCCGACTGGGCAGAAAAAAAGCTGTTTATCCTGGCCGACGAGGTGTTAGCCCGCTCCGAAATGTTTCACATTAAAAACCGGCTCAAGAGCTTCATCACCGGCGACACCATACGGGTGAATCCGAAATTCGTGGCCGCGCACAACGAGCGCAACCACATGAATATCGTATTCCTCAGCAACGAACGCCAGCCGGTGGCTCTGGAAGGCGACGATCGGCGCCACTGCGTGATATGGACGCCGCCAAAACTGCCCGAGTCTGTCTACGGAGGCGTGAAGGAAGAGATGGACAACGGCGGTATCGCCGCGTTTCACGACTATTTGC
>Ga0180430_10000694_pt1 | contig 35909 bp, 27 predicted proteins | sample SS_ome_9_FD_132999 | JGI IMG/M metagenome (GOLD analysis project Ga0180430, IMG submission 132999) | Hypersaline lake sediment archaeal communities from the Salton Sea, California, USA - SS_1_S_2 metaG | ecosystem: Environmental > Aquatic > Non-marine Saline and Alkaline > Hypersaline >...
ATTTCACCCAGGGGTTCAACATCATCTGGAACGAGATTCCGGTGACCGTGACCTTCGAGAGCGACTGGCGGAAGGCCAAGGCGCTGATCCAGGAGATCGGCGAGCGGCACACCGCGGTGCGCACCGAGCAGGCCAAGCGGGAAATCCGCCAGGCGGCGAAGAAGTACCTCATCTTCTTCGAGTACCTCACCCCCATCGTCTGGACCTCGGTGGCCGACATCGGGGTGACCCTGACCCTGCGCTACCTCTGTGAGCCGCGCAAGCGCCGTTCCTCGGCCGGCACCATCTGGGAGGAGATCCTCACCGCCTTCGCCGCTTGTGACGACGTCGATTTCGCTTACCCCACTCAGCGTTTTTACGACAATATCCGGGAAGGGAAGCCGGGGGCCAGGGCGGAGAACGGGCCGTCGGGCGGGCGGTGATCGGCGTTGCCGTGTGGGGCAAGCGGTAGACGCGTGTCGGACCCAAGGCGTAGAGTGGGGAACGGTTGCCGTTTATGGTCGTTGGTGATTGGGGGCGCACGATGCTGACATTGCGGTCATTCCTCGACGTGTTCGGTTGGCGTGAGGCGCTGGATATCCTGCTCATTACGCTGGCCATCTTCCTCGCCTACCGCACGCTCCGCCGGCTGGGCACCTGGAAGATCCTCGCCGGGATCCTGCTCGCCGCCTCGGTTTTCTTCGCCGCCAGCCTGCTGCAGCTCCGCGGCCTGGAGTGGATTTTCGCCAACCTCAGCCCGGTGGCCCTGGTGGCGCTGATTGTCATCTTCCAGCCCGAGATCCGCAAGATCTTCGAACGGGCGGCCTCGCTGCACCGCCAGCGCCGGGGCGGGTCGGGCGACGACCTCTCCCGCACCCTGGGCGAGGCGATGTTCGCCCTGGCCGCGGAGCGGATGGGCGCGATCATCGTGCTGCCGGGCCGCGAGTCGATCGCCGAGTGGGTCCACGGCGGCCAGTCCCTCGACGCGAAGCCGAGCGTGACCCTGCTGCAGAGCATCTTCGAGACCAGGTCCCCCGGCCACGACGGGGCGGTGGTGGTGGAGAACGGACGGCTGGTCTCCCTCGGGGTGCGCCTGGCCATGTCGCGGTCAGACCGGTTGCCTGAAACATACGGGACGCGGCACCACGCCGCCGCCGGCCTCACCGAAGCCACCGACGCGCTGGCGGTGGTGGTCTCCGAGGAGCGGGGGACGGTGATGGTCTTCAACGGCGGCCGCGGCCGGGTGCTGGGGCGTAGCGAGGAACTGGAGGCCGAAGTGCAGGCCCACTGGCGCCGGTCGATGGTGCTCATGCCGGTGCGCTCGGCAGAAGGCGGGGCGAGGAGCATCGCCCTTTCGCTTGCCGGCGCGCTGGTCCTTGCGCTGTTTTTCTGGTCCGCGGTGGTGCTCAGCCGCTACGAGGTGCGGGAGCGGGTGATGAGCGTGCCCGTCGAATTCGTCGCCCTGCCCGCCGACCTCGCCCTCGGCGGCGAGAGGCGGATCGAGGCCCGGCTGCACCTCGCCGGTCCGGTGAGCGAGCTGGACCGGCTCGACCCCTTCCGCACGCGGGTGCGGGTGGACCTCGCCGGGGCCCAGCCCGGGACGCAGACGGTGGTGATCACCGGGGACCTCGTTGCGCTGCCCCGGGGCATCCGCCTGCTCGACGCCGAACCACCGTCGTTCGAAGTGACGCTGGGGGAGATCCGTGAACTGGAGTTCCGGGTCAAGCCTCAGCTGGTGGGGGCGCTTCCGGCGGGCCTCACGCTGGAGGAGGTGCGTGTCTCGCCGCAGTCGCTGCGCGCGCGAGCGGTTCCCGGCGAGGGGGGCGAGGAGGGGACGGCCCTGCTCACCACCCCGGTCTACCTCGGCACGATCAGCGCGTCGACCACCATCTACTGCAAGATCATCGCGCCGCCCTCGATCCAGCCGGCCGGCGGGCAATGGCCCGACGTGGCCGTGGTGATCCAGGTCAGCGGCGGGTCCGAGCAACCGGAAACGGAATGACCGCGGAGGGGAACGACTGATGACCACTCGCTTGATCGCACTCTGCCTGGCGGCCCTGCTGTGTGCCGGGGCGGCTTCGGCCTCTTCCCTGGACGAACAGCTCGACGAACACCTCCGCACGCGCATCGAAGCTTCCGGAAATCCGCCGCGAATCGAGGTTGGCGGCGAAGTGATCCACGCCTGCCGTGTGCTGCCGCAGTTTTACGAGCAGCGCGGGTTTCATCCGGCCTGGTCCGGCGAGTACGGGCTGGCCCGGCATGCCGGGTCGATGGTGGCCGCGATCCGCGCCGCTGCCGTCGACGGCCTCGACCCCGCCGGCTATCACCTGGCCCGCATCGAACGCGTGATGGGAGAAATCGAGGCCAACCGGGCTGCGGGAAAACGGCCCCACCTCGGCCGGCTGGCCGACCTCGACCTGCTGCTGACCGATGCCTTCCTCGTCTACGGGTCGCACCTGCTCTCCGGGCGGCTCGATCCCGAGACGGTGGACCCGCAGTGGCACGCCAGCCGCAGGGAGGGCGATCTCGCGGCCGCGCTGGAAGCGGCGCTGACCGATGACGGCATCCCCCGGACCCTTGACGGCCTGCGGCCCGAACATCCGGGCTACGCGGCGATGGTCGAGGCCCTCGCCAGCTATCGGCGGGCCGCCGTTGCCGGGGGGTGGCAAGCGGTCCCCGCCGGGGAGAAGCTGGAGGCCGGCGCCACGGGGGAGCGGGTGCGCCTCCTCGCCGCACGTCTGGCCGCGTCGGGGGACCTCGAGGCCGGGGTTGCAGTCGGTGAGTTCGACAGCGCACTGGGCGCCGCGGTGCGCCGGTTCCAGCGTCGTCACGGGCTGCCCGACGACGGCGTGGTCGGGCCGAAGACCCTCGAGGCGCTCAACGTCCCTGTGGAGCGGCGCATCGAGCAATTGGTGATCAACATGGAACGCTGGCGATGGCTGCCCCAGGAGCTGGGCCGGCGCCACATCCTGGTCAACATTGCCAACTTCGAACTCGACGCGGTGCAGGACGGCAGGCCGCTGCTCAACATGCGGGCCATCGTCGGGCGGCCCTACCGCCGGACGCCGGTGTTCAGCGCGACGATGACCTACCTCGTTTTCAGCCCTTTCTGGAACATCCCGCACAGCCTGGCGGTGCAGGACAAACTGCCCGATGTGCGGAAGGACCCGGGGTATTTCGCCAAAATGGGGATCCGCGTCTTCCAGGGCTGGGGCGCCGACGCGAAGGAGATCGATCCGGCGGGGGTGGACTGGTCGCAGGTCAGCCGGGGGAATTTCCCCTATCGGCTGCGCCAGGAGCCGGGGCCGCTCAACGCGCTTGGACGCGTGAAATTCATGTTCCCCAACAAGTTCTCCGTCTACATCCATGACACGCCCGGCCGGGAGCTCTTCGGCCAGGCCGAGCGCAGCTTCAGTTCGGGGTGCATCCGCATCGAGAAACCGCTGGAGCTGGCGGCCCTGCTGCTGGCCCACGACCCGGCGTGGGACAGCGGCCGCATCACCGCTGCCGCCGCGTCGAACACCGAGCGGACGGTGACCCTGCCCGACCCGGTGCCGGTGCACCTGCTCTACTGGACGGCCTGGGCCGAGGATGACGGTGAGATCCACTTCCGCCGGGACATCTACGACCGCGACGGCGTGTTGATCGCCGCGATGCACGAAGCGCCGGCGGCCGCCCGCCCGGCGCCGGGTGGGGGCAGATGAGCATCAACCGACCCTTCGTCCGTTGTGCGCGGGCCCTGCTCCTCTCTGTCACGGCGGTCATCTGCGCCGCGGCGGCAGCCGCCGATCCCCCGTCGGCCTTCCCCGGGGCCCTCGCCGGCTTTACAGTCGACTTCGCCGGCGAGCGGATACCCTACCGGGTCTTCGGCGTCTACGTCATGCCGGGAAAGTCGGTGAGCGTCGAGGTGGTCGATGGGGACGACGCCGGCTATGCCTTCGAAGCGGAGAGCGGCACGGTGGCGGCGAAGACGGGACGGAAGTGGCGCTGGACCCCGGGCCGCGGGCCGGGGCTGGCCCGGCTTACCGTCACCGGCCTGCCGTCGGGCCGGTCGATGACGCTCAACGCCTTTGTCATGGTGCCTCTGTCCCAAGTGAAGAAAGGCATGCTCAACGGCTACCGTATCGGCGACTACCCGGCAGTGCCCCTGCGCCAGCTGCCGATCTACCGCGCGCCGGCCGGCCTGGTGGAGGTGACGCCGGAGAACGAGGAGACGCAGATCGCACCACACTTCCGGTTGAAGCAGTTCCTCTGCAAGCAGGACGGCGGCTACCCTAAGTACGTGGCGCTGCGCGCGCGGCTGCTGCTCAAGCTGGAGTTGATCCTTGCCGCGGTGAACGAGGCCGGCATCCAGGCGAGCACTTTCGCCATTCTCAGCGGCTACCGCACGCCGGCCTACAACCGCGATATCGGCAACGTGAAGTACAGCCGCCACCTCTGGGGCGACGCCGCCGATATCTACGTCGACGAGCGACCTGCCGATGGAAACATGGACGACCTGAACAGTGATGGCGTCATCGACTACCGCGACGCGGCCGTGCTCTACGAGATCATCGACGGCATGTTCGGCAGGCCGTGGTACGAGCCGTTCACCGGCGGTCTGGGCCGCTACAGGAAGACCCGGAACCATGGCCCCTTCGTCCACACCGACACCCGCGGTTTCCGCGCGCGCTGGGGGACGTGAGAACGGCTCCCTTTTTTGTTGTATTCCCCTGGCGTGTTACTGTATGAAGGTCCGTGCATTGTGCGGATCTCCTTCCGCTGTTCCCGAGAACAATTGAAGCGTGCCGGAACCGATCCCGCCGGGCGTCTTCGGCAAACGGGTGAACTGACGGCAGGGGTGGTGACGCCGGCTGCCGCTGGAGGTCGAAACGATGACCAGCACGATCTGGTCCCTGCGCCAGGGGGATGGCCCGGTAGCTGCCGCGGCCATCCATGACGGCCACGATTTGCGTCCTGAGGTCCGAGAGTTGATGGCCCTTTCCGAGGCGGATCGGTTGCGTGAGGAAGACCCGTTCACCGGCGGTTGGACCGAAGTCTGTCCGACACGGATTGTCGGACTCCACTCCCGGTTCGAGATCGATCTCAACCGCCCGCGGAGCAAGGCCGTCTACCGCAAACCCGAGGACGCCTGGGGCCTCGAGGTCTGGAAGGGTGAGCTGCCCGGCGATGTGGCCCGGCGGTCGCTCGCCGGGTACGATGCCTTCTACCGGGCGATGGAGCGGCTCTTCTCGGAGATGGCGCGGCAGCACGGCCACTTCATCGTCTTCGACCTGCACAGCTACAACCATCGCCGCGGCGGCCCCGATGCCGCGCCGGACGACCCGGAGGCCAACCCCCAGGTCAACCTGGGCACCGGCAGCATGGACCGCCGGTTCTGGGCGCCGGTGGTGGACCGCTTCATCGGCGACCTGCGGGCCTTCCCCTTTCCCGGGGGGCCGTTGGACGTGCGGGAGAACGTGAAGTTCCGCGGCGCCCGCTTCTCCGGCTGGGTCCACGAGAACTTTCCCCGAACCGGCTGCTCCATCGCCATCGAGGTCAAGAAATTCTTCATGGACGAGTGGACCGGCGTGCCGGACCCGGCCCTGCTGGCGGCGGTGGGCGAAGCGTTGAAGTCCACCGTCCCCGGCGTGATCGAAGAACTGGAGCGGTTGTAGCAGCATGGCCAAACCCCCGGACACCATCTCTGACCGGCTGATTGGCCTCGTGGGCCGCCGCCTGGCCGAAAACAAGCGGGTACGCCGTCGTCTGCCCGACGGCGGGCGGTTGCATATCGACCGCCAGTTGCCCTTCCTCTGCCTCTACCGCCAGCCGAAAATGGGGGCGGACCAGGGGACGGAGAAGCTGGTGACCACCGAGGCCTCCTACCTCCTTGGCTCCACCCTGGCCCGCCAGCGGCCGGGGCTGGCCGCACTGGCCGGGCAGGTGGTGCGGACCGTCGGCCCGCTGTTCGGCGCGTTCCTGGTGCTGGAGATCCGGGCCGTCCCCGCGGACCGCTTCGGCCTCGGCCCCGAGGACGGGCCGGCGCCGGCCTTCAGGCTCCGCGCCACGCGCGACGAGAGCATCGACGGCCCGGTGGCCGTCCTGGAAAAGTCGCTGCGTTCGATCCGGTTGCAGAAGCGCCGGGCTCTGGTGGAGGTCGTCCGTTCGCGATCGGTCTCCAGGGGGCGGCTCTCGCCGCTGATCTCCGTCGCCGACGCCGCGGAACTGAACTGCCACCAGCTGGTCCTGGAGATCAACCCGGTGTACCGCGACCCGGAGAGCGGGCTGGAGTACCCGCTGGTGCTCCGCGCCCTGCGCCGCCAGTTGAGCCGGGCGCTGCAGCGGACCTTCTTCGAGTTCAGCCGCTCCTGCACCTCCCACCGCCCCCGGCACTTCCACGTGCTCGGCCGGCACGCGGTGGTCAAGTCGGTCTGGCAGGTGGACCGCCTGCTGGCCGAGGTGGCCGAGCAGTTCGATTTGCTGGTCCAGGCCACGCCGATCAATGCCGCGGCTGCCTGGAACGCCTTCCGCCGCAGCCGGTTCCAGAAGGCGCCCGTCTTCCGCTACCGGCCGGTGCCGGTGGACCCATCGGTGATCAAGCGCCGGCTCTATGACATTCCGGTGGAACGGGTGGAAGACCCGACACTGGCCCGGATCTTCCGCCAGAAGCAGGACGAGCTGGACCGGCAGATTACCATGCTCGGCGACCTGGACACCGTCCGGTTCCGGTATGGCGGGTTGCAGCTCTATGGCCGGGTGGACGACGGGCTGAGTGCCCTGGCCGCCGAGATCCTCGACCGGCTCCCGCCGCGGTCACGGGACGACGCCGGCGGCGGCCGGCTGGACGCCGAAGCGTTCGCCCGCCTGGCCCGCCAGGAGATCGCCCGCTACCGCGAGCAGTACCCCGATTTTACTGCCGGGGTCGAGGTCAGGCGGGACATGGGCAACGGGCTGATGGTCTCCGGCGGGTCGCTGATGGTGGGCGCCGGGACCAGTATCCCGACCAGCCGGGCCGAAGCGCTGCTGCAGCACGAGATCGGCACCCACTCGTTGACCTGGCACAACGGCCGGGCCCAGCCGCTGCGGCTGCTCAGCGCCGGCCTGGCGGGATACGAGGCGCTCCAGGAAGGCCTGGCGGTGCTGGCCGAGCACCTGGTGGGCGGGCTGAGCCGGCCGCGGCTGCGCCTGCTGGCCGCGCGGGTGCTGGCGGTACGGCAGATGGTGGACGGTGCGGGATTCATCGAGAATTTCCGAGTGATCCACGACGAACAGAAGCTCGAGCAGCGCGCGGCCTTCACCCTGGTGATGCGGGTGCACCGCGGCGGCGGGCTGAGCAAGGACGCGATCTACCTCCGCGGCCTGGCCGAACTGCTCGACTACCTGGCCGGCGGCGGTGAACTGGCCCCGCTCTACCTGGGCAAGATTGCCGCGGGCCACATCCCCATCGTCAGAGAACTCACGCTCCGCGGGGTGTTGCGAACGCCCCCGCTGGAGCCTGTATTCATCAGCCGACCCGGCACTGCCGAGCGTCTGGCCAAACTGCGGGACGGCCTTTCAGTGACCGACCTCGTGGAAAGGACAAAAAAATGAAAATAGGATTTGTCGTCAACGACGTGATGACCGAACAGAGCGGCTACACCACCAGCCGCATGGCGGTGGCCGCGATCAACATGGGCCACGAATCATGGGTCATTGGGGTGGGCGACCTGGCCTACGACCCGGACGAGAACATCCGCGCCCGGGCCACCGGCGTGCCGAAGAAGAAATACAAGAACAGCGAGACCTATCTCAAGGATCTGCAGGGCAAGAACGCGGTGAAGAAGCGGATCACCGTCGATGACCTCGACGTGCTGATGCTGCGCAACGACCCTTCCACCGACGCCATCGCCCGGCCCTGGGCCGCCTCGGCGGGGATCCTCTTCGGCCGCCTGGCCATGCGCCACGGGGTGATCGTGGTCAACGACCCCAACGGTTTGTCCAAGGCGGAGAGCAAGATGTACTTCCAGATGTTCCCCGAGGAAGTGCGGCCGCAGACCCTGATCACCCGCGACCGTTCGGAGATCAAGGCCTTCGCCAGGGAGCAGGGGGGCACCATCGTGCTCAAGCCGCTGCAGGGGTCAGGCGGCCAGAGCGTCTTTCTCATCCGGCCGGACGACGTGCCGAACATGAACCAGATGATCGACGCGGTGAGCCGCGACGGCTACGTCATCGCCCAGGAATACCTGCCGGCGGCGGAGAGGGGGGACATGCGGCTCTTCCTGATGAACGGGCAGCCGCTGCGGGAGAAGGGCAAGTACGCCGCCTTCCGGCGGGAGCGCAGCGGCGGCGACATGCGCTCGAACATCCACGCCGGCGGCAAGCTGGCCGCGGCCGAGGTGGACGACGACGCGCTGCGCATCGTGGAGATCGTGCGGCCGAAAATCGTCCAGGACGGCATGTTCCTTGTGGGCCTGGACATCGTTGGTGATAAACTGATGGAAATCAACGTTTTCAGCCCCGGCGGGCTGGGTAGCGCACAGAAGTTCACCGGCGTCAATTTTTGTCGCACGGTGATCCGCGCCCTGGAGCGCAAGGTGCAGTACATGGAGTTCTACCAGCGCAACTTCGACAACGCGGAAATGGCCACCCTCTGACGCCGCGGGACGAGCGCGGAACGCACGGAGTCGACGGCATGACCCTGGAAATCGCCCTGCTCTTCGCCCTGATCCTCGGGATGGCGACGCTCTTCTTTACCGAGAAGCTGCCGGTGGAGCTGACCGCCTTCATCGGCCTGGTGGTACTGACCCTGGCCGGCTACGTCACGCCGGCCGAGGCGTTCACCGGGTTCGCCTCGCCGGCGGTGATCACCATGCTCTCGATCTTCTTTGTCAGCGCCGCCCTGCTGCACACCGGGGTGGCCGACGTCATTGCCGGGCGGGTGCACAAGCTGATCGGCAGCCGCGAGGTGCCGCTGATCATCGCCATCATGCTCGTCAGCGGCGTGCTCTCGGCCTTCATGAACAACATCGCGGCGGTGGCCGTCCTGCTGCCCGCGGTGGCCGGCATCTGCCGCAAGACCGAGATCAGCCCCTCGCGGCTCTTCATCCCCCTGGCCTTCGGCGCCATCCTCGGCGGCACCACCACCCTGGTGGGCACCCCGCCCAACATCCTCGCCGACCAGCTGCTGCGCGACCGCGGCCTCGACTCCTTCTCCCTCTTCGACTTCCTGCCCATGGGCTCGATCCTGCTCGGCTGCGGGATCCTCTACATGATCACCGTCGGGCGCTGGCTGCTCCCGGACAAGGGGATCGCGGACCGCGCCGCCCGCCGGGTGGACCTGGCCCGCGTCTACCACCTCGAGGAGTCGCTCTTCTCCATCCGCGTCCTCCCCGGTTCCGGCCTCGACGGCATGACCCTCGGCGAAGCGCAGCTCACCGCCACGCTGGGCGTGCAGGTGGTGAGCATCGAGCGCGGCGGCAAGAAGATCCTGGCCCCCACGGCGGCCACCCGGCTGGAAGAGAATGACGTGCTGCTGGTGGAGGGGTCATACGACCAGGTGAACAACCTCTTCAGCACGCCGGCGGTGCCTGTTTCGGAGGAGCTGGACGAGGCGTTCCGCTACGTGCGCAGCATCCTGGCCGCGGTGATCCCCGGTTCGGCGTTCATCGGCCGGACCCTGCGCGACCTCGAGGTCCGCGAGCGCTTCGGCATGGAGGTGGTGGGCATCCGCCGGGACGGCGAGCTGATCGAGACCGACCTGGCGGCAGTGACCTTCCGCGAGGGCGACGAGCTGATCGCGGTGGGCGCGCCGGAGAAGCTTGACGGGGTCGAGTTTCCCGGGGACCTGGTGGTGGCGCAGCTCGACAAGTCGGACATGCGGGAGCTGAAAGCGAACCTCTTCCTGTTGCGGGTGCACTCCGGTTCGGCGCTGGCCGGGGCCACGGTGCGGGAGACCCGCCTGGGCGAGCTGAACGGCCTGACCGTGGCCGGGATCATCCGCGGCGAGCGGATGCTGATGGCGGTGTCCCCGATGGAGCGGATCCGCTCCGAGGACCAGCTGCTGGTGGCCGGGGACACTGACCGCATCCGCCGGCTGGTGAGCATGGGCGATGTGCAGCTGGAGCGGGACATCACCCGTTCGGGCATCCAGGCCGACGACGTGGGGATCGTCGAGGTGACCCTCTCCCCGCGGTCGCGGGCGGCGGGCCGGACCCTGGCCGAGATGAGTTTCCGCGAGAAGACCGGGCTGCAGGTGCTGGCCGTCTGGAGCCAGGGAGAGGCGGTGCACACCATGCTGGGCAGCCGCCGGCTCCGGGAGGGCGACGCCCTGCTGGTGCAGGGCAGCTGGAAACAGATCCGCGCCCTGGGGTCCAACCCCGACTACGTGGTGCTGACCCAGGCGGCCCAGGAGGAGCGCCGCACCCGCAAGGCGCCGGTGGCGGTGGGGGCGCTGGCGGTGATGATCGCCATGGTGGTCAGCGGGTACATGCCGATCCACGTGGCCGCGTTTACCGCGGCCACGCTGGTGGCGCTATTCGGCGCGGTGACCATGGAGGAGGCCTACCGTTCGGTGGAGTGGAAAGCGGTCTTCCTGGTGGCGGCGATCCTCCCCCTCGGCATCGCCATCGAACGCACCGGCGCCGCGGCCCTGCTCTCCGACTCGGTGACCGCGCTGACCGGCCCGCTGGGCCCCTACGGGATCCTCGCCGGCATGGTGGTGCTGGGCAGCGCGCTGAGCCAGGCCCTGGACGGCGCCCCGGCGGTGGTGCTCATGGCCCCGGTGCTGCTGCCCGCCGCGGCCGAGGCGGGGATCGGCCACCAGCCGGTGATGATGGCGGTGGCCCTGGCCACCTCGGCGGCTTTCATGACGCCCTTTTCGCACAAGGCCAACCTGCTGGTCATGGGCGCCGGCGGCTACAAGGTCTCTGACTACCTCAAGGTGGGTACGCCGCTGACCATCATTCTGCTCATCCTCATGGTGGTGCTGACCCCGATCTTCTTCCCGTTCTGATCGGGAGGGGCGCAATATGAGTGACCGGACCATATTCGTTCCTGTCACTCATTATCACTCATTGCCGGTGAGGCGGGACGCTCATCTGGAAGAGCGGGCCTTCAGGGTTTCGGGGCCAACCGATCGTGCCCCGGGCCACTTCGGAGGCCAGTTTCATGCCCAACATGCGGTAGACCAGCTTGGCCGCGGCGAAGGCCGAATTGCGGTCCTCCGGCTCCGCAGACAGTTCCACGACGTCGAACCCGGCCACGGATTTTGTTCTGAAGATCCGTTGCAGGAGAGCGATCCCCTCGTCCCAGAGAAACCCGCCCGGTTCCGGCGTGCCGGTGCTCCGGATGACGCTCCAGTCGAAGGCGTCGACATCCACCGTGAGATAGACCGGGTCGGGCAGCCGGGCCAGCCGATCCTCGAGGTCGACATCCCCGCTGCGCAGGCTGGCCATGGTGACCACCGGCCAGCCCTCCCGGGCGATCCGCTCCGCTTCCGCCGCCGAGAGGCTGCGGATGCCGAGCTGCAGCACGTCGCCGGTGAGCTCCCGGATCCGGGCCATGATGCAGGCGTGGCTCAGCCTGCTGCCCTCGTAGTCCTCGCGCAGGTCGGCGTGCGCATCCAGCTGGATCACCGACAGGCGGCCGTGGTGCCGCTGCAGGGCACGGAAACAGCCGAGGCTTACCGAGTGGTCGCCGCCGACGAGCACGGGAAATTTCCCGGCGGCCGCCAGCTCGGCGGCAGCCGCGAACACCGCCTGCTCCACGGCGGCGGGATCCGGGCCGAGGTCGGGCGGGGCCACGGTGACGATGCCCATGCGGTGAGGTTCGACGCCCAGGGTTTCATCATATTCCTCGAGGTGGGCCGAAGCCTCGAGCAGCGCATCCGGTCCGCCGGCCGTCCCCCGGCCCCAGGACACGGCGCCCTCGTAGGGAACCGGCAGGAGTGCCGCAGCCGCTGTGGCGAAAGCGGTGAACCGCTCGCCGGGTTCGAGGAATTGCCGGTTGTAGCGCTCCATCAGCCCTGCTCCAGCGCGGCGATGAACTCCGGCATGCGGGAGGCCAGGCGGTTCGCCTCCCGGGGGTCGCAGGCGTCGATCACGTAGGCGGCCAGCAGGGGGAAGACGATGCTGTACTCGCCCCAGATCTGGACCAGCCTGCGGCTGTCCGACGAGTGGTACTTCCCCCAGGTGACCGATTCGCTGAAGGTGCAGCCGGAGAGGCTGCCCTCCTTCTCCACTGCCGTGCCGATCTGCAGGCCCCGTTCCGCCCCGTCGAACGGCTTCTGCAGTATCTGGCTGATCATCGGCCCGGTCTGCTGGATGAAGTTCTTCGGTCCGCCGCCGCCGAGCTCGACGAAGCCGCTGGCCGCCGCCGAAAAGGCGATGGCCGCCGAGTCGAAGATGTCCTTTTGCGGCGAGAGGTCCACCGGGAACCCCTCCGCATCGGTGCGCACGAGGTTCATCGCGATCGAGTGGTTGGCCAGCGAGTCCCAGAAGACCGGGACGCCCGACCGCGCCGCCGCCACGGTGAAACTCCGTTCGGGATACGGCGCGTTCCGCTCGATCCAGCGGCCGAGGGCGAGGTTGAACTCCCAGGAGGAAACCGGGCGGCCGGCAAACGCGGCGGCGTGACACTCCCTGACGAAATCTCTGATCAGGGCGTCCTGGGCCTCGAGCGTCTCTTCGTCCCGGATACCGATATCGTAGATCCGCACGTCGCCGGCACGACGCAGCTCGTCGTCGTCACCATGGGGGGAGATTGCCTTCACCGGCAAACCGCAGGCGAAGTGCAGGTCGTGGTAGACCTGGGCGCCGGTGGAGCAGATCACGTCGACGAACCCCGCCTCGATCAGGTCGATGACCATTCCGCCCATGCCGCCGGCGATGCCGGCGCCGGCGATGCCGAGCCAGATCACGTCGCCTTCGTCGATCATCCGCTGGTAGAGGCGGGCCCCGGCGGCGACGTTGCGGGCCTCGAAGGAGGTCTGGCCCATCAGGCGCACCAGCTCGGTGATGGTCATCCCCCCGTTGAGGCGGGGAGGGACGATGTCCGGCGACGTACTGAAATGGGATCGGGTTGGCTTCATCGGTCTGCCCTGCCTTTGCTGGCCGCCCCGGGGGAGCGGTCCCGGCACCATCCGCGGTGCCGGCGATCAGGTGGTCAGGTGGTCAGGAATACGATACTGGACAACACGGTGGTCCAGAGGCCGTCCTTGTGCCCGCGGGCCGATTGGGAGACGCTGCGGGTGACGAAGAGCCGTTGCCCCACCTTGTAGGCCTGCTTGCGTTCGTCCCAGGCCGCGTCGGGGTCCAGCTCGATGCCCAGGGTGGAGGCGAGCATGGTGGCGGCCAGGTCTTCGGCGAAGTCGGCCGACTTGCGCATCGTTTCGCCGAAACCATGGTGCTCGCTGATGTAGCCGTACTGTTCGCTGCTCTTGGGCCTGGCCAGGCCGATGGCCGCCGAGACCAGACGGTTGGGCTCGTTGGTCTGTTCCTTGGCCAGCACGGAAAAGGTGATCTGCCCCGGCTCCAGCGACGCGATGCCCTCCTCCCGGGAGATGATTTTACAGGCCGGGGGGAAGATGCTGGAGACATAGACCAGATTGCACTTTTCGATGCCGGCGCTGCGCAGCGCCAGTTCAAAGCTCTGCAGCTTGTTCCGGTGGTGTCCCACACCCTTGGTGAAGAACATTCTACTGGGGATAATGGCTTGCATTTTCAATCTCCTCGCTGGCCTGGAGGGGTGATAGGTTTTTCAAATGTTTACAACAGTGCGGAACCCGGCCGCCGCTGGAATGTGCGGCGACCGGGCATCATTGGCCGGTTGCTGTTGCGGCCCGGACAGGGCCCGGTGATCAATACATCCCGCCCATCGCCTCGTTGTCCTTCGGCTTGTTTCCTTTCTTTTTCGGGGCCTCGGCCACGAGCGCCTCGGTGGTCAGCATCAGTCCGGCGATGCTCGCAGCGTTCTCCAGGGCGCAGCGCACGACCTTGACCGGGTCGATGATCCCCCGTTCGATCATGTCCACGTATTCCTCGCGGTAGGCGTCGAACCCCACGGTGGGGCTTGTTTCGCGCTTCAGGCGGCTGACGACCACCGCGCCCTCGAAGCCGGCATTGGTGGCGATCTGCCGCGCCGGTTCCTCGAGGGCCCGCCGGACCAGGGCAACGCCGGCGGCGACGTCCTCGTTCCCCTCGAGGGAATCCAGGGCGGGAAGGCAGCGCAGCAGGGCCACGCCCCCGCCGGGGACGATGCCCTCCTCCACGGCGGCCCTGGTGGCGTTCATCGCGTCTTCCACCCGGGCCTTCTTCTCCTTCATCTCGATCTCGGTGGCGGCGCCGACCTTGATGATCGCCACTCCGCCCACCAGTTTGGCCAGCCGCTCCTGGAGCTTCTCCCGGTCGTAATCCGACGTGGTCTCCTCGATCCGGAGCCGGATCTGCTTTACCCGGCCCTGGATGTCGCCGGCGTTGCCGGCGCCTTCGATGACCGTGGTGTCGTCCTTGCTCACGGTCACCGTCCTGGCCTGGCCGAGGTCTTCCGGCGTGACCTTCTCCAGCGTGATCCCCAGGTCCTCGGAGATCACCTTGCCTCCGGTGAGTACGGCGAGGTCCTGGAGCATCTCCTTGCGCCGGTCGCCGAACCCCGGGGCTTTGACCGCGGCGCACTTCAGCGTGCCGCGCAGCTTGTTCACCACCAGCGTGGCCAGCGCATCCCCGGAGACGTCCTCGGCGACGATGAGCAGCGGTCTGGCCATGTTGGCGATCTGCTCGAGCAGCGGCAGCAGGTCCTTCATCGAGCTGATTTTCTTCTCGTGCAACAGGATCAGCGGGTTTTCCAGCAGCACCTCCATCCGCTCGGCGTCGGAGACGAAGTAGGAGGAGAGGTAGCCACGGTCGAAGCGCATTCCTTCCACCACCTCCATGGAGGTGTCGATGCCTTTGGCTTCCTCCACCGTGATCACGCCGTCCTTACCCACGCGGTCCATCGCCTCGGCGATGATCCCGCCGATGGCCTCGTCGTTGTTCGCCGAGATTGTCCCCACCTGGACGATGGCCTCGCCCGAGACCGGCAGGGCCAGGGTTTTCAGCTCGGCGACCACCGCTCCCACGGCCAGTTCGATGCCCCGCTTGAGGTCCATGGGGTTGAAGCCGGCGGTGACGTTCCTGATCCCGCCGCGAAAGATGGACTGGGCCAGCACGGTGGCGGTGGTCGTGCCGTCGCCGGCGCTATCGCTCGTCTTCGACGCGACCTCCCGGACCATCCGGGCGGCCATGTTTTCCAGGGGCACCGGCAGGTCGATCTCCCGGGCCACCGTCACCCCGTCCTTGGTGATCACGGGCGGGCCCCACTTCTTCTCCAGCACCACGTTGCGGCCCCGCGGTCCGAGGGTCAGTTTCACCGTGTCGGCCAGCTTGTTCACGCCGTTGAGCATGGCCGTCCGGGCATGGTCGTGATAGGTCACCTTTTTGGCAGACATCTCTCGCACCTCCACGTTTCCTGTCGTTCGACGGCCGGATTTCCGGGCGGTTAGCGGATCATTGCCCGAGCACGCGGGCGAGGATTTCGTCCTCCCGGACCACGAGGTAGCCTTCCTCGGCGATTTGGACCTCGGTGCCGGCGTAGGTGCCGACGAGCACCCGGTCGCCCACGGCGACGGTCAGCGGGATCGACTCCCCGTTTTCGCCGACCCTCCCGCTGCCGGCGGCAATCACCTCGGCTTCCATCGGTTTTTCCCTGGCCGTGTCGGGAATGATGATCCCTCCCCGGGCCTGCTCCGACGCTTCGATCCGCTTGAGCAGGACGCGGTCATACAACGGCCGAACGCCGATCTTCAGCTCACTCGAACCCTTGTTCTTCTTCTTCCCCATTGTTCTCCTCCCGCGGGCCCGTACGCCTTTTCGGCAAACGGATGGCCCGTTCATTTTTCCTGCCCGTTGGGCCGAAAGCCCGGCAGGGTTTTGCTTCTCTTCACCTGGCTTATCCCGGCAGGTCGAACCCGAGCCCGGGCCTGCCAGTGGGGTAGAGTGTCCCGTCCTTGAGGATCACCGCCCCGTCCGAGGGGTCCCCGGCAAGGTCGAAGTGCCCGTCGAGATCGGCATAGACCACGTTGGGCCGGGCCAGGGCGAAGTGCAGGCCGGCGGCGATGGCCAGCGCCGCCTCGTCCATGCAGCCCACCATCACCTCGAGGTGCGCCGCGCGGGCCACGGCGTTGATCTGCAGCGCCTCGGCGATGCCGCCGACCTTCATCAACTTGACATTGACCATGTCGGCCAGCCCGCGGCGGGCGATGCGAAAGGCGTCACGCAGGGTGAGCAGGCTCTCGTCGGCCATCACCGGGATGCGCACGTTGCTCGTCACCCGGCCCATCAGATCGGGCTCACGACGCGGCGTGGGCTGCTCGAGCAGTTCGAGCTTCGCGCGGCGAACCTCCTGGACGAAGTAGAGTGAGTCGGCCACGAGGTAGCCCTGGTTGGCGTCGAAGCGCAGCTCGACCTTCTCGCCTACCGCCTCGCGGACCTTGAGCACCCGCTCGATGTCTTCGTTGACGTTCGACCCGCCCTTGAGCTTCAGGCAGCGGAAGCCGTTGCCGACGTGCTCCATTGCCCGGGCCACCGTCTCGTCCACCGGCAGGATGCCGATGGTGATACTGGTCCGCATGCGGTCCCGGTAGCCGCCGAGCAGGCGCCAGAGCGGGAGGCCGGCGACTTTGCCCATGATGTCGTGCAGCGCCATGTCCACCGCGGCCAGCGCAGAGGGCCGCATGCCCAGTGTCCCCTTGAGCCGCTCCATCTGCTTCGCCGGCCGCAACGGGTCGGTGCCCAGGAGCAACGGCCCGGCAATGTCCTGCAGCGCAGCCAGGGTGCCGGTGACGTCCTCCCTGGTCACTTCGGGATCGGGGGCGGCGCAGCCGAAGCCGCTGATCCCGGTCGATGTCTCCAGGCGGAGGAAGACGTTGGCTGCCGTGTCCACGGTCTCATAGGCGATGGTGTACGGCTCGGCGAGTTTCATCTCGTGCGGCCAGGCTTCCACGGTGGTGATGCGCATTTCGTTGTTCCTTCCCGGCGGTGCTCAGTAGCGCCGCTGGTAGATCTCCTCCAGGCTCATGTCGCGCAAGTGCTCGACGAACTCCACCAGGTTTTTCACCATCACCGCCCAGATCTCGCGCCCCTTCTCCGCGGTGGCCTTTGTCGGGTCGCCGAGCACGCCCTTGGGTGAGATTTGGGCCACCCTGGTGTACCAGCCCACGCTCCGCTTCGACGTGAAGTCGAGGTAGCGGTTGGAGAAATCGGGGATGAAGGGCCGGGCCGCCGACATGTCCACCAGCTCCGGCCGGGTGGCCAGCGCGGTGCTCGTTTCCACCTCCCCGGCGTGGACGTCGTTCGGCGTTTCGGTGATCCGGTCGATGTCGGTGTCGCTCGATTCGCCGGTGTCGACGCAGGTGAAGATCCGCGCGTCGCGGTTGATCATCTGCGCCGCGAAGTGCAGCGCCGGCGAGTTGCCGCCGTGGCCGTTGATGATCACCAGTTTCGAGATCCCGTTGCGCGCCGCGCTCATGCCGATCTCGTAGACCAGCCGGGAAAGCGTGTCCGGGCCGATGCTCAGCGTGCCGCTGAAATCGTCGTGGTGGTAGGAGACGCCGTAGGGGACCAGGGGCAGGACCAGCGGCCGGGGCGCGGAACAGCTCTTGGCCACCCGGCGGCAGAGGTAGTCGGCATCCCAGGCGTCCACGTCCAGCGGCAGATGCGGCCCGTGCTGTTCGATGGCCCCCACCGGCAGCAGCGCCACGTCCACTTCGCGCAGCCGTTTCCGGGCCGCGGGCCAACTCAGTTCGGCGAGGATGTGGTTCGGCTGGCCGTCGGCGGACTGGCGACGGGCCCTGGTGCTCGGTGTGTCACCGTCGGGCAGGCGGTGCTCGAAGGGGTAGGGCTTGCGCAGCTCCCGCGGGTCGAGGGCGTCGGTGTCCAGCCAGAGCCGGCCGTTGCGCTTGACCGCGCCCAGGGCATGCTCGAGAAAGAGCCGGTAGAGCGGCTCGCGGAGGTCGACGGGGATGTCGTCCATGGGCGAGCGTTCGGGATCGAAGCGAAGCTTGAGCACTTCCGGCCGTTGCCGCGCCTTCACCGCCGCGTCCATCGGCGCCTCCCCCAGCAGGCCCCGCTCCTGCAGCATGTGCACCACGTGCTCGGCGCCCTCGCTTTCCTGGTGCACGCCTTTCTTCGAGAAGAGCCCGAGCCCCTGCTCGATCTGTGCGGGCGTGTACCCGCAATGGCCCGGGTCGGTGCCGAAGGCCGAGAGCATGCCGATGATGCGGCGGCACTTTTCGCAACGGCCGCAGGGCCGGACGCGGTCCCCGGCGGTGTGGGCGGCGTGGCAGGAGACCTGGTGTGCCTGGAGGGCGGGGTAGCGTTCGACGAGGACCTTTTCGACCAAAAGTTCGGAGAGCGGCCGAAGCACGGAGAATTGCGTCACACCCCAGCCCTTGACCTGGAAGTAGCGGGTCATGGCCTTGTCGAAATAGCGGCTCTGGTCATAGAGCCCGTCGTAGTGGCTGATGCCCTTGAAGGAGTGCCGACGGCTGGTGTCGAATTCGTTGCCGATGAGCAGCCGGCCGATGCCCCGCTTGCGCAGCAGGGGCAGGGCGCCGAAGAGGAAGACGGCAACGCTCCAGAGCCGCACCGGGTACTCGTCGGCGCGCAGGCCGGCGAAGTCGGGGCGGACGAAGTCGAGGTGCCGCAGCATCCAGGTGAAGGCCCGGTCGCAGTTGGTCCAGACCCGGGCTGTGCCCGGGACATGCTGCACCATGTGGCGGAAGGCGTTGAGCGCGGTGAACCAGTGGCGGCCCGACTCGTTGATGAAGATCGGGTCGACGTCGCGGCCAATTTCATCGAGCAGGCCGTAGCTGAGCAGGCTGTCCTTGCCGCCGCTGGAGAGCACGGCGTGCCTCGCGCTGTTCGAGGCCCAGGCGGTGTCGTAGCGTGGCGCCACGGCGGTGTCGCGGTCCGGGGCGTTGGGGAAGACCAGCCTGGCCCGCAGGTAGCTCTTCAGCTTCACTGCCGGCAGCGATGCGGCAGGCCCGCGGAGGAAGGGGTTGGGCTGGAGGAACTTCTTGACGTAGATCTCCCTGGCGGTGTTGGCGGCCATTGATTCGATGAACCGGCGGTCGTGGCGGTCGAAGGGGCCGCGAAAAACCAGTTCGTCGCAGAACAGCCCGTAGTTGAGCGCCACCTGGGCGGCGATCATCGAGGCCAGGTTGATCGATGAGGGGTCGTCGGGAATGAAGACATCCTCGCCATACCGGTAGATCAGCTCGAACTCGTCCTCCACGCCGCCGCCGACCACCCGGTACGGCGCGACGAGCCGCTGGGGCTCCACCCGGACCGGCCCCATCTCGAGGCGCCGGAGTACCGCCAGCGGGGCGAGCGGGGAGCGCTCGCCCACACCGGGTTTGTCCTTGTGGTCAGTCTTCATCATCGTCGTCCTCGAAATCATCCGCGTTTCGTTTCTCCAGCAGCCGCTGGACCGTGCCCACGAGCTCCCCGGGGCCGTGGCCCAGCACGTCGAAGGCCGGCAGGCCGGTGGTCTCCTCGATCCATTCGCAGGATTCGGCCACGCCATCCTCGTCGAGGTCCTCGTGATTCACGGTGACCGCGATCACCGGCTTCCCCGAGATCAGCTCCACCGCCTCGATCTGGCGTCCGATGGGCTGGATGCGGTAGCCGGGGAAACCGTCGTAGTCCATGCGGGCCGGGGCGTGCTGCAGCACCACCGCGTCGGGCCGGCCGGCCGCGAGGATCTCGAAGCCGCCGGGGTAGGCCGGGTTCATCAGGCTGCCCTGGCCCTCGATGACGATCACGTCGGGGTCGGCTTCCTTCCAGGCCGACCAGACCGCGTGTTCGATCTCGCCGGAAACGAAATCGTTGACCAGTGAGTCGAGGATGATGCCGAAGCGCACACCCTGCATCCAGGCCGTCTGGCCGGTGCCCACCAGCTCGGCGCTGATTCCGGCCCGGCGCAGGCCCTCCACCAGCAGCCAGGCCGTGGTGCGTTTGCCCACCGCTGAATCGGTGCCCAGCAGGGCGATGACCAGCGAGTCCACCTCTTCGATCTTGCCGCTGAAGAAGTGCAGCAGGCTGATCGGCGGCGGCTTGCGCACGTCGCGGATCCGTACGTTGTAGCGCTTGGCCAGCGAGTGGATATAGGCGTCGTTGCCCAGGTAGTCATGGAGCCCGCAGTCGATGTGAAGACCGAACCGGATGGCGTCCATCACGTCGCCGCGCGCGTCCTTCCTCAGCCGGCCGCCGTCCGGGGCCAGCCCGACGACGAGGTGGCTGGCCGGGTCCCTGTCGGCTTTCGCCCGGTTCACCGCCGCGGTGATACTCTTCAGCACCGGGATGCCGCTCGTCTTGCCGTCGAGCACCATGCCCGCGTCCTCGCCGGCGTGCCGGCTGTCCACCACGGAGAGAACGCGGTAGCGCTCGGTGTGGCGTACCAGGCCGTGGGCCGTCTTGCCGTAAGGTGTGCCGAAGGCGCCCTCGCAGTAAACGATGGCGTTGCCCTCCGGAAACGTGTTCTTCGGGGCGGCCTGCTTCGTATTCATTCTGATGTCCCTGTTTTCCATCTATCGTCTTCCGGTGAGGACGACCACGTAGCGGTCGCCGGGCAGCGCCTCTCGCCGGTGCCGCTCGATGAGCACCATCAGGCCGGCGGTGGAGGCGGGCAATACATTGAGCCCCTCGCGTTCGCGCAATGTTCGGGACCAGGAGAGCATCGACCTGTCGCTGGCGTCGTCGGCCCAGCCGCCGCTGCCGCGGATGGCATCCAGGGCCAGGTCGCCGTCGATGGCATGCCAGTTGATCAGCGGTTCGTTCACCGCGGTCTCGCGGATCCGCGTCGGCTCGAGGTCCTCGCAGCTCTCCAGGCCCTTGCGGAAGGCGCGGGTGATGGGGTTCTTGCCGTGCGAGGAGCCGGCGACGATCCGCGGGATCCGCGACGTCTTGCCCCGGCGGTAGAGGCTGACGAAGCCGCGGTGGATCCCGGCCAGCGTCGTGCCGTTTGATACGGGCACGGCGACCACCGCCGGCGCGTCGCGCAGTTCGTCGTAGATCTCGTAGGCGATTTCGCCGTAGGCCTTGAGCTGCAGCACGGTGTTGGCCCCCCCGGGGTTGGCGTCGTAGATCTCGTCCTTTTCGGCCCGCTCCTGCGAGGCGAGCACCGCCGTCTCGTAGTCGCCGGGCACCCGCACGATCTCCGCCCCCTGCCGCGCGATTTCGGCCACCCGCCGGGTGTGGAAGCCCTCGGGGATGTAGACCACGCAGCGCAGCCCGGCCATCGACGCGGCCAGCGACAGGGCCGCACCGAAGTTGCCGCAGGTGGCCACGGTGACCGCGTCGAAGCTGCGGCGTACCGCGTCCATTGCCTGGGCGAAAGCGATGCGGTCCTTCTGCGTCCCCGTGGGGTTGCCCCCCTCGAACTTGAGGTAGATCTGGCGCAGGCCGACCTCCCGCTCGATATTGCGCGAGCGGGTCAGCGTGGTGTCGCCCACCTCGCTCTCCAGGATGTCCTCGAAGGCCTCGAGCCGGTCCTCGAGCGGGCGGCCATGGTCCGCGGCCACGCGCCGTTGCTCGTCCAGCTCAGGGGCGATGGCCGGCGTGTGGGCCGTGGCCATGTCGAGGAGCAGGAGATCCTTCCCGGGCTGTTCACTCGGCTGTGAAGTTGTCGTCATCCTTCGTCTTTCCGCAGGTTACGGGAGGTCGGTGTCCTCGTACTCGGCCTTGTCATCGGCCTCGTCCCAATCACCGTCATCCTCGAGCGCCTCGTCCTCCTCCCAACCGTCGCCCTCTTCCTCGTCGGTCAGCTGGTCCTGGTCGTCCCAGCGCTCGTCTCCTTCCCCGCTTTCATCGGGGGATGGGCTCGACTCTTCATCGTAGTAGTACTGGTCCTCGTCGTCCGTGAAACGGGCCGCCCGCTTCACCGTCATCCAGAACTCTCCATCCCGTTCCATGACCAGCCCTTCCGCTTCGATCCACTCCCCGTTCATGGCCTCGCCCAGATCCCGACCCTTCCGGTCCAGCTCAACGCGGTAGATCACGCCTTCCGCTGTTTCCAGGCTGACGCCGACGAGGTTCGATTCCTCGTCGTATTCGGCCGCCACGTAGGCGGTGATGGATTCCGTTCTCACGTCACCGGCCACGGGGTCGGCCGGTTCGGGTGTCCCGGTGAGCAGGGACAGCCCGGCGATCAGTGCCATGCTGAGGATGATTTTCATTCCGATTCCTCCAGATGTTCCCGGCATCGCGTGCCGGCGGTTTACCCCTTGGGGTGAGCTTCCGACCGACGTTCGCGCACCGGTTGCGGTTTTTTATTCGGCGCCGCATCCTTCTTGGTCGGCGGTCTGGCCGCCCTGTCCGGCTTCGCCTTCTTCTTTGGCATTTCACTGGTTCTCCCCGCTCGATTCGGCGCCTATTCCCGACGGGCCTGCCGTTGGCAGCGCCTGAATCCGTTGGCCCGCCGTCCGGATGCCCCTGCGGCGGATGTACTATCGCATGGCAATTGCCGTGCCAGCCTCTCAGATCTTTCGCCCCATCGGAGACGTGGACGGCAACGACAGGCAATCATTGGCTTTGCTGTCCCGGCGCGATCCGGGGTCGACATGGCCGGCAGGGATGGGATAGGATTCTATGGTTCCGATGAGTCGGAACCATAGAATCCGATTCGTGTTCAGTGTGGAGGGGGGAAGGATGCTTTCACGGGTGTTGGTGCTGGCGGACCGGCCGGTGCTCAAAAAAGAGCTGACCGTGGCGCTCGAGGCCGGGGACGTGATCGTTGACTCCATCCGCGGGCGTGCCCGCCTCTGGGAACGGGTTTCCCGGGAGAACGCCGACCTGATCCTGGTCAGCCTCGCCCTGATCCCCGAGCCGGCGACGGACACGATTCGGATGTTCCGCGAACTGCCCGACTCACCCCTGGTGGCGGTGCTCGTGGACCGTGAGGACCCTGACCTGCGTGTCGCCCTGCTCTCCGCCGGATGCGACGCGGTGCTCAACGCCGGCCTGCCCGCCGAGCAGCATGCACGAGTGGTGTCTACGTTGCTGGAGAAGCGGCAGGAGAGCACGGTTCAGGGCCTGATGATCCGGCACCCGCTATCCCAGCCGACCCTCGACGACTTCATCTCGGCCAGCCCGGCCATGGACTCGTTCCTCGAAGTGGTGCGGCGGGTGACGCCGAGCGAGGTCTCCCTGCTCATCCTCGGCGAGACGGGCAGCGGCAAAGAGCGCCTGGCCCGGGCGATCCACGCCGAGGGCCCGCGACGCCGCGGCCCCTTTGTGGCGGTGAACTGCGGCGCCCTGCACGAGAGCCTGCTGGAGAGTGAACTGTTCGGTCACGAGGAGGGCTCCTTCACCGGTGCCACCCGGGCGCGGCGCGGCCTGTTCGAGATGGCCCACCGGGGGACGGTCTTCCTCGACGAGGTTGGGGAGATGCCCTATCACCTGCAGGTCAAGCTGCTCCGGGTGCTGCAGGACCACGAGATTCAGCGGGTGGGCAGCGAAAAACCGGTGGCTGTCGACGTGCGCGTGATCGCGGCGACCAACCGTGACCTCGACGACGACGTGCAGGAAAAGCGCTTCCGCAAGGACCTCTATTTCCGGCTCAGTGTCATCTCGCTGACCGTTCCTCCGCTCCGCGAGCGCCGTGAAGACATCCCGATGCTCGCCGAGAGCTACCTCGGCTATTTCCTGCCCCGGGTGGGCCGGCGCATCGAGCGCATCGAGCCGGTGGCGTTGGAGGCGCTGGCCGCCTACGATTGGCCGGGAAACGTCCGCGAGTTGATGAACATCATCGAGCGGGCCATGTTGCTCTGCCCCGGCGAAGAGATCCGTCTCGATGACCTGCCCCAGTCGATCTCCGGCGGCGTGCGCGCCCCCGGGCCAGTGAGCGATCTGCTGACCGTCGGGGCGGGTGATCCGCTTCCCGGTGCCTGGCTCGAACGTCCCTGGGGGGAGGTGCGGGCCGAGGCCCTCGAACGGCTGGAGGCCCGATACATGGACGGCCTGCTCAGGCGCACCGGCGGCCGGATCGACGAGACCGCCAGGATGGCCGGCATGGACCCCCGCTCGGTGCACGCGAAGATGAAGCGACACGGACTGCGCAAGGAAAACTATCGCTAGTGTGCCGGCGTTCTCGAACCGCGGCACGCATTCCCCCCCTCAGCTCAAGCGGTTCGTTCTCGTTTCCCTTCGCCTTGTTCCCGAACCTCGGAGGAGGCATGAAACTCCTCTCAATTGCCGCCGTTTCGCCTGTGGTCACGATCCGGGGAGGTTCTTTTTTCGGATGTTCCGGTTCCGATCCAGGTCCTGACGAGCTTGACGTCTCCTCGGCCGATCCTCTTCCCTATCCAACCTGTTCTTTGTAACTCCCCTTTTCCCAAAGTCTTCCTGCGAAGGTTCCTCCGTTGCCGACTGCTGGCACGCCATTTGCTCTTTGTCCGGTTCGTATCGGGGACTGCCCGGGGCCGGATCGCGCGGGGCGAACGGCGGGGGTGCCCCACGCCGGTTGCCGGAGAGGAGCCGCCGTCGATGACCGAAACCGCCATCATCCAGTTCACTCAGACCGGGCTTTACACCTGGTTTCTCCTGCCGCTGCTCATCGCCGTGGCCCGGGTCGCCGACGTGAGCATCGGCACCATCCGGCTGATCTTCCTCGCCCGGGGGTTTCGCGGCCTGGCGCCGCTGCTCGGCTTTTTCGAGGTGCTCATCTGGCTGCTGGCCATCGGCCAGATCATGCAGAACCTGACCAACTGGATCTGCTACTTCGCCTACGCCGGGGGCTTTGCCGCCGGCAACTGGGCCGGGATGGTTCTCGAGGAGCGGCTCGCCGTGGGTACGGTGGGCATCCGCATCATCACCCGCCGGGACGCCCGCATGCTCATCGCCTACCTCAAACGCTCGAAGTTCAGCGTGACCAGCGTGGATGCCGAGGGCGGGCGGGGCAAGGTGCACGTGATCTACTCCGTGATCGACCGGGCCAGCCTGCCCCGGGTGGTGGGGAAGATCAAGCAGTATAACCCGCGGGCCTTCTATTCCATCGAGGATATCCGCTTCGTGAGCAACGGCGGCACGCCGGCGCTGCGGCTTCGTCGCCGGCGCAACATCAAACAGCTGCGGCAACTGCTGGAGAAGCGGAAATGACCGCCGGTGAAGCTGGAGCGCGGTGAACGGCATGGGTTCGACATCCGGAGCGATCGACGCGTTCGATTTCCCGCCCGGACGGGAGTTCCTCGGCAAGTACCGCATTGTCGGCCGACTTGGCGGGGGCTGGGAAGGGGAAGTCTACAAGATCCTCGAGATCCGCACCGGCATCGAGCGCACGGCCAAGTTCTTCTATCCCCAGCGCAACGTCAACGATCGTACTTCGCGCCGCTGCGCCAGTAAACTGCACAAGCTGAGGGACTGCCCGATCCTCGTCCAGTACCACACCGAGGAGAAGGTCTCCTTCCACCGCACGCCGGTGACCGCGTTCATCTCAGAGTATGTCAAGGGCGAGCTGCTCTCCTCCTTCGTGGGCAGCTGCCTCGGCCGGCGCCTCACCCCGTACAAGGGCCTGCACCTGCTCCACGCCCTGGTCCGCGGGGTGGAGCAGGTGCACCGCCTCGGCGAGTACCATGGCGACATCCACGACGACAACATCATCGTCACCCGTTTCGGCCTCTCCTTCGAACTGAAGCTGATCGACCTTTTCCGCCTCGACGGGAGCCGTGCCGAATGCCGCCGGACCGACGTCATCGACATGGTGCGCGTTCTCTACGACGCGGTTGGCGGGGCCAAGCACTACGCGAAGCAGCCCCCGGCAGTGAAGCACATCTGCTGCGGCCTCAAGAGTTCGCTGATCCTGAAGAAGTTCCCCACGGCGGCGAGGCTGCGACGCCACCTGGAAACGATGACCTGGTGAGCAAACAAGAAATTGAGAAATTGAGGGAGAAATTGAGGGACAGGTTACTTATTCATTGTGTTGCTCAAAACAAAGGACTTACGAAGAGGAATACGTAACCTGTCACCCCGTTTCTCCCGTAACCTGTCACCCCATTTCTCCTTGTCACTCCGTTTCTCCCTGGTGAACAGACGGGAAATCAGTGACAGGAACTAATTAATCGAACATTTTCGTCACGCGACGAGAGGGCAAGGGCCCGGTGCCCGGCCCCGATGCCGCGGCGGGCACAACCAACCCGGGAGGGACACGGTGAACATTCTCAAACACGTCAGCCTGAACATGAACGTCCGCGGCGTCGACCAGTCGCCGACCCTGGCGATCAACGAGCGGAGCTGGGCCCTGGAGGACGAGGGGTGGACGGTCTACCGCCTGGGCCTTGGCCAGTCCCCCTTCCCGGTACCAATGCCGGTGGTGGACGAATTGAAGAACCATGCTCACGAGAAGGATTACCTGCCGGTGAAAGGCCTGCCCGCCCTGCGTGCGGCGGTGGCCGGTTTCCACCGGCGCAAGGACGACCTGGACGTCCGCCCCGAGCAGGTCCTCATCGGTCCGGGGTCAAAAGAGCTGCTCTTCCTGCTGCAGCTGGTCTACTACGGCGAGCTGATCGTGCCCACCCCCTGCTGGGTGACCTACGTGCCCCAGGCGGCGATCCTCGGCAAGCAGGTGCGCCTGGTCCCTACGGCCTTCAAGGATCGCTGGCGGATGACCGCCGAACACTTCGAACGGATCTGTGAGAAGGAGAACGACCAGTTCCGGCCCCGCATCCTGATCCTCAACTACCCCGGCAACCCAGAGGGCGGCACCTACACCGCCGACGAACTGAAGGCCATCGCCGAGGTGGCGCGCCGCTACGAGGTGATCCTCCTCTCCGATGAAATTTACGGACAGCTGCACTTCCGCGGGGAGCATGTCTCGGTGGCCCGCTACTATCCCGAGGGGACGATCATCAGCTCCGGGCTCTCCAAGTGGTGCGGTGCCGGCGGTTGGCGCCTGGGCACGTTCGCCTTCCCCCCAAATCTCGATTGGCTGCTGGAGTCGATCGCCGCGGTGGCCAGCGAAACCTACACCTCGGTCTGTGCCCCGGTGCAGTACGCCGCCGTGCGCGCCTTCACCGGCGGCGTGCGCATCGAGCGCTACCTCTGGCACGTCCGCCGCATCCTCGCTGCCCTGGGGAAGGAGTGCGCCGAGGTGCTCTCCGGCGCCGGCATCCGCGTTCACCCCCCGGAAGGCGGGTTCTACCTTTTTGCCGACTTCACCCCGCTGGCCGCTGATCTGGCGCAGCGGGGAGTGAGCGGCAGCGAGAGCCTGCAGCAACTGCTGCTCGAGGAGACCGGCGTGGCCGTGCTGCCGGGTTCGGCCTTCGGCCGGCCGGAGGCCGAGCTCACGGCGCGGCTGGCCTTCGTCGACTTCGATGGTTCCGGGGCCCTGGCCGCCAGCGAGACGCACCCGTTGGACGAACCGCTGCCCGAAGGATTCACGTCCCGGTACTGCTTCAAGGTTGTGGAAGCGGTGCGCCGCATTGCCCGTTGGGTGCGGAGCTGATGCGGCGGGGGCATCGGTGCGGTGGTCGACGCAGTGACGTGCTTGAATGCTGATCAATCGGACCCGGTCTTGTGCCGCTTCTTCCGCTGCGCCCGGCGGCGTTCCTTCCGCTTGCGCCGCAGCATGCGCACCAGGGAGAGGACAGGGAAGTAGGCGGTGGCGGCGACGAGCAGGCCGAGGATGGTTCCGCCGATCAACATCGGGATGAGCACGTCCCGGCCCAGCTCGAGCACCAGGGCCACGTGCTCGCGGAAATTGAGCACGCTGGAGCCGGTGAGCTGGTCCGCCACGTCGCCGAGCACCATTCTCACCCGCTCCACCGGTGGGCCGGACCAGAAGAAACTGCCGATCCAGTACTCCAGCGCGTAGATTGGAACAAAGGTCAGCGGATTGTTGAGGAAACTGGTGGCCAGCGCCGCCGGGCGGTTCGCGCCGAGGATGGTGGCGAAGGCGATGGCCATCACGAGGTGGATGCCGAGCAGCGGCGAGCAGGCGACGAAGAGGCCAATGGCCACACCGAGGGCGATGGATTCCGGCGAGCCGCGCAGGCTGAGCAGCCAGCGGAAGAACCGCCGCACCCGCTGCCCCAGGGGGCCGCGTTCGGCCCCGTCTTCGGTTGTGTCATGCGTTGTTTTCATCGCCGCCATTATGGCGTGAAACAGGTGAACTGTCACCTGTCCTCTTTTCCCTCATCCCCCTTCCGTCATCGCGCCTGCGGCGCTGCTCGCCATGATGGGAGATGCTTGAATGAAGTCCGGCAATTGGTTACGCTTGTTTCATTCCCGGGCAGAACCGCAAACCGTATGGAGGAACGAGCCATGCCACTCTCATCGATGGGCCGTACCCGGCGGACGGCGGCCGTGCTGCTCCTCCAGGCCCTGGTTATCCCCCTGCTGTTCGCCGGTGTTACGTTGCCGGTCCTGGCCGAGGAGGCGACCGGACCGGTCTCGGAGAGCACCGACCATCTCGAGGGTGAGCTGGCCTACGGCTTTCTCACCGACCGGCTGCCCGACCCCTTCTTCGACATCGTCGTCCTGCGCATCCAGCTCTGGCAGTGGATCGGCCTGTTCATCGTGGCCCTCTTCGCCTACCTTCTGTCGATGGTGGTGGTCTCCATCATCACCCGCTCCCTGCGCGGGGTGGTCCAGCGGACGAAGACGGAGTTCGATGACGAACTGCTGAATGGGGCGGCTCACCCGTCCCGCTTTCTCTTCACGGTGATTATCTTCACCATCGGCAGCCGGCTGCTGCTGCTATCCCCGCCGGCGCTGAAGACCCTGCACGGGCTCGAGCGCGGCCTTTTCGTCGCCGCCGCCTGTTGGGTGCTCTTCTGGTTCGTCAACGCCTACTCCAGGGTGCTTACCACGAGGCTCATCGAGGAGAATCGCAAGTCGACGCTCTCGCTGGTGGTGGCCGGCCGCCGGGGCCTGAAAGTCAGCCTGCTCGTGCTGGCCCTGCTCACCATCCTGCACAACCTCGGTTTCGAGGTGACCAGCCTGCTCGCCGGCCTGGGCATCGGCGGCGTGGCCATCGCCCTGGCCTCGCAGAAGACGCTGGAGAACCTGCTCGGCGGGGTGATGGTGGTGGCCGACCAGCCGGTGCGGGTGGGGGACTTCTGCAAGTTCGGGGACAAGGTGGGCACGGTGGAGGACGTGGGCATCCGCTCGACCCGCATCCGCACCCTGGACCGCACGGTGGTCTCGGTGCCCAACGCCGAGTTCTCGTCGCTGCAGATCGAGAACTTCGGCGTGCGCGACCGCATCCGCCTCTACGCCATGATCGGTCTGCGCTACGAGACATCCCCGGACCAGCTGCGCTGGGTGATCAACGAGATGCGCCGCCTGCTCATCTCGCACCCCAAACTCTCCAACGACCCGGCGCGGGTCCGCTTCGTCAGTTACGGCGCCTACTCCCTCGACCTCGAGGTCTTCGCCTACGTGCTCACCGCGGACTGGAACGAGTTCCTCGCCGTGCGCGAAGACATCTACCTCAGGTTCATGGACATCGTGGAGCAGAGCGGCACGGGCTTCGCCTTCCCCTCGCAGACGGCCTACCTCGGCAAGGACGACGGCCTCGACGCGGAGAAGACGAAAGCCGCCGAGAGCGAAGTGGCGAAGTGGCGCAGCGAGAAGCGCGTGCCCTTCCCGGCGATGAGCGAGAGCGAGGCCGCCGAGATCACCGACACGCTCAAGTGGCCCCCGGAGGACGGGGTGGTGAGTTCGGACTGAGGAGCGGCCCGCAGCGCCCCCTCCCGTCATTGCGGGCCCAGCACCTACGGATGCATCCCCGTCACCGTGCAGACCGCCGTGTCCGTGTCCCCCGACGGCAGCCAGGGCGGCTGGTTATACGGCGCGGGGGTGATGTCCTCGACAAAGAGTTCGAAGCGGTTCTCGCCCACCACCGACATCAGCGCAGGGATGCCCTGGTTCCAGGAGGCGACGTAGGTGCCGGTGGACGGGACATTGGTGAAGCCCGCGCGCCAACTGCCGAAGCTGGTGCCGTTGGCCAGGGTGGCGAGGAGGCGGCCGGCGATGCGGCGTGTCTGGCCGGGGACATAGCTCCGCAGGGTGGCGGTCATGTGAGTGCTGAAGGGGACGGTGCCCGTGGCGGGCAAGCAGGTGAACCCGGCGCCGACGGTGGGGCAGGGGTCGTAGATGTGGGCCGAGCCTACGTAGTACCCGCCATTGTAGGCGCCGACCATCATTGTGGAACCCTCGCAGGCCACGGTGTGGCCGAACTGGTCCATCCACCCCTGGTCGATCAACCCGAAGTGAGCGCCGGTGGCCACGTCGAAGAGGTGGACCTCGCCTTCGGTCCCGTAGTAGTCGCTTTCATGGGCCCCGATCATGGCCATCGAGCCGTCGGTGGCCACGGAGACGCCGAACTGCAGGTAGTTCTCGCGCGGCGGGATCTGCAGCTTGTGCAGCTGGCTGCCGTCGACGGTGCTGAAGATGTAGGCCGCGCCGTATGCGTAGCCGCTGTCGACGTGCCGCGGGGCGGTCACGATCGCCGTATCGCCGCTGATGGCCACCCGGTGTCCGAACCAGTCATCCTCGGCACCGTCGTCGGGCAGCAGCTTGGCGAGCTGGTCGCCGGTGGCCGCGTCGAAAAGGTAGGCCGACCCGGACTTGTCCCCGTTGTCGTCGTCGTAGTGTGATCCGACGATGGCCCTGTTGCCGCTGATGGCCACGGAGATACCGAAGTCGTCATCGGCCGCCCCGTCGTCCGGCAGCAGCTTGAACAACTGGTCGCCGGAGACGATGTCGAAAAGGTAGGCCGATCCGCAGCCGTCGCCGAGGTCGTCGTCGCCCACGGCCCCGATGATCGCCGTGGTGCCGTCCGCGGCAAGGGAGATCCCGAAGTAGTCACTGTCCTGACCATCTTGAGCGTTCAGCTTGTGCAGCTGGCTGCCGGTGGTGCCATCGAAGACATAGACCGATCCGCGATTGATGCCGCCGCCGGCCTCGGTCGGCGCCCCGACCATGGCCCTGCCGCTACCAATGGCGACCGACATACCGAACCAGGCGAAAACAGAGCCGTCGTCGGCGAGGAGCTTGTGGACGAACTGACCGCTGACGGCGTCGAAGAGGTAGGCCGAACCGGAGTCGTCACCGAAGTCGTCGTCGAACGGGGCGCCGGCGAGGGCCAGGGTCTGATCGATGTCCACGGCATAGCCGAGGCCGTCACCATCGTAGGCGTCCGGGGCTTCGAGGTAGTGGCGCTCGGGCGGGTCGCACTGGGCGTTGGCGAGCGGTGCCGCGGCGGGGATGAAGAGCAGGGCGAAGACGAGTGCCAGGGTGACCGTGATGGGCCACGGTTTCCAGCACGGCGGCTGTGCGGTTGTGTGAACGGTCACGTATCGTCCCCCGGTTTCGGTGCAGGTTGTTTGAGAACGAGCGGGAATGATGACGAGCGATACGCGAGCCTCCTCTGGAGGACGACCACACGTCTCACCGGTGCGCGGCACCATCGTCGCGTCAATACCGTGAATATAAGGAATTCCCGGGGATTACGCCACCCCGGGGGGGGGAGGGGAGGGTGAATGAGGAAACCGGACCTCCAGAGACCATTGAAAGATCAGGGGTTCGGGAACGCCGAGTGCGGGAAGGCGTCGAGAATATGGGAACTGTCACGAGAACGCCGCGAGAAACAGGTGAGGGTCACTCGGTTATCGAGGGAGGAAACGACGACGGCTCAGTCAAATAACAGGTTGCGCTCACCGATTTTTTGAGGAGTGCCGCAGGCCCCCTTCCCGTCATGGCGGGCTGCTGATCCGCCAGGCCGCTGAAGGTCAGCGAAGGGAACAGCCCGCTCCTCCTGAGGAACAAATGAATATGACTGGGACCTGACCCCAGCTTTATTCATTTTCGTTCCTTCCGCTGACCTCCGCGGGCTCCCCGGGCTGCGACGGAGCAGCCTCGTGACACTGCCGACCCGCAGCACCTACGGATGCACGCCCGTCACCGTGCAGCTCGCCGTGTCCGTGTCTCCGGCCGGGGGGTAGGGCGGCTGGTTGAAGGGTGCGGCGGTGACATCCTCGGCGCGCAGGGAGAAGCTGCTCTCGCCCACCAGGGTGGCGAGGGCGGGCAGCGCCTGGACCCACGATGTGCTGAACTCGCCGGCCGCGGGCACGTTGGTGAACCCGGCGCGCCAGCTGGTGATCTGCTGCCCCGAGGCGAGGCCCGCGTCCAGACTGGCGGCCACCGTGCGGGCCGTCCCCTCGTAGGCGTTGCTCAGCGTGACCGACATGGTGGTGGAGAAGGGCAGGGTGCCCGTGGAGGGGATGCAGTCCAGGTCGGCCCCCACCGTTTCCACGACGCCCGGGTCGGTGAACAGGGTGTAATAGTCGCTCACCCCGCCGGTGCTGTCGACGAAGGTCACGTCGATCCGGTCCACAGCCACATCGAGGACCACCGAGCCCATGACGTTGAGCGAGGTGAACATCGCCGGGTGGTCCAGCGGCCCGCCGCCGGCCCCGCCGGAGGAGCCGGCCACACAGTAGACCGCGCCCCGGTGCGGGCCGGCGGTCTTGCCGTACGCCCCGGTGCCGTCCTCCCGCCCGTCCCCGCCGTCGATGATCATCGACGGGTCGAGCGTGTCCGAGGTGCCGTAGTGGCCGTCGAGGAGGAAGGAGCGCTCGTAGGAGTGGCTGTGCCCGCTGAAGACGAGGTCGACGCCGTGGGCCTCGAGGATCGGCAGCACGTTCTCCCGCACGGCCACCATCCGGCCCCCGCTGTCGATGGGGTTGTCCGAGTTGTGCGTGCCCCTGGAGTAGGGCGGGTGATGGAAGAAGGCGATGGTCCAGGGGCTGGTGCTGGCCGCCAGGTCGCCAACGAGCCAGGTGAGCATCGGGCTTCCCGGGTCGAGGCTCGTGGCCTCGGTGTCGAGGCAGACGAAGTGGACGTTGGCGAAGTCGAACGAGTAGTACGCCTCGCTGCCCGAGGGCACGCCCCCCGCCTCGCCGGCGGTGGGGAAGGTGAACATCCCGTAGTAGTCGGCCTCGAAGTCCTCGTGGTTGCCGCGGGTGGACCAGAGGGCGCTGGTCCGCAGCATCTCGGGGAACATATCGAAGACCGCGATCTGGTAGGCGAGGTCGCTGCCGTTGGGGTAGGCGTTGTCGCCGAGCATGAGCCAGAGGTCGGTGTGCCTTGCGCCGGTGAAGGCGTCGTAGGCGTCGCGCACCGCAGCGGCGCCGCCCGCGCCGCTGTCGCCGAGGATCCAGGCGCGGAAGGGCGTTTCGCTGCCCGGCACCGGCGCCGTGCGGAAGTAGTGGCCTTCGTCGCCGCCGGCCAGGGTCTCGGTGGTGGAACCAACCGCGTAGTAATAGACCGTGGATGGCTCGAGCCCGGTGATGCGCAGCTCGTGCTCGGTGGTCACCGTGGCGTCGTCCAGGGCCTCGTTGAGGCTCTCCGGCGAGAGGCCCCAGGCCACCCGGCTGTCGGCGGGCATGTCGGTGCGCCAGCGCACGGTCATCGCCTCGTCGGTGCCCAGCTGCAGGTACGGCCCGCGGACGAGGTCGGCCTGGGCATCGGCGCCGGCCACGGACAGGGCCAGGACCAGGCAGAGCAGGGACATGGCGGGGCGGAGCCCCCGGCCTGAAGAGAGAGAAACTGGCAGCATCTGTCGAATCCTCCCTGGGTCGTTATCGACTCGGTTGTGTCGGTGTTTATCCTGAAATCATCGTAGCACTGCCGCGTGAGAAAAAGATGAAGGAATTTTGTGGGGGATTGGCGGGCCAGGGATGTGTGTGTGGCGTTTTTGATGCGGGACGGTTCGCCCGCGAGCCGGCCGCTGACCGGTTCGGGGCAGGGGAGCGCCCGGGGCGGGTAATGGGGGGGGGTGATGCTGTTTCCAATACATTACAACTTGTTGAGACGAGTGTTGACGACACTGCTAGTATGACATATTATCATACCGGAGGCGTTGTCATGAGCAGAGCAAAGATTGCCATCACCATCGATCAGCTGACGCTGAAAGAACTGGACCGTCTTGTGGACGAGAAGGTCTTCTCCAACCGCAGCCAGGCTATCCAGGCCGCGATCAACGAAAAGCTTGACCGGATTCGTCGGAATCGCCTTGCGGTGCAGTGCGCAAAGCTCGACCCGAAGTTCGAAAAAGCGTTGGCCGAGGAGGGCATGTCCGAGGAGCTGGATGAATGGCCGGAATATTGAGGGGCGACATCAGGTGGGCCAACCTGAACCCGACCCGAGGTCATGAGCAAGCCGGGAATCGTCTTGTTCTCGTACTCAGTCACGACGTGTTCAACGACAGATCCGGAACAGTGATAGCGGTGGCTCTCACCAGCCAGCCACCCCGAGCAGGCTTCCCCCTCACGCTCGCCTTGAAAACAAAGGGACTGCCCAAACGCTCCTGGGTCAAAATCAGCCAGATCCGGACGCTGTCGGTTGAACGAATCGGCATGCGTCTCGGGAAGGCGAGCCCCGAAGAACTCTCGAATGTTGTCGAGGGCCTCAACGAGATCATCGGAGCATAATAGCCGGAACAGCAGCCTGCCAATCCCCCTAACTCCATCGTTCATCTGGCATTTATGTGAAGAATTTCCCTGCTGTTTTCTTTACACCGGGTGATCTGTTCCGTATAATGGAAGCAAGCACTCCGTCGACGGACTTCCGCCAGCGGATCTCGTTTTTTTCTCTCGCGTTATACAGACCTGCCTATCACCGAAGGAATGGTGGCCGTAGCGATGTTGGTGCCTCTGGCCGTGGTGATATGCAGATCGGCATAATGAGCCCGGCATGGACGGTCCCGGTTTCTTCATCGAGAGCAGCAACAGCCTGCCCAGGCTGCTGGGCCGGCTGGCCGGGGTACTGCGCGCCGACCCCCTGCCGCCGCTCGACTTCGAGCGGATCGTGGTGCAGAGCGGGGGGATGCGGCGCTGGGTGACCCTCGAGCTGGCCAGAGAGCTGGGCATTGCCGCGTCGATCTCCATGCCCTTTCCGCGGAACGCCGCCGGCTGGCTGGCGCGCAAGCTGCTGGGCAGCGTCGAGGACGACGAGGGCGACCCCTTCAACCGCGGCCCGCTCACCTGGCGGCTGATGGCCATTCTCGGCGGGAACCTCGGCGGTGACGAGTTCGCCCCGGTGCGCGCCTATCTCGCCGACAACGACACGCGGAAACGCTACCAACTGGCGGCGAAGATCGCATCGACCTTCGACGAGTACCAGCTCTACCGCACCGAGCTGCTCCGCGACTGGGACCTTGAGGATCCCGACGCCGCCACCTACCGCCACCTCGGCTGGCAGTCGAAACTGTGGCGCCGGGTCTGCGCCGGCCTCAAGGGCCAGGAGCACCTGGGCGACCGCTTCCGCCGCTTGATCAGCCACATCAACACCCTCGACGGCCCGGTGGACGAGATGCCGCAACGGCTCTCGGTCTTCGGGGCGAGCAGCCTGCCCCCGATCTTCATCGAGCTGCTGGCCGCCCTGGGCCGGCACATCCAGGTGACCGTCTATCGCTTCAGCCCCACCCGGGCGCGGAAGGCGGAGGGGGACGGGAGCGAGCTGGAGGGCAACCGGCTGCTGGGATCGATGGGTGGCCAGGGGACCGAGTTCCTCCAGCTGCTGCTGGAAAAGGGTGCGGTGGAGCGTACGCCTGAGCAGACAACTGCGGGTGCCCGTTCTGTGGGGGAGACGGAGCGGGAGGCAAATGGAACGGAAGCGGACACAGCAGGACCGAAAAAAGCGAGTGCGCCGGGAAGAGACGGGATGTGGATTCTGGGCGGCGATGATGCCGTGCCGACCTGTCTGCAGGTGATCCAGAAAGACATCCTCGATGATGTGGATCGGGGCGGGGATGACGCCATCCCCCTCGACCCGAACGACCGCTCCCTCACCATCCACAACTGCCACTCGCCGCTTCGCGAGATGGAAGTGCTGCACGACCTGCTGCTGAATGCCTTCGACACCATGGAGGGCCTCAGG
>Ga0180430_10000696_pt1 | contig 35815 bp, 27 predicted proteins | sample SS_ome_9_FD_132999 | JGI IMG/M metagenome (GOLD analysis project Ga0180430, IMG submission 132999) | Hypersaline lake sediment archaeal communities from the Salton Sea, California, USA - SS_1_S_2 metaG | ecosystem: Environmental > Aquatic > Non-marine Saline and Alkaline > Hypersaline >...
ATGAAAAAACCCGGGACACAATACCGATTTTTCCGGGGTGTACTAGGTCGTATTTTAAAAAATCGGTTTTGTGTCCCGGGTTTTTTCGCGGGAGCCGGCTTTATTACTCCTAGCCGCCAAAAGATCCCGAAGCGCTCCGTCTACAGAACTAGGCGAGAAAAGTGCCCACGCGCTTGATATTTGGGGCGAAAGGCCCCATATCTCGGGGGTCTTGTAAAAAGGGGGTACCGATGCGCTTCGACCGCTTTACGCTCAAGGCCCAGGAGGCGATCCAGGAGGCCCAGACCCTGGCCGGCAAGTGGAACCAGCAGGAGATCTCGCCGGAGCACCTGCTCTACGTCCTGCTCACGCAGGATGGCGGAGTGGTGCCGGCTATCGTGAACAAGATAGGCGTGGCGCCCGCCCAGGTGGCCGAGGAGGTGAAGGCCGAGGCCCGCAAGCTCCCCCAGGTGTCCGGGGCCGGCGCGGGCCAGACCTACCTCTCGCCCGCGCTCAAGCGCGCCCTGGACGCGGCCTTCAAGGAGGCGGAGGCCCTGAAGGACGACTACGTCTCCTGCGAGCACATCCTGATAGCCATAGCCGAGGAGAAGGGCAGCAAGGCCGCCGACATCCTGCGCGCCAAGGGGATCGTGAAGAAGGTGATCCTCACCGTGCTCCAGGACATCCGCGGCGGCCACAGGGTCAGCGACCAGGACCCCGAGGGCAAGTACCAGGCGCTCAAGAAGTACAGCCGCGACCTCACCGAGGCCGCCAAGCAGGGCAAGCTCGACCCAGTCATCGGACGCGACGACGAGATCCGCCGCGTCATCCATGTGCTCGCCCGCCGCACCAAGAACAACCCCGTGCTCATCGGCGAGCCGGGCGTGGGCAAGACCGCCATCGTCGAGGGGCTCGCGCAGCGCATCGTGACCGGCGACATACCCGAGGCGCTCAAGGACAAGCGCGTCCTGCAGCTGGACCTCGCCTCGCTCGTCGCGGGCGCCAAGTACCGCGGCGAGTTCGAGGACAGGCTGAAGGCCGTGCTCAAGGAGATCGCGGGCTCCGGCGGGGAGATAATTCTGTTCATCGACGAGATGCACACGATCATGGGCGCCGGCGGCGCGGAGGGCGCCATCGACGCCTCCAACATGCTCAAGCCCATGCTCGCGCGCGGCGAGCTCCGCACGATAGGCGCCACCACGCTCAACGAGTACAGAAAGCACGTGGAGAAGGACGCCGCGTTCGAGCGCCGCTTCCAGCAGGTCTACGTGGGCGAGCCCTCCGTCGAGGACACGATCGCGATCCTGCGCGGCCTCAAGGAGCGCTACGAGGTGCACCACGGCGTGCGCATACAGGACTCGGCGCTCATCGCCGCGGCCCAGCTCTCCAAGCGCTACATCACCGACCGCTTCCTCCCCGACAAGGCCATCGACCTCGTCGACGAGGCGGCGTCCAAGCTCCGCATCGAGATAGACTCGATGCCGGTGGAGGTCGACGAGATCGAGCGCGAGATCATGGGCAAGGAGATCGAGTGCACCGCGCTCAAGAAGGAGACCGCAAAGGACGCGAAGGAGAGGCTGGCGACGCTGGAGAAGGAGATCGCCGACCTTAGAGAGAAGTCGCGGGCGCTCAAGGCGCACTGGCAGAGGGAGCGCGAGGTGATCGGGGCCATCCGCACGGCCAAGGAGAAGCTGGAGGAGGCCAAGTCCGCACAGGAGATCGCCGAGCGCGGGGGCGAGCTCGAGCGCGCGGCCGAGCTCAAGTACGGCACCATACCCAATCTGGGCAAGGAGATCGAGCAGAGGCAGGCGGAGCTGGACGACGTCCAGGCGGAGAAGAAGATGCTCACCGAGGACGTCTCGGCCGAGGACATAGCCCAGATCGTCTCGAAGTGGACCGGCATACCGGTCTCCAAGATGCTGGAGGGCGAGGTCGACAAGCTCCTGCACATGGAGGATCGCCTGCGCGAGCGCGTGGTAGGTCAGGATGAGGCGCTCGAGAAGATCTCGGCGGCGGTCCGCCGCTCGCGGGCGGGGCTGCAGGACCCCCATCGCCCCATCGGCTCGTTCATCTTCATGGGCCCCACGGGCGTTGGCAAGACCGAGACGGCGAGGGCGCTGGCGGAGTTCCTCTTCGACGACGAGCGCGCGATGGTGCGCATCGACATGAGCGAGTTCATGGAGAAGCACTCGGTTGCCCGCCTCATCGGCGCGCCCCCGGGCTACGTGGGCTACGAGGAGGGCGGCTACCTCACGGAGGCGGTCCGGCGCAGGCCCTATGCGGTCATCCTCTTCGACGAGATCGAGAAGGCGCACCAGGACGTGTTCAACATACTGCTGCAGATCCTCGACGACGGCCGTCTCACGGACGGCCAGGGCCGCACGGTCAACTTCACCAACACCGTGCTCATCATGACATCCAACATCGGCAGCCAATACATCACCGACGTCGCGGACGACGAGGAGAAGATGACCGAGCGCGTGCTCGCCGCAATGAAGGAGCACTTCAGGCCCGAGTTCATAAACCGCGTCGACGACCTGGTGATCTTCCACCAGTTGAAGAAGGCCCAGATCGCCTCCATCGTGGACATACAGCTGCGCAGGCTGGACGAGCTGCTCATGGGCCGCAACCTCACGCTCACGATCTCGGACAAGGCGAGGGGGCTTTTGGTGGAACACGGCTGGGACCCGGTCTACGGGGCCAGGCCCTTAAAGCGGGCAATCCAGAAGTATGTGATCGACCCGCTGTCCACGGCGCTCCTCGAGGGCAGGTTCACCGACGGCCAGGCCATAAGGGCAGACGCAAAAGGGGGTCAAATCGACTTTATGGCCAAATAAAGGCGCCAGAACGGCCAGTACGGCAAGAACGGCCAGTACGGGTGGTTTTAACCGTTCTGGCTGTACTGGCTGTACTGGCTGTTCTCGCTGTACTGGCATCCATATATTTATTTGTTTTATAGACATATTTCCCTTGCGCCCGGGTGCCGAATATCGTAGGTAGCTCCAGTTCATGAAGTTAAGGCGGGTACAGGTAGCAACGTAATGGTTACGGATTGCCGCAGGTCCTGCAGGGGACTTGCGGCTTTTTTGCTATCCGATTCGCCGGTACGAAAGGAAGGAAGTATATGAGTGAGAAGAAGAGAGGTACTGTGAAGTGGTTCAACGACTCGAAGGGGTTTGGCTTCATCTCCCCCGATGATGGCGGCGAGGACGTATTCGTCCACTACTCCTCCATCCAGGGCGACGGCTTCAAGACCGTGAAGGAGGGTCAGGCCGTAGAGTTCGAGGTGACCCAGGGCCCGAAGGGTCTGCAGGCCTCCAACGTAACGGGTCTGTAAACTGGTTTACAAAGCCGTACCAACGATCCCCGGCACCGAAAGGCGCCGGGGATTTTTTTGTGTCGAACAGGGAATACCTTGATATATATATAAAATTCTGTTTCTTTAGGGAATGGGGTAGCCGGCCCCGTTCCGAGCGAGGGGAGAGACATGGCGAGCAGAGTTCCTGTGGGTATGCGCCGAGGCCTGGTCAGGCCCGCCGTCGTGGCTCTGATGGCGGGGGTGCTGGCCACGGCCCTGATCGTAGTGGGGATCCACCTGAGCCACCGTTTCTTCCTGGGCCTCATGGGCGATCAGCTCTCCAACATAGCCAGCGATATTGCCTCGCGGGTCGATGCGGATGCCCACGCGAAGATCGTCAAACCCTCCGACATCTCGTCGCCGGCCTACTCCCAGGTCAGCGATGTCCTGGAGTTCGAGCAAAGGATCAAGAAAGGGATAGCGTCGGTCTACACACTCAGGATCGAGGACGGCCATGTCCGCTTCATAGTGGCGCCGCCCATGGTGACCGAGCATGCAGGAAGGCCGGCCGACAAACATGAGGGGCGCCAGCCCGTCGATACGCCCTACGGTCAGCCCCCGGACCCCGAGATGGTTGGCGCTGCGGTCCTGGGCCAGGTCACGCCGGGCAAGAAGTTGACCAGGGACCGCTGGGGCATATGGCTGTCGGGGTGTGCCCCGCTTGTCACCAGCGAGGGCAGGCTCGACGCGGCGCTGTGCGTGGACCAGGACGCCAGGCCGATACTCGCCCACATGTACAAGGTGGATGTAGTGCTGGTCGTGGGCGTGGCCTTGGTCTGTCTCGCAGTTGCGCTGGCGGCGATCGTGCACTTCGATGCCAAGATGCAGAGGGTCAGCAGGCAGACCGCCGAGCGCGGGAGGGCCGCGATCCTCCGGCTCTTTCAGACAGTATTCGACAACGTGCCCAACGTGCCCATGCACGTGCTCGACCGCATGGGCAGGATAAGCTTTTTCAACCGCGCGGCCGAGAAGCGGATGGGCGTGAGAAGCGAGGAGATCTCCGGCAAGGCGGCCAGCTCCTTTTTGGTCGATCAGGCGGACGCAGGCGAGTTGCACAGTTGGATAGACGAGGCCTGGCAGAGCAAGATGCCCGCCCCGGCCAGGAACTGGAGGATCAAGCGCAAGGACGGCGAAACGATTGTGATGTCGTGCATGCTCATACCCGTCGTCTACAACGATGAAGTAATCGAGGTCATATGCATGAACGTCGGACAAGAGGACGACGAGGGGATAGGTTGAAATAGATGACCAGACGCATCGTCATATTGGAGTACGACGATCCGGTGCGCGAGTCGATAGAGCGCACACTGGAGAAGGGGGGCTACCAGGTCCACGGCGCCGTCACCGGCGTCAGCGGCCTGGAGCTGATCGAGGAGGTGGAGCCCGATCTGGTCGTGCTCGACCCGCTGCTGCCGGCGCTCTCCGGCCTGGCGGTCATCGACGTGCTCAAGGCCAAGGAAAGCGACATCCCCATCCTCGTGATCACATCCGAGGCCAACATCGTCGATAACCTGGCCCACCAGGGCATCGCCGGCCTGCTGGTCAAGCCCGTCGACCCCGACAAGCTCCTCATGCACGTCGACGCGATACTGAAGCTCAAGGACGCCAGCGGCAGGATGCGCGAACCCGTGGAGCGGGTCTGGGAGCGCGAGCACAGGCAGTTCGACGAGGACTCGCTGACTCCGCCCCCGAAGCTCGCGCCGGCAGCCTCCGAAGAGGCGCAGGCCCAGCCCCAAAAACAGCCTGCGAGGAAGCGCTCCGGAAGGAAGCCTCTCGTGCTGGTCGTCGAGGACGAGGAGGACATGCTCAATTCGCTGTCTGACCTGCTGGAGTACAGCGGATACGAGGTCCTGAAGTCGGTGGACGGCCAGGACGCGCTGGCACAGATGAAGAAGACCACGCCCAACGCCCTAGTCCTCGACGTGATGCTGCCCAAGATGGACGGCTACCAGGTCTGCAGGATGCTCAAGTACAACGACCAATACCGTCATATTCCCGTAGTCATGATAACCGCGCGCCAGTCCGGCCAGGAGAGGGAGATTGCCATGGCCGCCGGCGCGGACGCCTTCCTCAAGAAGCCCTTCACCAACGAGGATCTGATAGAGGCGCTGTCGCAGGCCCTCAAGAACGCGGGCTATATGATGGAGTCGTCGCAGGATTCGTGATGTATCGCGCCGTACTCCTAGAGGTGGATATGGGTATATGTTGAACGACGATAGAGGCGGGATAGTGAAATATCTGCTCATAGTCCTGGGAGCGGTCGCTCTCGTATTCGCCATACTTGTCGCCATAGGCGCATGGTACACGTCGGGAATGATGGACAACGCGCAGGCGTTCTTCGACAGGCTGATGGCCGGCGACTACGAGGGCGCGTATGCGCTCACCTCGACGGAGTTCCGCAAAGCGACTACGATCGAGGATCTCAAGGCGCGCACCGAGGGCGGCGGCATGGTCGGCATAGAGTGGGAGGGCAGGCGTTCCGCGGAGGACGGGAGGAAGGCGCTGGACGCCGTGATCGTTACGGATGCCGGCGTCCGGGGTCCTGTCAGCGTGACGATGATCAAGGAGGGGGACGCATGGAGGGTCTTTGCGGTCGACCCGCGCGCGCCCGAGGAGGAGGAGGCGGAGGCTGTTGACGACGACGAGAGGCTGGAGGGCTACTCCTGGGGGATAAACTGGTCGACCGCCCGCATCGCGGATGCGTTCATGACGAGGGACATAGGGACCGAGTCGATAAAGAGGGCTGACGCATTTCCTGCCGATATCGAGAGGATCTACTGTGCCGTCAAGCTCGCCAACGCGCCCGACGACACCGACGTGACTGCCCGCTGGATATTCGTAGGCGGGCCGAAGAGCGATCTGAAGGACTACGAGATGGGAACGGTGACACAGCAACCCGAGAGGGGCGCCTATCTGACATTCGTGGCGGCCCGCCCCGAGCAGGGCTTTCCCGAGGGGGATTACGTCGTGAAGCTCTTCGTCAACGGCAAGAAGAAGAAAACCCTGTCGTTCAAGGTGGGCGGCTGACGCGCGCCGGAACATGTCGAAGGGAAGAGATTGCCACACGTGAAGATAAACGGGATCGATATCTTTCACGAGATTGTCGGGACCGGGCCCGCCATGCTCCTCATTCACGGCCTGGGCAACGACCTGCGCGAATGGGCCCCGACGATCGAGATCCTGAAGGATCGATTTACGCTCATCGCCTACGACATGCGCGGCTCGGGCAGGAGCGCGAAGCCCGCGGGACCCTATACTATGGATATGATGGCAGCCGATGCGGCTGAGCTCGTGCGCGAGGTTGCTACGCCGCCGGTGTCTGTCATGGGCTTTTCGATGGGCGGCTGTGTCGCGCTGAAACTCGCGCTGGAAAGACCCGATCTCGTAAATAAGCTTGTCCTCGTCTCAACGCTTCCTTCCTGGAAGGGCCCTATGGGCCCATCCGATGATGTGGACGCGCTCTTCCACAGGACCGACGTGAGCGAAGGGCTCCTCGTGGAGGTGTACGAGACGATATTCGGCGCGGCCTACAGGGGCAGGGTGAGCGCGGAGGACTACGTCGCGCAACGTATGGACGACGAGTATCCGCAGACCGCGGACTCATACCTCGGACAGCTCGCCGCGCTGGAGGGCTTCGACGTTCGTGAAAGGGTAGGCCGCATCGAATCGCAGACCATCATTGTGGTCGGGACCGACGACATGGTCGTGCCGCCCGAAAACTCCCGCTGGCTTGCCGAGAACATCCCCCATGCCCGCCTCGAGACTATCGAGGGCGCCGGCCATATGCTCCCGGTGGAGTGTCCCGCCGAGTTCACCTCCTGTCTGGCCAAGCGTTGCACTTCATTGTTGAACTAGCGTTCCACCCCCATCAATCCACCTGAAATCGTTACATAAATATGCTCAACTCAAAAAAAGTGCTGTGGATAACTCACATCGAAGAGATTGACGGGGACGGATACGTCGTATAAGGAGTTCCAGCTTCATTCGAAATCATTATAGTTGAAGGGACGATAGTGACGACCTCGACCATATATCCGGTCCAGGTGACCCTGCCCACGGGGCGGTTCCAGGGCAGCTTTCGCTTTACCTCCAACCTGGGCTTTCAGGGGTGCGAGGGCTTCGTGCGTCCCGGAGTCCTGAGCATCGACGGGCATGACAGGCCCGTGCAGGTAAAGACCTTCTTCAAGCAGAGCTACGACGACCGCGGCGATGACTTTATACAGGACCCCGAGCAGAAGGTGCGCGAGAGCTACCGCGCCTTCGAACGGCTCGGGGAGCTGGGTTTCAAGGTCCTGCCGTTCTACGGGATGATGGAGGTCGAGGGCGCGTCGCACCTGCTCATGACCGACCTGCGCGAGGGCGAGACCGTGGAGGTCTACGACGAGAAACAGCTCCACAGGGGGCGCGAGGCGCTCAACATCATAGACGGCGAGGAGGTCCGCTCGGATACCAGGGAGTCGCTCCAGGGCATGGAGAACTGGAACGATATCCAGCTGGAGATGATGAGGACTGAGCTGCTCTCCAGGGCCTACAACGTGGAGCTGGGCTTCCCCGGCGGGACCGCGCACATGTTCACGCGCGACCCCAGGACGAACCGGGGCGACATCTTCGTGAGCGACGTGGGGGGATTTAGGGAGGCGAGGACGAAGTACACCGAGCTCATCGACAATGAGGCCGCTGTTGCCTTTCCGCAGGCGCAGATCGCCTCCGCATACGCGGCGCTCATGGCGCGACATCATCCCTCCGCCGACGCGGAGGGGCTGTTCCGCACCTTCGTCGAGGACGACCCCTTGAGGTGGGACTTCATGGAGCTGGCGTTCAGGGCCACCGTGGGCCTGGCGCTGCGGGATTTCGTGGGCGGCTGGGCTGGCGCCGGGGAGTGGGCGGAGAGGGTCTACCCCAAGAACGAATATCCCGAGGACATGATGAAGTCGAAGCTCCACTTCTGGAGGATATCGGAGAGCTTCGCCACATACGCGGGCCGGCCCCTCCTCGAGACCGGCCGCGAGGCGCGCGACAGGTTCGTGGACGGAGGCCAACTCCTCCTCGGAATCGACTTCGCATACCTCGCGGCGCTCGACGCGCGCATGATGTACGTCGACGCCGTCAGGCACGCGGTCAATACAGAGATGCTTTTGTGGCTGCCGAGGCTGGATGCGTTCGACATCGAATTCGCCGAGGACGGCCTGCCCGCCATGAACTTCTTCGAGCGCCACGACGAGCCGCTAAACGAGAGGCACCTCGTTACGGTCTATGGCGAATGGAAGGCGGATTACGATAGCAGGGAGAGGCACCAATACGCACTTGAAGTGGAGCTCGATTGGAAGACGGCGATGCGCGTGAAGAGCAGCATGTACAAGCCCGCGATAGAGCCGGAGCAGATAAAGGGGCTGGCGCTGGACGGCAAGCCGGTCCGGGGCTTCGACCCGAGCAAGATCGCGGTTCACAGGGCCCCGCCCGATTGGCGTCGCATACGCGACGATCAGATCTACGTCTACGGGAACGAGATCATCTATAGGGCGCTCGTGAGCGAGTCCTGACGGTGACAAGCTATCCCTTCGATAATCAAGGATAAATTAGTAAAAAATGCGCGAAACAAATTGATCGGGCGGCCGATAAGGGTTAGCAAGGCAAAGGGAGATCGCTCATGTCCGACGAGGCAGGCAAGACCAAGAAGGCACAACCCACTCCCGTGGAGCAGATCTATGGAACGGGCGCGCGCAGGTTCGCGAGGCCGCGGCGCAAGACGCCCTCGCTCGCCGAGATCTTCGGCATGGACTCGTACCGGATCTGCACGGCCAAGACAGGCCACATCTCGTCCAGGCACGGCGAGCTCAGGTGGGTGGGCGGCGTGATGCAACTGTTCGTCGAGGGCAGCCGGGTCGATCTGGGCAGCGACTACGAGCCGATCCTGGTCGACAAGAGGCGCATCGGAGGCCACTCCAACATAGTCATCCCGGGGCAGGACATCCGCTTCAAACTCGGCAGCGCGAAGCCCTTGAACAAGTTCAAGTTCAACAGGGCGATAGGGCGCATGGTGAAGAGCATCAGGGAGACCGTCTCTGGCGCATTCAGGGAGAGGTGTCTCAAGGATCAATCTCAACTGGGAGGTCGGCCTGTTCTCTATGTCGTAGGAAAGACCGACAGGCTGGGCGACGACCGCGACAACGTCGAGCTCTCCTTCGCGCGCGCAAGGCGCGTGGCCGAGGCGCTGTATGCCAAGAGGGCCCAGATGGGAGAGGTGACGATCGTGGGCGGCGGGACGGTCGAGGTCGACGTGAAGTACATCGGCCTGGGCGAGTCCGGGTCGGAGACGGCGGACGAGACCGCATCGCCAAAGGACCGCTGCGTCGACTTCCTGATAAGCAGCGTCGGCCCACCCTTCAAGGGCGACTGGAGGAGCGTGCAGCCCGAAGGGGAGCGCAGGGGCAGGGGCGGACCCACCCCGGGCGTAAGAACCACCCGCGCGTAACGGTATCATCCTAAGTTTTTCCTACCAGTAACTACCTGCTTCCTAATGGCACCTTACGAACCTGCTTCGTAACGGCACGTTATGAAGCAGGTACGTTTCGCACTGGCCTCATTTCCACACAAATCACACCTTCGCAGTGGCGATGTAGGCATTGACCCCTTTCGGAGCCCGCTCAGGTTGGCACGGGCCTTGCTATATAAGCGGGCGAAGGAGGGATTATGGGACGATATGCATGTATACTGTTTGTGATCTTGCACCTGGTGTTCGTGATCTCATGCGGCGATGTCACGCAGGGCGAGTTCGGCGATCCGCTGGCCGGCGTCAATCCCTCGCCCGTGGGGCAGCCTGAGGGCGGCGACGGTGATTCAAACGATCCGCAGCCGAGCATCAGCGAGGACGGCCCGCCGGCGATCGACGACGATCACGAGGACGGCCTCTTCCGCTACTCCGACGCGGCGCTCTACGGTGGCAGCGCCGATGGGTCGGGGCGCTACATCCTCTCAGTCTATCCTCAGGAGGGCTGTAGCTATATGATGGGGGAGTCCGTGCCCGCCGAGATGAATGTCTCCATTATAGGCGATACCCTCTCGATAGGCACCGTCGACGAGTCAGGCAGCTTTGGGTCAGTGCCTCAGTCTGTAGTGGGTCCATACGACGCATGGGGATATCAGGGCACCTTCCGCGGTTACGAGTGCGTGGTCGGGATGAGCTCCGGGGTCACGGCGGGCGAGGTCGCCGTGGCGCTGGACGTGGTGGGGCTCATTTGCGTCGATCACGTGACCAACTCTTGGTGCGGTGCCTTCTACGAGCGCCTGGCGCCGTACGACTTCAGCGGTGTCACGATCAAGTCCTCCCCTGCGGGCTCGGTCCCGGGCGAGCTCCTGGACGACGCCCTCTCGCCACCGTATTTCTACCAATAACTACCTGCTTCCTAATGGCACCTTACGAACCTGCTTCGTAACGGCACGTTATGAAGCAGGTTCGTTCTGTACTGGCCGTTCTCGCCGTACTGGCTGTACTGGCCATCTATCCATATCCCGAACAGAAAACGTGTGAACGGTGTTTGGCCGATCACACAAATGTGTGCGCGGGCGAACACGTATGGTCCGATCCTTCGCACACGGCCCCTCGGAAAACCGCTAACCCCCTGAAATATCGATAGCGCGCACTTTGGCACGCCGCTTGCTTTAAGGAAGCGCATCATACGCGACCTCAGGGCCCATGGCCCATATATAAGGAGGCACAGGATGCGCAGGGCGCTTGCAGCGACGATCTTCTTGCTCCTGTCATTTATAGTATCCGCCAACTCGCACGCCGGCGACACGGGCATAGACGGCTTCGACGGCCTATTCTTCCGCCCCAACGCCGACGGCCGGGGAGTGCTCGGGGTCGACAGCGCGCAGGTGCTGGCAGTAGGCGTTGCCCACGCCCGCGGCTACTTCCAGTACGCCCGCCGCACGATATCCTTCTCGGATCCTGCGCTGGGCGGGCTCACCACCGACCTCGCCGAGAACCAGGTGCTCATGAACCTCACCCTCGGCGTGGGCCTTTTGGATTTCCTCGACGTCGGCATGGATATCCCCATCGCGCTGATGCAAAACGGCACCGAGTGTCTCAACGCCGGCTGCACCAATCTGCAAAACTACAGCGGCGCGGGGCTGGGCGACATGCGCTTCGTCATAAAGCTCAGGCTCATGGACGAGGCCGACAAGCCCTTTTCGCTGGCTCTGGCCTCCGACATCGGCATACCCAGCGGCAACCGCCGCCTTTTCACCGGCGGCAAGGGCCCCTCGTACGAGCAGAGGATAATCGCCAGCAGGCGCTTCGGGCCCGTAACGGCTGCGGTCAACCTCGGCTACAGGGTGGTGGACAAGGTCCAGGCCCTGGGGCTCACCTACGACGACATGTTCACCTACGGTGCGTCGGTCGAGGGGGAGCTCCCGCACAAGCTCTACGCGTTTGCGACGATAACGGGCGCGAAGATCCTAAGCGACGGCGGCAGCGCAAGCACGCCGGTCGAGTTCATGGGCGGCATCGGCCGCCGCTTCAAGAGGCACGTCAGCTGCGACGTCAGTGGCGGCGCCCGCATAGTCGATGGCATAACAGCCGCCGACTATCGCGTCATGGGAAGCTGCGGCATCTCATTCGGGCTCACCCGCAGGGCTCGCGCCTCGCTCGACCCGGACGCCTACCCGTACAGGCCGCCGGTCGAGTGGGTGATACCGATGGCCACCAACCGTTATCGGCTCAAAGCTGCGCAGGAGGAGACGCTCGACGACGTCATACGCTGGCTGATCGCCGATCGCGCAAGGCGCGCCGAAATAGTTGGCAACGCCGACGACCGCGCATCCTACGACTACAACATGAAGCTCGCCACCAGGCGCGCGCTGGCCGCCCGCAACTACCTCTTCGCAAGGGGCATAGGCCCCGACCAGGTCGTCATCGCCACCCATGGCGAGGCGATGCCGGTGGAGGATGGCAAGGGCGCCGTCCAGCGTGCCGCCAACCGCAGCATAGTCATCAGGGAGATAAAGGACGGAGGTGAATCGTGAGGACAACGGCACTTCTGATTTCGCTTGTTATGCTCTTCGCGCTGTCGTTCGGGTGCGGGGGCGCTGGCTCCGATCCCTCGTTCTCGCCCGACCCGAGCATAGGCGACATGCTGGGTGGCGATGAGGACGAGGGCGACGGCGAGGGCGGGTCGCAGGGTGGGGACGCGTCCGGCGAGTCGCGATCGGTGGAGGAGGGCGACTGCTTCGAGGACGGCTTCTGCAACGTCCGCTGCGCCAGCGCGTCGGACTGCCCGCCCGGTTTCTCCTGCATCATGAACATGTGCACCTTCGACTGCCAGGACGACGACGAGTGCGGCGCGGGCGGCGTTTGCAACGACGCCGGGCTGTGCGAGGGGGCGGACGCCGAGCCGATGCCCGGCTGCGTCTCGGACGATGATTGCGGCCTCGGGCGCTTCTGTAACGAGCAGGCCTCCTGCGAGAAGATACCGGTGCTGCTCGGCTGCCGGGGGGACGCCGACTGTCCTTATGGCCAGTACTGCGACGACGATCACTCGTGCCAGGTCTACCCCGGGGCGGGGGTGGAGTGCTCGGACGACTCGGACTGCCCCGGCAACCATCACTGCGACGCCGACTACCTCTGCGCGCAGGAGTGTCGTGCTCATGAAGAGTGTGCTGAGGGCCAAGGCTGCGATCCTCAGGGCTACTGCACGGACGTCGGACAGCCCGCGAGGCTTGCATCCTTCACGTTCAACGCGCCGGGCGCGAATACCGATCCCGCGGGCCCCGCCGTCTTCACGAGCGCGAACTTCAGGATCGACATGGTCGAGATCGCCCCGGCCGGCAGGCAGGCGGTGCTCTCGAGCCCGGGCTTTCGGCTGGTGGGGAGCACCGGCTTCTAAGGAGGTCGAATCATGATCAGGAAGACACTAGTCATAATAGCGATGCTTCTTGCGGCGGAGACGGCCTGGGCGGCACGGACGATCTCCTACCAAGGCTATCTGCTCGACGCCCAGGGTGCGGAGCTTGGCCGCCCGGTCGAGCTCGAGGTCCGCCTCTACGACTCGCTCATCGCCGGCATCGATAAGGGCGTGACCGACGATCACGTCATCTACGCGGAGGCGCACGCCGCGGTGGATGTCGAAGGAGGCGTCTTTCGAATCTCCATCGGTGCGGGTCAGCCGCTCGACGCGAAGTGGACTGGGCTGCCTGCAGAAGAACTGCTTGTTGCGGACAGCGTCTACCTGGAGATGTGGGTGGACGGCGAGCGCCTCTCGCCCAGGCAGCGCATGGGCGCGATGCCGGCCGTCTTTCACGCCGAATACGCGAAGTATGCGGAGGAGGTTGAAAACCTCCCTGCGGTTACCGAGGCGAATCTGCCCAACTATCCCGCAGAGATGATCAAGTCAGGCACGCTCTCAAGCACCTGCATCCCGAGCGGGCTGGGCGTATCGCTGATAGACGGTGCGATCGATTCCAGCTTTGTGCCCTCGATCTCCGCGGAACGGTTCGACCATACGGGAAAGCTTCCCCCTCAGGTCGTGGGCGCCATGGATGCGTCCAAGATCACGACCGGTACGATAAGCCGCGGGATGTTGCCCAACGAGTCGTACGTGGCCAGGGAGGACTTCATCGTGATGACCGGCAGCGTGGCAGACGAGCAAATGCTCGTCTTCCCCCCCGGCTTCGATGCGGCCACGGAGTGTCAGTACGTGCTCACGCCCGGCGTTACGATGGGTTCGGTCGAGGGCATCGATCAAATCTATCTCAGCGTGACGGGCGGCGTGGTCAAATGTCAAATCGACAAACACGAGGGCGACGACGGCGGAGCGACGCTGACCGTCCCCTGCAACGCCAACTACATGATCGTCTGCATGGATGGGGATGATTGTCAGAGTGATGACGAGTGTTGGACGACTCAATCGTGTGTCGACGGACATTGCGCGGAAGAGAGCCCATAGCCCGCACAGGAGGATCCAGTCATGAAGAGATGCTCTAGCATATTATCGATGGTTGCATTGGCGTTGGGCTTCATGATGACGCCGGACGCGCAGGCCGATGCCCCCGCAACGCTCAAGATTGCAAGCATGATTCACTACCATTCTCGGATCGCCGACGTCCAGGGCAGCCCCGTGGACGGGGAGCTCGCGGTCAAGGTCTACGTCTACGACTCCGCTACGGAGGGGATGTCGGGCGATCTGGACGACGCGCATCTGCTCTACGCCGAGGACCACGGCGACGTGCGCGCCAACAGAGGGAGGCTGAATCTCGCGATTGGCACGGGCGACGCAATGGGTCCCTTCGCCGGCTCGCAGCTTCCGCTCCAAGACATCGCGCTTTCCTCCGGGCTCTACGTGGAGCTCGAGGTCGAGGGCGAGACGATCGAGCCGCGGCAGCGGTTGAGCTTCGCTCGCAGCGCCTATGCCGCGGCGTACGCCTCGCGCGCGGACGGGCTCGTCGGAGACTTCTCCATCACCACGGCCAGCTTCCCAAACGATCTGACGGCTGCCAAGATCGATTGTGGCACATATGATCTGAGCAAGAACAGATTTTCGCAGATCCCCGTCTCAAAGCTGACGGGAGACCTCCCTTTGGGCGCCATCCCAACTAACATCCCACTCTCGAAGATCGACCCCGGAGGCGGGGTGCTTGCGGCGGAGCGCCTGCCGGCTGTGTCGGCCGTCTCGATCCAATCCGGCATGTTCCCGGCCGGGATGTTGCCGGACTCGGTTCTCGGAGACACGCAGATAAGAATCAAGGGAGGAGATGTCCCGAGCGGCACAACGCCAGTCGCTGAGCATGAGGACTGCAGCTGCATGGCGGCGATACACTCGACGATCGACGGAGGCGCCGAGGGCATAAACGACATAAGCGTGACCATGGACCCGTCCGGAGGGGCCGTCACGTGCGGCCTGGCCTTCGAGGAGGGCGGACAGGTGACTAAGAAGCCCGACCCGGAGTGTGCTGAATATCCCGACGATATCAATGGCTGCGCGAGCTACTGCACGACCTGGTGCCAGACGAACTGTGTCCCTCAGTCGCCGCTCAATCCTACGTGCACGGGACAGGAGCTCATGGATTGCCAGACCAGCTGCGGATACGATTGCGGCTCCTGCTACAACATCGGCAACGTTACGCAGGAGTGCAGGGCTTCCTACATGTGCCTTTGCGTAGAGCGGACATAAGACGATCGAACGGTCGAGGAGAGCGATTATGAGACATATCATCCTAATAGCGACGATGGCGATGGTGGTCCAAGTGTGGACGGTTGTCGCGGCCGAGGGGCTCGAGCCGAGGGAGGGCGTCATAGGCCTCCGCGGGGAGCTCGAGGACGAAGCGGGGCTGGCCTACGACGGCGTCGCCGACTTCCAGATCGACTACTACGGACAGCCGGACAGGGACGCCACGCCGCCCCTGTACACGGAGGGCTTCGACGACGTCGAGGTGGCGCGTGGCGTCTTCAGCCTTCCGCTCTTGGACGGCGAGACGATCCAGGGGGACCCCGATTCTGTCGAGAGCAGTTCTTACGAGAGCGTCTTCGTCGACGTCAGTGTGAACGGCGCGCCGGTGCTGGAGCTCGAGCCTCTGGGCGCCTACCTCACCGCCGTCAGGGCGGAGGAGGCGGACGCCGCCTACGGATTGGCCGAGGATCTGGAGCTTTCGAACTCCGACATCCCAGTCCACGAAGCGACGAAGGTGACCTCGGGCCAGATCGATCCGGCCAGGCTCCCCTCCGGCATAGACGCCGCTCGCTTCAGCGCGGGCACGCTCGCCTACGAGAGCCTTCCCCCGATACCGGCCTCGAACATAACAGAAGGCGTCTTTCCGGCGACCGCCATTCCGGAAGTACTAGACGCCTCGATCTTCACGACCGGCACGATACCCGACGCCGCGCTCCCAGACGACATCATAGTCGAAGAGGACATCTACGTCGGCTCCGGATCGGTGGGCCATCTCGGTGTAATACCCATACCGATAGGTTTCACCCGCGACTACTGCCAGTGGATCGTGGGCATAAAGAACCTCGACGGCTTCGGTGGCGTCGACCAGTTTCGCGTCTACACCGACCAGAACGGCGTGGTCACCTGCAGGTGGAGTCCTGACCAGGCCGATTCCGAACTAAACCACTACTGCACGGCGAGCTATCTCGTCGTCTGCATGAAGTAGCGAAGGGCGGGAGGAGATCCCATGAAGACGAGAGATCATTTTATAAGGTTCGCGGCGATGCTGGCAGTCGTGCTGCTCGCTTCTTGCGCCTCGTCCTACCAGGACAGGCTGGACGCGCTGAATCAGCCCGAGGATGAGCCGGCGGAAGAGGTCTCCGAGCCGGTCCAGGCGCCGGGCATCACACGCGACGATCTCGAGCTAACCGGCGCCTGCATCGTGAGCGCGGAGTGCAAAAGCAGCCAGCACTGCGAGCTCGGCCGCTGCGTCTCGCACTGCGACGATCTGACGCCCTGCGCCGACGGGCTCTACTGTTCCGCCAGGGGCCGCTGCGTCTCCGGCGCAGGCTACGTCGACGTGGACCCGCCGATCAAGACGACGCCGCCGGTCAGCTGGAGCGTCGACGAGCACGTCATAAGGCTGGATACTGCCGAGAGCGGCGCGGCCTTCAACGTTGCTGCGACTGGGGGGAGCCTCTCATACCGCGTGCAGGTTGAGCCCGAGGGATCGGCTTCCTCGGTAACTCTGGGCACATCACAGGGCGTCATAGGCAGCGGCGGCAGCAGGAGGGTGTCGGTCGGCATAGACCGCACGGACTTCGGAGAGGGCGAGCACCGCATATCGGTGGGAGTGGTCACCGACGCGGGTCAGAAAAACGTCATATTCGAGTTTTCCAACGGCTACTCCGGCCGCTACGCGGGCTTCGTCGAATATCGGGACCCGGGGCTGGGGCGCGTGCCGCTCATCGTCGACATAAAGGTGGACGGCTCGGGAGCGGTCCACGGGCGCACGGTGGAGGCGGGTTCGCTCCTATTCCCGGACGAGCGCGCGATCGGCGGACAGCTCTTCGCCGAACGCGGCGAGATCCTGCTCAGCACCGTGGACGTCGCCGACCCCGACCCCGAGCGCGACCCGTTCATGCGCAGCATAGGGCGCGAGATAAACTTCATGGGCGAGACGGAGGATATGGGAGTCATAAAAGGCGAGGTCGAGGAAGTGATAACGGGGCTCATGCCGCAGGACGTAAGCGTAGTCGGCTTCTTCTACCTCACGCGCGTTAGCCACGACGTGCCCGAGTTTTCGCCGCAGCCCGATCCGGTGCTGCCCGGCTTCGTCAGCGCCGTGCCCGCCTCCTACGCGACGTGCGAGGGCGTGTCGGGCAGCTGCACGGACGCCAACTTCGCCGGCAACATGATCTACTGTTCCGACCAGATCCGGTCGACCGCCTTCAGGCTGGGCGACGAGTTCGCCGGCACCGACCTCATGGGCGAGCCCTACGTCAACTTCGGGATAGTCGAGCAGTGTCGCATGGACATGGCGGGGATGGGCGACAACTCCTGCGTGGATATAGGCGTGCTAGAGTGCATGCGTGAAAATCAGACTCGCTATGTGATGATGCAGCCCGCGCACAGCGCGGAACTCGCGACCTACTTCACGGATTTGGGCGGCTTCCAGCGCCTGCACGCGCTGGCCGGCAACGACAGCCTGGTGGCGGCCTACCGCACGTCGATCCACGAGATCGCGAGCCCCCTGACGCAGGAGATGGATGCGCTCGAGGATGCGCTGGCGAGCTTCGAGCAGGCCGAGCGCGCCTTCTTCGGCGCGAACAACATGATGGTCATGAGTCAGGCCGCAAGCGACGTGGTCGCGGCGGACGACTTTGAGGTCCTGCGCGTGCCGCTCCAGTACATTCGCTCCTCGCATGTGGCGCTCAGGCGCCTTGTGAGCTTAGGCGTGCGCAGGGCGATGGGCGGCGCCGCGGCAAAGTCAGACCTTCGCAGGAGGGTACAGCGGGGCGCCCGCGCGGTCTTTTTGGAGGGTGTGGTCCTTGCGCGCCTGGTGACGGAGCACGGCGGGAGCTTCGGCTTCGAGCTCGCGCAGATAACCGACGAGCTGGGCGGCATGGCCGCGACCGTGGGCGATCTGGAGGCGGAGCTAAATCCCCTCGGCTTCACCGACGACTACGTGCCCTTCATCTTCGATCCGACCGACGTCTATCGCCCCACGAACTTCCAGCAGCTGGTCCAGATGGCCGCGGCATCCGTCCAGAGCGCGGTGCAGAAGGCCGAGGCCGCTGAGAGCGAGGCACAGCTCATGCAGGTGCGCACGGAGGAGATAGAGCAGAGGATGCTGAACATCGAACAGAGCTATCAGACCCAGCTCATGCAGCTCTGCGGCGTTTCCGAGATAGAGGATCTTCAAGAATGCGGCAAGTCCGGCGGCGAGCTCGCGCAGCTGTACGCGCAGATCGAGGAGCAGTACCTGCAGATCGAGCGCGCGCAGCAGGCGATCATGGACCTCAACGAACTGGTCAAGATCAAGAACGACTCCGCGCTGCAGATCGCCGGCATCAAGGGACGCACGTTACGCTTCACGCAGTCCTCCGGCGCCACGCTCGAGGCCCTGGACATCGCCGAGGGCGAGATAAAGGCCGCGATGCTCAGAAAGAGCGGGCTGTTCGGCTCGATCGGCGGCTTCTTCAAGGGGGCCCTAGATATAGGCATGGGCATAGCAGGCTATTTTACGGGTGCGGAGGCGATAGAGGTCGTCACGACGGCTGGCACTGCGATGATAGGTGGGGGTGACGATCTTGGGCAGATGCTGGGCGGTGTGACCAGCGGCGCTTCGAATATGGTCAACGCCGGCCTCGGCGCCGCGTCCGCCGCCAACAGCGCGGCCATGGCGCAGCGGCTCGCGCGGGTGGCGGCGCAGAAGCGCCATGTAGCAAATCTCCAGGAGCTCCGCCGCCAAGAGGAGGGCATGGAGCTCGCCGCACTCCAGGCCGAGGAGCAGGTCAAATCGCTCCTCATACAGATGGCGCAGCTCAACCTGGAGCTGGAGCTTCAGCATCTCAGGCTCGAGAGGCTCGTCTCGCGCGTGCTGAGCCAGCTAGTTATGGTCGACCACCTCATGCATCAGCGGGCGGTGCTGGCGGAGCAGGCGGCGCACAGCGTTCAGAACCCGATCTCCAACCTCTCCTTCCGCCTCAAGCGCGACCACTCGGTGCTGCTGGCGGCCGGAGAGTTCGAGCGCGCTATCGCCGACGTCTACCTGGCCGCGCGCGGCCTCGAGCACGAGCTCAACGTGGAGCTCCCCCAGATCGAGTCTCAGCTGATGCAGGCGGGGTCGGCATACCAGCTTCGCGACTTCCTCACATGCGTCGAGGGCTGGTACGACGACTACCGCATAGCCTTCGGCTCGCCGCACGAGGAGGTCACGCAGATCTCTCTGCGCGAGGACATCCTGGGCTTCACGGAGCCCGTGACCGACGAGGTGACCGGGGAAGTCGTTACCCCGCAGGAGATCTTCCGCAGGGTCCTGCTCGCGCCCAGGAACATCACCTCTAGCGGCAGGGTCCAGTTCCCCTTCTCGACGGGAATCTACGGCGACAACAAGCAGTTCTCCACGCTGGTGTGCAACGACCGCATCAAGTCCGTGAAGGTCCAGCTAGTGGGCGACTTCCTTGGCGACAACGAGGCGACGGTGATGCTCAGGCAGGAGGGCGACTCCTTCCTGCGCGACTGCGCCGCCGACCCCGCGGAGGGCGAGGACATCGTGAACACCTACCACCTCGACGCGCGCACCGCGCTCGTGCAGGCGGGCGTCAACAGCTTCGGGATCGCGCAGCCCAGCTACGACCTCGCGGGGCGGTCGGTGGCCTCAGACCGCTGGGTCCTGATCATACCGAAGGGCGGCGAAGCGCCGAACAACTCCGACGTGGATTTCCTCAATATCGACGACGTCATCATCGAGATAACGCACACGGCAAGGACGCTCACGGGTTCAAGCCCCTCCGGCGTCTTCGACCAGTGCAACATATGATCCGTTCGAAAAGGGAGAAGCTATGAAGCTTTCGACGAAGACGACATTGCTCCTCGCGGCCATCCTGGCGCTGGTCGCGGCGTCGGAGGCGCATGCTGCCGACTCGGGCGTCGCGCCCAACGTGATCTCGCTGCCTGACGGCCCGGGCTCGGTCTCGGGCCTTGGCGAGGAGTTCGCGGCCTCGCCCAACAGCGGCACGGCCAGCTTCGGCATAGCCATAGAGGCGCCCGCGGGCAGCGGGGGGCTGAAGCCGGAGCTCAAGGTCCTCTACAGCGGCGGCAGGGGCAACTCCGTGCTCGGATTCGGCTGGCAGCTGGGGCTGCCCAGGATCGCGCTTCAGACGGACAAGGGGCTTCCGCGCTACGCGGGCTCCGACCGCTACATCTATCAGGATGCGACGACCGCCGAGGAGTTAGTGCCGCTCTCAGACGGGAGCTTCAGGCTCAAAAACGAGGGCGCCTTCATAAGGGCCGCGAAGTCGGGCGACGCCTGGGAGGTGCGCACCAAGTCCGGCCTTATCTACACCCTGGGCGCGAGCGCTTCATCGAGGGTGGAGGACGGCTCCGGCACGAAGGTATTCGCGTGGAACATAAGCTCCGTCGCCGACCGAAACGGCAACCAGGTCTCGTTCGAGTGGTCGCGCGACGGAGGCCAGGCCTATCTGGAGCGCGTCGTCTACAACGACCACTCCCCCTCCGCCCGCTGCGAGATCCTGCTCTCGTATGAGGCCAGGCCCGATGCGCTCGCCGACTACCGCGCGGGCTTCGCCGTCGTCACGGCGAAGAGGCTCGCGCGCATCGAGGTCAAACGCGGCGGCAACAAGGTTCGCTCGTACGACTTCTCATACGATTTGAATTCGCAGCTCACGAGGCTGGCGGGCGTGAGCCTCACCGGCAGCGACGGCGCGACTTCGATGCCGCCGCTCTCGTTCGGCTACACCCGGTTCGAGCCGATGGAGCAGCCCGTCGTCGAGATGCAGAATCCCCCGGGGCAGGGTCTGGCCGATCCCAAGAACCGGATCGTCGACGTCGACGCCGACGGGCTTCCGGATATGCTCGCTAGCTCGCCGGGCGACTACGCCTACTACCCGAACGTCGACGGCGTCAGCTGGGGCGATCCCGTCTCAATGGCGGGCTCTCCGTCTTACGATCTTTCGCAGGCGGGCGTGGCGCTGGCAGATCTCAGCGGCGACGGGATGAGCGACCTGGTGATAGCGCGCAGCGACGGCAACAAGTTCCTGCCCGGCACCGGCTCCGACGGATGGGCAGGTGCTATCGCCTTCGATGCGAACCCGGTGGGGTTCGATTTGGGCGATCCGGACACGCGTTTCGCCGACGTCTCCGGCGACGGGATGATAGACGTGGTGCGCACGGGTTCCTCCGGGCTTTCGGTGTGGGTCCACGAGGGCGCAGGCCTCTTCGAGAGGCTCTCCGGGCTTCCGAAGATAGACGGCTCGATGGACGTGAAGTTCTCCGACGGGCGCGTGCGCCTGGCCGACATGAACGGAGACGGGCTGGTCGACGTGGCGAGGCTGCGCTCCGAAAGCCTCGTCTACTGGCCGTCGATGGGCTACGGCGCCTTCGACGAGCCGGTCGCGGTCGCGGGAGCGCCGCACGCGGACGACGAGGCGCGGCTGGAGCTCGTCGACGTAAACGGCGACGGGCTGGCGGACGTCGTTTACCTCGGCGTATCCAGCGTATCGTTCTGGCTGAGCGACGGCGCGGGCTCCGTGGGCGATATCGTGACGATCGGCGGTACCCCCGAGGCGAGCCCAGTCACGACCTCCGTGCGCTTCGCCGACGTGAACGGCAACGGCACCACCGACGTCCTCTGGGTCGACGTGAGCTCGGGCCCCGACGGCGCGTGGCAGTACCTGGACCTGATGGGCGATGTGCGCGCAGGGCTCCTCTCCAAAATAGACAACGGGCTCGGAAAGCTCGTCGAGGTCGAGTACGAGAGCTCCACCGCGCAGATGGTTCGCGCGGCCGAGACCGGCGAGCCCTGGGGGAGGGCGCTGCCGTTTCCGGTGTGGGTCGTGAAGGCCGTTTCGGTCAGCGACGGCCTGGGCGCCGTCTCCAGGCGCGCCTACTCGTACGGCGACGGCTACTACGACGGCATCGAGCGCGAGTTCAGGGGTTTTTCGAAGTCGATCGTTGCGGAGCAGGGCGACGACTCCATCGAGACGCTCGTTACGCGCACCGAATTCGACGTCGGGGTCTCGCACGAGGTCCTCAAGGGCAAGCCGCTGTACGTCGAACGCAGCTCCGGCGGCGGCACGGTCTACGACGCGGCTGACAGCGTCTGGACGGCCATGGAGCTCGCGGCGGGACTGGACGGCAGGCAGGTCTCCTTCGCCGCACTCGAGTCCGAGATCAAGTCTGTGATCGAGGGCGGAGCCAGCCCCAAATACCTTCGCAAGGACTACGCATACGACGAGTTCGGCAACGTGACCGAGGAGATCGACCACGGCGAGGTCGCCTCCGCGGGCGACGACGGATCGAGACCTACCGGCGACGACGAGATCGTCACGCTCCGCGACTACGCCGTCGACGAGCCCGAGTGGCTGGTGGGCTTTCTGAGCAGGGAGTCCGTCTACGAGGGCGACGGCACGAAGGTCGCCGAGACGCTGTATTACTACGACGGCGCCGTCTTCACGGGGCTGTCGCTGGGTCAAATCGACCGCGGAAACCTCACACGAAAGGAGGCGTGGCTCGACACGGAGGGTCGCTACGTGCCGGTGGAGCGCATAAGGCGCGACTCCTGGGGCAACGTCACGGCGCTGCTGGACGCCGAGGGCGGCAGGCGCGAGATCGCCTACGACTCGGAGGGCCATTCGCTGCCTGTTGCCGAGCGCGTCTTCACCGGCGACGGCGTCATAGACTTCAAGGTGGAATACGAGACGGTGTTCGGCAGGGTGTCGTCCTTCACCGACCCCAACGGCTCGGTCACGCGATTCGACTACGACGCGCTGGGCAGGATCGTCTCGATCGCGAAGCCCGGCGATAGTCGGGAGCTGCCGACCGTCGCCTACGAGTACGACCTCTCGGCGCCGGTGTCGGTGGTGACGACGAGGCTCAGGGAGGTCACAGGCTCGCCGGGCACGCTCGACTCCTACGCCTACTTCGACGGCCTGGGGCGGACCAGGGCGGAGGCGGTCGAGGACGAGGACGGTCTGGTGGCGGTTACAAAGGCGGCGCTTTACAACTCTCGCGGCAAGGAATCCTTCCAGGCCAGCCCCTTCAGGTGCGAGCCCTCCTCCTGCACGCTTGCGGGCCGGGCGCTCGAGCTGAGGGAGGGATCGTTCTTGAGCTACGACGCGCTGGCAAGGCCCGTGGAGACCCTCAACCCGGACGGGACGCTCGCGCGGGTCGAGCGAAAGCCGCTGGCCGAGATATTCTACGACGAGAACGACACCGACCCCACCTCCCCGCACCGCGGGACGCCCACCCGCAACTCCTACGACGGCAGGGGCAGACAGGTCGCCGTCTCATTCGACGATGCTGGCGAGATCGCGACCACCTCTTTCACATACGACGCGACGGGCAACATCGTGGCCATCACCGACCCCGCGGGCAACGTCAGGGTCCACGAGTACGACAGCATGGGGCGCATGATCGCGCTGGCCGACCCCAACGCCGGGCGCAGGCAATACTCATACGACGACGCGGGCAGGATCACGCAGAAGACGAGGGCCGACGGCGTCTCGGTGAAGTACCGCTACGAGCCTACGACCGGCAGGCTCCTCGCCAAAAACCTCGTGACTTCGTTCGAGGACGACACGTGGGAGGTGAAGTACCACTACGACGCGCCGTCGGGACGTTGGGACGGACACGGCGCGGGCCTGGTGGGCAAACTCGCCTGGGTGGAGGACGCGGCCGGCAGCGAGTACTACGGCTACGACGCCAGGGGCAGGCTCGTCGCGAAGCGCAGGACCATAGGCGATAGCGCCTACGACATCTCGTTCGGCTACGACGCCGCGGACCGCAGGACCTCCGTGGGCTACCCGGACGGGACGACGCTGGCGATCGCCTACGATGCGCGCGGCTTCATAGAGTCGGTCGGGGACTACCTCCTGGACCGCAGCTACACCGCGGCGGGGCAGGTCGAGTCCGAGGCGCTGGGAAGCGGGATAGTCAGGGCCTACTCCTACGACTCGCGAGGCAGGCTCGCCACGCTCGTGTCGGTCGACGCCGAGGGCAGTTTCATCCAGTCGCTCGCCTACGAGCACGACCCGGCCAGCAACGTCCTGCGCATAGACGACCGGCGCGACCTGGAGCCCTCCGAGCTCGTGAGCCAGTCCTTCGAGTACGACGACCTGTATCGCCTCACCAAGGCGAACGTCGCCGGCGGCGGCATCTCGTGGTCGTACGACGTCGTGGGAAACATCACGGGCAGGCTATCGACTCTGCCCGACGGGAAGTTCCACGAGCCCGAGATGCTCTACGGCGACGGAGCCGGCCCCTACGCGCTCACCGCGGCCGGCGATGCGCGCTACGAATACGACGCCAACGGCAACCTCACGGGCATGCCTGGCCAGGCGCTCCAGTTCGACGCCGAGGACAGGCTCGTGCGCGTCGCGAAGGACGACGGCACGGCGGTGGAGATGGTCTACGACCATTCGGGACAGCGCAGGATCAAGCGCGTCGTGAGCTCCGGCGGCGATGTCGCGGAGACGCTCTACGTCGATCCGCTCTATGAGGTGAGGGACGGCACTCCCTTCCGCTACGTCTGGGCCGGCGGACGCAGGATAGCCAGGGTGGAGTCGGGAACGGAGCGGGGCGATGAATAGATCGAAATCGTTCAGGTCGAGGTGGGGCTCCTCGATGCGCGCGCTGGCGAGCTCGCTGGTCATCGCCCTGGTCTCGGCCGTCTTCTCACCGGCCGTGACCGGTTGCTCCGGCGGCCCCGGCGCGCCCGGACAGGCGAGCCTCTCCGAGAGCCAGAAGGGCACGATCTACTACATAGACGACCACCTGGGCAGCGCTCAGGTCGTCGCCGACGCCGCCACGGGCGCCATATACGAATACGCAATTTATCCGTACGGCCTTGACGGCAGTCCCTCAACCTCAACCTCAACCTCAGCCTCAACCTCAGACTCAACCTCAACCTTCGAGTCAGATTACTCGTATACCACCAAGGAGCGCGACGACGAGATCGGGCTGGTCTACTTCGGAAAGCGCTTCTACAGCCCGGAGATGGGCCGGTGGATCTCGCCGGACCTGCTGTTCGTCGAAGATCCGAAGGCCGTGTCGCGGCGTCCGCTCGAGGGCAACCTCTACTCCTACCTCGCGAACAACCCGACCGGCTTCGTCGACCGCGACGGGGAGTTCGCGGTCTCATCGCTCATCACCGTCGGGGTCCTCACCGCGACCTTCCTCCTGAGCAACCCGAACGTCGCCAACGCGCCGGCGCCGGGCGACACTCTGGTGCCCAACCCCACCGTGGCCGAGCACGCGCAGAGCATGGCAATCGACGCGGCGGTCGGCTACATGGGCATGAGGCTGTGGGAGCACGCCTTCGCCACAATCCGCGCGGGCGTCGGGGCGGGAAGCGCGGCGATAGGGGCCCGCTCCTCTCTCGGCAGGGCCGCGACGCTCGCGCAGGAGCGTAGCATCTCCGTCTATCACGGCAGCATCAATAACTTTAAGTGGATCAAGGGCGCGGGGCTCAACCCCTTCAAGAGGGCGTACGTGAGCCGCGACCTGGAGGCCGCGTACAACGCGATAAGCCCGCTGCGCTACGAGGTCTCGCAAGGCATCGCCGCGGACATGGGAATAATCGAGTCGCGCATACCCAAGTCGCTCTTCGACAAGTACCTGGCCGGGTCGGAGAAGGCCTACGAGGCCGGCTTCGGCGCGCACTACGGCGTGAAGCTCAACTCGACGCAGATCATCCTCGACACGGCGGAGAAGGTCGAGGTCTTCAACAAGTACATCGTCAAATGACGGGAGGACGGATGAGGATCATATTTGCGGACGTGGACGAGGCGGTGGTTGCCGCCATGCGCAGGGAGTTCGATGGGATCGATGGCGTGGGCTTCCGCCACGGCTCCATACTCGACGTCGAGTGCGACGCGGTGGTCAGCCCCGCCAACAGCTTCGGCTTCATGGACGGCGGCATAGACCTGGCCTACTCGGAGCGCTTCGGCTGGGACCTGCAGGGGAGGCTCCAGGGGACGATACTGCGCAGGCACCACGGCGAGCTCCTGGTGGGCGCGGCCGAGATAGTCGAGACGAACGACTCGCGCATACCCTACCTCATATCCGCGCCCACGATGCGCGTGCCCTCCGTCATCGACGAGACCGTCAACGTCTACCTCGCCGCGCGCGCGGTCTTGCTGCTGTGCGAGCGCGGCGCGCTGGGCGACGGCACGCCCGTGGCCGAAGCTATCGAGACGATAGCTATGCCCGGCATGGGGACGGGGGTGGGGCGCATGTCGCCGCGCGTGTCGGCGCGCCAGGTCAGGGAGGCCTACCGCGCCGTCTATGCGGACGCGGGCGAGTACCCCGCGATGCTGCGCGACGCCTTCAAGCGCCACGAGCGCATGGTCGCGGGCCTGGCGGCGAGGTGAGGGGATGCTTGGATCGCGATCGACTATCGGTACGGATGTTCTTAAAGCCGAACACGGAGGGTTCGTTTGTTCGAACACACCCGCGTCGGTCGAAGCTAACACCGCGAAATTCCTACGTGCAGTTATTGGCACGGCGCTTGCTATATTTGAGGACATATCGATGCGTTGACAATCAAAGAGGAGGGGCCATGAAGTCATTTTACAAGTATATTATCATCGCGGCCGTGACGCTTGCGCTCTACGGCGCGGCCTGCGGTGGCGGCACCGGCGGACAGGCAGGGGAGGAGAACCAGGACGCCTCCGCCCCCTGCGCAGGCTCCGTGGACAGCTACCTCACGGCTATGGAGCTGCTCGAGGCGGGCGACGTGCAGGGCGCTCGCGACAACTTCTCGCAGGCCTTGTCCTGCCAGGACCTCGGCGCCTCGTACCTGATGGCGAAGGAGGACGGGGCGACGGATATCACTCCGGAGGAGGCGATGACCAGGTCCTACTTCGGTCGCGCCTTCACAAACATGCTGCTCGTCGCCGCGAGCCAGCCGATCTCCGATATCCTCACGGGCTTCGGCCAGCAGCCGTGGTCGCCAGGCAGCGTCTTCACCGACGACGGTTGGCTCGGCCGGGCATATGCGGTCAACAAGGCCGACGTCGACGTTACGATTCATCGCGAAAGCCTGGACGAGCCTATCGAGCGGCAGATAGGCAGGGCGTACGAGTACCGGCACAACTTCAGCTCCGAGGGCGTGGGTCTGGGCAGGCACCTGGAGATCGGTCGCGCCAGCCACAACGACGCCGTCTACCTGATGGCGAGGTTCTTCAACGGCTTTGATCTGGGCGTCGGGGTCACATCCAGCGGCGTGTGCTCGGTGGGGGAGGGAGACACGGTCGGCCCCGTGGACAGCTGCACGCTGGACGACGGCTCGCCTGAGGACCGTTATCTGCTCGACGTGAGATACGGCGCGTACCAGATCGACCGGACGCTATCGGAGGGGAGCCTGACCGTGGACAGGATCGGCACGGGCACAGGCGACGAGGTCGGCGTGACCTTCAACGATCTCACGCTGTACAACGGCGACGGTGATATGATCACGATCAGCGGGAGTTATTCGGATACGATCAGCGAGAACGCCGACATCGAATATACCGGCATCCCCTTCGCCGACTCGTGCGGGCTGGGCTGGTGCATACTCGGCAAGGTGGGCTACGGATACTCCTCCGGCGACGCCATAGCCGGCGCGGTCCAGCTGCAGGATGCGCTGGACGGCATCGTCTCCGACCTGGAGTCGGCCGTGGCCGACCCGGAGGCGCGCTTCGACGTCCCGCGCGGGCTCTTCTACGGCGAGCACGACATGTTTGTCAGCCGCAACGACATGCTCTTCACGCTGTCGGGGGCCTATCTCCTCAAGGCGGGGCTCAACGTGCTGGGCTCCTTCACGGCCGACATCGTGCTCTCGTCGCTGGCCGATGCCGACGGCGAGTTCATAGGCAGCGAGGCGGCGATCGTATCTCAGCTCAACGAGTTCTTCGAGCTCAGGCCCGACAACGAGCTCCAGCAGGCGCGCGAGAACATGGCCGCGGGCCTCGACTACGGCATCGAGGCGATAGACTCGCTCCTGGCCGACGACTCGTACCTGGACTATGTGAGCTACGACCAGTTTCCCCTTGTCCTGAGGAGCGATAACGCCGATCAGCTCATGACGGAGCTCAGGGAGCTCGTCGTCCAGGTGCGCGACGGGATGGGCGGGCCCTCGATCGTCACGAGCGTCGATCCGTCGATCGAGATCGATCTGGACCGCCTCTTCTCGGGGGATGTGGACGGCGCCGCCATAGAGTACGATCCCTTCGTGCTCGAGGATGGCAACATCGTGCCCGTGGAGGAGTACTTCGTGGATCTCATGGGCCAGGTCACGAGCTACGACCTTCACGAGGCGCCGCGCGTGAAACTGCTGTCGCAACAGGTGCGCGACTATTGGTTCATGACAAGGCCGTGGATGTTCGCCAGGGCCTACAACGCCCGCTTCGGTGGCTTCAGGCCCACCCTTGGGTGGAACTGATCGGGAGGCGCCATGAGGACCAAACTCGTTTGCGCGATGCTCGTTCTTGGCTGTCTCATCTCGCCCGGCGTTGCCTCGGCCGATGGGCCGGGCGAGGCCGTAGCCGAGATGCTCGAGCTGGCGAAGGAGGCGACGTCCGGTGAGGGCGAGGGGGCGGCTGCCCAAACCTTTGCCGAGGGCTTCGACATGCGCGCCTTCGCGCGCCGCTGCATGGTCGACCACTGGAGCGCGCTGAGCCCCTCGCAGAGGGACGAGTTCGTGGAGGTCTTCTCCAGCGTGCTGAGACGGAGGCTCGAGAGGCTCGAATCGAAGGGCTCCGGGAGAGAGGGCTTCGCATACAAGGTAGGGCGCGCCGTCAAGGACGCCGGTGGCGCAACGCGCGTTCCCGCCAGCGTGACCGCGGACGGGGCGACCGTCGAGTTCGTCTATTATCTGGTGAACGATGGCGGCGACTATCGCCTTGTCGACTATGAGGTCGAGGGCGCGATGCTATCCCGCCAGTATCGCGGGCAGTTCAACAGGATCATGCGGAAGCGGGGGTACGAGGGCCTGATGGATAGGCTGCGTGTAAAGTATGCACAGATATCCGGCAATGGATAGGCGCGTCGCCGATGCGTCGTTGAGGGCGCTCGCGAGCGTACTGATGATAGCGCTCATTGCCCTCTTTTACTCCGCCTCCACCGGCTGCTCCGGTGGGCCAGGAGCGCCCGGACAAGCCAGCCTCGCGCAGAGCCACCGGGGCACGGTCTACTATCTGGACGATCACCTGGGCAGCGCGCAGGTCGTCGCCGACGCAGCCACGGGCGCCATATACGAATACGCGGTTTATCCGTACGGCCTTGACGGCAGTTCCTCAACCTCAGCCTCAGCCTCAACCTCAGACCCAGCCTCAGCCTTCGATTCCGATTACTCGTATACCACCAAAGAGCGCGACGACGAGACCGGCCTGATCTACTTCGGCAGGCGCTACTACAGTCCCTCCCTGGGCCGCTGGATCACCCCGGACCCGTTGTTTTTGGAGGATGTGGAAAAGGGGCTTGAGAACCCGGTGTCAAATAATCTCTATGCATATGCCAGGAACAATCCGACGTTGTATGTCGATCCCGATGGTGCGGAGGAGGGCGTCGTATATGAGAGCGTCTGGAGTGCGGATCGTCAGAGGCTTGTCGAAACGCTGCCTCCTCAGCCCATAGACCAGGCTGCTCTGCATAAGCTCAATATGTTCAAGATCGCGACAGTGGCGATACCGGCAGGTGCGCTGTCGCTCGTAGCCCTATCAGGCGCAGCTGTTGGGGCGTCCGCAGTATTGACGAAAGTCGGCGTTGCATACGAAGCGACGGCATATTATGGTGCCATGAAGACGATGGAGGTTGCGTCGAAGGTGATGACGGTGGATAAATTTCTGCCGGCCTATCAGATGGCGGAGAGCTTTTTCTCAGGATATACCCGCGCGGACGCGCCGAGCGATTGGTGGGAATTCGTTGGGTCAGCTGTTGGTCATGGTTGGGCAATTGAGGATCGCTACGATTTTGTGAGTACGGATGATTTGGAATTTATGTGGAATGAAAAGCAGAAACCTAAACTGCCAATAGGCAGTTTTGATATGGAGGAAAAAGATCAATAGGATGAAAAACAGATACACAGAATATATCAATCAATATTTTTACATCACGGTAGTTTCAATCGTAATAGGCATATTTACGCTGATCACGGGCTATGGTTATTCACCTGCCGTTGGTGTGATTAGGGGCAAACATGCCTTTGCGATCTTTTTTTTCGGTCTAGCGCTTATTTTTATAATCCTCAATTTCATCTACGTCCACCTGAAGCGAAAATACAAGAAACAGGGCAAGTATGATGAGTGAATGAGCGACGTCATATCGTCACGTCAGCCTCTCTATCACTTCGCTTGCCCCAGGGTATTCCTTCAGCATTTTCTCCCTCTCCGCCAGCTCGAAATCGGCGAACTCGAAGCCCGGGGCCACGGTGCATCCGACCAGCGCGAAGGAGCTGCCGGATGGCAGATACGCCCCGAACCATCTACCCGCTTTGATGATGTGCTGGGGCCTCTGGCCGGCTGCGATGTTCGTACCCAGGGCTGTTTCGGAGACGGAGCCGTCTGCGCCTATCTCCACGATCGTCAGCACATCGCCCCAATAGAAGTGCCACAGCTCGTCCGACTTGATGCGATGCAGCCTGGAGCACTGCCCCGCCTCCAACAGGTAATAGATGGCCGTCGAATGCCTCCGCCCGCCGCACGATCCCTCGGCCCGGTAGGTCTCCCTGAAATACCCGCCTTCGGGATGGGGCTGGAGGTCTAGCAGGTCGATCAATTGCCTTGACTTGGTTTCATCCATTATGGTCCCCGCGAGCAGTGAAGTGAATCTTATGGGATTTTGCTGGGAGAACAAGAAATATGAAATAGTATTATAACTTATGGAGATATATACGTATTATCATGTTCGCCTATTTGAACACACTAGTTCAAAATCCCGAATTCGGAACATTAATAATAAGCAACTATTTCGGAAAAGGCTCGATAAAACAGCAGATTCCCCATTTCTTGCAATGGCATGCAAATTGCCAATAAATAGGCATTCTATTGTGCTGCCCATGGAGGAGGACAAAGATGCTAATCAGAAACTTGCCTCTTGCTGGAACGAATTCGGTTCCGGGCTTGGGCTTCCACTCTTCTCGAGTAGGAGTAGGAGTAGGAGTAGGAGTAGGGGTAGGAGTAGGAGTAGCTGATAGGGGTCTCATATCAATTCCGTCTAGGAATATGGTTATGAGGAATTGTCCTAGAGATGGTTCGCTCATGAGGCAATTGGCTGTGCGATTCAATGGTGCGCATGATAGTTCCAATCCAGCGTCAACTGTGCGATCCAGTACTGGTTCAGGGGGCGGAGGGAATAAAATGGATAAGGTTAAGATTCGAAGGATGGATGGGGTTGCAATAAGCGATATTCACAAGTGCTGGCATGAAGCTTTCGCTGATTATAAGCTCCCCTTTCAATTGCCGCTTGATCGACTTAGCATAAGGTTAAGGCAGGTTAATTATGATCCAACCTTTTCTTACGGTGCATTTGAAGGGGGCAGACTAATAGGGTTCTGGCTCTCTGGATACAGACGCATTGATGGAGTGCCTACTGGCTATGATGCAGGGACAGCTATTGTACCTGAATGGAGACACTCTGGTCTTTCGAAACGCTTATTTGAAAGGGTTGAGGAAGATCTCAGAGATGCACGGGTAAAGAAATATATATTAGAAGTATTTTGCGACAACCATTCAGCAATTAGTCTATATGAGAAAAACGGCTTTAGGCAATCTCGATTATTGCACTGCTATAAGGCGGATGCAATTAAGGCCTATAGGGCTTACGGAAATGTCAGATACACCACTAGAACGATATTGTTGAAGGAACTGGAAAGAATTTACCCAAGCCTTCTGGATTATGAACCCAGCTGGCAAAATACGTGGGACGCTATGATCAGCGCTGCTGATTCCACGGTAGCCGCTGTTGTTGAAAAGGATGAGGAAGTCGTGGGATATGGCATTATCCAACCGGTGTCTAGACGAATATCCCAAATGGGTATTATTAAATGTGATGTGCAAGAGGCCTTTGCTGGAATGTTGCTTGATGAACTATATAAGGCTGTTGGAGGAGATGGGGAATTGGAGGTGGTGCATGTTCCAGAGGGGGATACTGTTATCCATTCACTCTTATGTAAGTTGGGCTTCAGACATCTCGTATCACTGTATGAAATGACAAAAACGTATTAGCAATTACCTGCAAAAGGAAGTTTTGGGAGTACTATATATGAGGAGAATACTCTTAATAGTAATTGTACTTGTCGTAAATTTGCTATTGATTTCTGCAGGTGAGGCACAGGCGTCAGGGAACAAATGCGTCGTTGGTTATGGATATTCAAATGTGCTTCTAGACGAGGAACGCCATGAGCTATTGTTGATGGGCTTCAAATACGGCCTTGATGAGGGATTCAAAAAGTTGGGTGCGGGAAAAGGACCGTGCTCAAGTAGGGATAAGATTGAGATAATTGAGGTCAAGAAGCTTAAGAAGGGGAAGCTCGATGCGTTGTATGCGGCTCAAGAGCTGTTGTCAAAGGGCGCGTCATTGTTAGCCGGATTTTCAACAAGCCATGAGGCGACGCTGGTTGCATCGTTTGCAGAAAAAAATAACGTAGCATACATAGCTCCTGCAGCTGGCACGAGTCGTTTGAAACAATATGGTGATCACGTATTCTCCACATCTGTACCTAATAGCGATACTGTAAAATACAGGTTGGAGCAGATGAGTGATAAGTATCCAAGTGGAGATGTGCTGATAATTGCTAAAAAGGATTCTGCATATTCGGTCAATATGATGCAGGAGTTGACAAGGCTGAATGGTCAGCATCGGTATGGCCTAAAGATAACTAATGTCTATTTAAATGATGAGGATCAACTGGATGAGCAACTTTTGAAACGATATCGCCACGGTAATGTAGAGGCGGTATTTATTACAACATATCCATCAGTGTCAAAGCGACTGATGGAACAACTGCTAAGAAACATGGATAGTCATGTTGATTATTATGTGGCGGGCGCATGGGTCTCCATAGAGCCTGAAGACATGTTCGACCTCTTAGCTCAGCTTAAAAGACCGGTTAGAGCTGTATCTATATGGCCCCCCGTATTGTGCTCTGATAATTCTAATGGGTTCTCCCGTGAATTTTACAAGAGATTTGGCAAGTATCCTCCGGTGGAGTGCGCGCATGGCTATGATGCAGGGTTGGCCGCAGCTCATGTACTATTTAATTCCAGTGGTTCTGATCAGCACTCCGTATTGCAGTCGTTGAGATCGCTAAAGTGTTTTGAATCTGATACTGTTGGCAAGATGTGTAGAAGGGGCGATGGCTTTGCGAGGCGGAGACTATATAATGTTATATGGTCGAATGAAAAATTCAAGATAGAGCATTAAGTTGGCAATATTCTATGCGACTCTTTATGAAGATAATACGAAATAGTCTAATCGTGAAGATAGCACTCTTTCAGCTTATTACATTGGCAATAGCTGTTAGTGTCTATTGGTATTTTTATCATCAGTATCAAAAAGAGTCGGAAGATAAGTTTCTCAATTTGCGTAAGAGTGAGGTTGTTGCATCGATAATGCCGTATTACGATGAGTTGGTATCCAGCTATATCTTAGATATAAACGATCATTATCAAGAATTAAGAGACGAGCTTATTAAGAATAAGGGATTAGTTGGCTTGTCTATTGTTGAAAAAGGGACGTTGCTGGGTATTCCGGACGGTGTGTTCAAGTATACAATAGCGCCCAGAAACTCCAAGGCCATGTATACAATCATTCTTGATGATAGTGATATTACTGCCAACCTGTTACGTATGAAAATGAATGAGCGAAGAAAGAATATGATCATCTGGGGCATGATCTTTGCGTTGCTTCTTGGCTCGTCGATATATATTTACGACAAGGAAATTAGCAAGCCAATTAGACGTCTTCTAAATGCTATAAGAAAAGAGGTGCCTAGAGAGGATTTGATTCGTGTTGTTCGTAATGATGGAGGTGAAATTGGTAAAATCGCTTATGAAGTTAGTGAGATGATACAGCGCATTAAAGGTGTGGAGAGAATAGAGTCAGATTTAGAGCGCGAAAAGGAAGTGAACTTGATGCATTCAAAAATGGCACATGATATGCGTTCTCCGATATCTGTGCTTAAATCATTTGTTGAAGTTGAAACAAGAAAATCGCATATTGATGTAGAGTTTTCTGAAGCGGCGCAGAGAAGTGTTAAGAAATTGAACAGAATGGCAGATGGATTGCTTGATTACGCCAAAGCTAAGAAAATAGTGCGTGAAGTAGTTTATATAGACCAAATCTTTGATAAAGGTGTCAAAGCCGAAGTCATTGATGTGGCGTCTGATCGAGGTGCAGAGATTACGGTGAGTATCTCAGGTGGTTTGTGCTCCAACGTAGATGGTCACAAGATTGCACGTGTTCTCACCAACATGATCCAGAATGCCTTAAAAGCGGTGAATGAGGGGGAGGGCAGTGTTGAGGTTGCGGCGTATGAGGATGGTGGAAAGGACCTTTACATAATACTCAAAGACAACGGCTGTGGCATTGATGCAAAGGACCTTCCACATATCTTCGAAAACTTCTTCTCCACCGATCGCAAGAAGGGCACCGGCCTCGGCCTGTCCTACTGCAAACAGGTCGTCGAGGCGCACGGCGGTACGATAGATGTTGCAAGCGAGGTGGGCAAGGGCACGACCTTCACGATTCGCATCCCGGACTGCGTCGTGCCTGAGGGCCAGGCGCGCGCGTATTTGAACGACCCGCAACTCAAGATCGACGGCCGCCGCTTCGTCCTCGTCGACGACGACGCCGACATCCGCATGCGCTGGCGCAATATAGTGGAGCAGGGCGGCGGCAAGGTCGTCGCCGAGGCCGACTCGCCGGAGAAGGCCACGGGCGACGGCCTCGACTTGTCCTGCGCGGACGTCGCCATAGTCGACTACAGCTTCGAGGACTCCGCGATGACCGGCGTCGATGTGATAGCGCACCTGAAGAAGATGGGCATCAAAGAGATCCACATGTGCACCGGCTACGCCGACGACGAAGCGGTCCGCCGGGCGGCCCTGGAAGCCGGAGCCGATTCGGTGATCAAGAAGACACTGGCGTGAGTAACAGAACAGCCAGTACTGCAAGAACAGCAAGAACAGCAAGAACAGCAAGAACAGCCAGTACAGACAACCAACCACATGCCTCCTACTGCCAAGGAAGTTACCAGTAACAGTCGGACGGTTATTGGCACGCCGATTGCTTAATATATCCTCGTTAGGTGTAGATGCTTGAAAATACGAGG